>Ga0302315_10002187_pt1 | contig 18752 bp, 15 predicted proteins | sample III_Palsa_N3_1_FD_200532 | JGI IMG/M metagenome (GOLD analysis project Ga0302315, IMG submission 200532) | Peat permafrost microbial communities from Stordalen Mire near Abisko, Sweden - III_Palsa_N3_1 | ecosystem: Environmental > Terrestrial > Soil > Palsa > Peat permafrost | place: Sweden...
GAGTGGCACTGCGCTAGATAGCTCAGACTCAATAGCAAGCCAGAGGTTGAGCCCACGTGCTGCCACCAATGCACTGTTTCATGTATGTAAGTGGAGAAAGCCTGTATTGCCTCTGAAGGTATATCGCCGAGTTCAAACGCATTTGCTTCGATCATCGCCATCAGTTCATGATTGCGGGGACTCAACCGAAGAACGAACCGCGTAGTTTCATACATACCGTGAGCATTCAGGCAAGCCCCGAAGGTTGGTGCCGCTTCCTGCTCAACGTTTATCGAGTCAAGAAGTTCGTGCTTAAGTTCCGAGGCATGTCGCGAAGATTCACCCACATTCCCTCACTCAGGAAAGCAACATCCCAAACATTCTGGCAGGATACACGCAGAATTGTCATTTCTCTTCAGCTTCTTAAGTTCAGAGAAACTATCGCGCTTTCGCACAGCTACTGTACGGGAGAGAGCCTCTAGTAGGCGCATTGGTACACCCGGATAGGCGGCCAGGAGTTCGCTTGTGTCGCAGCCCCGTATGGAGCTCAATGAGCCGTAACGGGAAACGCCGTTGTCGTAAGCAATGGCCCTCGATTCGCAGGATCGCCAACGGCACTCATCGACTCAGACCCAGCCTGCGTTTTGGCTACTTCCTAAAGTTTCTTTGCCTAGAGCCAGAGGTCCTGCAAAGGTCCAATAAGAGTGAAAATGCGTGTGAAACGTCGTGTAGGGTGCGGTCCGTACCACGTAGTTTCAGTGAGTTGCGTGATGTTGCCGTAATGGCATGGAAGAGGTCATCGGTTCGATCCCGATCAGGTCCACCAATCAACCCCTTACAAATCAATAGTATGAGCAGGAAGCATTCATCAGGCCGGGAGCGATGGGTTCGCTGCATGGCAGCCAATCTGCTCAAGGCTGGGCATGAGGTCACCGTTTGTGATCTGGCTCCCGACGCGGTCAGGCAATTCAACACCTCCGAGACACATTGTCACTCCATATCAGCCCGCTGAACACGGTCTGGAGCATAGTCACTGCTGGCGCCCTTCGCGTCGTTACTGACGGTTCCATTTCGCTGCCAAATCTGCCCGCTGGAAAGAGTCTTGGCCAGGTGGTAGTTAGTTGCAATATATTCCCGAAACGATCCCAGGTTGTCTTTTGCGAGAGCGGGTGCAGTTAGCGCGGGATAGAGAAATACATAACGCGTACGGTGAGCTGTCATAGACAAAAGCAATGCATCAACCTGTTGTGGGCGGGTAAATTCACTTGGTGTCACAAAGTTCAGGGGCCCTGGGCTCTCCAAAGATAAAGCGAAAGCTGCAGTCGGGTCGTTAAAAAAAGTCTCGCCCGGATGGGTATGTTGGGCGAGCCACCATATCCTCTCGCATTGCTTGTCGGTGATAAATGCTGCCCGTCCTGTCGGCAGGTTTACGATGTCGTGCCGATGTAGTTGCCGAGTTGCCGGGAAGTACACGAGAGAGATTATCGCCGCAGCCCATAGAATAATTCGCATGCGCCGGTATAGGTCAGTAGAGCGATCCAGAAACCAGATACACAGAACCACAGCAGGCATGCTAACGGCACTTAGCCGAAGAAACGTAGGCGCACTCATAATCGAAATAAATAGAGCCATCCCCACAAAAGTGAGAAGAAGTATCTTTCTCCACTGTTGCTGTTCCATGCTCTTTTTATCTCGGATTAGCCGAAATACGCATAACAAATAAATAAGTGGGACAATTGCATGAATAAAGAAGTAGGGGATAAGGGGAAATAGATCGACAGCACTATGCACCGGTGGTACCTGAAAAAACGTTATCGGAGTGTTTCCTTCAACATCGTGAAAAAAACGCAACTGGAAAATAGATTGTCCAGTATGTCATTGTGCGGAAACCAACGAGACGAACATAGTACCCAATAACAAGGATCACTGTTGTGGCAAAAGGCATGCACAACAGAAGTAACTCACAGAACAGATTCGAGCTTTGCTTATCCTCACGGTTTGTCCACCCGAGATAAAGGGCGAGCGCAAGAAAGCTAAGTCCTCCGTGAGTCTGGGCAAACAGCGTGGCGACGCCGCACAAGGCTCCCACAGCGAGTATCCTGATCTGACTCATGCCGCCCAGCAACAAACCTACAGCAGCCATTACAAAGAGGGTGCTCCACCAATGGTGGGTAGCGTCAAGCGCGCTATTAAAGTCGAATACAAGAAAGAGCAGCGCCGCCAATATTGCCGAAGGCCCGCGGAGAACGCTGCTGGAGATCCAGAGTACGATCCAACTAAGCAGAAGTCCCAACACCAACAGTAGTCCTTGCACCAACCACTGGTGAACTCCGAGGAGCTGGAAAATTCCGACATACAACAAATCGGTTCCTGGGAAAATAAAAGTGAAGAAGTCGCGATAGGGTAGCTGTCCATGCAACATGCGAAGAGCATGGATAAAATAATGCGCTTCATCGCCTAGTGTGATAAAAGGCGTAGCAGGTAGAAGAAATGTCCTCAAATAGAGGAACACCATCGAAGCAAAAGAAAATAATAGAATCCAGATTCTACTGAGATCTCTTGGCGGTGAATGAATCTTGAGGCGATTCATAGCGATCCATCCAATCTTTTGTGCCGGAAGTTCTATTAGAGTAGCGCAGCGATTGAAGGACCCGATGGGACCAGTATTTCTATGCCAAACCTGGAGTTAGTCTCCGGCTGGTTGAAGGGCCAGGATTTTCAGTACCAATTAGAGTGCTGGTTATCGGCCCGTTTTTTGTTTCGGTCAGATTGCGCTTAACCGCAATCTGACTGGCGAATTCTCCGGGCGTACTGTCGGTCAGGGGTTCTGTGAGGGTGACTCACATTATATTCTTGCAGCCACTGCTCGATGAGGTTCCGGGCTCCCTGTAGGGATCGAACGTACCTGTCCAGCTTTGAATAAGACGAAGAGAGATTCATTCGTCGGTGAAAGCTAGTGCGCTGAAAAATGGCGAAACATCACTCAAATGAAATGAATGCTTACGATGACCGGAATAGCATGCGCCGTGACAAGATTCAGCGTGATGCCAACGTTTCTACGATATGGTGATAATGCTGACGCGCCTCATTCTGCTCAGAGACGCGTGGACTCGCGTTGATGCGGCGTCGAACGTCCTGAAACACTGTGTAGGCCTTGCTCTTGATATTGTCCATGAAGGGATGTGTACCAGGAGTCGAAGGCTTTAGTCCCGCGCGACGAAGATAGTAATTCACCTTGAAGAGATTTTCCCAGGCGTGTTCGTGGAACTGAAAGTTAATATTCAGACTCACAGAGACGTTGTTCCCGTTTTGCAGCCAATGAGGCGTGTTGACCGGACTGTGTACACCGATCCCAGGACGCAGACGATGAACCATGGCGCGCGACTCGTACTGCGGCTTATAAACCGCTGAAAGATTGTTAACCATCCAATAGTTTTCGAGCTCTTCATCAGGGAGTATGTCTTTGTCGGCGCGGTCAAAAAGGTGCATGTCCTTATCGCCCTGAATCTGTAGCAGCCACGAACACTCGCGATCAATGTGATAGTCCGTAACGCGATTCGGTGAGGTGATGAAGAGAATGGCTTCGAACCATTTGATGTCTGCGAGAATCTTCTTCCCCGTAAGATTGAGAATATCGCAAATGCAATTCTCGAAGACCTCGCGGTAGCCAGGTTCGCGTTCAATATGTTTGAGGATGATCCAGGTCTGGCCAGACTTAATCTGGTTGATTAGGTTGGCGATGTCGTCTTTTGCCCACTCGCAAAGATCAGTCTTTTCGCTTATCGCCTTTCCCTGATCTACATAGATATCACCCTTCGGATGGTGCGGATTTTCGCGTGCGGCAACCTGCTGGGCTAGCTTAGCCAGAGCAGACAATTGAAAGAGAGGGTTGTCTGATAACGTATGTTGAACTGCATGGGGTAAACGATTGAAGTTACACGAAAAGATTTCCGGATCACATTGAATGACAGGCTTTGATGCAGTTGGCATATGAAATTCCTTTTTAGGATAATCCCCTGATTGCTGTCGCAAGTCTGACGGACGACCATTACCTTCAAGTCTAATGATCCACCTTGGCTAAGCTGCTTGTCATTAATTAAGTATCGCGACTGTGCGATTTGACAATTTGGTGACAAATAAAAGACAAGTTGTTTACATATCAAAGAAGCGTGCCAATGGTCCGGATATTACTATTAACTCATTGTTGGTTTCACTATCTGGATATGTGCAGACGAGAGCTGCAGTCACACAGCTCGAATAATTCAGGAGGTGGTCATGTCGGCACAGAATGTTATTGCAGGCGCAACGTCGAAAATGTCAATCTTCGAGTTCAGCAATCCCCGCTTTCGCGAAGACTTTGATGAGAGGTCATTCGAGTTCAAGCACAGCGTCACCGCTGATCATCCCTTATTTTCACGCGAACGAATGCGTCGTCTTCTTGTCAATCCAGCTACAAAAAATAATGTTTACTACAATGCTGGGGATATTCGTGTCGATCAGCGCTGGGATGCCGTTCCCGAACGAACCAAATCGGTGGAAGAGGTTTTTGATTCATTAGACAATTCTGGAGCATGGATTGCGCTGCTCCGAGTCAATGAAGATCCTGAGTATAACGTGCTGTTGGAAGACTCCCTGGCGGAGGTAAGGAAATTGAGCGGCCGCGAGATCGACGACGACAAAAAGACGCAGGAGGCGGACATCTACATTACCTCGCCAGGCCGCGTCACTATGTATCATATCGACCCTATCTGCAACTTTCTCATGCAGGTCAGCGGTGAAAAACAGATTCACATCTTTGATCGCAACGATCGCGAGGTACTGCCTGAAGAAGATCTGGAGCGCTACTGGACGTTGAAAGATTATGCAGCTACTTATCTACCCGAGCTGGAACATCGCGCCGAGGTGTTCACCCTGCGCCCAGGTTCCGGTGTTCACATTCCGCTCAACAATCCGCACTGGTTGAAGAATGGAGACGATATCTCCGTTTCTCTAAGCATCAACTACCAATATAAGGATAAGCGACGTAAAGACGTTTATCAGGCGAATTATTATCTCCGTAAAATGGGCCTGAAACCAAGACCTTTGGGTAGTTCGGAGTTTGTCGATCAGATGAAGGTTTCCGCAGTCGGTGTGAGTCGAGCGGTAAGTTCAAAGCTAAGAGCACTGAAGCCGAAAACGTAGGACAATACAATACATTCTGAACTCTTATGCGCATCGGAACTTATGTTTCACGTACTCCTAAAGTTCAAAATGATTGCTCGTTGAAAAAGAACCTTCGACGCGGACGAACCGCACACATAGCCCTGAACTTCGGGCTCACTAAACGTGGCCGCACCCGTATGGCTTTCGCAAAATGAAGGAGGCCGCCATCGGTTCCTCGCACCCAAAGCCAAGGTTGGGCAAAGCGACAGGCTTGATCAGCAGTCTCGTGAGGCCACATCGCTTTCCGCTGGCCCTAAGTCTTCTGCTGATGATCGTGGAGCGCTTCTGCAGCTTCGCTGTGCCCATCTCCTCTCGCTACCTGATCAACGATGTTATGTATCAGCACAAGGTAAAAGATCTTCCGACGATCATCGGTGCGGTCATTATTGCTACTTCTCTTGGCGCCCTCATTACCTATGTTTTAGACCGATATCTCGCCGTGACCGGCCAGCGCCTTGTCACAGAACTGCGCACTCAGGTGCAGGAGCACGTCGGCCGACTACCCATCTCTTTCTATGACAAAAATCGTACAGGTGCATTAGTAGCCCGAATCATGACCGACGTCGAAAGTATGCGCAATCTCATCGGCGCGGGCCTTCTGGATTTTCTTGGAGGTATCTTTACCGCAGTCATCGCCCTTGGCATTCTCATGCGTATCAGTCTTCTCATGACCGCCCTGACCGTCTGTATCATCATCGCCCTTGGATGGTTCTTGAAGCGCGCCTTCGGAATTACGCGACCTCTTTTTCGCGAGCGCTCCCGCATCAATGCTGAGGTAACGGGTCGTCTTACCGAGTCGCTTGGAGGCATACGTGTGGTTAAGGGCTACCACGCTGAAGCAAGTGAAGCGCGCATTTTTTCTGAAGGCGCTCACCGGTTGCTTGAGAACATCACCTTATCGATCAACGCGCAGGCGTTCATGTCGCTCTGCAAGACAATGGTCCTCGGCATTGTCGCCGCCCTCATTATGTATCTCGGCGCAAATGAGGTTAGTTCGAACCGTCTGGACGTCGGGAGCTATGTAGAATTTACGATGCTACTAGCCTTTATGGTCGCACCCATAGTAATGTCGGTGAATATTGGCACCCAACTCACTGAGGCTTTCGCCGGGCTGGATCGTACCTTCGAAATTCTCAAAGAAGCCGAAGAGGATAGCGAACCCACACGCACCCATGTCATGGAATCCGTCATCGGCCACATCGCCTTTCGTAACGTTACCTTCTCCTATCTTCCCGGAAAAACTGTGCTTCACGGACTCACATTCGATTCTCCACCTGGCACCGTCACGGCTCTCGTCGGTTCTTCGGGATCCGGCAAATCGACGGTCATCTCGCTGATCTGCGGTTTCCACAATGCGAACGGTGGCCAGGTGTCCGTTGACAACGTCGACCTTAGCACGATTCGTCTTGGCCGGTTCCGCGAGCAGTTGGGGGTCGTGTTGCAGGAAACCTTCCTCTTTGACGGCACCATTCGCGAGAACGTTCTCTTCAGCCGGCCAGGGGCCACTCCGGCGCAACTTCTCGAAGCTTGTAGGATTGCACGCGTCGATGAGTTTGCCGAAAGCTTTCCCGACCAGTATGAGACCATCGTCGGGGAGAGAGGTGTCAAACTATCTGGCGGACAACGCCAGCGTATCTCCATAGCCCGCGCCATCCTCGCCGACCCGCGCATCCTGATTCTCGACGAGGCTACCAGTTCACTCGATTCCGAGTCCGAAGCACTGATCCAAAGCGGTCTCAAATATCTCATGCAAGGTCGGACAACTTTCGTAATTGCGCATCGCCTCTCGACCATTCGCAGAGCTGATCAGATTCTCGTCTTAGAGAAAGGCCGAATCGTCGAGCGTGGCACTCATGAGTCTCTCTATCGAAATGAAGGACGCTACTATGAGTTCTACACGCAACAGCATGGTGTGGAAGCCAATCTTTTTCTTGCTCCTGGCGAAGGCGACAAAATCATGTAGATATGAATCTGACATGAAGAAAAAACTATCGAAAATCGACCATGACATTCTAATGACACACTGCAGACCGTTCAGTGACACATGTGTCAGGGCGGAGCGATAGACTCAGCGTATTATGCGATGTTTCTCGAACTCACAATATGTGAGGCTGCTATTCCGAATCGGTACCGCCCTGTCGGTCTTTTGGATTTCGTTCTTTGTAGGTCCTCTAATCGCGCAGACTACTCCCCTGATCTCGGGAGGAGCTGGTTTTTTTACTTCTACAACTGCGGGCGCCACGACCTATCAGCCCATCGCTGTTCCTGTGCTTGAGGCCCCACTTGGCCAGCATCTCCTTATCGAGTCGCGCGGTAACCTCGTCGAGACACTTTCTCCTAACAACGGCGGCCAGGGGGGATATAACCACTCTCTTTTTCTGGGTCTTGCCTACCTCCAGGCCGACTACATTGCCACGCCGCATCTAACCCTGGTGGGCGGTTACTTCCTGACACCCTTTGGAACCTACAACGAGCGCCTCACACCGATTTGGATCGGCAATCTGGACGCTCCACTGATCTTCAGCATCGGCACCATGATCAGCGGTGCAGGGACAGGCGGCATGCTTCGGGGAAACGCATTTTCGTCAGATAAGATCTCCCTCAGCTACGCAGCATACTTCTCGGCGGAGAGTGCCAATAAAGAGTTCTCCTCGGCCCGCTCGGCGGGTGGCCAGGTGTATGCATACTTTCCGGAGAAGCGCTTGGAAGTCGGCGCGTCCTACGGGCGCCTGCTCGACGGCAAACAGACTAACTCCGTTGGAGGGCACATCTGGTGGGAGCCGGCGAAGATTCCTTTGAAGGTTCGCTCGGAGTATGCGCATGGCGCGCACTCCCAGGGCTACTGGGTCGAAACCGACTACCGACTGTCACAGATCCACGGTGCCGAGAGTTTCTTCGGAAGGCTTGAGCCGATCTTCCGGATCCAACAGACTTTCCGTGAAAGTGCGCCAGATCGAACAGATTTTCTGCCTGCTGCCAACACGCAGCGAGCTGATTTCCAACTCGCCTACCATCTGCCGCACGAGGTGAGAGTTAACGCCACCTATGCGAGGCAGTTCTCCTCAACAGGTAATTTCAATATATGGGAGACCAGCGTCGTATATCGCTTTCTCTTTCCAGCGTGGAGAGGTAAATGATGAAGCCTTTTAAGATAATTTATTCAATTCTGTTGTTGACGGCGGCGCCGATGCTCTCCCAGACAGCAAACACTGCCCCTGCGCAACCTAAGCCAGTCGACGCGCAGACGAAAAACAATACTGTCACCGTTCACGAGAGAGATGGGCAGCGCGTATTCGATCAGAATTGCTCACGCTGCCATAACGCGCCTGAAGGATTCTCTCCGCGCATTGCAGGAACGGTTGCGCGGCACATGCGCGTCCGTGCCAATCTAAGCAAAGAGGACGAGCAGGCACTTCTGCGCTTTCTAAATCCATAGAATCCTAATCCTTTGTAGTTCCCATGTGGATAGAACTGAGCTTCTCGTTCGTCATTGCAGAAGGGATCGAAGAGTGAAATCCAAATATCTGCTCCATCCGATTCAAACAGTGAAAGCGGCAAGAGTTCTATTTTCGACGCGGCTTGGCATGTGGAAGTTCGCAAATCATGGCAGGCGCCGTTTCAAAGACGACCCTCGCTATGATCTCCAAAACGTCACCGATGGATTTGCCGATCAAATTCATAGAACTGACGATGATACAGAGTTGTTGGAGAGAATCTGCGCCGCCTACAGCAAAGCCGTCGAACAGCAGCGGTCTGCGCCAAAGACTTACATGGCAACCGACTGGTGGGAGCAGGTACGCCGGCAAAGTCTAGGACCTGCCACTCAAGCCTTACTTACGCGAAATATCCCAACCTTGCGAGCTATGTATCGGAATTTCTTTCGAAACTCCTGTTCGACAGGTCTGCTTGCGGCTCCGTTCGGCATGGCGAAGGCTTACTTTAGTGGAAACATCAAAGATGTCCATCGCCACTTCTACCTGAGCCACGTTTTATACCGCTATGACTATTGGAAAGAACAGACCGAAGCCCGTTTCCCGTTAAGTCATCTCTACGGCCCCGGAATTGGCAACCCCTTCGGTGTCCGTATCGACGGAACTCATATCCACGTCGGCGCGGAATACGCACATTATTGCTCCCATAGAATTGACAGCGCACTTGCCCCGGGCCCAGCAACGGTCGCCGAGATCGGCGGAGGATACGGCAGCATGGCGTATTATCTACTTCGTGATCGGGCCGATCTTACCTATATCGGTTTTGATGTCCCTGAAAGCATCGCGCTGACCTCGTACTACTTATTGAGTTCCTTCCCAAATCTCAAATTTCTGCTTTACGGGGAAGAAGCACTAACTCGGGAGGCTCTCGCTAAAGTAGACGTCGCACTCATGCCTGTCTTCGAATTAGCAATGATGCCGGCAGGCAGTGTTGACGCAACCTTCAGCTCTCATGCCATGTCCGATCTCTCTACCGATGCTCTGGGAGAGTACCTTAAAAACATTGATCGAATGACCGGTGATAGTTTCTTCTGCATCGGCAAAAAACAAGCAAGCGAATCAATCTCAGATCTTATTGTCAGGAAGCATAGCTCCTTTCAGCTTGTGGAGACTCGCACCTCCGGCTGGCACAGTCATAAGATCTCTGGCGCAGGCGTGGGTGGAGCAGCCGGTCTCGCGGCCTCGACAATGTTTGAGCAACGCTTTCGGCGACAGCGGCCCCATGTCCGTCCCCAGAAACTTGTTCAGGAAAGTGAGAGAAAGGCTCACGCATGAACTTCGCGAAGTGCGTCCTTTGTCTGCGGGCCGAGAACTAACACTCTGACTGGTACCGAAAATCCAGGCTCGTGAACATCGCTCGGATGCTCGCCAGGGTGATCGTGAGCAGGTTAGTGCATTTTCTCAGACAGAGCTGTACCGCTGGTTCTGAGGTGCTGACAATCTAATGACAAACGAAAAGCGAAAAAATGACAAAGCTACAGAGCCCGGGTGATATGTTTGGAGCCGTCATATATTTCTAAGCTCTGTCATCGAGTCAGAAGCGTGAGCTTTACCGTTCGACCAATGCTTCACAACCGATTCTGTAAATCTCCAAATCGGATTGATCGAAGATCGACTTGCGGCGTGCGCTAAGGCATTCTTCCACGGCGTGCTGTTCTCTGAAGGAGACGTTACATTGTGGACTTCGAATAGAGTGCGTGAGACGATCAAAAAGATTGCGTTCGGGGAGACTTTTGTTCCACAGGAGTTCACCCTTGGGCTTCCTGACCCCCAGACGGAGATCAGCGTGTGGCTGCACGGCGCAGGTGCGCCCATGGATGTAACTCAACGCCACTCTATGGTATGTGCTGCTCCACTGACTATCTGCGTGGGATTCGATTCCGAACATTTGCCAGATGAAAACGACCTGTTGCGGATGAAGTTGAGTCTTAACCGCCGGGACGGAGAGAAGCAGATGCTAGGCGTGGTTGGACTTAAACCAAAGGTCGTAATTTCCAGAGATAAAACGAGTTTCGTGCTATTCGAACCGCGCAGTTCTAAGAATTTCTGCCTTTCCAAGGCGCGACTATGGACTCATTACCTGCTTCATGCATATCGGCAACAGCGTCGCGATAACACAAATGGCATAAGAATGACCTTCCTTGAAAGACGAGCGACGATGGTGATGTTTATTCGTCCTCATCCTATCGTGTTAGTAAGCGTCGGCAGTAAAGATAACGGGAATATATTCCCGATGAATTTATTCGGCGACCTGGGTGAAGGATATTTCGGCTTTGCCTTAAGGACGGAGAGAGTTGCTGGAGAGTTAGTAGAGGGTGCAGGACACATCGCCATAAGCACTATGCCTCTGTCGCGAGGATCCATCGCATATCAACTTGCGAATAATCACACGAAGCGATCGATTGACTGGAGTCAGCTTCCCTTTCCCGTAAAACCTTCGCCTGAGCTCAGTATTCCAGTTCCCGATTTTGCTGTACGAGTAAGAGAGCTGGATATTGAGGAAGTCACCAGGATCGGAAGTCACCGTTTCTTTCTGGCAAAAATGGTCCGAGACGAAGTACTGTCGGAAGCTTTAGCGTTCAGTTCGATCCATGGGTTTTATCAATCATGGCGACTTGGGCAAATCCAGGAACGTAGGAAAGAGTTAGAGATATCACTCGCGGTGGATGCGTTGAGCAAGCGCGGACGATATCGATCAGAGAAAGTTAAGGATAATATTACCCAGTAGTCGCTTGCTCATGGAGCGATCGATGTTTGCGCAACGTACTGAATCAAAGAGCTGGGATGATCGAATGTATGCTAAAGCCATTTCGTGAAATACACGCAAAAGACCTGGATCCTGGTTCTCTCAACGAGGAGATAAATGCACATGGCTACCTGCTTCTGAAAGGGCTGATATCTACTAAGGACGTAAGGCACCTGCTGGATGAGATTGTAGAACTTTTGCATGGCGCGGGATGGTTCATTAAGGATAGTGACCCCGCTTCTCGCGTTATCAACGCGAGCTCAGCATGTGGTGATCCTGATCCTGCATTCAAGAGTATTTATGAAAAAGTGTTTAGTTTGGAATCGTTCCATGCTTTTGCACATCATGCAGCTTTGCGACAGGTGATGCATCAGCTGGTAGGACCGAACTTACTGATTCACCCGAAACCAATTGGAAGATTGATATTTCCAAACTGCGAACGTCTGATTATTCACGCGCATCAGGACCATAGAGCGATTTCGGGAGATTCCGACAGCTATACGGTTTGGATGCCGCTACACGACTGTCCGCCGGAGCTGGGCCCATTGCAAATCCTGGAGGCGTCTCACCGTTATGGTCTTCAAAGCATTGATCCAGAGACAGGAATTATTCCGAAGGAATCGGCGTGCGGAGGTGATTGGGTAGGCGGCCACCTAAATGCAGGCGACGCGCTGATCTTTCATAGTCTAACGGTGCACGCAGCCTCTGCGAACGTCTCCAACCAGCTTCGTATATCTATGGATTGTCGATTTCAGAGCGCGGAACGAGCAATCGACCCCGCGAACCTTGTGTTCCCAGGATCTTCCAAAGAGAGAAGCTGGGAGACGACATATAGCAACTGGCACTCTGACAGGTTGAAGTATTTTTGGATGAAAATGCCACTGAAGTTGAAGCCTTCCAGAGCCGAGCTTGCAGAGCTTACGCAAACGGCGACCTCTGAAAGGATGCGATCGAGATATGCGACAATCCTTAGTCAGCTCGATTCGCAGATATCTTCTGGTTCTGTCCGGCTTGACGACAACGCGAATCCTGACCAGCTACATCCTCAAGAGGATAGGTGTTGATATCCCCACCTTGATGGCTGCACTCCTTTCGTGCACCATCTTCCTCGGGTTGTTATTGTCTCGCCACAGAAAGGTCTTAGCCTTGGCACGGTAGACGGGATGAGTCCGGTAGTCAGAATCTGATTTGTACAGAGCGACTCGCAGCCGATCGCCGTTCATGTCGCCGTAGATTTCATTTACCCAGCAGGTGGGATGTTCAGATTGATTCAATCGCGTTAACGCTGATCATTTACCGAAACAAGCTAAACTGTAGCGTGCCTGAATAAGAGATTTGAAGTTCGGACTACTCGGTATGGATGCTTGTGCCTCATCGGATAAGTTGGAGACTGTGCGGATATGAAGACTATAAGCATTCGCCCTCGACATCAGCAGCTTCTCAAAATCTTCCTGTCTTACTTTCTCGTTGTCTGTTCCGGGCGGCTTTTCGCGCAAACGGACCACTTCGCCAAATTCAATGGTGGAAGGCTGCACTACGTCACCTACGGCACCGGTTCCACGGCCGTGGTACTGGTTCATGGATGGGCCTGCGACTCAGGGTTTTGGCGGGAGCAAATTCCTGCCTTGACGAAGCACTGGCGCGTCGTTGCGGTGGATCTGCCGGGTTTCGGGGAGAGTGATAAGCCGCATGTCGATTACACGCCATCTTATTTTGCGCAGGGCCTGGACGCGATGATGGTGGATGCACATGTGACGCGTGCCTATGTGGTCGGGCACAGCATGGGAGGGTCAGTTGTTCGACAGTATGCTCAGGACCATCCGGAGAAGGTCGCGGCGCTGGTAATTGTGGATTCACGAAGTTTGCTGCAAGGGGAGGGACTCGGGCGGCCTTTGTCAGAACGGGAGGCTCTTGTCGACGAGTTCTACGGGCCGGATGCGAAGGAGGCAGAACGAAAGGACATTCTGAGAATGTTTACCGCGCAAACACCTCCCGCACTCCAAAAAGAAATCATGGAGAAGATGCTGTCCTCGCCAATGTACGTAGCGGCGAACGCAATGAAGGGTCTGCTCACACCGGTTACGTGGTCAAAGAGCCCAACATCAATACCAACATTGGGACTATATCGCACGCCGCTTGCGCCCGCGGCGGTCCAGGCACTGCGCACAATGTTTCCTGACTTTGAGTATGTAATGTACGAGGGGGCGGGACATTTTCTAATGATGGAGCGGCCGCAGGAGTTCAATGACCAGGTTACGGCGTTTTTGTTGAAGCAGGACAAAAAGTAGGCTGGAGACTACCCGCCTTGTCTCTGGCTGTGCGTTGCCAGGGAGGCGACAAAGATGCTGCCCCTGACCGTGGATTCGGCAAGAATGAGGCTTCCGCTGTGGGCCTCGGCGATGGTGCGTGAGATGGAAAGGCCCAGGCCAGCACCGCTGGTGCGCGGGGTTGCATCCGGTCTCAGGTGACCTGGGTCAACACGAAAAAAACGTTCGAATACTTTCGTGTGATTTTCACGCGCGATGCCTATTCCTGTGTCTTCGATCGTGACGACGTAGCGAGTCGTCTCCCGAGCTAACCTGGCTATGATCTTCCCACCATGCGGCGTGTATTTCACCGCATTGTCGAGGAGGTTGATGAACATCTGACGGAGGAGGTCAGCGTCTCCGTGGCAGAGGCTCTCCTCGGCGAGGTCGGTTTCGATCGAGATCTGTTTTGAGTGCGCTAAAACGTAGACGGCGCGGACGGCTTCCTGCAGAAGCTCTTCGAGGTAGAACGTGCTGAACTCGAGGACCATGCCGCCGGCGTCGGCGCGGGCAAGGCGAAACATGTCATCGACCATATGCGTGAGACGTCGTGCCTGCTCGTCGATAACAATGAGGGCATCGCGGTAGTCCTGCTCACAACGCTCTGCTTTCTGTAGAGTGACCGCGGAAGCCGTGCGAATCACAGAAAGGGGAGTCCGTAGTTCGTGCGACGCGTCGGCGACGAACTGGCGCTGGAGATTGAAGGAGGCGCTGAGTCGGGACAACAGGTCGTTGAGGGTCCCCGCCAGCTGGCTGAATTCATCGTTTACTTTCGCGACGGGCAGGCGCTGGTCCAGATTTTCTGCGCTGATCCGCCTTGCCTGTTCAGACATGGCCGCAACCGGAAGGAGGGTCAGGCGGACGAGAAACCATGCGGCCAGGCCGGCTAGAAACAAGCCTCCGGGCACTGCAAGCGACAGGATGCGCCGATCGGTTGCGAGCTCGCCCAGGAGGGGCGTGAGAGACCGGCTTGCGATGACGACATAGCTTCTGCCAGATGGCTCTAACGTTACGCGAAGGGCAGCGGCACGGCGAAGGTCGCTTGAGCTGCCGTTGGCTTTGATCGTGTAAAGGTAGACCTGGTCGCTCCGAAGATGAGGGGCATCGGGGAGAGGGACACGTTCGCTGCTGCCGACCGGCTTCTCTGCCAGGAGATCGCCCTGGGAGTCAAAGATTGCAAGGGTGTATTCGGGAAAATTGAGGGTTTTGACGGCGTCTCGTGCTGCGAGTTCGTCAAGACCGCTTTCGCTCAGTTGGTCGCCAAGCATCGCAACGGTGGCAGCGTCGACGGAGGTCAGCACGTTGTCCGCACGAGCGTAAAAATTCTTGCGCAGGACCACGTAGAGTCCGAGACAAAACGTAATTAAAAGAAGAGCAACGATGCCAACATGCCACATGGTCAGGCGGACACGAGCGGACTTAATCATCAAAGGCCGGAGCATGGGGTTCTGCGGTGAGCATGTACCCTTCACCGCGGCGGGTGCGGAGTAGCTTGATGGTGTGAGTGACGTCGATCTTCTTGCGGAGGCGCAGGATATAGACCTCAATGAGATTGGAGAAAGGGTCGAAGTTTTCGTCCCAGGCATGCTCGGAGAGATCTTCACGTGACACCAACTGGCCCTTGCGGGAGGCCAGATATTCGAGAATGGTATATTCCTTGGCCGTGAGATCGATGTTGCGATTGCAGCGGGTCACCGTGCGGGCTTTAATGTCGACGCGGAGGTCCCCTACCTCAATGACATCAACATAGGGGGAGGGCCGGCGGCGAAGGAGAGCGCGGACGCGGGCGAGTAGTTCGAGGTAGTCGAAGGGTTTCGTAAGATAGTCGTCGGCGCCAACGTCAAGACCGCGAACTCGATCGTCGACGGCGTCGCGGGCGGTAAGCATGAGGATTGGGGAAGAGAAGCCAGTGGAGCGCAGATCGCGGCAGATACTGAAGCCATCCTGGCCGCGAAGGACGATGTCGAGGATGATGAGATCGTATTGATTGATGGCGACTTTGTAGGTCGCCTCCGCGCCATCATGAGCGGTATCCACGGCGTAGCCTTGTTCGCGGAGACCTTTTGCCAGCATTCTTGCAGCGGCGGGCTCGTCTTCTACCTGTAGAATTCGCATTGTTCCCTCGATGCGATGAAACGATGACTCTATTGGCTTCGGCCTTGATGCAGCAGGTCTAATTATGAAGCAAAACTCTGGATTGTTCCTTCGACGGATGATGATATTGGTAATGATTCTGATGCCGACGGTAGCTGACGCGGCAGGTGGAACGGCGAAACCAGTGGTCCACCTCGCCGTTGGGTCCATGGCCGGGAACATCGTTTATCTCCAGTTGGATTTGGCAAAGGCGCTGCATTACTTCGAGGACGCCGGGCTTGACGTCAGGGTCAGGCCTTTCGAGAAAGGCGCAGATGCGGCGCAGGCGTTGCTGGAAGGTCGCGTAGATTTTTCGGCGAATTCAATCGACCACGTCATCGCGTTAGGTGCTTCCGGTGGCAGCCTCAAGATGGTCGCTTCCTTTACCGACCTTCCGACGGTGACGCTGATGGTGCGCAGAGATTTACGGTCTCAAATCCGGTCGATCAGGGACTTAAAGGGAAAGCGGATTGGAGTAACCAGCATCGATTCCGGAACCCATGTTCTGGCTGCTTCGATCCTGAAAGCTGCGGGATACTCCCTCAAAGATGTGACAATTCTTGAGGTGGGAGCGGGGAAGTCGCTGATCCTTGCGATGAAGCAGAAGCGCATCGACGCCGCGATTACGACGGACCCGACGACGATCCAGCTTTTACTGGGTGGAGACGCATCGCTGCTGCTGGATATGGTGACGTATGAAGAGACCCAGCGCGTGTTTACAGGCGGGTATCAGTTCACAGGACTGCTGACACGGAGAGACATGATCGTGCAGCATTCTGCATTGGTGCAGAAGATGGTGGATGTGATGGTCAGAACGAATCTCTACATCGCGACCCATAGCGCGGCGGAGATCTCGGCAGTGCTGCCTGCGGATATCGTAGGGGACCGTTACGTCTATGTGAAGAGTTTAGAGCACTCACGGCCGGCGTTCTCACGCAGTTCTCTGGTGACACCGCAATCGGTGGCGAACAACGTGCAGTCGTTGATCACATTTGGGTCGATTACTGCTGACCAGCATTTGGACCCCTCAAATTTCTATGACATGAGTTTTGTCATGCGGTCCGTCAGACGATGATCCTGCCAGGGCATTAGCTCTGTATTACGCTGGGTTGTTCTTTCTTTAACGACGGTATCGAGTGGGTGAGAGCGACTGCTGCGAGCGCACAGGCCGCGGCCACAGAGAGCCATGCTCCTGGCATAGCTCTGTTTCCTGTGGCGTGGATGAAGAAGGTACAGATCGCCGGAGTGAAGCCCCCGAACAGCGCGGTCGCCAGACTATAGGCCAGCGAAAATCCGGTGCTTCTAACGTCGATGGGCATGATCTCAGTGAGGTACACGACCATCGCTCCGTTGTAACTCGCGTAGAGAAGGGACAGCCAGAGTTCAACGATGAGCAGCCTGGCGAAGGATGGGCTTTGGATCAGCCAATAGAGGGCAGGGTAGGCCGTGAGCAGGACAGAAATCGTACAGACCCACAGAAGAGGGCGGCGTCCGATACGATCCGAGAGCGCTCCCATCAGGGGCAGCATGACGAAGTTCGAGACCCCGACGCAGAGGGTCACAACAAGATTGCTGCTACGTGCCAGATGGAGGGTGGTCGAACCGTAGGTCGGGGTGTAGGCAGTGATCATATAGAACGCTGTCGTGGTCAGGGCCGTGAGCATCGTGCCGATCGCAATAATATTCCAATGTGTCATGAGCGACCGCATGATCTGCCTCATGTTGGGATGTTGCCGCCGTGCGAGGAATTGTTCTGTCTCTGCCAGAGAGCTTCTGATCAGAAAAAGAACTGGAATGAGCAAACATCCGAACCATAAGGGAATGCGCCAGCCCCACGCTGCCATATCCGCTGGCGATAGCTTCGAGATCAAAACAATGCTGATGATTGCGGCGAAGATGACCGCCATTTGCTGACTGGCGGACTGCCAGCTCACGTAGAATCCCTTCCGGTTCGGAGGCGCGATCTCCGACAGATAAACCGATACACCGCCGAGTTCCGCTCCAGCAGACAGGCCTTGCAGCAGGCGCCCTGCGACTACCAGGCACGGCGCCAGAATGCCAATCGTCCTGTAACCAGGCGTGCAGGCAATGGAGAGAGTGCCAAAGGCCATCAGCGCCAATGTGAGAAGCAGTCCGGCACGCCGGCCATTACGGTCTGAATACCCGCCAAGCACAATTGCTCCAATGGGACGCATCAGGAAGCCCGCTCCGAAGGTTGCAAGCGACAGCATGAGAGAAGCAAACTCACTCTGCAGTGGAAAGAAGGTTTTGGCGATTGCAGGAGCATAGTAGGCAAAAATCATGAAGTCGTACATCTCGAGGAAGTTCCCACTCGTAACGCGAAGTACAGACGAGATAGACGAGCGAGGAGCTGGATGTCCTATTGCCACAGTAGTTCCTTTGAGAATTCCAGAGACGATGTGCTGAAGCAGGGCAACTGTGCACGGTTTGCATAGCGTCGTCATCGGCCGCGGTATACGCGGGTTGGTTTTAAGCCGCTAGTGAGCCGGAGCGATGAAAAGCAACAGGGACGACGGGTGTGTCGGATCGTAGTAAATGGTGTTGTCGGCTATGGCCATACGCCGATTCCTGCCCAGGGGCTCTCCGGTGTTTGGATTGATATCAAATCGGGGAAAATTGCTGCTGGAGATATCGAGCCGGATACGATGGCCTTTCTTGAAAACATTTGCCGTGTCGAACGGCTTGATGGTCAGGGTGTAGATCTCCCCAGGCTGCATCAGCTTCTGCGTCTTCGCATTGTCGCGATAACGTGCTCGGAGGATGCCGTCAGTCAGGTTCATATCGAAGCCCTGCGGAAAGCTTTCGCTCGGCGGATAGACGTCGAGCAGCTTTGCCGTAAAGTCGGTATCGGTCGCATTGGATGAGGCGGAAAGT
>Ga0302315_10002188_pt1 | contig 18749 bp, 15 predicted proteins | sample III_Palsa_N3_1_FD_200532 | JGI IMG/M metagenome (GOLD analysis project Ga0302315, IMG submission 200532) | Peat permafrost microbial communities from Stordalen Mire near Abisko, Sweden - III_Palsa_N3_1 | ecosystem: Environmental > Terrestrial > Soil > Palsa > Peat permafrost | place: Sweden...
AAAACCGTCTGCCGGTTGTTCATTTGTTGGCTGTTCATTGTCCATCGTCCGTTGCTTATTTTGTTCCCGGCATCTGCCGGGTATGTATTTCTTTAAAGTTTGTACGTATCTCCCTGCCCATCGGCCAGCGCATTCAGCTCCAGCATTACAAAATCGGTCACAGCCATGACTTCATGCCAAACACCCGCCGGGATGACGACCAGGGCGGGTCCCGAGCCGGTGATGCTGCCGGTCTCCTGCGCTCCTTCACGGAGCGCGCCTTCTATATTCCGCCAGTTCACTTCAATGGTCCCCTGCATCAGGATGAGCTTTTCGGGGTTTTTGTTGGGCGATACCCCTTTGTGATAGTGGCGGCCGCTGGCGCTGCCGGCTTTCCGGTGCGCTACGATGAACTGGCCGTGACGATCGTTATCGAATACGAAGGTAGCGCCCCGTTCATCTTCTCCGACCTGCTCTATTGGAGTAATGGTTATCATGGTTCATACAATTCGAGTGGTAATCCATCAGGGTCTGAAAAAAATACAAACCGCTTTCCCGTTAATTCATCTATCCTAACCGGCTCGACTTCAATCCCTTTGGCCATCAATTCCCGCGCTGCCTCATTCACATCTTCTACTACGAAGGCCAGGTGCCTCAAGCCCCTGGCTTCCGGATAAGACGGTCTTTCGGGCGCCTCCGGGAAAGTGAAGAGTTCGATGGTATAGAGCCCGTTCAGCGACAGGTCCAGTTTATAAGAATCCCTTTCCGGCCGGTACGTTTCCCTGATTATTTCAAATCCAAGCACATTAATGTAAAAAGCCCTGCTTGCCTCGTAATGCCCCGTGATAATCGCGATATGGTGGATGCCTTGTAATTGCATATTATGCTTCATTTGCGGCTTCAGCGCCCGTGCGCGCGGGAGTCGCGTCGACGGCGGCGCCCGGTAATTTCACTTCGCAACCGCCCCACCCTTTAGCGAGGTCTCCGTTCAATTCCACCTTCCCTTCCGAGATCAATTCCCTGAGCCTCCATGCCAGGAAGACATCCCCCGTTTTTACCTTCATCCTGTTTACGGTATTGTGAATAAGCCGACTAAACTTCTGCCAGTTGGGCGTTAGATTTCCGAACAGGTCCTTATCATAAAAATCAATCTCTTTTCCGGTTATCTTTTTTCCTCCTTCCAGTATCCTGACGCCTGCATTTTCCTGGCACAGTCGCGTCCATTCGTCAGGGTCTATTTCGAATTCGCTCAGGGTAATGGGCCTGGCCAGTTTCTTGGCTTTCCTGAACTCCGACGGTTGGATCTCATACAAGGAATGAGGGTAAAAGATATTCCCTTTTTCATTCAAAAAGGGCAGATTATTCAGGTATAATAGCTGGACCCTTCCCTGGTAGTTCTGTAATTGGCTGACCAGCCAATAATACCCGCATACGTCATGCTGATTCTGAGCCATCCATATCCACGCTTCTTCGGTCTCATTTTCATCCAGGCGCCCAAGCAGCCCATGAACGGTCAGCTTGTCATCGACCATATCCAGAGAGTCCATATACGGGGAATAGGTCAATGCCTGTTTCCACCAATCCCTGCGGCCCTGCCAGCCTTCGGGTGCATTCAAGGGCCCCAGGGGGCCCACGGCATAATCATCCTTGATCTGGATGATATTTCCGGCCAGGCTGTCGTCTAGGTCTATGGCCTTTTGCAGTACTTCGATATCCGCTTCCTGGAAAACGATATGGATCATCTCTTCAAATAAATTTATGCCTGTTGTTCCGTCAAGTCCAACTCAACCCGCAGGTTATTAATAATAAACTCCTGCCTTTCCATGGTGTTCTTTCCCATGTAGTATTCCAGCAGGGTCTGAATGTGGTCCCCATTTTCCAACAGGACCGGTTGTACTTTCATATCCGCTCCAATGAAGCGTCCGAATTCCTGGGGCGAAATTTCTCCCAGTCCTTTAAAACGGGTGATTTCGGGTTTGGCGCCCAGCTTTTTGATGGCGGCCTGCTTCTCGGTTTCGTCATAGCAATAAATAGTCTCCTGTTTATTGCGTACCCTGAACAAAGGCGTTTCCAATATATATACGTGCCCCCGTTTAACCAGGTCCGGAAAGAACTGAAGGAAAAATGTCATCATCAGGAGCCGGATATGCATCCCGTCGACGTCAGCATCGGTGGAAATAACGATCCGGTTATAGCGCAATCCATCCAATCCTTCTTCTATATTGAGCGCGTGTTGGAGCAGATTGAATTCTTCATTTTCATACACCACCTTCTTAGTAAGGCTGAAACAATTCAGGGGCTTTCCACGAAGGGAGAATACGGCCTGGAATTCAACATCCCTTGACTTTGTGATGGAACCGCTGGCAGAATCACCCTCCGTAATGAAAATGGTGGTCTGCAGTCGCTTTTCTACAAATTCCTGGGGGTTGCGGGCGGGAGGCTCTTCATCCAGGTGTACCCGGCAATCCCTTAGCTTCTTGTTATGCAGGTTGGCCTTTTTGGCCCTCTCATTGGCCAGCTTCTTGATCCCCGCGAGTTCCTTCCTTTCCCTTTCGCTCTGTTCAATCCGCTTCTTAAGGGCTTCCGCCGTAGAAGGGTTCTTGTGCAGGTAATCGTCCAGGGCTTTGGACATGAATTCACTCAGGAATGCCTTCATGCTGGGGCCATTTTCGAAGACATTGAGGGATCCCAGCTTGGTTTTAGTCTGGGACTCAAACACCGGCTCCTGAACCCTAACCGAAATAGCGGCAACAATACTTTGGCGAATATCCTGGGCATCGTAGTCTTTCTTATAGAAGTCCCGGATCGTTTTAACGAAAGCTTCCCTGAACGCCTGCTGATGGGTCCCCCCCTGGGTAGTATACTGACCATTGACGAAGGAATAAATGTCTTCCCCGTAATCATTGTTATGGGTCAGCGCCATTTCAATATCTGTCCCTTTCAAGTGGATAATGGGATAGCGTACTTCATCCGGGTTGGTCTTCCGTTGCAACAGGTCCAATAACCCGTTCTTGCTCACGTATTTCTTCCCGTTAAACTGGATCACCAACCCTGCGTTCAGGAAACAATAGTTCCACAATTGGTTTTCCAGGTATTCCTGTACAAAATGAAAGCTTTTGAATACGGTTTCGTCCGCTATAAAGGTGACCAGGGTTCCATTGGGCTCGTCCGTCTTTCCTTCCTTGTGGTCCTTTATTAGTACCCCCCGCTCAAATTCGGCCACCTTGCTCTTCCCTTCCCGCACGCTCTGTACCTTGAAATAGCTACTAAGGGCATTCACCGCTTTTGTACCTACTCCATTGAGGCCCACTGACTTCTGGAACGCCTGACTATCATATTTGGCGCCTGTATTGATCTTGCTTACGACATCTACCACCTTTCCAAGGGGGATACCTCTTCCGAAGTCCCTGATAGTCACCACCTTATTTTCAATGACGAGATCCACCTGCTTGCCATATCCCATGGTATGTTCGTCAATACAGTTATCCAGGACTTCCTTCACTAATACATAAATTCCGTCGTCAGGACTGGATCCATCTCCCAACTTACCGATATACATCCCCGGTCTTAAACGGATGTGTTCCCTCCAATCCAGCGACCGAATGGAGTCTTCCGTATAATTAAAAAGATCTTTGTTATCTGCCATATCTATATCTGTCTTGTCTGATCTATGGGTTAATGCGCAACATTCTGCTAAAATATTTAGTATTTAGGTCCGGAGCAAATATAATAAAAGGCGGGTAAGAGGGCACTTTTTATTGATTGACGTGCGGAAAAGCGCAATAGTAGTTAGTAAAAGCACGGTATTAGCCCATAATGATCAATAAAAGAGTAGTTATACGGGTAAAAATCTAAAGATTGTTAATAAAAAGTTATGCAAAAGCGTCCAGATTTGATTTTTTTGCGTACATTCAATTAACGGTCACTTAACCAAATATCCTTATCCATTCACTTAAAAGAAGAACCGTATGAAACCGTCCACTACCTTATACGAAAACAGCAAAAGGTTTCTTGCAGAAACGTTCGGTTTTCTTGCGCTGCTCCCCCTGGGACTCCTTATATACCGCTATATTCCATCTTTGCAGATTAACCACATGCCTGTGGCCCTGATCTTTTCCTTCCTGATTGCACTCGTTGTTATCAGGATCATGATGGATCTTTGTCGCCCCGTAGTAGTTCCTGCGACATTGTTATTGTTCTCTGTATTGATTTACAACCAATTATCTAAGGGATACACGCTGGTAAACGCCGCGCACGATTACCGCAACTGGGTAACCGGCAGCTGGGATAACAGGGACCAAAAGCAAATGGACGCCCTTAACGTAATGCCCGACGTTTGGGGAGATAGTCGCACACGCCTGGCTGATACCCTGCGCTCCAAGGCTAATTACCAGGATTCAGTGGTGCGGAATTTTGCCGTAAAGCATTCCCTGGAATCTTTTGACGCCTCCTGGTCTAAATATCAATTGGTTAGCCGTGAATTGTCCCTGTTCAAATATATCAATCAGCACTTCAAATACGTTCCCGATCCCCGGAACAACGAATACTACGCTACACCCAAAGAAACCATTCTGAATGGTTTAGGTGGGGATTGCGATGACCACTCTCTGTTGATGGGTTCCTGCATGGAAGCCATTGGCGCACAAGCCCGTTTAGTGGTAGTAAAGGGACATATGTACCCCGAATTGTTCGTGGGAGACAAGGCCGCTTTCAAGACCTTCCAGGCAGCCGTCCGCGAACTTTTTGCCGACCAGAACGTGGACAGGATCTTCTACCATGAGCATAACGGAGAATACTGGGTGAACCTGGATTATTCTGCGGCTCATCCCGGTGGTCCCTACCTGAATAACGAAGTTTATCTGGTCGCTTCCTTAAGTATGTAATCAGTTAAAAGTATGTTATAAAAAAGGCTCTTTCAAACCTCTCCGTGCATTAGGCGTCTAACCTGTTGTACGCTAAAATGGAGATTTATGAAGAAGACCTGGATGATAGCACTCGTATTTCTTTCGGCTTGCAACAGCACTCATATTACATCTTCCTGGAGAAACGAACACGTCGCCCCTGCTTCTTACGGAAGAATCATGGTAGCGGCTATGATACCGGATAACCAACGCAATATCCAGCAGGCAATGGAACGAAGCATGGTGGATCAATTAAGGCGCAAGGGTTACCAGGCGGTATCTGCCTTCCAGGAGTTCGGACCGAAAGCCTTCCAGGGCTTGAATGAAAATGCCGTCATGGCCAAAGTGAGGGGGAACAATGCAGACGCCCTGATCACGATTTCCCAGACAGACCATTCCCGAAGCCGTAGCTATGTTCCCGGATCCATCTATCCCAGTCCCTGGGGTTGGGGTTGGGGAGGCGGTTATTACAGCCCCGGTTATGTGAGGAATAATACCCGCTACGCCTGGGAAACCAATTTCTATGATATGGCCTCCAATAAAATGGTGTACTCCGTACAAAGTCAATCCTTCGACCCCAGTTCCGCCAATGACCTGGCCGAAGACTACAGCCGGCAGATCGTTCGCGATATGAAGGACAAGGGTGTCCTGGTAAAGCCCCAGAAAAGTAAGGACCTGGCTGAAAAATGATCGGGGCCCCTTCCCGGTCAATCGATCTATAGTCTTACATTTAGGTCCACAATCTCTCATTCATAGTGATAACTTACCTGCTACGCGCAACCTTTCGCTTCGTTTTCTGTTGCTCGATCGGATGTATATTACTATTATTTACAGATAACTCTGCCTCGGCTCAGGCCACGCGGCCCAGGATAGGTGTCACACTCAGCGGAGGTGGCGCCAAAGGACTGGCCCATATCGGGATCCTGAAAGCCATTGATTCTGCAGGCATCAAGGTCTTCGCCATTACGGGCACCAGTATGGGTAGTATCATCGGAGGACTTTATGCAGCAGGATATTCCGCCGATACCCTGGAGAAGATATCCAAGCTGATCGATTGGGGTAGTCTCCTAAGTAACCAAACGCCTTTGACCGACCTTAAAATGGAAGAAAAAGACGAGTATGGGAAATACGCGGTAGAGCTGCCCTGGATCAACCACAATTTTAAATTGCCCTCCGGCCTCCTGGACGCCGAAGAGCTTTGGCTCAAGTTCAGCGAATTGTTTTTCCCGGTGTATGCCACCAAGGACTTCACGAAACTGTCCATTCCATTCAAGTGTATTGCTACTAATATTTCCGACGGTTCCATTGTTGTGTTGGATAAAGGGGAGATCATAAAGGCCATCAGGGCCAGCATGGCCATCCCTTCGGTGTTCACTCCCATTGACATAGATTCTCTGAAATTGGTGGACGGGGGCGTCGTACGCAACTTTCCTGTCACGGAGGTAAAGGATATGGGGGCCGACCTGGTCATTGGGAGCAGTGTCTCTAACGGCCTGCTCCCCACCAAACAGATCAATAACGTCGTACAGGTATTACTGCAGATTGCCTTTTTCAAGGAGGCGGACGACAATAAGCACCAGCAGTCCCTTACCGATGTCTACGTATTCCACCCCATGGAAGGATATTCTGCCGGCAGCTTTGGCCGGTCGAACGAGATCATCGATCTCGGAGTGGCGAAAGGGGATGAAGTCTACCCTGTATTGAAACGCTTGAAAGACTCCCTGGACCAAATTTACGGCCCTGAGCCCGATCCGCTAAACAGGCTTCCGGATGTGGACTCTGTTAAGATAACGGGGATACGGATCCGGGGGATCCAAAAGACAGATTCGGTTTTCTTCGTGGACATGCTGGATTTTAAGAATAACCGATACTATACGGCCCGTCAGCTAACGCGTATGACCAGACAGGTATATGGCACACGTTACTACAGCAAGGTATTCTATTACCTGGAACCCTGGCCGGATGGAACGGCCACCGTAGTATTTGAGGCTTCCGAGAATCCAACCACCGAAGCCAAGATCGGCCTGAACTACAATATCTTTTCCGGAGCCGCCGTGATCGCAAATATTACGACGAGGAATTACTTCACTAAAGATTCCAGAACCCTCTTAACAGTCAATATCGGGGAAACCTTTCGCATCAGGGGGCAACACCTCCAATACTTTGGACAGCATCACCAAACGGCCCTTATTCTCACGGCTCAATACGATGCTCCTGAATACAATTCCTACGATAATTTCAGGAAGGATGGCATTTACCGGAATAATTATTCTGTAGGAGATATTCGCATGCAACGCTCCGTGAACCGCATTGTCGCTATGGGGCTGGGGACCCGTTTTGAAAGCAACAGTTTCAGGCCCATTCTGGTATTCCCCTCCGAAGTGCAGGGCGGCGATAAATTCTTTACTTCTTATCCCTATTTTCAACTCAATAACCTGGACCGGCCGACTTATCCCCGGGCCGGCTGGAAACTGAACGCCGAGTATGACTTAACCTACGGCCAGGCGTCCAATATTCAGGCTACCCAAAATGGCGTTCCTGTCAACACAGATTCCCTGAATGGGAATGCGACGGACTACACCCGCTTTCTGTTGGACGCTGCCCACTACGTGAGCCTTGGCAGGAAAAGTACGCTCTTCGGGCAGCTGCAGGAAGGTGTGAATTTCCGCTACCAGGTCAACCACATCAATGACTTTCTCATCGGAGGCCTTACCCCTCAATTCCATAACCAGATCACTTTTGCAGGATTATCGGAAGGTACCCTCAATACTTCTTCCGTAGGAGTCCTACTGGCAGGGTACCGGTATGAGCTGTATCCCCAGTTTTACCTGATTGCCCGGGAAAATATCGGGGTATATAATTTTCTGAACATACAGGACCAGCCCGTTACACCCCATTTCATTTCCGGCTCGGCGTTGTCCGCCGCATACGACAGCCCATTCGGGCCTATTGAATTCAGTGTCATGTACAGTGATCAAAGCAAGGTCGTGCTGGGATATGTAAACATCGGGTTTAATTTTTGAGAAGGCTTTTCAAGGGCATCCAGGTCATTCACACAAAATTTATCACAAAATTCACAGAAACCGTTTCTTTTAGACAGTAAAAGTATTAGATTCGTATACCTAAAGATTTAGTTTTATGAAATATCTGCTCCTTCTCGTTGTAACCATCAGCCTTCCCACCCTAATGAAAGCCCAGGGGCAAACCGCCGCTCCCGATTCCATTTGGTTGAGTGATGCCGCTCCCCGACCTGGCGAAACAGTGCGGATATCATTTCATAGCGACAGTTCCCTGTTCTCCAAATCCAAGACAGTGAACGCGGGATTATATTCTTTTGACAAAAAGAATGCGATTAAGGCCGTGGAAGTCACTCTGACCAGGCAGGGCGATACCTGGGTAGCCAACGTCACCCTACCCGACACCAGCGTCGCTATTGCCATAAGCGCATCAGGCCCTTCGGGCGATGTATACAAATCCGTGGCGATAGGATTATCAGGCCCTGACGGAAAACCATTAAAAGACGGCTATAACTCATTACAATTCATTTATTCAGGGGTCGGCTCCTATTTATTCGGAATACAGGCTGACAATGAAAAAGCAAAAGTTTACCGGGACCTCTATTATGGAGATGGTAATCCTTCCCTTTCTACCCTGTCAGATAAAATAGCCTATTACTATTCCTATAAAAAAGATACCGTCAAGACCCTGGCCGTATTCTCGGACCTGCCCTTAGACTCCACGGCTACTGAGGCTGATTACGGCATGGCCATTCGGTTGGTCAGTCGGCTAAAGAATAAACCCCTATCAGATATACTGACCAATTTACAGAAGATAAAATACCCTTCGGGCAACTGGAAGAAAACGGAATACCTGACCAAAGTTCGGATGGAAAAGGATCCCACTAAACAGGAAAATATATTGGAATCGTATCTGAAAGCTTACCCTACAGAAGATACGACTTTACCTACCAGCTATACCCAATTCATAAAGGAATCCATCTCCAACAGCTATGCGAGCGCAGGGGATCTGCCCAATGCCGTCCTTTATATCCCAACTGGCGTGGAAGGCAATCAGAAAGCACAGCTCTATAACAATATTGCGTGGGAAGCCTGCCTGAAGGACAAATACCTGCCTGAAGCGACCGCCCTGTCAAAAGCCTCTCTGGATACGCTAAAGGCGTTGGAAATGTCAGGGCGTGATAAGCCAGACTACTTTACCCGGGCGCAATATGTAAAGAACCTCCAATTCTCCTACGCCTTGTTTGCCGATACTTACGCCTATCTGCTGTATAAGGCCAGAAAATTCAAACAGGCCTTCGCCTACGAAAAAATTTCTTTGGATGCCTCGCCCAATCCTGAAACAGATATTGTATCACGCTATCTTATGATGATGGAAAAGGTGGATAAACCTTCGAGGGTAGTGGCCCTATTGACCACTTACATAGAGAAAGGGAAATCAGACTCGGCCATGGAGTCACAGTACAAGAGATTGTACAAAGGCAATCAAAGTCCGGACGATGCCCTGGCAGCCTTGCAGATTAAAGCCAAGGCCAGCAAACAGGCTGAAATGGTGAAGACCATCCTGAATGAACCCGCTTCCAAATTCACCCTGACCGACCTGAATGGCAATAAGGTAACCCTGGACAGCCTGAAGGGCAAAACTGTCGTGCTCGATTTCTGGGCTACCTGGTGTGGGCCCTGCAAAGCCTCTTTCCCTGCCATGCAGAAAATTGTGGACAAGCATAAAGACGATAAGAATGTGGTACTCCTATTCGTAGATACCTGGGAGAATGTGGAAGACAAGAAACAGAACGCCGGCGACTTTATCAAACAATCTCCCTATACGTTCCATGTGCTGCTGGATAACGACAGCAAAGTCGTTGAAGCCTATAAGGTGTCCGGCATTCCTACGAAATTCATCATTGACCCCAAAGGTATCCTCCGCTTCAAAGCAGTAGGATTCGACGGGAGCACTGAAAACACGGTCAGTGAACTGGAATCCATGATTGACCTGGCTGGTAAAGAATAATCGTGGCAGGAACTGCTGGTTGGCGGATCAAATAAGGCTATTTGCGCCCATCATATGGTTGGCCACCGAACGGGCTTTCACAAAATCAGTTACCAAGAAGCTGATGAGCTTGCCTGTGGTGGCTGATTGCCTTCCGTCATCGGTTTGCGCCGCGCCTTCCGCAATATGCAGATAAGCAACCCTCAATTCGGAAGCAGCCTGGTGGATATACTGCCTGGCCTGTAGAGGCGTGATCCCGCAGGGCGTTTGGGCGCTGCTTAATGCCTGCTCCACGACATCCAGGTCTAATTCAATTCCGGTGAGGGTCTCTTTTGTAAAGACAATACCCATTTGCAGGGCCTGTTCAAAGGAGAGCTTTCCACGGAGGAATATATCCTCATAGGAGGTATATTGAATACGCGTATTCTGGTAGAGGTCATCCATCATACTCTGGCTGTTGTAGTTTTCGTGCAAGCCGATCACTGCATACCTTTCCAGGAAGCCTTCTCCCATGGCGTACCGGAAGCCATTTCCGCTATGCCTCCCTTCCTCTATGCGAAAATCTGCATGGGCGTCCAGGTTCAGGGCGTTGAGCCTGGAGGCGTCCAACTTGCCTGATTGCTTCCATCCCTTGGCAGCTCCTTTAAGCATGGGATAGGCGTTATTGTGCCCTCCGCCCACCGCCAGCGGTATTTTACCGGCAGCGGTAATACCCTTCACCAGTTCTTCCACGACTTCATCACATTCACCCGCCACCGCGTGCCGGTATGCCTGTATGCCTTCTTCGCTGTTTTGGGCATTTTGTTCGATGGTGCTGCTGACCTGGCTGAAATCAAAGGCTCCCAGGAGCAGTATCTCTTCCCCACTCAGCAGATCGGAGCTTTGCACGTTGAGAAAAGCGTCCAGGAAGGCCGGCCAGGCGCTGCCCGCTCCCCCCACACCCCCATTGGCCTTGACGCCAATGTCTTCCGGTATACCGAACAATACATATTTTGCCGGGTCCGCCGCCAGCTTGTCCTTCCAGGCTGCGGGGTGTTGAAGCGTTCGGAGCCGCTCTCCCAATTTGGTTTCGTAACGGCGCACGCGCGTGAGAGAATGCAGGTGTGGCGCATCGTAAAAGGAGAAGTATCGCATAGCAAAAATCGATTTTTAAATAAAATCGCCGTTGATCATCACCCTGTCGATCAGGTTGCTGCCAAAGGCATAGGGAAGGTACGCCAAAGAGGGTAGCGGTTTTAGAAAAATCAGGTTGGCCTTCTTCTTTTCAGTAATACTTCCCAGTTCATCTCCCAGCCCCATGGCATAGGCTCCATTCAGGGTCGCGGCATTGATCGCTTCTTCAGGCAGCAGCTTCATTTGAACACAGCCCATAGAAACGACCAGGTTCATATTCCCGCTGGGACAAGATCCGGGGTTATAATCACTGGCCAATGCAATAGGTAAACCTGCTTCAATCATGGCTCGGGCCGGTGGGTAACCCATCCTTAGAAAAAATGCCGCACCTGGCAGTAAGGTGGCAATGGTATTGCCCTTTCGAAGACATTCAATCTCTTCGTCGCCGCAGGTTTCCAGGTGGTCTACGGACAAAGCGCCCACCTGCACCCCTACCTGGACCCCTCCGGACAGGTGCAACTGATTGGCGTGGATCTTTGGTCTCAACCCATGCCTTATTCCGGCTTCGCATACGACCCGGGTTTGCTCGCTGCTAAAGAAACCTTCCTCGCAGAATACATCGATATAGTCTGCCAGGCCCTCTGCTGCAATCCGGGGTAACATGTCCTCTATGACGAGACGAACGTATCCTGCATGATCTTCTTTATAGGCAGCTGGAAAGGCGTGGGCGCCCAGAAATGTCGCTTTGACGGGGATGGGCGCATGTTGTTTCAGCCTCCTGATGACCCTGAGCATTTTAAGCTCCGATTCCACACTGAGCCCATACCCGCTTTTTATTTCGATGGCGCCGGTGCCCAGCTTCATACATTCCTGCAAGCGCCTCCATGCCTGGGCATAAAGTATATCTTCAGGAGTTTCCCTCAGCAGGTTTGCAGAATGAAGGATGCCGCCTCCCCTGGCGGCAATTTCGGCATACGTCAATCCCTTGAGCTTGTCGACAAATTCGGTCTCCCTGCTGCCTGCAAAGACCAGGTGGGTATGGGAATCACACCAGCAGGGAAGAACGGTGGCGCCTTTGGCGTCGACCTCGCTGAAAGACGCGACGGCGCCAGCAGTGGCGCCTTGCGGGATGGGGCCGGCTGCGACGCTTTGTGGGATGGCGCCGGTGGCCGCCGTTCTCCAGTCCTCTTCCATGGTCCCAAAGGCCGCTATCCTTCCGTCTTTCGCCAGGAGCCAGGCGTTTTCCAGACAGGGCAAATCCCGCAGCATTTCCCCTTTCAGGAGACGGCTTTGGGCGTGAACACCGGCCAGCAAACCAATATGGTGGATCAATACGGACGACATTATTCTTCGTAAATATCTTTTTGAAAGGAAAGCTGCTGCCTGAATTTTTCAAACAACAGGGACTTAGACACGAAACCCACAAACCGTTTCTCCCCGTCCACTACGGGCAGGTACCAGGTATTGGTCAGATCGAAATGGCGCATGACTTCTTCCATGGGCATATCGATCGACAATACTTCAGTGGGCTTCTTTACAAGGGTTTTCAGCAAGGTGCTATCGTAAAGCGAAGGTTGAAACAAGAGCGGTTTGATATCCCCCAATTCAATGATGCCTGCAAGACGCTTTTGATCATCGACCACCGCAAAGATATTCTTGTCATTGCTTTGGATCTGATCTACCAGTTCATGTAACGTATTGCGTAGATGAAGTACGGTCGGGTCCCTTTGCACCATCTGGTCAAGGCTGAGCGACGACAGGATATTCCGCTCCTTCTGGTGTGTAAAGATCTGGCCTTCAAGCGCCAGTTGCTTGGTTTCCATGTAATAGGGCTCGAATGTTTTGGCAATGAAATAAGCAATAGAAGATACGATCATCAGGGGGATGAACAGCTCGTACCCGTTGGTGATCTCTGCTATCAGGAATATGGCGGTAAGGGGACAATACATGACACCGCTCAGGAGCCCCGCCATCCCTACCAGTGTGAAATTACCCTCCGGTAAATGCAGCCAGCCCGTTTCATTTAATATCCTGGAAAAGAAGAAACCCCAATAGGCCCCTACGAATACGGAGGGGGCAAAGTTTCCGCCGTTTCCGCCGGAACCGATGGTAATAGCCGCCGCTACCGGTTTCAGGAAGAGGATGCAACCGGTGAATATGAGCAAAAGGGCGTTCTGGGGTATCCCGTGCAACCAATCGGCATTCGGCAATATCCTTGCAGGGGTCCCACCCGCCAGCATTTTAACGCTCTCGTACCCTTCTCCGTACAGGGGTGCGAAGAGGAGGAAGAACCCGGCCAGCATGAGGCCACCTGCCAGGGCCTTGACGTAAGGGCTGGTTTTCCAGTGGTGGAGCTTCCCATCCACCTTCTTAAAGATCCGGGCATAGTACAAGGAGAGAAACCCGGCCCCCACCCCCATTAATACATAAAAGGGGACGTTGGCGTAATTGAAGTTCTCTTTCAGCACAAAATTAAAAAGATTGGACTCGCCCAGGTAGATCTTCGAACATAAAACGCCCACCACGGCGGCGATGATGAGGGGTACAAAATAGCTCACCATCGTTTCTACCAGTAATACTTCAATGGCGAACATGACGCCCGCTACGGGCGCATCGTACACGGCGGAAATTCCCGCCGCAGCCCCACAGGCGATCATCAGCATCCTTTCCGAATAACTGAGTTGCCCCAGCCGGGCCACCGTGGATCCCAACGAGGAACCTGTGGCAACAATGGGAGCTTCCAACCCGACGGATCCACCTGAGCCCACGGTCAGCGCACTGGTGATAAAATGGACGTAATTATTGCGGGAAGGGATAAATGCGGATTTGCGGGCAATGGACTTGAGCACCATGGCGATCCCTTTGTCAATATGCCCCTTGAAAAAACGTTGGATGATCCAGGTGGTCAGCAGAAGGCCGGCGGCCGGACACAGGATGAAAAGGTATTCCCGGCCGCTGAAGCCCTGGACCACCCTTTCCACCTGGATGACAAACTTCTTTAGCAGCACTGCCATGGCGCCGGAAACAAATCCCACCAGGGTAGCGGTTAAGATGATATACTGTACTTTGGAGAGCTTGGTCCGTAAATAATGAACCCCGTTCTGATAGCTCCGGATAAGACTGTCTTTGGAAAATTTGATCCAGTAAAGCATTCGCAAAAGTAAGGGCTATTACCAAATTTTTAAGCCATATTGTTCTGCCCAGTCCTTCGCCCGATCATACCCGGCATCGGCATGACGGAATATACCCAAGGCCGGATCGTTATATAGGACGCGTTTCAGGCACGCTTCGGCCCTTTCGGACCCATCCGCCAGCACGACCATGCCCGCGTGTTGTGAATACCCCATTCCTACGCCCCCTCCATGATGAAAAGACACCCAGGTGGCGCCTCCGGCCGTATTACTCATTAGGTTCAAGAGGGGCCAGTCGCTTACGGCATCACTGCCGTCCTGCATACCTTCTGTTTCCCTGTTAGGACTTGCTACCGATCCTGAGTCCAGGTGATCCCTGCCAATGACAATGGGAGCCTTTACCTGTCCCGTCCTTACCAATTCATTAAAAATCAGGCCCGCCTTCTCCCTTTCGCCCATTCCCAGCCAGCAGATCCGGGCGGGTAATCCCTGAAAGGCCACTTTATTCCGCGCTTCAGTCAGCCATTTCAGCAAGTGCGAATTTTCCGGGAAGGCTTCCATCAGGGCCTTGTCCGTCGTATAGATGTCTTCCGGATCCCCGCTAAGGGCGACCCAACGGAAAGGCCCCTTGCCTTCACAAAACAAGGGTCTGATATAGGCAGGTACAAAACCGGGGAAATCAAAAGCGTTTTCTACCCCACCCTGCCGGGCATATTCCCGGATATTGTTCCCATAATCGAAGACTACGGCCCCTGCCTGTTGCATCTCCAGCATCAGGCGTACATGCCGGGCCATACTCGCGATGGACCGTTGCTCATATTCACGGGGATTCCTTTCTCTCAACTCCAACGCTTCCTTAAGGGAAAGGCCGTGCGGTACATACCCGTTCAGCGGATCGTGAGCGGAAGTCTGGTCGGTCAGTACATCCGGGATGATCCGGTCTTCCCATAGATGACTCAATACGTCGCCCGCATCCCCCACCAACCCAACGGACAAAGCCTTTCCACTGCCTTTGGCTTCCAGGACCCATTCCAAGGCCTCTTCATAGTTGTCCGTCATCCGATCTATATATCGTGTATCCAGCCGTTTTTGAATTCTTGCCCGATCCACGTCTATTCCCAGGAAGGCGGCTCCCGCCATCGTGGCTGCCAGCGGCTGGGCGCCACCCATTCCGCCAAGGCCTGCTGTGACCAGTAATTTATTTCTCAGGCTGCCTCCAAAATGTTTCCTGCCGCAAGCCGCAAATGTCTCATAGGTGCCCTGCAAAATGCCCTGGGTACCAATATATATCCAGGAACCCGCCGTCATCTGGCCGAACATCATCAGTCCATTCTCGCGTAACTCATTGAAATGTTCCCAGGTCGCCCATTTTGGCACTAAGTTGCTGTTGGCAATGAGTACACGGGGCGCCATAGGGTGCGAGCGGACGATCCCCACCGGCTTCCCGCTCTGCACCAATAAGGAATGATCCTCATCCAATTCAAGTAACAGGGATATGATCTTTTGCAGACTCTCCCGGTTGCGTGCCGCCTGGCCTGTTCCCCCGTAAACGACCAGCTCCGCAGGGTTTTCCGCCACTGCCTCGTCCAGGTTATTGAGCAACATGCGCAAAGGCGCTTCCGTTTGCCAACTGCGGGCATGGAGGGTATTGCCCCTGGGCGCCTCGTAATGCGGATGGTTGGCGTATCGGTCAAGGAACGCCTGTAAGGTATCTTGTTGCAGGGCTGAATGTATCATGGTCGGTTTTGTTGAATGAAATGGATGGCGTTGATCATATCGTCATGCAATACCCGGTCGGCGTCGTTAAAAGGAACCGACAGGCGGAAACGGGATAGGAGTTCTTCTATTTGAACAGAGCTGTGTAAAGGCCTTCTGAATTCCAAAGCCTGGGTAGCAGACATCAATTCTACGGCCAATACCTTTTCCACATTCTGCATGACCCGATAACATTTCGTGGCGGCATTCGCTCCCATGCTCACGTGGTCTTCCTGACCATTGGAGGAGGTGATCGAATCTACTGAAGCGGGCGTACATAGCTGTTTGTTCTCGCTAACAATGCCGGCGGCGGTATATTGGGGGATCATGAAGCCCGAATGGAGTCCGGGGTCCTTCACCAGGAAAAGGGGCAGGCCCCGCTGCCCGCTCAGTAGCTGGAATACCCTGCGTTCACTGATGCTGGCCACTTCCGCCAGTGCGATAGCCAGATAATCCAGGGCCATCGCCAGGGGTTGCCCATGGAAGTTTCCTCCACTCAGTATAAGGTCATCTTCCGGAAAGATATTGGGATTGTCAGTGACGGAATTAATCTCGGTTAAAAATACCTGTAGCACGTGTTCAAATACGCCCCGGGAAGCCCCATGGACCTGTGGGATGCAGCGAAAGGAATACGGGTCCTGGACCTGGTTCTTGGGCCTCTCTGTAATCTCGCTGCCAGACAAATATTCTCTGAGCGAAGCCGCCGTAGCCACCTGTCCTTTGTGAGGACGGATGGCGTGTATCTTTTCGTGAAGCGGCTCAAGGCTACAGTCGAATGCATCCCAGGATATGGCGCTGATGAAGTCTGCCCAATCAAACAGGCGCTGCGCCTGCGCCAGAATGTACATTCCGTAGGCGCTCATGAACTGGGTGCCGTTGATCAGGGCCAACCCTTCCTTGCTACGCAGGTGAATGGGCTCCCAGCCTTTGTCTTTCCCTACTGCACCCGCCGGCTCTTTAACGCCTTCTACCATCAATTCTCCAAGTCCGATGAGGGGTAGGCACAAATGGCTTAACGGCGCGAGGTCTCCGCTGGCTCCCAGGGAGCCTTGGGTATAAACAACGGGCAATATATCCTGGTTGTATAACTCCAGCAGTCGCTTGACCGTATCGATCTGGACCCCGGAATGACCATAACTCAAGGACTTGATCTTAAATACCAGCATCAGTCGGACAATAGCGGCAGGTACCGGGTCACCCAGGCCGCAGGCATGCGATTTGAGCAGGTTATATTGTAATTGTTCTGTCTGGTCCGGGTCAATCCTCACATTCTGCAGAAACCCAAACCCCGTATTGATCCCATAAAACAACTTCCCTTCGTTGCCACCCTGCGCATCCAGGTATTCCCTGCATTGCACGATCTTCTCGTGGGCTTTGAAGGTGATGGAGATCTGCTGCCGGTAGTCCAGCAACGATCTGATCTGTTCAAAACTCATCCAATGCTCGTCCAGTGGCAAATAATTGTAGCTCATGTACCCGTTTGATAACAAAGTACGCCCATTTGCATAATAACAATAAATACTATTTTTATGCTTATTTGATAACAAAAAGGCATCAATGAATCTTCGTCAATTGACCTATTTCCAAATGGTAGCCAGTGAACTGCACTTCAAAAAAGCAGCGCAGAAGCTCTTTATTGTACAACCCGCCCTTAGCAGGCAGATACAGGCGCTGGAAAAGGAACTGGGGGTGCTGCTACTGGAAAGGGATCAGCGAAATGTAGCCCTGACGCCGGCAGGCATCTATCTTCGGGACGCCACGGCGCCGCTTTTGGCCAGCCTGGAAACCATTACTCATAAGGTCAGGATGGTCGCAGACGGCCTGGAAGGGGAACTGCGCATTGGGTATACCGGCTCCTGTGTCAGCACGGTGCTTCCGCAGATACTGCCTTCTTTGCACAAGCAGTATCCTCTTATCCAAACTTATTTATCAGAAATGACATCCGCCACGCAGTTGGAAGCGCTCAAGACGCGTCACCTGGACATTGGATTCCTCCGGCATCCTCCTCTTCATCCTCCATTTGAATCATTACTGGTCTGGCGGGAACCTTTCTACCTGGTACTGCCCATGGACCATCCCCTGAACGCAAAGAACTTTAAAAGCATGCAGCAGGTTGCCAGGGAAAGGTTTATCCTTCCTCCCCGTCATGATGGTGAACTCTACCATGAGCATATCCTGGGCATCTGCACCGAAGCAGGGGTGCGCCCATTAATCGCGCACGAATCCACTCACGGCAATACCATTGTAAAATTGGTGGAAAGCGGCCTGGGCATTTCCATCCTCCCGGAGACATTTAAGCGCCTTTATGCCGGCACGGTCAAATTCCTGCCGCTGCGCCATACAAGCAGACAGGCAGAACTCACCGCCCTTTGGCTGAAACAACATCACAATGCCGCATTGGGAAAACTATTGGAGATCATACATATGAAGCATCTGTAGACTGGTAACGGGCTCCGCCTTTTCTACCTCTTCTTTTTTCTTGTTATAAATAACTTCCACATAAAAGTCATACAAAATAAAGATCCTTACCACCTTTTGTTCAAAAGTGCGTTCAAATTCAAGATTGCCGAATTCCCTCAGCAGTTGCACGCGGGTCTTCAGATTGAACTGACAATATTCTCCTTTTGTTAACTTCATTCAGTGTTAAAAAAAAGCCTGATGTGAGCGATACCATTTGGGGTAACATAGTCTTAGCGTTAAAGGTTAAGATTGCAGCATTCAATGACAATAATTAAGCTAGGATTGACGGTTGAACTAGGATTGACGCGAAAAAGCTGTTTTTGATTCTTTGAGACCGGCCAGTACTTCCATATTGAAGGTATCCCTGCTGTGAATGTAAGCGAATGCGGGTACCTGCCGGGCA
>Ga0302315_10002189_pt1 | contig 18742 bp, 14 predicted proteins | sample III_Palsa_N3_1_FD_200532 | JGI IMG/M metagenome (GOLD analysis project Ga0302315, IMG submission 200532) | Peat permafrost microbial communities from Stordalen Mire near Abisko, Sweden - III_Palsa_N3_1 | ecosystem: Environmental > Terrestrial > Soil > Palsa > Peat permafrost | place: Sweden...
GTATCCACCCTGGACACTTCCACTTTTTCTTCCACTCGGATGGATTAGCTGGGATGCGACGCGCTGGGTTTGGGTTTTCGCCGAGCTCTTTGCGATCGGTTACGCGATCAAGTGGTTGGACCGTGCGGGCGTCAATCGCAATCTCAATTATTTCATCGCGGCTCTCTACTGGTGGACTTGGAAGGGACATATTTATTCCGGTCAGTTCACACTCTTTATTTTGCTCGCCGCACTCTGGGCCGTGCCACCTGAAAAAGATCGCGAACTCTCACCTGGAAAGGTTTCGTTTCTTGCAATCGTGATGACGAGCAAAGTTTACTCGGTCTTCACATTGTTCGGAGTTATCAAAACGTTGATCCGGCCACGTACGATTATTTATTCCATCGGATCGGTTCTTCTTTTAGAAGGACTTGTGCTTGGCGTTCTCCGCTTGCACGGCAACACGACGGACATCATTGAACTTCACCGCACCTGGATCATCGCCGCAAAATCGGGCGCTGCAGAGTTGGGAGCTCACGTTGTTCGCGGACAGGGCAATCACAGTTTGACCGCAGGTTTTTTACGTTGGTTTAATGTCGATCCACTCGATAGCAGTAAAGACGGTTACGTTGCTCTTCTTTTGGGCTGTATTTTTTCGGCCCTTTGGTTTCATTTCTCAAAATCATTGGAACGAGCTGAACAGTGGGCGGGATGGATTGGAGTCGGGATGGTGATCCATCCACTTCTTTGGCATCACTCCTTCGTTATGGCGTTTCCACTCTGTGTGCTTTCACTCGACCGCGCAATCAAAGCGCGTGACCGTTTATCGATCTGGCTTGCTAGTCTTTCTACTTTCCTGATTGCGATTTTAATCCCGAATATTTTTGGAATGGATATCGTCACGCCGTTTGAGTTGATCTCCAGCAAATCTTGGGGAGTGATTATCGCGGGATGTGTTCTGCTTCGTTGTGCTTCGCTTCCGCACTCACTTCGGCAGGGAAAACCCGCATGAAACGAGTGTTCGGCTTCGCAGCGCTTTTTACGCTCGCCGAACTTCTGCTCTGCCTACTTCTGTCCCCAGGGACTGGAACACCACCCGAGAAGTATCTCCGCGTTCCTCTTCCCCCAGGTTGGGACCAAAGCTTAGGTCAGGATAATCCGGTTTTATTTCGGTACATCCGTCTCAGTAACTGGGACAGCTTTCACTACTTTAGTGGCGCAAAAAATGGCTATCACGCTCCCGAAGGGGAGTGGACGCGCGATGATGTGAACGGCTATAAAATCGAATTCAGTTTTCTTCCGGCCTTCCCACTCTTCTCGAAGGCGCTTTCAGCGCTAACGACGCTGCCTCTCGAAATAGCTCTCCCACTGACTTCACAGGTCTTTGCATTTTTGTTTTATGTCTTCTTCTTTTTGATCTTAGAAAGGGTCTGCCTTCTTCCAGAAGAAACGACGTTGATGGTGATGGGACTATTTTCTGTCACGCCGGGAGCATTCTACGTCGTAACGGCTTATTCCGAATCCATCTTTCTCTGTTCGATTGCTGGGATGATTTTATTTTCGGAACTTTGGGTTCAATCCCAAAGATTTTGTGATTGGTTTCTTGCCGGGATCTTTGCATTCATCGCGACTTGGTCTCGGATGCTCGGAGTTGTGTTAGGGCTCTTTCCATTTTTTATTGCGTTTAGAAATGGGTTCCTGCTTAAGAAGCGGATTGGAGCTCTTCTTCTTGCGGGCTTTGCGGGAATCGGGACTTTGTCCTATTTGATTTTTTGTCAGATCCAGTCCGGACACTGGGACGCTTACTTTCGTCTGGCTAGCGTCGGTTGGGATATGCATCCAATGTATCTGCGAGCGCTCAATCCCTTGCTCTACATTCCTCGTCCCTTCTTTGAAGAAGGGGAGTCTTCTCTCCATCGGACAATTCTTCTGCTCTGTCTTGTTGCGCTGTTTGGAACGCTCTGGAAGGACTCGGATAGGAAAGTCAGACTCTCCTATTATGTGACCGGGCTCGCACTTTTCTATCTTACGGTCGCAGGCAAAGCCGACATGGGACTTCAGGGAATGACCCGATACGCGCTTCCTGTTTTTTTCTTAGCGATCATCCCGATGACGATGGTTTTTCGGGACCGGATCATTGAACTGTTGCGCCCAAGAAAAGCGGTCTTCGCATTCGCGTTTTTTCTTTTCGGATTTGAATGCTTTTATTGCTTCCGCTACATGCACGGTCTCTGGGTGAGCTAAATCGCCATGGAACAATTTAAAGACCAATTAAAAAAATCACTCCAAATCTGGCTTCTTCTCTTTGTCGGTCTCACTGCTGTGAATTGGCAAGATGGCGGGCTGAACGCAGCGTCGAGATTTGCAGCGATTCAGGCGATGTCCGAAGACCACAGCTTTCAAATTAATCCTTATCAAAGTTGGACAGAAGACTGGTCCCAAACTCCGACAGGGGCGATCTACTCCAATAAGGCGCCAGGACCGATGTTGATGGCGGCCCCCGTTGCTTGGGTACTCAATCGCGCAAAAATCCTCATGTACGGGCCGCTCACCGAGCCCGGCCTGGGATACATGACTTTGATCTCCTGGATTTTTCAGGTGCTGCCTTATTTGTTTTTGGTTTTCTTGTCGGCGAAGTGGCTCCGCAAGCGGGGTACTTCTTATGCCGCGATCAACTTCACGGTGATCGCACTCTTGTTCGGAAATACGTTGAGCATCTTTCTCAATATGTACTTTGGGCATGCGGTAGCGGGCTGGGCGCTGCTGGGTACTTTCTTGTGTCTATTTTCCGGCGAGGAAAATAAAAAGAAATACATCGCATCCGGATTTTTATTTGGGCTGTCCATGTTGTCGGACTATGGGACCGCGTTTGTTGCGATCCCATTTTTCGTTGCGGCTCTCATGAGTTCTCAAAACCAGTCCAAACCGAAAGCACTCGGACAGATCGCGCTCGGTGGCTTGCTCCCCGCCATTCTCTTTGCTTGGTATCACACGACTTGTTTCGGAAAGCCCTGGGCTCTTCCGATGCAATTTCAGAATCCCCACTTTGTAGAAAGCACGACTGATAGCCCCCGAATCTGGGGAGTCGCGGCGCCGATTCCTGACTGGGGAGTTTTTCTTCGCCTTTGCTTTGGGAATCAAAGAGGCATTCTCTTCACTCAACCCTGGGTCTGGGTAACGACCGTCGGAATAGGGTGGTTGGCTTGGCGACAGAAAGTCTCTCGCGACCTAAAAGCGTCTTCGATCTTTGCTCTAGGCGGATTGTTTGGGTTGCTTTGGATGAACGCTGGATTTAACGGATGGCACGGGGGCTCTTCTGCGGGACCTCGTTACCTCAGCATCATTTTTCCTTGCGTCGCATTGGTGACGGGGTTGCTCTACGATCGCTTGCCCTCGGTCTTTCAGAAGCTACTCTGGATCACGTTGGCCTATTCCGTCTTTTTCAGAATTGTCGTGTACTGTGCGCTGCCGGTTCCCTATTGGCCGGCGCCCCTGTGGACCTACTACTGGGATTATTTCGTCAATGGTCCTCGCTTGATGCTGCGTCTCGTGACTTTCGTCTTGGCGATGGGCTGTTTTACATGGGCGACTCTTTCCGTTTGGAAGCGGCGCAAAGAACCTCTTACGGTCTGATTCCTGGCAAAAATCCCAACTTTTTGATCAAAATGCGTTATGCTGACCCCGATGAAACACCTCATTGCTCCTTCGATTTTGTCGGCAGATTTTGGCTGTTTAGCAGACGAAGTTCGCTCGGTTGAGAAAGCAGGAGCCGACTGGATTCATGTCGATGTCATGGACGGTCACTTCGTTCCTAATCTCACCATTGGGCCGATGATCGTGAAGGCGCTTCGCCCTGTGACCAAGCTTCCTCTGGATTGTCATCTGATGGTTTCCAATCCTGCTCAATGGGTTGATGAGTTCGCCGACGCCGGCGCAAACTCGATCACCGTTCACGCCGAAGCGACCGCTCACATCGATCGCGTTCTTCATCACATTAAAGAGCGCGGTTGCAAGGCAGGCGTTTCTTTAAACCCAGGGACACCCATCCACATGATTGAAGAGGTTCTCGATCTCATTGATCTCGTTTTGGTCATGAGCGTGAATCCAGGATTTGGTGGACAAAAATTTATCGACGGCGCTGTTTCCAAAGTTGATCGCCTTGCGAAGATGCGCGGGAACCGAAAATTTCTGATCGAAATCGATGGTGGCATCAATGCCTCCAATATTGGAATGTTGGCCGTCGCTGGTGTGGATGTCTTTGTTGCTGGCTCTGCGGTTTTCGGATCCAAGGATCGTGGCAAGTCGATCAAAGATCTTCGCGACGGGCTTCAAAAAGCTTCTCGAAAAACTTCGTTTTAAACTCGGACTCAATCTCGGACTACATCAATCATGGACACTCTCAAAATCGGTCAACGTGCTCTTACTCTCGAAGATATCTATCAGGTCGCTGTTCAAGGGCGAAAGGTAGAGCTTTCGTCTTCTGCGGTGAGAAAGATCGAACGCGCACATCAATTTCTTCATAAGCAAATCAAGACGGGTCAAACGCTCTATGGCGTGAACACCGGCTTCGGTCTTCTTTCTAATGTGAAGATCAACTCCGAAGACATTGAACAGCTTCAGTACAATCTCCTTCGTTCCCATGCTTGTGGGATCGGAAGTTATCTGCGTGATGAACAAGTGCGTGGGATGCTTCTTCTTCGCGCTTCAAATCTTGCCGCAGGACATTCCGGTGTGAGTATCGGATTGGTGAAACAGATTCTCGCCGTTTTGAATAAAGGAATTTGTCCGCTGATTCCAGAGCAGGGATCGGTTGGCGCGAGCGGAGATCTCGCACCGCTTTCACATCTCGCTCTCGTTTTGATTGGCGAAGGTCGCGCACGACTCAAGGGTCGTGAGATGAGCGGCGCTAAAGCTTTGAGTGCTGTAGGTTTGAAGCCTATTCGCCTTGGACCTAAAGAAGGCCTCGCGTTGATTAACGGAACTCAGTTCATGACGGCGATCGGAACGTTGTCGCTTCTCGAGGCCGAGCACCTTTGCGATGTCGCAGATATCACGGGCGCAATGTCAGTTGAAGCGATGAGAGGAACCGAGACGGCGTTTGAAGCAGAGATCCACGCGGTTCGTCCTCATCCAGGTCAAATCAAAGTCGCAAAAAATATTAAAAAAATCCTGACTTCTGGCGGAAAGAGCGCTATTTCGCTCAGCCACGAAAATTGTGGAAAAGTTCAAGATCCTTACAGCCTTCGCTGCATGCCACAGGTTCACGGAGCATCGCGAGATGCGATGAAGTTTGTGAGAGAGGTGCTTGAGCGAGAAGTAAACTCCGTGACTGATAATCCTCTCGTCTTTCCTAAAGAGAAGCGCATCCTGAGCGGCGGAAACTTTCACGGACAGATCGTCGCGATCGCGATGGACGTTCTTTCGATCGCGTCGGCAGAGATCGCCAGCATTTCGGAGCAAAGACTTGAGAAGCTCGTGAACCCTGCAATCTCAGATCTTCCAGCGTTCCTCACGGAACACGGCGGATTGAATAGCGGATTTATGATCGTTCAAGTCGCTGCAGCGAGCATTGTTTCAGAGAATAAAACGCTTTGCCATCCAGCGAGCGTCGACTCGATCCCGACCTCTGCTGACAAAGAAGATCACGTCAGCATGGGTGCTTGGGGAGCACGCAAAGCAGCGAAAGTGGTCGAGAACACGCGCCGCGTTCTTTCAATGGAACTCCTGGCGTCTTGTCAGGGCATCGATTTTCTTCGTCCACTCAAGAGTTCGAGGACGATCGAAGCGGTTCATAAGATGGTGCGTAAGCAGGTTTCTAAAGTCACACAAGATCGAGTTTTCCATGACGACTTCAAGAAAATTGAAGCGATTTTGGTTTCCCCTCAGTTCGGAAAACTTGTTCAGGAGAGTTTATGAGCGGACCGAGAGTTGTAAGAGCTGCCCACGGAACAAAACTCACATGCAAAGGTTGGCAACAAGAAGCCGCCCTGCGTATGTTGATGAATAATCTCGATCCAGGCGTCGCTGAACGTCCCGATGATCTCGTTGTCTACGGCGGTAGCGGAAAAGCTGCACGCAATTGGGACTGCTTCGATGCGATCGTGAAGTCGTTGACTGAACTCGGCGACGAAGAAACTTTGCTCATTCAAAGCGGAAAGCCAGTGGCTGTCTTGCCGACTCACAAGCTTGCTCCCCGTGTGATTTTATCCAACAGCATGCTCGTTCCGAAATGGGCAACCTGGGAATACTTCCGCGATCTCGAAGACAAAGGTCTGATGATGTACGGCCAGATGACTGCAGGGTCCTGGATCTACATCGGGACTCAGGGGATTGTTCAAGGAACGTACGAAACATTTGCCGAAGCAGCGCGCCAGCATTTCAAAGGCGACGCCGGTGGACGCGTCGTATTGACGGCAGGTCTCGGAGGCATGGGTGGAGCACAACCGCTCGCCGCATCCATGGCAGGTTATGTTTCGTTGAACATTGAAGTCGACGAAACGCGGGCGAAGCGCCGTCTGGAAACCAAGTACCTCGATGTTCTTGCGAAATCGACAGACGAAGCTTTGCAGCTTGTTGAGAAGGCGAAAAAAGAAAAGAAGGGTTATAGCATCGGGCTGATCGGAAACGCAGCCGATGTTCTTTGGGATCTTTTGAAACGGGGATTCCAACCCGACCTTTTGACAGATCAGACAAGCGCTCACGATGAACTCAATGGTTACATCCCACAGGGTTTGACGATTGAACAAGCGGACGCGCTTCGTAAGAAAGATCCAAAAACTTATATCGAACGTTCGATCGCAAGCATGGGCAAACACGTTGAAGCGATGCTCGAATTTCAAAAACGCGGCGCTCACACTTTCGATTACGGAAACAATATCCGTGCGCAAGCTGTGAAGGCCGGCGTAAAGAACGCCTTTGATTTTCCTGGATTTGTTCCTGCTTACATCCGTCCTCAGTTTTGTGAAGGACGTGGACCATTTCGCTGGGCTGCACTCTCAGGCGATCCCGAAGATATTCGTGTCACCGATAAGGCGATGCTTGAGCTCTTCCCAGAAGATAAGGGCCTCGCTCGTTGGCTTCACATGGCGGAAGAGAGAATTCAGTTCCAAGGACTTCCTGCCCGTATCTGCTGGCTCGGTTGGGGGCAACGCGAAAAAGCAGGCCTGATGTTCAACGAGTTAGTTCGCGCTGGAAAAGTGAAAGCTCCAATTGTGATCGGACGCGATCACCTGGATTGCGGATCTGTCGCTTCACCTAATCGTGAAACAGAAGGCATGAAGGATGGTTCTGACGCGATCGCTGACTGGCCAATCTTGAATGCACTTGTGAACGCCGTGAACGGCGCATCTTGGGTAAGCATTCATCACGGCGGTGGTGTTGGTATCGGCTACTCGATCCACTCCGGAATGGTTGTTGTCGCCGACGGAACGAAAGACGCTGACTGGCGCCTCACGCGAGTGTTAAATTCGGATTCAGGCATGGGGATCGTTCGCCACGCCGATGCGGGCTATGAAATCGCCGAAGACATTGCGCGCGGACCTTTCGTCGAGCGTGGCAATAAAGTTCCGATGCTCTGACCGAAGATCATGGGTTTTACCCGGAACCGTCCGCTAGTCATTTCGCTCTTACTGCATGCGGTTCTCTTTTTCGTAGCCTTATTTTTTCTCCACCCAAGAAGGTCGTTCATTCAGCCAATCTCGACTTCTCCAGTCTTGATGGAGGTAGTCGAGCCGGCGACATCGGCGAAGACTTCCACTAGTGGAAGTGCGTCTAGTTCTCACAAGCAAAGAGAAAGACCACTGCCTCAGTTGAAGGATCTTGGAATTTTTTCGGAGTCTGGTGCACCAAAATCTCATTCTTCTTTACACCCTGAACACCCCGGGGGAACTGACGGAGAAGGGGTTGAATCGCCTTTTGGATTTGAAAATCAGGTCACAGGCAAATCTTCTCCAGTTCTGAATTACATTTTTCACCATATCGACCAATTCGTCGCGTTTCCTGAAGAATTCAAAACCGGCGGGATTTCGGGTGAAGTCAGTGGGAAGATTAATTTTGATAGCCAGGGAAAATGGGTTCCTTCTCCAGCTGACTTTCACGGTAATCCTTATCTTCGAGTCTATATTCTTCAGCGAGTACGAAAGGGCTTCGTCGATCCGATCCCAGAAAAAATTTGGAACGCTGATCCTCATCCACTCACGATCGATGTTCATTTTATATTTGAAGTTGTCGCGCCTGAAACAGTCATCGGGGCGCAAACCGGTCCCCAATTTGCGCCTAGCGCTGACCCTACGAAGTTTAACACGACTGACATGGACGGCGGACAAAGCATAGAAAGACAGGTTATCGCTCGCAAGCAGGGAATGTATGGTCGAAAGTTTCAATTTTACCGAGTATTCTTGTCTTCACCGCTCGATTGGAAGTTCGGCCCCTTTGCTGGGTATGGCATTATGCCGGCAGTCGGCATCGATCCAGGCTGGTTCGTAGACACGGTCAAAAATATTATTCATCCCAAAGTCAAAATCGATCCTCTCGATCATTATCGCGATGATCCGGACTGGTAATCTACTGCCTCGGATAATCCCATTGATCGTCGGGATAAATTCCGGCCAGGATTTGATAGAGTTCCACGTCGTAATTTTTTATAAAACTGCGGCCCTGTTCTTCCGGACTGTTGGCAGGGTTCGTGGGATCAGCAGCGTTGAACCAGTTTCCAGTACCCTCCGCAAAAAACTCCATGTAGTTGCTCATCATGTAAGAGGTTGATACGCCGTCCGCTTTAGTAAAGAGCTTAGCGCTTTGTGCATTTGAATAAGCGGTTAGAATCTTGTTGAAAGTAGCGGCATCGATTCCCAGGTTTTGAATTGTGTGACCAAACTCGTGAATGAATACACTCATCCTTCCATAGTAAGGATCTTGAACACCTATCAAGTTACTCTCACAGGCCGCAGTAGGCCTTCCTACGACAGCACCACCACCGCAAGTATCGCTGTAGGTGCGCGTGTCCGCGGGCGGATCGATCCAAACACCTGCTAGGTCCCGATCCTCCGGTAAATCAGTCATAGTCTCGTTTACTGCAAAGATGGAAATCTTCACTCCTTTGGAAGCGAGGCTCTGCAGGTAATCGGGATGCATTGAAAGCATGTGAACCACGGTTTCATACGCGACCTGCAAACTACGATCGCATACCTGGTTCGAGGCAAGGATGGGTATTCCTTCGGCGTCAATGTACTTGCTGTAAAATGGGTTTGTACCCGCCGGTACTTCTGAAACTAACGGAGAGAGAAATGAAATTGGAGGACATGGAATGCTTGGGTCTGCGAAGGCGGACGCAGCGAAAACCAGGATGATAGTCGAAACGAGAATTGAAACTCTGATCATAAACCTGATTCCCCGGTCACTTCACCCAGTTCATCTGTAACGCACGGCAGCGTGGTTGGCAAATTGAATTTTTGCCTTCTCTTGGAAAAAACCAGTAATCTCAAAAAAGATGACGTTAAAGGCAATTATTCACGCAAGCGAAGTTCTCACGGGTCGCGGAGTTCGGTCGAAAGACGGACGTCGTGTTACCGAAGAGGATTTGGGCCGGATAGAGGACGGCGCGATCGTTTACGAGACTAAGAAAATTGCAGGGCGTGAAATCCCTGATCGCATCGTTTGGGTTGGTGCAACGAAAGACCTTCCGAAACAATATCGCCGGATCAAAGCGAAGAATCTGCGCGGAAATTCAGCGATCATTCCGGGTCTCGTGGATTGTCATAATCATCTCGTTTTTGCTGGCGATCGAGCTGACGAGTTTGCAGCTCGTTGTGGTGGAGCAACTTACGAAGAGATCGCAGCGAAAGGCGGCGGGATCGTCACGACGGTGAGTGCGACTCGCAAAGCAACGAAGGCTCAACTCCTGAAGACAGCTTCAGCGCGCGTGAAGAAGGCGATGTCCTACGGAATTCGCACACTCGAAATCAAGAGTGGGTACGGACTGACTGAGGAAAGCGAATTTAAAGTTCTCGAAGTTGCGCAGGAGTTGAAGAAGAGTTTTCCTGAGATGACCTTTGCGACAACTTACTTGGGTGCACACGCACTCCCGAAAGAAGTCGCCGAAGGAAAGCTCACTCGCGAACAGTACCTCAGTGAGATGATAACGAGCTCTTTGCCAAAGCTCGCGAAGTCGAAGCTCGCCGACGCCTGCGATATCTTTGTAGACCAGGGATACTTCACCGTTGAAGAAGCGAGACAGTTGCTGACGCATGCGAAGAAGCTAGGTCTCAAGATTAAGATTCATGCAGATGAGATGGGGAACACTGAATCCGCAGCTCTCGCAGCCGAGCTGGGCGCTCTCTCAGCGGATCATCTTTTACAGATCTCCAAACGTGGGGTCGACGCTCTTTCGAAATCCGATACGGTTGCGGTTTTGTTGCCGGGGACGGCTTTTTATCTGAAGGCCAACTATGCGCCAGCTCGTCAATTGATTGACACCGGAGCTTGCGTGGCTCTGTCGACGGACTTTAATCCGGGAACTTGTGTCACGTTGAACCTTCCCGCGATCATGACGATAGCCGCTCTCTACCTTTATATGTCTCGCGCTGAGATTTTTGCGGCGGTGACCTACAACGCGGCAAAAGCCCTGGGACTTCAAGGTCATAAGGGAACCCTCGAGCGCGGTAAGGATGCGGATTTCTTCGTTTTACCGTATAAGCGGTTCGAAGAGCTCTACTATAATTTTGCCTGGTAACATTGAAGATGAAGGCGAAAGATTAAGAAACCCCTAATAATTTCGCCCCCACCTGCCGTTAGTACTCCTAGGGGGTCCTTAACATGGGCAATTTCTTCGAGTTCCTACAGGGGAATTTTTTTCACGTAGCACCGATTTTCTTGGTGGCATGCTTTGCCATCGCAATCACGATCGACCGTGTCTCTATGCTTATCTTCAAATATCCGCTTTCTCACTCGAGAGCGTTCTTTGAAAAGACGCGTGACTTGGTCATGTCTGATCGAATCGCAGAAGCCATCGCATTCTGTGACAACTATAAAGATAAGCCAGTCGCACAAATTGTGCGTGAAGCTCTTCTAAGAGCGCACGAACCAGAAGTCATGATTGAAGATGGCTTGGAGATCGCAATTACAGACGCGACTCTTAAAGTTACGAAGCGCACGCCGTTTCTTGCAACCATCGCAAACGTTGCGACCTTGCTCGGATTGTTCGGAACCATTGTGGGTCTGATTCGGTCCTTCGAGGCCGTCGGAAGTGTGAGTGCTCAACAGAGAGCAGCGCTTTTGTCCTCCGGGATTTCGACTGCGATGAATTCGACGATGTTAGGTCTTGCGGTCGCGATTCCGTGCATGGTGGCTTACAGCTACTTGATGAATCACTCCAATCGCCTGGTCATCGAAATGGATCAAGCTGCAGTTAAGATCATGGACTTGATTCGTCACCGCCACTACTCGGCGGAAGTCGAAGTCAGCAATCATTCAAAGAGCGCGTGATCGATTATGCGATACTCTAAGGGATCTCATGCAGGGGAGCAGGACTTCGAGCTGAATTTGGCCTCGATCATCGACTGCTTTACTGTATTGATCACATACCTTCTCGTTTCAGCGTCTTTCATATCGATCGGTGTACTCGATGTGAGCGCGTTGACTCAAAGGCCTGCCAGTGACACGACTCCGCCACCTGCAGTTACTCTTTCCATTTCGCTGAAACTTAACCACGACGTGACGGTCCAGATCGATGGGGCCCACGAACCGGTGGTTCAGATTCCTGCGAAAGATGGAAAGGTGGACACCCTTTCGATTTCAGAACAGCTCGCTTCAGATAAGGTCAAATTTCCTGATCTTAAGGACGCTGTTTTGCTTTCGGCTGCGGATGCTGAGTACGACGATCTGATCAGAGTGGTCGAATCAACCAAAAAAGAAATACCGAACGTGATGTTCGGTGACCGGAGCGATTGATATGTCCAGTCGTCGACGTAAACGTAAATTTAAGAATCGGCACTTGGGGAACGAGGACATGGTCCTTCAGATCACCTCAATGGCCGATATCTTTACAATCATCTTGGTGTTTCTTTTGAAGAGCTTTGCAACCGGTGCATCGCCGGTGTCGCCATCACACGATATGGCTTTGCCTGAGAGTGTGAGCAGCGACACGATGGCAGAAGCGATGAAGATCGAAGTGGTAGCAGATGCAGTTATCTTTGAAGAAAAGACCATTGCTCCTCTGAAGAACTTCCGCTTTGACGCTGCTGAACTCGAAAACGATGGAACAGCGCGTGCGCTGAATATCGCTATGAGACGTCCAGCTTCAGCCCCTGCTCCAGCGATCGCCGAAGGATCCGCCGGACCAGGTCTGCTAGTCATGGCGGATAAAAAAGTGCCGTATACGACGCTCAAAACAATCATGGACACCGCAGCAGGAAACGGCTTTGCGACGTTCAAGCTTGTAGTCGTGGAGGATGATAAGTGAAACGACGAGTGAAAATGGGATTCGTATCCCCTTTCATTTCTGTGTTCGCAGTGAGTCTGGCGCTTGGCCTAGTTCAGGTGCGCCCGGTTCTTGCGGATGAGATTGCGCCCCCGAATGAAGTTCAGGCGCGCCATCTCGATGAGCAGGCGTTGATAGCGAAACGCATCGCTCTGAAGTCTTTCACTGGGATTGTCCCTCGTTATCATAATACGCCTCAAGAACCCGTCTTCTTGCTTCGTGAAGCGGAGATGATTCAAGACATTGCTGCGATCGAATATCGCCTCATTTATGGTAAAGACAGCCAAGCCGCTGTGAAGACCGATAAGGCCGATAAAAAGATCGATCTATCCCAATATCAAAAAACGATGAGAGCATCGCTCGTGCCTTTGAATCAAATCATTGCCACTGCACCTCGATTCCAAAAGCTTCCGCACACGATCCGTATGCGAGCGAAAGCTTACGAAGAGCTTGGTTACTTAGAAGAAGCGCTTCGTGATTTGAAGTACTTTGTTGCAACTTGGCCAACTCATGCCGAAGCGCCGCTTGCTTACAGCGATCTTTGGTCGATGCTGATTCAGAAAAAATATTATGAAGAGGCGATTCAGTACATCAATCGTTACGGCCTTCGCGTCAACGACAAGTACTATCATGCGGCCCTCGACAACTTGGCATGGTGTCATTACTACCTAGGCTCAGTTAGCCTCTCTCTTCAAATTACGGAAACCGCTCTTAAAACTTCCAAGGGCATGGAGCGCGACAAGGCAGTCTCCAATCTTGCTTTGTTCTACGCAACCGGTGTCGAGAAGAAAGACCCGACAACTCCATCTGACCAGGCGCTTGCACGGTTCAAAAAGTCGGTCTCGGGTGACGACCTTGAAAAGGTTTCGATCTCATACGCCTATCTTCTTCGCTCAAAAGCACTGGATGAAGCATTAGAGCAATACAAGAATCAAGCTTATTTGGATCCGGCCGTGCCAAATACCGGCAGAAGCGATCTTTTGATTCTGACCTCTGAGAACGAGCTCAATCGCCAGAAGTACACGCAGATGAAGATCTCCATCGACCAAGAGCTTGATTTGATCAGAAAAGTTCCTGCGATGAAGAAGAACGCCAAAGTGATGCTCAAAGCGAAGGTGAGCTTATCTTCTTCTGCTCAAGCACTTCAAAAAACTTTGGCTCTTCCTAATCAGCCGATGAATCCGGAAGTCGCTTCAATTTTGGGCGTCTGTTACCAATTCTTGATCGATGTTTCCCAAGGAAACGTTCTTGAGCAGGGGAGACTTCATTACAATATCGGCGAAGCTGCTCTGATCGCAAAAGACATGGATGGAGCCACTCGCCATTATCGCTGGATCGTGGACAACCTCAGTATCAAAGCGGCAGATCAAAAAGATCTTTATATCGAAGCGAACGTGAAGGCCTTGGAAGTGCGCTATCAACAGATTCAAGACAAAGGTTGGAGACCTAACGAACTCACGGCCAAGAATATTGATAGCGTTCCAAAAGAACTTCCGGCTCCGGTTAAAGAGTGGATCACTTGGGTTGATAAGTTTCCAGTAGAGGCCGCAAGCTCTAAGGTCATTGTCGATTTGAAATACGACACTCTTCTTTTTGAGTCGAACCGCATCTTGTATGCTTACGATGACGTCGCAAAATCCATGCAGCGGCTCCTCGCCTTTGTGGATAAGTATCCGACTTCGAAGTCGGCTATTCCGTCCGCTGCTCTCGTGATCGACACTTACGTCACCAGCAAGAAGTGGAACGAGGCGTACACCACCGCTGGAAGGTTTCAATCGATCGATGCGTGGAAGGGAACTGACTTTTCCAAACGTCTAGGGGTCGTGATCGGTGATTCGTACTACAGCATCTTGAACTCTTCTTACATGGCGAAAGACTACGCCGGAACCTTGAAGAGCACGGATGATTTCCTTCACAAGAATCCTGGAAATAGAAGGCAGGCTGACTTCCTGGAGTTGGCGGCCAACGCAAGTCTTGGACTCGGCGATAAAGTCAGAGCTTCGGGTTACTTTAAGCAACTCGCTCAGATGGGTGGCGAAAAGAAGGAAGTTGTTTCGCTCTCTTTGATGACCGATGGATCAATTTCCGAAGATCGATATGACTTTGGCTCGGCCTCTGACAGCTATCGCAAGCTTCTTGAAGCTGGTGGACAGACGAACCAAGCCGATTTGCGAAAAAAGGTTCTCCTCTTTGCTTGGCTTTCAGGTGATGCAAACCGCCTTCACTCGGCAATGGCTTCTAAGCTAGTTTGTCCAACCAAGTCTGACCCGACTTGCAAAGAATACGACGAACGCAAAACCCCGACTTCTTCAGTTGCGGTTGCGCTCAATAGACTCAAAATTCTCAAGAAACTTTCGTTTAAGCATCGCTCTGAAGCGATCGAAGAGATTTCGCATGACTGGAGTCACCAATCGGCGCTTGATCAACAGGCACTCTTGGGTGAGCTTTCAGATATCATTCCGAAAATTCTTCACGACTTAAGACTCGACACTCAGAAAAATGCTCACGTGGATCTTGATCAGTGGGCCATTCAGCATCGCGTGAAGTTGATCAAAGAGTTTGAAGCGGTTTCCGAAAAAGTTGCGGCACTGCCTTTGATTCGCTTTCAGGTACTTGCCCAGCTTGAAGTCGCCGGCACTTACCAGGACATGGTTCAGGATTTACATGCGCTCAAAAGACCAAGGGGTGTTTCTGATGACGACGCGAAGGAAATCGAAAAACTCCTCGCATCTGCGGCAGAGCCTTTTATTAAAAAACGCGACGACCTGAAACTTGCGGCCCTCAATCGGGTGCAAGAGACCGGAATAGATGCTCAGACGGTCGACATGTTCTTCTCGACTTTCAAAAGTGACGGCAAAAATGACGGCAAAGACGACAGCACTTTGAACGATATTCGTACTGGAAAAGAACAGTCCGAACAGACCTACGCTTTTGATACGGGTTTGTTTGTTGGAATCAACCCAACGACCGAACCAGGAAAAGCTTTCGTCAGCGCATTTCAAAATCTTCTGCAGCAGTCGGATCGTCAACAAGCAGGATTCATGATCCAGATGGCGACGGACCAAAAGCTTTTGAGTGACTCCAACATCTCTTTGATGAAGGCCACTCTCTTGGCGAAGTCCGGCTTGATCGCCGAGGCGACCGCCGAACTAAGAGCTCACCTCGCGGTGTTTGATTCAAAGGCGAAAGAGAAAGCCGGCGCAGCAATCTGGACTGCTTACGCATCTCTGGGTGCGAACGAACTGGTTGCAAAAGACCTTGATTCGGGCGGAAAGCTTGTTGCGATTGGGCAGAAAAACTTGCCGGCGCCTGTCGCCGTTGCTTCACCTGCTCCAGCCGGTGCACCTGCAGCTTCAGGCGAAAAGAAGAGCGGACCAGCGCCTGCGGCTGTTGACGAAAAGGCTGATGCAAAGAAGGCTGACGACAAGAAGGATGCACCATGAAGCAGTTTATTTTGGCGATCACTATCTTAACGTTCAATTTAACGCCGGTTTGGGCGGACGACGCGATGCCTGCTCCCGCTCCTAAACCAGCGCCCGCAGCTAATTCGGCAAATACTCCGAGCAACAGAAGTAAAGACATTCAATTTGACGACTCCGTCGTCGAAGGGATGAATAAGTCCGGTAAAGATTCACTCGAGATGACGAGCAAGAACGAAGATCCGAATCGTGCGCATCTCTATCACAAGCGGGCTGATTTTAAGCCTGAGCTAAAACTGCTTTCTTCGGAAGTGGGGTCACAATGAGTTCCCAACTAGTCGTAAAAACAACTATTAAAACGGAAAGTCAATCGCAGGTCTGGGATGGAAACACCCCGATGGCTTTCGGAAAACCTTTCCGCTGGATTCTCGAGCGAACTGAAAGCGGAGTTCGCATTCGCGATTTGCAAGGAGCTGTTTATCAGCTCAGTGAAGCGGATCTCGCGAATGGCGCGACGGTAAAAATTCCAGGACTGAAAGCTCCAGTTTTCCATCTGAAACCAGCGAACGTCATCACGCCACCCTACCTTGCACAGGGCACGCACGCGCAGATGATGCCGAAACTTTTTGCATACGGCGGAGTTCGCCGTTCACTTTTATCCTGTCAACAAATTCATTCTGCTTACGTCGCTTACGAAAAAGGTAAGCCGACTTTTGCGCTCTATCACGACGCTCAAGGCTTAAGAGTAAAGACTCTCGCTTCGGGTGTTCGCATGAAGCTCAAAGGACAGAAACCTGTTCTCGGGAACGTCGGAGAAGTTTGGTCCCTTCCGAAGGAAGATCTCTATCGCATCACTCTCTTTAAGGGATGGCACTGGTGGAGATTTAATCTCGTTCAAAACGTTTCAGCAATTTCGGGAGACATGCGTGATCTCGATGATGAAGGTGCACAATTTAAAAAGTACCTCATCTGGATCGCTCTTCTGTTTTTCATCACGGTTGGCACTGGATGGTTGATGACGCCGTCTCATGTGGAAGATAAACCGAAAGAAGATGCGCCAGTTGTTACGTTGAAACAAAATCACATGTTCTTGAAGAGGAAGCCGCAAGAGTCCGGCGCACCAGCTCCGGTTATCAAAACGGCAGAGCCGGCGAAGGTAGCCGAAGCCGCGCCTCAGAAGGCCGTAGCAGCAGTGAAGAAGGCCGAGCCAGTTGTTCATGCGGTTGCTGCGCCACATGTTGCTGCTCCAAATCCAAACGCGCAAAAGACCAAAAACCTCAAAAGCTTCTTGGCGAAGTTCAAAGGGGTTACGGGCCCGACTGGATTGCTGGAATCCGGATCGCCTAATAAAAGTGCAAAAGACACCGGACTTTTCAGCTCGACAGGCACTGGCGTTGCGAAGACCGAAGTGAAGCCTCTGATGTCGGGTGGACAGGTTCAAGTTCAAGGCATGGGTGGTAAGGGAACCGGTTACGCTCAAGGGAGTGCTAACGGGACGGTTGGAACCGGTGGATCGGGCGGCTCATTTGTGGCGCTCGGTGGTAACGGTTATCGTGTCGACGAAGGTTTGACTCGTGAAGAAGTGGGCTCCGTGATCCATAGCCATATGGGCGAAGTTCGCTACTGTCATGAATCTGCCTTGTTGCAAAATCCTAAGACCGAAGGAAAATTGATGATGACTTTCGAGATCAGTGGGAAGGGCGCCGTGAAGAGTGCTACCATGGATACAAGTCAGCTCACTCCGGGTTCATTGGCGGAGTGCGTACGTGAACGTTTAATGACTTGGCAGTTTCCTAAGCCACGCGGTGGCGTCACGGTTAACGTGACCTATCCGTTTATGTTCCGAGTTCTGGAGAAGGAATAACGTTTCGACATGGGTATGAAGAACGTAGTTCTCATCAGCTTGATGGTCTTTGGTGCGTTGGCGGGACAAATGTCTCAGGCCGTTGCTCAGCCACAACCAAGTTGGCTCACCGTCAGATCCGCTTGTACGGGTGACGAAAAATGGGGACCCGATAAAAACGCGACGGCCACCTACGTTCAGGTCCGTGTCGCGATTTCGAAAAAGGGCGGAGAGAACGCAAGCGTTGGAATTTTACGTTCGCTCGGCGCCTTAGAAAAAGCCAAAGACGATCGCGCAAAAATGATTACGCATTACTGGCTTGGACGCGCACTCTTTGATGCCGGCCAAATCCATCTTGCTTACGAAGAGTTCGGCCAACTTTTGGCAAGTCCTTTGAGTCCCCAGAACAAGCCTTATGCAATAGCGCTTGAGCAGGGAAGCATGGCTTGCATGGTTCAAATCCATCACCGCTTTCCGACTTTCAAACTTCAAGCGGCTTCCCGAGAAGGCGCACTTCGTTGGATCAACGATGGCGACGTTCCAGCAGATCAAAAAGACGTCTTTTACGAAGGCTTGGGCTGGCAGCTCTTTGATCACCTGAGAGATTCTTCAAACATGTCGAAGGAACCTCTTCTTGCGGAACTTCCGATGTTCCAAGGAAACAATTACTTTACGACTTACGCAAAGATCCTCATCTTGACCCATTTTGATCAAGCCACCGAAGTTCTTAAGCTCGGTTCCGTCTTTCAAGACCCGACTTATGCAACTCGACCCGAGTCCGAGCAAGCGCTTCTGCACCTGATTTTTGCGCACTCTTACTATGGGACTCGTCAGTTCGCGAAGGCGATCGCCGAGTACAAACTCGTTCCCAAGAGCTCGAACTACACCGTTCAAGAGCTCTCGGCCATCGCTTGGGCCCAGATTATTACCAAAGACTACGAAGCGGCGATCGGTAGCGCTGAGAATTTGGTCATGGGAGCGCTTGGTCACACCTTCGCACCTGAAGGATACGAAACACTTTCAATC
>Ga0302315_10002191_pt1 | contig 18726 bp, 15 predicted proteins | sample III_Palsa_N3_1_FD_200532 | JGI IMG/M metagenome (GOLD analysis project Ga0302315, IMG submission 200532) | Peat permafrost microbial communities from Stordalen Mire near Abisko, Sweden - III_Palsa_N3_1 | ecosystem: Environmental > Terrestrial > Soil > Palsa > Peat permafrost | place: Sweden...
ATATCGCCCTGCTTGAAGCCCTTGCCGGTCAGGCGCACGACGCCGTCGATTTCGGGGGCGTCACCTTGGGAACGGCCCGTGTAACCCTCTTTGCCCATGTCATCGATGATGACGGGGATGGTTTTGCCGACTTTTTTCTTCAGCTTCGCGGTGCTGATTTTTTGCTGCAGAGTCATGAAGCGGTGGTAGCGCTCTTCTTGCACTTCAGGCGGCACGGCGCCCGCGATCTCGTTGGCTTTCGCGCCCTTGACGGGTTCGTATTTAAAGCAGCCGGCGCGGTCGATCTGTGCTTCTTCCATCCAGTCGAGGAGGATCTGGAAGTCGGCTTCAGTTTCACCGGGGAAACCCACGATGAATGTCGAACGAATAGTGAGCTCGGGGCAGATCTCGCGCCAGCTTTTGATACGCTCGAGTGTCTTCTCCTGATTGCCGGGGCGGCGCATCGCTTTCAGAACAGCAGGTGATGCGTGCTGGAAGGGAATGTCGATGTAGGGCAGAACGAGGCCCTCGTTCATGAGCGGGAACACTTCATCGACGTGCGGGTATGGGTACACGTAATGCAGGCGCACCCAGCCGCCATACGGCTTGGCGAGTTCGCCGAGCTCGCGGCAAAGATCGATGAACTTGGTGCGTACCGTGCGGTTCTTCCACGGGTAGGCCTGATATTTTGTATCAACGCCATACGCGGAGGTGTCTTGCGAAATCACGAGGATTTCTTTCACGCCGGATTTCAGCAAACGCTCGGCTTCGGCGAGCACCTGGATAATGGGGCGCGACACGAGATCGCCGCGCAGTGACGGGATGATGCAGAACGAGCAGCGGTTGTTGCAGCCCTCGGAAATTTTCAGGTAAGCATAGTGGCGCGGCGTGAGCTTGATGCCGATATCATTTTCTTTCGGCGGCGGCACGAGATCGACGAACCTGTCATGCACAGGCGGTGCCGCCTTGTGAACGGCATTCACCACATCTTCATATTGCTGCGGGCCGGTGACCGATAAAACTTTCGGGTGGACAGCGGTAATTTCTTCCGGCGTCGCGCCCATGCAGCCGGTGACGATAACCTTGCCGTTTTCGGAGAGCGCCTCGCCAATCGCATCCAAGCTCTCTTTCTTGGCGCTGTCGAGGAAGCCGCAGGTATTGACGATCACCACATCCGCGCCGGCATAATCGGGCGAGAGCTGGTAGCCCTCCGAGCGGAGTTGCGTGAGGATGCGCTCCGAATCAACGAGCGCCTTCGGGCAGCCCAAGCTCACCAAGCCCACAGTCGGCACGGTTTCCTCTTTCGTATTGGTCTTTTTCTTCTTAACTGTCATGGGCATACTCATACTGGATTCTGCAAGTTATGTAAAGATTTTTGTTGTATATCGGGCCTTATTTTGCTAAAAACCGATGCAGCAACAAGCCTGATAAGGCCACATAACGCACTGTAATTAGCCCGAAAATGTCTCGTAATGATAGCACAAACAGCATGAAAGTGTGCCGGAACAGTAAAGATACTGCCCTGGAAATGATCGCAAATGATCCGCAAATGCGCGCAATTACGGAACGTTACTCTGTGGCCGTCACCGAGGAGGTGATGGAAGTCATCAACCCCGGCGACCCGCACGACCCCGTAGCACGGCAGTACATGCCCTCGGTAGAGGAGCTGAAGACGACCCCGCGCGAGCTGGCTGACCCCATCGGGGACGAGGCCCATTCGCCCGTGAAGGGCATTGTGCACCGCTACCCGGACCGCGTGCTGCTGAAGCCGGTGCATGTCTGTTCGGTCTACTGCCGGTTTTGTTTCCGACGCGAGAAGGTGGGACCGGGTAGCGAGGCCCTGTCGCAGCCCGAGCTGGAAGCGGCACTGGACTATATCCGCACCACGCCCGCGATCTGGGAAGTGATTTTCAGCGGGGGTGATCCGTTGGTGCTTTCGCCCAGACGTCTCACCATGATCATGCAAGAGCTGAACAACATTCCACACGTGAAAGTCATCCGCTTCCACACGCGCGTGCCGATTGCTGATCCGACGCGCGTCACGCCGGAACTCGTTGCGGCACTGGCGAGTGAGAAAGCTGTTTATGTTGTCGTGCACTGCAATCATGCTAATGAGCTTTCGGATAAAGTGCGCGCGGCGACACAATTGCTAATCAAGGCAGGTATCCCGCTGCTGTCGCAATCGGTGCTGCTGCGCGGCGTGAATGATAAGCCGGAGACGCTGGAAAAGTTATTCCGCACGCTGGTTGAGATGCGCATCAAGCCCTACTACCTCCACCACCCTGACCTTGCACCGGGCACAAGCCATTTCCGGCTGCCGGTGGCGGAAGGGCAAACGCTCGTGAAGAGTTTGCAGGGAAAAGTTTCCGGTATTGCGCTGCCGAAATACATGCTCGATATCCCCGGCGGTCACGGCAAGGTGCCGCTGATGGAAGCCGGGTATTATGAGGATGAAGCGGTGACGGATTATAAGGGCCGCACGCACGATTATCCTGAGGAATAAAACGCTCTTTAATCCACTCTCCCGCAACGCGGGAGAGTGGGCTTTAGTGGTGTTCACTAAAGCCACCCCCTCACTTCACAATAGAGCGACAACCCGCGCAGCAAATACTTCTGCGTGGTGCCGTTTTTGACGCGGCGGGCAGCATCAACGCTGCGGCAGGCGTGGCCGAAGCAGAGGACATCGATGATCATGGCGTGGCTGATTTTCTCGACGGTGCATTTGCGCGCCCACTCGAAATAAACATTCACCAGATCCGCGCGCGCATCGCTCATGTTGCCGGTGCTACGTGTGGGAATGCGCTGCCAGTTGCTGGTTTTATAGCCGCTGCCGTTGTGTACCATTTCAAACGAATGCGCGATTTCCATGGCGGCTTCCTGTTGCAATGCACTCATCCGCAGCCACAGACGTGCATCCAATAACCGGCGCACGCTGCCGTCGGGCAGACGCACAGCCGGCGCGTGATTTTCCTGCAGGTCATGCGGCGTTTTTTGTTTGCCGGTCCATTTGGGTTTCCATTGCAACCACGGATCAATGTGCACAGTATTCAGCATGACACCACCTCCTGCGCGGCAAGAGATTGGCGCGCGCGGTAAGCCTGCGTGCGCGGCGTTGAGCAATCCTGATGCTGGCGCCAGTTTTTGATCATGCCATCCGGCAGGATCAGTTGCTTCTCGCGCAATGTGGTCAGCACGCTCTCCACCGCCATCGCATCGCAATCGAGCAGCGCCGCGATCTCTTCGGCATCAATCTGCGCGACGCTGCCGCGCGGCTGCGCTGTGCTCGCGTGATCGAGCAGCGTCATCCATACCGCCAGCACCTCGCCGCGGCGATAACCGGCGCGCTTGGCTACCACGGCCAGCTTTGTATCTTGTGTGGCACCTGAGAAAACTTTGTACCAGGTGCTTTTTGGATTCTTCCTTTTTTGTGTTCTGGACCCCATTTGTCCCTCCCCTTGTTGCGTTATTGCGAATCACCCATCTTAATATTGCACTATTAACAATTAATTGTCAAACATTTATTTCATTAAACGCAATTTATTATAGTAAATGATGATATTATTGATTATTTTCAATGTATTAAAAAATTGCTGTAGTCACATTTAAATAAATGCAGTAATGTAATGACATGACACAACGCATCCATGAGACCATTCGCCAGATCCTCGAAGACACGCCCGGACTCACGCAAAAGGGCCTTGCCGACTATATGGGCATGAACCCGGCGGCGGTGAACCGCATGCTGCACGGCTCGCGCAATATCCGCGCCGAGGAAATTCCGCTTATTGAAGCTTACCTCGGCGTGCGCGTCGATTTGTCGCAGCCGCAGAATGTCGATTACAAGCAGGACGGCCGCACGCAGATTTTGCGGCGTCTGTCAGATATCTCACTGCAACCGCTGGTCGGCACGCCAAGCACGTCTGATGCGCAGATGGTGCCAGTGTACGGCTATGCGGCGGGCAGCCTGCAAAACGGGCTGAACCTCGCAAATGGTGAAGTGGTCGACTGGGTCGCGCGACACCCCGCGCAGGCTGGCATCAATAACGCCTTTGCTGTTTATGTGTTTTCAGACTCGATGGAGCCGCGCTATTTCCGCGGCGAACTTGTTTACGTTCACCCTGGCCGTCCGCCCGAGATGGGCCGCGACTGTATCATCGAAATGAAAAACGGCGATGCCTACATCAAACGCTTCGTGCGCCAGACCGAAGAAAAAATCCGCGTCGCGCAACTGAACCCGCCGGAAGAAAAAGACATTCCCAAGGTGGATATCAAGACGATTTATGCGGTGGTTGGACGCGGGTAACTCCGTTATTTGGTATCAAGCCATAAACGATCCAGTATTTTAGAGGATGGCTAAATGATAAAAACAAAAATTAAGTTTTTTATCGCGCCGCTACTTCTAAGCCTTTTAATTAATTCTACTTCTGCAGACGCCGGACAGTTCGAGGATTGGCAGACCGCATATGAGCGCGGAGATTTTAAGATGGCTTTAAGTTTGTTGCAGCCTCTTGCTGATAAGGGAGATCCGGAAGCGGAGTATCAGCTTGGTGAGATGTATATTATAGGAGCTGGGGTCAAGCAAGATACATCGATTGCAAATCAATGGTATGACAAAGCAGTTAATGAATTTCGCAAACGAGCAGAGCAGGGCGATGCGCGAGCGCAGTATATGACAGGGCAGCTATATGCATTGGGGCGAGGCGATAAAAAAATCGACCGCGCAGAGGCTTTCAAGTTGTATCAAAAAGCAGCAGATCAAGGATATGCTCCTGCTCAATTTGAAGTTGGCACCATGTACATGGTGCAGAAGGGGAGTCTTCGCGTAAATTACAATGATGCTATTAATCATAGTGATGTAGAAGCTATGAAGTGGTTCCAAAAAGCTGCGGCGCAAGGTAATGCAGACGCAGAATTTTATATTGGGGAATTTTATGGCTTTGGAGGGACCCATGAAGATAAAAATGCCGAGATAAAGCAAAATTTCGATGAAGCCGATAAATGGGTTCACAGGGCCGCGGAAGATGGCTCTATTGAAGCGCAAATGACGTTAGGAACCCAAGAATATATATACGGTTGGAACAACACCAAAAAAAATGGTGATGAAGCGGTCAGGTTGTTTGAAAAGGTCGCCAATCAACCGATGTTGGGGGACAATGCAAGGTGTTCTCTTGGACGCATCTATGAAATTGGTAGCATTGTCCCGCAAGACTATGCGAAAGCTTATATGTGGGACAGTCTTTGCGCGTTAGGTCGCTTTCAGCTTAAGCATTTTGAATCTAAAATGACGAAATCGCAAATCGACAACGGAAAAAAACTCCAACAGGAGTGGCTAAGCACTCACGCAGGGGCAGATACTTGGCTCAAGGTTAATGCCGCAGAATTTGCTACGCTGGAAACGAATTCAGAAAACGATAATTCTCTTTTGCCTGCTCCACGCTGAAAATAAAATTTCGTCTGGATTTGACGAATTCGAAACGAAAGCAGCCAAGAGAAAGACATCCCCAAGGCAGATATCAAGACGATTTATGTCGTGATTGGCAGAGGCAATTTCACCCGAATCAATATCATCAAGAGTGCCCAGCTCGCCCGATAGAGCGCTTTATTGGGATGAAATGATTGTCGATGCACATTTATTCCATTGATTTTAAACGAATTATTATTTTTCAGAATCATGTTGCACAGTTCTGGAAACTGCTGTATATTTCATGAGTAGAAAATGATCTCATTCAATTTTTAACAGGGGGACACGACCATGACAGCCAGTACAGAAAAGCACGAAGACGATCTTCTCAACCAGCTAGGCGATGTCGCCGCAAATTTTGTTGGCTTCCAGAAGCAGCTTTTTACTGAAGCCGGCGTGGAAGACGCGAAAACAAAAGTCACCGCTCTGCTGAACGAGATCACGTCTACTGCAAAAGAACTGACCGCTAAAGAGTTGGGTGACACGCCGGCCGCCGCTTACATCTATGCGCGCGCCACTGCTGACGCTATGTCGGAGCAAGCTGATCAGGCGCGTATTTTTAGCGCTCATCCCCTTGACGCGCATCACTTGAGAAAGCAGGCCAATACGGCATCGCGCGATATTTTCAAGGGCATCAACAAAATGTATAAAACCATTGGCGAAGAAAAGATCGATGCTGGCGTGCAAACGGGCCGCAACTCCGCTTCGCGGCGCGCAAATGATAAAATGACGATTGCTTAAACGGATAGTTCGCTCATCATCCTCACCTCATGTCATCCCCGCGCATGCGGGGACCCAGGGCTCTGCCAATGACATGGTAATAGAATAAATAACGGTTGCTATTAGAACTCTGGGTCCCCATGCGGCTTCGCCGCGATTTACATTCCAGCAAAGCTGGGCGCGGGGATGACATTGTGGAGTGTGGTGTGCTACGTTGTCCGCACTAAATAATCGCGGAGCCATTATGACTGACACCTCATCCACCCAACACGCCTTTAATCCAGAAGCCATGGCCGCGGTTTATCGCGGCGTGGTGCGGGAGGAAGTGGCGGGGATTAAAGCGCCGATTAATGTTGTGGGCTTTCTAGTGTCGGATGATCCGGCGTCGGAGACCTATGCCAAGTATACCGAAGACGGCTGCCGCGATGTGGGCGTGAACTTCTCGCTGGCGCGCAAGAAGAAAGAAGAGATTAGCGCGGCGGTTGAGGCGGCAAATAAAGACGCCAATGTACACGGCATCTTCGTTTACTACCCGATTTTCGGTGACAAGCGTGATCATCAAATTAAAGACTCAGTCGACCCGCGCAAGGATGTCGAGGGCCTCACCGCGTACTGGATGAAGAAGCTCTATGCCAACGAGCGCTTTGATGATGCGCAGAATAAAAAGAAAAGCATCCTGCCCTGCACGCCGCTCGCGATCATCAAAATGCTTGAAGCGACGGATGCTTACAGTGCGGGCGGGCTGCCGTTCCAAGGGCAGACCATTACCATCTTCAACCGCTCGGATGTGGTGGGCCGCCCCCTCGCCTATATGCTGGCGAATGATGGCGGCACGATTTTTTCCTTCGACATTAGCGGCGGTCTCGTCATCGACCAGCGCAACAAGGATGCGGCCGATAAAGACAAAAAATTAATCGACCGCAAAACCGCGCTCGCGCAATCCGATATCGTCATCACCGGTATCCCCTCGCGCGACTTCGAAAAAATCCGCGCCGAAGAACTTAAAGCTGGCGCGATCTGCCTCAACTTCTCCTTCGTCAAAAACTTCGAGGACGCCGCACGCGAAGCCGCCCGCCTTTACATCCCGCGCGTCGGACCACTAACCGTGGCAATGTGCCTGCGCAATGCGGTGAGGCTGTACCGGAATTATCATCAGCGGTAATTTTCACCGTACTATCTCATACAATCGTATACACCCTTCTGGGAAATTACCCGCGCTTTCATGAAAGCCCCGAAAATGCTAAGCTGGCGCGGGGTTATAATTTCTAAAATTCATTCTCGGGGGGATATTTCATGAAACGTGTTTTACTCGCTTCTTCGGCGCTGGTTTTATTTGCGGCGACGCCATCATTCGCGGCGGACGAGATTACGGTCGACAGTCACTTGAAGGCCGTGACCGTTTACACCAACCGCGCGGCGCTAACGCGTCAAGCGGTGGTTGATCTTCCAGCGGGCGGGCATACGCTTGTGTTCAAAGGTCTTTCGGCGAGCCTGTTGCCGGACTCGCTGCGGGCTGAGGGTAAATCGGAAGCCGAGGTGAAGCTGGGTGCGGTTTCATCAAAGCTGATTCCCGGCGATGAACTCGTTGCGCCGCATGAGAAGGAATTGAATGACGAGTTAGAAGCGCTGCACGATAAGCGCAATATTATCGATGCCGAAAAGCAGTCACTGGCATGGGAGCAGGCGTTTCTCAACACACTGAGCACCAGCAGTGGCGCGCGCCTTCAGGATAAAATTCAGGCCGGCGACATCAAGCCTGCGCAATGGACTGCAGCGGCGCAGACCATTCACACCGGGTTTGCCGATACGCTCAAGAAACAGGTCGAGCAGAATGTTGCCTTGCGCAATCTTGACCGGCAGATCACAAAAGTGGAGCAGGAAATAGCACAGCTACACACCGGGCAGCGCAACACTTATGAGGTGATGATCCCGGTTGAAGCCTCGCAGGCGGCGAAGCTGACGCTTGATTTAAGTTATCAATTACCTGATGCAACATGGTCGCCGCTTTATGATGCACGCCTCAATGTGGATAAGGGTTCGCTGGAACTCGTGCAATATGGCTCGGTGCGTCAAAAAACCGGGGAAGACTGGAGCGGCGTTCAGTTGACGCTTTCCACCGCGCAACCGCAACGTGGAGCAGGGCTGCCGGAGTTGCAAACGATGTGGGTGAGTTTATATCAGGCTGTATCTAAAATGCGCTTGTCGTCTGCGTCCGGACAGTCGCATCTTGATATGCCTATCCCTGTCGCCCAAAACATCGATGCGCCAATGCCCGGTACTTCTCAAGATCAATTCGAAAGTGAGTTACAGGCTTTCCAACGAAAAACAGCACTTGCACCCGAGCAACCAAGATCTGACACACTGGAAGAATGGAAGAAAGTCGCCGAGAACAGCCGTATGAAGGGCGCAAAAGACGCAGTTGATGAAGAAAACCAAACACCTGCTCCCGAGGTGGCGCCCATTCGATCAGCTAGCTTCAACACCGCCACCATCGAAACCGGCGGCTTTGTCGGCGAATATAAAATTCCGGGCCCAAGCACCGTTAAATCGGACGGTACCGACAGCAAGCTCATGATCGGCACCTTCAAGACTGACAGCAACATCCTGGTACAGGTCAAGCCGCAGCTGAGCTCAGATGCTTATCTCGTGGTGCACACGACGCTGAAGGGCGACTCGCCGATTTTGCCGGGACCGGTCAGCTTGTTCCGCGATGGCTCATTCATGGGTCAGTCGCGCCTGCCGCTGCTGCGTCCGGGTCAGGAGAACGATCTGGCGTTTGGCATCGATGATCAGGTTTCGGTGAAGCACCATGTGCTGAAGGACGAGCATGGCGAAGCGGGTATTATTTCATCCGACAATCTGCAGGAGCGGCGCTTTGTGACCGAGCTGCAAAACCTGCATGACCGTAAAATGACGGTCGATGTCATGGAGACCATTCCCGTCGCGCGCGACAAGCAGATTGGCATCAGCGTCGATGCCGACCAGACCACGCCCGGCTACAAGGAAGACAAGGAAAACATCATGGGCCTGCTGCAGTGGGAGCAAACCCTCGCGCCTCAGCAAAAATCCGACATCAAACTGGGCTGGAAAGCCGAGTGGCCGAAAGATGCATCTGTTAGCGGATTATGATGTAAATTATGCAAAAACCCCTACCGCTTTTTTGTACTATCCGCGCGGGCAGGTGCTGTATAATTAAATTATAAGACATATTTTCACAGGTTACTTTTAAGGAGAAACCAACCATGGCTAACGATCCATTCAACTCATCCCCTCCCGCTGGCGGCTATACGCTGGGCAGTTCGGTTGATGCCGGGCTGCAGGCTTTCATGCAGGGCATTTACCGGACGATGTGCTGGGGCCTCGCGGTGACGGGCGGTACGGCTTATGCTGTCGCCAACGTTCCAGCGCTGAACCAGTTCTTCCTGCAGCCGGTTGTGACGATTGTTGTTTTCATCGCGACGATCATCCTGAGCTTTACCATGACGCCCTACAGGACGGGCCTTTTTCGCGGCGGTAATAATTTCGCCAGCGGCACCCCTATTCCGGCGGCCAGCATCCAGACTCGCTTCCTGATTTTCTCGGTGCTGTTCGGCCTGCTTTCGACCTGGATCTTCCAGGTGTATACCGGCAGCAGCATCGCGCGCACGTTCTTCATCACGGCGGCAACCTTCGCGGGCACCAGCCTCTATGGCTACACCACGCGCCGCGATCTCACCAGCATGGGCTCGTTCATGGTAATGGGCCTATGGGGCATTATGATCGCGATGCTGGTTAATATCTTCCTGCACTCGGCGATGGTTTACTTCGTGACCTCAATCCTCAGCGTGATCATCTTCACGGGAATGACCGCATGGGAAACACAAAGTGTAAAGCAGATGTACCGCGCGGGCGACAGGCAAGCGAACGACGCGCTTTCCGTTGTGGTCGCGTTTAACCTGTACCTCAACTTCATCAACCTGTTCATGAGCATTCTGCGCCTCACGGGCGACAGACGCTAAGCTTCAGGGCTTAAATTAAACGGGCTCCCCTAAAAAGGAGCCCGTTTTTTTATGCTGTTTTTCTGACAGCAGAATCAACAATCTGATCCGAGAAGAAGCCGAGGTTGAGCGGCGGCAGGTCGCCGATAAAAAATGAATAATCCTCATGCGCCTTCAGCTCCTCACGCAGGTCGCCCTCATGCCAGGTGACGGGGTGCATGAACACGGAGAGCCCGTGGCGTTTGCACATGAGCCAGGCAATGGCGATGCCGATGCGGGAGAGGATCGCGCGATCGTCGGTTTCAAACTTGACCTCCCAGCCGCGCTGCAGGTGCGGGCCATTCTCGCGCTCGGTATAGATGCGCGTGCTGGTGGGGTGCATGTCCTCGCTGCGCAGGAAAGACAGGAACTGTTCAAAAACAAGCAACGCCAATGGTTCTTGCGCGGGCGAGTAATCCACGTGCAGGTGGAAGCCGCCGACAATGGTTTCATCGGGTGTCTGGAACGTTTGGCGCTGCAGCTGGCGCTTGCCGCGGCGCGCAAGTTCGCGGCGCTCAGGCGGCGTGATGATGCGCGGCGTGCGCGTGTCGATGATGTTGTTGTGCTCGTCCTTATCCGGAGCGAAAAAGAAGCTTTGCTTCTGCGGCACCTTGTAGCTGAACCAGATCGTGTTTTGCTGGTTGTGGAGACCCTCGGCGGCGAGCGCTTCCTCGGCGGGCAGCGCAACATCGTGCATGAGCGGGTGAATATAGGCGCTGAGGCCGAAACGGTTGATGGCCATGTAGGAGAGCGCGAGGCCGAGTTTCTCGAGCACACTTTCCTGCGGCGCATTCTCGACACGCAGCTCCCACATATAATCGAGGTGCGGGCCGTAACCGGGCTTGATGGCATCAGCGGCATCGATGGGGATGTGGTGGTCGGCCATGAAGTTAGCGCAGGCGCTCTGGATGACGAGGGCCTTGGCAAAATCATCGTGCGGCAATTCCTGGTGCACGTGAAAACCCCAGATTTTCTGGCGCGGATCCTGCCATTCAACATTTGGCGCCTCGATATTCTTCAACTGCTCCATCATCGTCTCCCTTGTTTGACCTGATCAATCAAGGATAACGCAAGACCCGTTATAGAAATAATATGTAGTTGGTATTTTTATCATAGGCGAAAGCTATAATGAGCCGGATGGAGCCAATTTTCCTAGTGAATTCAAGGGCCTAAAAGAGCCTTGAATTATGCGCGGCACCAGCCTATATTCCTGCCAGATCACTTATTATCCCGGGGATGTAGCTCAGCTGGGAGAGCGCTTGCATGGCATGCAAGAGGTCGTCGGTTCGATCCCGATCATCTCCACCATTTTTTTCAATCTTACCAGAGGCACCTTTATCATGCCCACAAAAGGTACCCTCGTTCTCTTCCGCCACGGCCAGACGGAGTATAACAAGCTGGGCTATCTGACGGGCCTGGCCGATATTCCGCTGACGAAAGAAGGCGAAGAGCAGGCGAAGGCGGCGGGCAAGAGCCTGCGCGGGTTTGTTTTTGACAAGGCTTACAGTTCGACCCTGGGACGCGCCTTCAATACGGCGCGGCTGGCATTAGAGGCTTCCGGCACGAACAACCAGCTGAAGAACGCTGACGGCTCATGGGACATTGAACAGCGCCGCGAGATTGTCGAGGCTGATTCAGGGGATTTCACGGGACGTAACAAATCCACCGACCCGGAAATCCTTGCCTATCCGCACCGCTATGATGTGCCGCTGCCCCATGGCGAAAGTGACAAGCAGATGGTCGAGAGGGTACGCAAGTTTTATAATGACGTGCTGCTGCCGCGCCTGGAGCGCGGCGAGACGGTGCTGGTGGCTTCCCACTCCGGCATCATGGTTGCGTTTGAGATTGCGGCGGGGCTGAGGCCTGAGCCAACGGAAGATATCTGGTCGAACCGCTCAAAAGTGCCCCATGCCGCGCCCGTTGTATTTGAATATACGGATGGCAAGCTGACGAAAAACTATACGCTTGATCTGCCGCCCAAACCCGGCGCAGCCGGTCCAAAACCGTGATATGTGCTGCTCGCTCTCACGCCATATGGGTTTTAAAAATCTCTTTCAGATCTTCCAGCTTGACCGGTTTGACGAGATGGTGATGAAAGCCGGCCTCTTTTGAGCGTTGCAGATGCTCTTTCTGTCCCCAGCCCGTCTGGGCGATAAAAAGGGTTTTTTCAAGACCGGGCAATATCCGCATCATCTGGCATACGTCATAGCCGTTCATGTCGGGCATGCCGATATCCAGCAGGACGATATCAGGAAGAAATTCTTTTGCGGTGTCAAGCGCGGCTTGTCCGCTGTTGGCGATGCGAACGTCGCAGCCCAGTAATTCTATGGTCCAGGCCAGCGTCTGACCCGAGGCGATATTATCGTCAGCGATCAGCACCTTCATGACGGCGGTTGATGCGAGGACAGGATTCGGCGCCTTATCATCCGGGATGACGCTTCGGTTTTCCGGAGAAACGACAGGCAGGCCGACAGTAAAGACACAGCCCTTTTCCGCACCATCGCTTGCGACGACAACGGTGCCGCCGTGCAGATCCACAAGACGCTTGACGATCGTGAGGCCTATCCCCAGGCCGCCATGTTTGCGCTCCAGCGAATTATCGGCCTGCGAAAACATATCGAATACATGCGGCAGCATATCCGGCATGATACCGATGCCGTTATCCGCGATCCTGATACTGGCGCGCTCATTCAAGATCGTCACGTCAATATCAATCTGTCCGCCTTTTTTTGTATATTTCGCGGCATTGTTAAGCAGATTGGCAAAGATCTGCGACAGCCGCACAACATCCCCGGAGATATAGATGGGAGCCTCCGGCAGCCTCAGGGTCAGCGCATGCTTGTTCTCGTTAACGAGCGGAGTCGCTGTTTCGATGGCATTTCGCAGTACATCCGCCAGCTGAATAGTTTCAGTGCGCAGTTCGATTTTTCCGCGCGTAATGCGCGAGACGTCCATGAGATCGTCGACCAGGCGAACCATCTGATCAACCTGGCGTTCCATCAGGTCGCGCGATTGTGTCGACATCTCATCGCCGGGAGAACCTGACTTCATGACATATAGCGCATTGCGGATAGGCGCGAGCGGATTGCGCAGCTCATGCGCCAGCGTGGCCAGGAACTCATCTTTTTTCCGGTTACTTTCGCGCAGCATCGCTTCGTTCCGCACCCGTTCGATATAAATTCCGCAGCGTTCCGTCACAGCCTGCATCAGTTGTATTTCATGCGCTGTCCAGTCACGTGGCTTGTCCTGAAGTACCGACATCATGGCATACAGCCGGCCGCCCATGAGCAGAGGGCAGGTGATATCGGCCCTGACGCCGATGGCATTGTAGGCGGAAGCACCGGCATCATCGGATGCCAGCTCTTTGGCAGCATCGCGGATGACTAATGTGCGCCCGCTTTGAAGGCCCTCGACCACTTTATGGCCGTACTGCTTCAGGCGATAAGAGTCCAGCATACTGGGAAAACCCTCCCGGACATAATCGGCCCCTACCGTGCAGTGATCTCCGTCGGCTGCAACGTCGGTATAGGAGCAACGGGAGGCGGCCAGATGCTCCGCTGTCATGCACACGGCAATTTCCATGATGATACGGGGATCGCTGACAGGCTGCGTCGCGCCCTCGAGAGCGAACAAAAACTCCATAAGCCGTTCGTTTTCCCGGCGCTCGGTGACATCGCGCGTGATCCCGGCAATCGCCTCGACCTCGCCATCCTCGCCGATGACCGGAGCGAAAATATAATCGTACATGCGCGTGCCATTCGTGCCGGTAAAAGGCACTTCGCCGCGAATAGGTTTTTTTGTCTGGATGACTTCTTCTATCTCGCGATCATGCTGGGTGGCAAGCCAGGGCTCGTACCCTAACTCGAGGAATGTCTTGCCAATGACGTAGTCCCGGCCGAATCCATACGTCGCAAGCAAGGCATCGTTGAGATAGATGAAACAATGCTGGAGATCGAAGAGATAAACAAAATCCGGCGTATTGGACAGCATGGTTTCATACAGGCGGCGCTGATGCTTGATATCAGCTGTCTTTTCCTCGACCAGAGCGTCGAGATGGTCGTGGTGGCGCCGCAGTTCGGCCTCCATGGCTTTGCGATGCGTAATATCGTGAACAATGCTCAGGATAACCCGCTGGCCGCCGAGAGTGATGTCATGGGTGCTTACCTCAACGGGGAACGATGTGCCGTCCCGGCGGAGGTGCAGCGTTTGGTACATGAGCCCCGCCGCTGCGGCATCCTTGATCTGCTGCGGGACTTGCGCGCGCGTTTCCGCGGTCCTGAGATCGGCCATTGAAAGTTTTTTAAGAGCCTCGCGGTCATAGCCATAGGCGGCGACCGCAGCCTCGTTGGCTTCGAGCACCGCGCCGTCCAGGCCCAGTACCAAAACGATATCGCGCATTTTCTCCCACAATGCGTGATATTGTTCGGGCTGTTGTTGCGCGAATGAAGTCAGTTGCCGTCTCCCTTATGTTTCAACACAGTGCGCGCGTATTATTATTTCCATGACGGATGTCTTAACAATTAAATGCCGGATTTCTTAATCAATAGTCTCTTCGTCTTTTATAAGAGTAGGCGACTTATGCGCGAAGCCCACAAGAATCTTGAGGGTTTCCCTCTTCTCTTTTGCGGTCAGCGACAGAAATTCCGATGTAATAAGCGTTTTTTTATGCTCGGTATTAACGACATTAACGGCGTTTGATTTAGGTTCATTATTTTTAACACGTCCGCCCCCTTGTCCCGTAAGCAGCCAGCAGGAACAAATGTTAAGAAGATCGGCATACTTTTTCAAAGCATGGATTGTCAGGCCGCGCGTACCGTTCTCATGATGCCTGTAGGTAGCTTCTTCAACGCCGGCATACCTCGCAAAGTCAGAAGATGTTTTAAATCCCTTGAACATACGCATTTTCTTTAAACGGTAATGGATCTCGGTCATAAAACACTTCCTTTTTAACGGAGCATTCCGAACTATCACTTTAATTATTGAAGATTAAGCGTAATTTCAAATAACATTTTGTTTTTATTTTAAGAACAAAATGTATCGGGAATACGAAATGAAACGTAATTCATAGTAACCCGCCCTGCTTATAAAGGGTGACAATTTAGTTATTATATCTCTTTACTTCTGATAACCTTGAGAGATGTCGACAAGTTGCCATTCTCCTTGTACCACTAAAGAAATGCCCATTAAGATTGTCCTGAATGAATAATACCTGTAATTAATACCGTGTTTTTATAGGAGGCCAATTATCATGTTTCGATCTCTCACTTATTTTAGTACTGGCGCACGTCTTTTTTCTTCAAAAGAGCTGGTTTTGTTGCTCGAACAAAGCAGAGCAGCTAATGCCAGGTTCGGCATTACTGGAATCCTTCTCTATAAGTTGGGTTCTTTCATACAAGCGATTGAAGGGCCGGTCGAAGCCATGGATCAACTTTATATAAATATTTGCGGAGACCCCCGTCATCGCGGGATCATAAAGGTGCTGGATGACACGATTCAAGAAAGAGAGTTCTCTGCGTGGAGTATGGGCTTTCATGATATATCCGAAATGAAAGAGCATCATGTTCCCGACTTCACGGATTTTTTGAAGTCGGAAGAAAAAGCAAAAGAATTTCACGCAAATCCCTCGGTTGCGAAGAAGATGCTTTTAAGCTTCAGATAGACTGAGGTGTATTTTTCTTTCAGAAACGGCTACGACTTGCCACACCCTGGATTTCGGCTGGCCGATGCCGGAAAATGGAATATTTTTTATGGACCTCTTTATCTATCTCGACCGTTAATAACCCTATAAAGGAGTGATATCATGGAAGATACAGCGGCGGCGGCACTCAAGGCAGACATTGAGCAAAAGGAAGCGGCGCAAAAAGTGGCGGATCAGAAGGCTTTTGATGACCGGCAGTTCGCCCTGCAGAAAATGGCGGACCAGAAGCATTTTGACGAGCAGCAAGCGGCGGATAAGGCTTTCAATGATAAAAAGCTGCAAGAGCAGCAGGCCTTCGATGAAAAAAACCGGCTGGGGAATCAGGGCTGACTGGTTTTTGAGTCATTCGCCTGTGAATAGGCCTTCAGCTTGTCCCTGAGCTCATTGGCATTGAAAGGCTTGCAGATATAATCATCCATGCCCGCGTCGATGCATTTCTCGCGGTCGCCGGTGAGCGCGTGCGCGGTCATACCGATGATGGGCAGGCGGGTTTTTCCGTTTTCGGTTTCAAAGACGCGGATCGACCTGGTGGCCTCAAGCCCGTTCATTTCAGGCATCTGCACATCCATCAGAACCGCGGTGTATTGATTGGCCTGGAATTTTTCCACCGCCTGCAGGCCGTTGGACGCGACATCGTAGCTATAGCCAAACCCTTCGAGGAAGGTGCCCGCGACGAGAACGTTGGGGTCGTAGTCTTCAACCAGCAATATATGGCCGAGCTGCGCGGTCTGCGTTTTGCGACTGGTCTGGTCGATCAGGGTCAGGTGATCATTGGCGGGTGTTTGTTTTTTGGACGTTTTCAGCGGCAGCGAAACGCGGAAGACAGAACCCTTCCCCACGGCGCTTTCCACGTCGATCGTGCCGCCCATGATCTCAATCAGCGTTTTCGTGATGGCGAGGCCAAGACCGCTGCCGCCATATTTCCGGTTGATCGAGCTATCGGCCTGAACGAATTTCTGGAAGATGGTGTTCAGCTTGTCGGCCGGAATGCCGATGCCCGTGTCTTTCACCTCGAAAGTAAGCCATTTGTTATTCTTTTTATCCGCGGCACCCTCAATCACGGCAAAAATAACGCTGCCTTGCTTGGTAAATTTAACGGCATTGCTGCACAGGTTCATGAAAATCTGGCGCAGCCTTGCCGGGTCGCCAATGAAAACCGATGGTTCCTGAAGATGTCCTTCCACCTTAAAGGCCAGATTCTTCTGGCTGGCCTGCACGGAAGAAACATCGACGACCTCGTGAATGAGCTGCGACAGGTTAAAGGGAATGGCTTCGAGCGTAACGTTACGCGTTTCAATTTTCGAGATGTCGAGCAGATCATTGATGAGTGACAGCAGCGAGTCGGCGCTGAGCTGCAGTGTCCGGATGTATTCGCGCTGCTTCTCGGACAGCGGGCTCGACATGTTTAAGATCTGCGACAGCCCGATAATCGCGTTCATGGGCGTGCGGATTTCGTGGCTCATGTTGGCGAGAAAATCCGTCTTGGCCACATTCGCGGCCTCCGCCCGTTCTTTTTCGACGCGCAAATTCTGTTCAGCGCGCGCGCGCTCGATGCTCTCCCAGCAGCGCGCGGCGACGATCTGCAGCAGCTCCACTTCATTTCGCGTCCAGCGGCGCGGCGTCACCGAATGAACGGCCATCATTGCTGCCAGCTGGCCGTTCTTTTGCAATGGCACGCATACAAGGGCCTGGATCTGTATTTCTTTATAAGCGCCAGGATTTTCAATGCGCGGGACATGATGATCGATATCATCAACCATAAAAGGCTTGTCTTCATGCATCAGCCGGGCCAACTCCGCGCCGAAATCCGAGAATTTCAGCCGGCCAATGATACTTTTTATCCGGTCGCTTCCCAGGTAATTTCCCGCCAGGTTCACGGAATTTCCGTCGTCTTCCAGATCGGAATAAATACAACGGTCGACATTCAGGTGCTGTCCGAGCAACGTTACCGCCGTCAGGGTCATTTCGGCGGGGTCGGATAAAGAGCGCAGGGCGGTATCGAGTTTGATGAGGAACCTGTCCTGCACTTCGGACAGCTTCAGCGCCGTGATATCGCGTGTCGTGCCCGCAACGGCAATCACGTCGCCGGCGTCATTGGTGACGGGCGTGAAAATATATTGATAATAGCCAAGCTTGCCCTCCGGGTTGGTATAGGGCGTTTCATCCACGATGCTTTTTTTCGTATCGATGACATCCTGAATTTGCTGCTGGAGCTTCGCCGCCATATCCTGCGGGTAAGGCAACTCAAAGAAATTCTTGCCGACCACCTGCTCGAGCGTCAGGCCCCACACATCGAGCAGCGCTTTGTTGACAAACTTGAAGCGGCCCTCAAGGTCGAAAGAATAGGTGAAGTCGCTGATGGATGACAATATAAGATCGAATTGCTGCGATTGTTCCGCATAGAGCCGCGAGAGCTGTTCGCGCTCTTCCAGGTAAATATGCATATCGTATTGCCGTTTACGGTCGCGCAGCGCGGCGCGGATGGAGCTGAGCAGTTCGGCGACCTGTACCGGACGCTTGATCAGCGTGGTATGGCCGACGGATTTCAGCCGGTCCTTCGCATCCGGTGACAGTTCGCCCGCCGGGGTCATGACGAGCAGCGGGAAATCAGACCAGGGCGATTGCTCGCGCAATGTTTGCTGGAGCAGGATTCTGCTGTCTTCGGTGAGCGCCTCTTCGATCATGATGCCGGCGCCGGCGCCTTCTTTCAGCTCGCTGCAGAAAGCGTGAATATTCGGGCAGACGGCATAAGATATATTTTCGGATTCAAGGATGCGCCCGGTAATTTCGGCATCCTTGTGCGTCGGCGCCAGAATGAGGACGCGAAAGCTATTGTTCCCTTTTCCAAACTC
>Ga0302315_10002193_pt1 | contig 18689 bp, 12 predicted proteins | sample III_Palsa_N3_1_FD_200532 | JGI IMG/M metagenome (GOLD analysis project Ga0302315, IMG submission 200532) | Peat permafrost microbial communities from Stordalen Mire near Abisko, Sweden - III_Palsa_N3_1 | ecosystem: Environmental > Terrestrial > Soil > Palsa > Peat permafrost | place: Sweden...
TGGCGTCGGCCATTTCTTTGTCAAAACACCAGAACGCCTGTGTTCGATCTCCCGTGTACTGTCCATAGGGCGCAGGCGGCGCTGTGGGCGGGTTCTGAGCCCTCCAGCGGTCCACAAGCCACCCGAGCCTAGGATCGACGGGCTTTAGCGCTACAGGGCCGTTAAGCGGCGCGTTTGACGGCAGGCGGTATTGGGCCGCTTTGCGCAGAAACAGCCCCAGGTATGCAATGAGCTCATCCGAAGCGCTGAAGTGCGAGTTGCCGGCGTCACAGAGTACTTCTACGGGCGCGCCGGGATGCTTTGCGGCGTAGTCCAGCGCGGGTGTCATGCGCGCGTCGCCCCACTCGTATTCTCCCATGGCCATCAACCCCGGAACGCCGTCGATGGTGCGATCGCCCCAGTCGGGATTCTTTTGACCGCTGCCCGTGAGATTGGTCAGCGGCGCATCACCGTGCACCGAAAGGATGGCGAGAGTGCGCTCTGGATTCCAGGCCCCAAAGTTCCACGGGTAGCTCGCGGCTGCCGAGTGGCCTATCGGCACTATCGGGGCGTACTGCAGCTCCGTGTATCCCGATTCCTTTGCAAGGTCGGTCATTATCTCATCGAACTTGTCTCCCGCTCCCTGGTCAAAGTGGAAAACCATGTCCAGGCTTGGAGTAATCCAGACCTCGCCTATCCCTAAATCACTGAGCGTCTTTCGAAAGGCCGGATCTTCCAGAATGCCTTCCTCCAACATATTATGCTGACCCACAACCACCGCTCGCACGCGCTTGCAGCCTGGCGGAATCCACAGAAACGCCTTTGGGTGATCGTTGGTCTCGCTGGACGTTACCGATGATACAGGGACCGACCATTGGTAAACGGCGGCTCTGGCGGGATACAAAAGGCCTGTAAGAAGTATCATTACTCCCACGGCTTGAAACAACTGCTTTACGGATAATTTTGAGTTCGTCATTGATTGTCGATTCCTTGATAAATATCGTTTAGTAAACTACCTGGAAAATGGCCTTAGAAAAGACGGACATACGGTTAATGATAGTCGGGCCTCGCGGTCTTTCTGATCTGCTTTAAGCCAGCGGCGGCGGTCCCGACGAACCCCGCACTATCAACGTCGGAGGTGTCAGAATGGTCAATGATTTCGACGGTTCCTCTTCCTGCTTCAAAAGGTCGATTGCATCCTGAACCTGTTCCGCCACGGCCTGATCGATGGTGGTAAGACTTGGTGAGACGTGCGTGCCTTCCGGAAGGTTGTCGTATCCGACGATGCTTACTTCATCCGGCACCTTAATGCCGGCGCGCAGCAGAATTGTCAGCAGGGAAATCGCGAGTTGATCGTTCCATACCGCGAGGCCGGTCGGGGCGCCTGGAGCGCGGAAGAAGCGTGCGGGAGCTTCAATGTCATTTCGCCAGTCATCCATGGTGCTGAGTAACAGGACGCTGCTTGTAATCTGTAGGCCGGCGCGCTCGGCTTCACGGATGGCAATTCTGTGGCCGATCCATCGCGCGCTGCGCTCCGGGTGAGAATCCACCATGGCGAAGGCAATACTTCGATGACCAAGATCGATGAGATGCTTTGTCACCAGATAACCTCCCTGCTCATTGTCTACATGGATGCAGGGAAGTCCCGAGTCTATATCGAGCGCAGGTGATGTCAAAATAACCGTTCGCCTGCCCGTCTCCTGAAGCTGTTGAGCAACAGGGATCAGCGCTCCACCCAGCACAATATAGCCCAGGGCGTGGGAAATTGCCTTAATGCGTTTTACCCCGGAGGAGTCGTCGGGCCCAAGAAGATGGCAAACCACAGGAATCTCGAGTACTTCCGCCAGTTGATACAGCAGATTAGCACAGCGCGCGAAGAAGGAATTGTCCGGCTTGTAGACAACGACGATAGGTGCGATCCCCTCGGCGTGCCTTGAGATGCGCCCTGTATAGTCTTTTTTGTCGGCAACGAATGTTCCCGCTCCCGGCCGGCGCACAATACGACCATCGTGGCGCAGCATTTCCAGGGCCGACAGGATAGTTCGCTCCGAGGCCTGGAATTTTGCCATCAGCTCGACATGGGAAGGGACGCGCGTGCCTGCCGGGAGCGATTCGCACATTGCGATTAACTCGTTCTCTACGCGTACGATTCCGGCTTTTTGTGTGGCCTGCGTGGGGCGTACTCGGCGAACATTGTCTAAACTTCGGGCGGACATTAGTTCAAGCACCTTTTTGATCAAAGACTCTACCTGAACGATTATAGCGCTAGGCGACTTGTTTCGGCAAGGCCCTGATCTCAGTATCGAGGTGGCGGAGCCGACGATGCTCGCTGGATCAGCGTTGGGGGAGTGAGGATGTTGAGGGAGTGCGCGGGCTCTTCCTCCTGTCTTAAAAGCTTGATAGCGTCCTGAACCTGCTCAGCGAGGCCCTGATCGATGGTCGTGAGGCTTGGGGAGACCTGAGCGCTTTCCCGAAGGTTGTCGTAACCGACGATGCTTACTTCGTCGGGGACCTTAATTCCGGCACGCAGCAGAATGGTCAGCAGAGATATTGCCAAACGGTCGTTCCAGACGGTAAGACCGGTTGGCGCGCCTGCAGCGCGGAAAAAGCGCGCGGGCGCACCAATGTCGTCACGCCAGCCGTCTACAGTGCTGGTCAACAGGACGCTGCTTGTAATTTGTAGGCCGGCGCGCTCAGCTTCACGAATGGCAATCCTGTGGCCGATCCACCGTGTGCTGCGCTCCGGATGTGAGTCGACCTGAGCGAATGCAATATGGCGATGGCCGAGATCGATAAGATGGCGTGTAGCAAGATAACCGCCCTGTTCATTGTCGACGTGGACACAAGGGAGTTCCGGCTGCATATCGAGTGGCGGGGAAGACATCACGATTGTGCGGCGGCCGGATTGCTTGAGTTGATGCGCAATCGAAATCAGCTCATGGCTCAAAACGATATAGCCGAGAACATGCGGGATCGCTTTAACTCTCTTCAAGCCAGACGTGTCGTCCGGTTGAAGAAGATGGCAGACCACAGGAATATTGAGCTTTTCCGACTGCTGGTGCAGCAGATCCGCGCATCGCGTAAAGAATGAGTTGTCCGGCTTATAGATAACGACGATCGGTGCGGCGCCTTCGAAATATCGCCCTGTCCGTCCGAGAGTAGACTTTCTATCGGCAACGAACGTGCCAACTCCGGGACGGCGCACGATGCGTCCCTCGTGCCGCAGCATCTCCAGAGCGCTTAGGATAGTACGCTCGGAGGCCTGGAATTTAGCCATTAGCTCGATATGCGATGGGACCCGAGTGCCTGAAGGGAGTGATTCGCACAGGCCGATCAGCTCGGTCTCCACCCGCACGATTGCTGCTTGTTGCGAGGCTTGCGTGGGCCGTATCCGGCGGCTATTTTCTAAAATGTGTGGAGGCATTGTTTGGATCATCTTGCTGGTAGTAGCTTGCGCCAGGCGCTTAAGGCGCAGGTGGTGGCGGCATGAGGCTATTGAGCTGGTCCATTTGCGTCTTATCCGGATCCATTTTAAGCTGGTCGAGCTGGTCCATATGCGATTGCACGTAGGCTTGACGCTGGTCGATCGGAAGATTACCGACATCCTTTACAAACTGGCCCTCCGCTTCCTGCTTGGGCAGCAAGGCGTAAGCTGCAGAGCCGTCGTTTGCGGCATTCGGTGCCTGATGCGAACAGCCCGGAGCAATGACTAAAAGGCAAATGAACGGCCCCAGGACCTTTATGCTTCGCGTAATATTTTTCATTCCAACTAACACTTCCCTGCTGTTATAACCACGAAACACACCAGCGATACCGAACAGTCGGTGCCGTTGATGCGTTCCGTGGATGCAAATTAATTAATAGGGACTAAAAGTCGCGGCGAAGTTTTCCGGAGACTGACCCATGTAGCTCGTACTCGCCGCAACATTACTGCCGTCCCACGCAGCGTTCCACGCGTCGTTGCACTTGCCCTGATCGCAGGAGCCGCTGGTGGGTTCGACGGCAGGGTCTCCGGCCGACACCGCTGCGCCCCTCAACCATTTGGCGTGCCCGTCGGCAAGTAGGTAGTTAGACCCATTTGTGTGGCGCCCAGTAGAGTAAGTCACGTCGATCGAGTTATTGTGCGCAGGTTGACCCATCTCGCCCGTGTCATACGATGACCATCGCCATAGTCCGCCGTTCCCGGCAGGCGAATAGTCGTTCGCTGGATTGGTGACATCCGCGGTTACCCCGGTAACTTCGAAGAGCAGTATCGTGCTGGCCGGAGCATTAAGCAAGGAGAGCTTAAATAGCGGTACCGTTATGCCGATGTTCGAGTCCGCCATGTCGCCATTATACGCATAAGAAACGGCCTTTGTGTTCGTAGCTGCGTTGGGATCGTCGGGGCACTGGAATATCTGTGTGCTCTTGATGTACGGGTAAATTGCCGATCCCCAGCCTTTGTTGATGGTATCATAGTAAGGGGTATACGGGAACGCTTCGTCATTGTCTTCCGTGTATTGCATGAATCCAAGCCCCAACTGTTTTTCGTTAGAAAGACAGGACGTCTGTCGAGCCTTCTCACGCACTTTGGCAAAGACGGGGAACAAAATGGCTGCAAGTATAGCTATGATCGCTATAACGACGAGTAGTTCGATCAATGTAAAACCATATCGACTGGTTTTCTGTATCTTAATCATGGACGATTTCTCCTGTGTATTAACGAACATTTTGTATTTTGGCGAACGACACTTAGATCCTATCATATCTTGGTCTAAAAGTCAACATTCCAATTTTAATTGACTAAATATAATTTGACTGTACGCTTGCCGTACAGTCAAATTAATGGACACTAACTAGAGCGGGCTAAACGTGGCCGCGAAGCCATATTGCCCCAAAACGTCTGTGCTTGCTGCGTTGTTGGCCGGGCTCTTAGATCCGCATCCCGATCCGTTCTGTGCGCAATTTGAAGTGTTTGGAACGTTCCCGGGAGAAACCGCGGCGGGCTTCAGCCACTTTGCATGTCCATCGGCCATGATGAAGTTGCTGCCCTGTGTATGGCGCCCCTGTGGGTTAGCAGGATCGTAACCGGGATAGGCCGGTGCGACAGTTCCTTTGCCCTCCGCCGAAGTAACCGCAGGATTACCCAATTCCCCTGTCTCCAACATTGGGTTGTTGGCTGGGGCTGATGCGTTGTATCCGAACGTCAGATTGTTTCCGTTCGTCGTTGCCGAAAAGTCCTGGGTGTTTTGGTAGGGGGTCGCCGCAGGTCCCGTGGCTTCACTGGTCACAACGGCCGTAACTCCCGTAATTTCGCAGAGGGCTACTGTTGAAGCTGGGGCTTTCTGAACGGAAAGCATTCCACTGTCCCATCCATAAGTCCCAACGAGGTTAAGGTTAAAGGCGTAAGAGACCGGCACGTAGGGCGCCGTTGCGCTTGTGCCGTCGTCGGGACACTTAAAGACTCCCGTGCTTTTGACATACGGATAGATTGCGGAGGCCCATCCACAAGCCCACCACTGCGGGCTATTTCCATTGGAGGGCATCGGCTCCGTTTCGTTGTTGTCCTGGGCATATTGCATCAACCCAAGACCAAGCTGCTTTTCGTTGCTGAGACAGCTTGTCTGCCTGGCCTTCTCGCGGACTTTAGCAAAGACTGGGAACAAGATTGCGGCCAGTATAGCGATTATAGCTATAACGACTAGTAACTCTATCAGTGTAAACCCTCTTGGGTTCGTATTACGCATCTCAGTCATGGACATTTATCTCCTATTGATAATCGGCTCTTTCTTGATATGATAGTTAACAATATCACAGTCTAGTCTAAAAGTCAAGGGGCAAAAATGATTGTCTAAAAATAAATGTCCGACGATCATGGAGCCAGCAAGCGCCACTGCTGGCTTGCATCAGCTGTCCACATTCCCTGATCGATCGCCGCCCCGGTTGATGTTGCGGCGCCTCGGACTTCGATGGCTTTTGCACTGTGCAGGGGCGAGATGCGAAAATAGCCGCCCTCAGTCGGAATCAGGGCAAAGTGCTGGCTGGGCAGGTTATCGTATTCGCCGAGATCGACTGTGGCTGCGCTCAAGATCGAACCGCCGGCAACTTCAAGCACCTTGCCCCCTTGCGCTTCGGTAAACTTGTATTGTCCGTTTCCTATGCTCGAGATCATCCACTGGTCGGCGCTCGCACTGGCATCGGGCTGCTGATCTACCTTCGTGCCGGACGCGTTCAGGTCCAGACCGCTGCTTTTATTCACAATTCTATAGGCGCCGTCCGGGATGGGATCGCCGAAGAATTGGATTTCGCTGACGTTGCAGTAGCCGTCGTCGGGGCCGACATAGCGGACATAGCGCAAGGGGAGATTGTTGTTGAAAGATGCTGTGGTGAACGCTCCGTCCGGGGGCTGGTTCGTTATGGTGAATAGAGTGGTTACTCCAGCGCTGAAGTCTGCAGTATTCGAGCCCTGGAACGTGCCCCCAACCATGCGTGAGCTATGGCCGGCACGCGGGCAAAAGCTAACTGAGTTGGGAACGTATTTGTAGTCTGGTCCCAGATCGAGTCCAACCCAGTCGCCGGATGGGTCTGGTGCGTCAAACCAGTTCGCGGCGTTCGAGCATCCGTCGAAGGCGTTTGCGGCCGTGTTGCCGCGGTCGCCGTTCGAACCGGGAGTCCCGATAAGCGCGCCTCTAAGCTGCGCATTTGGCGTTGCCGCAACTTCCGCGCTGTAAGGACTGACGCCGTTGCTGTTAACCGAAGAGGCAACGTAGTAGAAAGTGACGCCGGGGACGACCGTCGAATCCGTATAGCTGGTCGAAGTAACTCCGCTGGCGAGACTCATATAAGGCCCGCCGTGCACAGTCGACCGGCCTATATTATAGCTGGTCGCTGTGGGCGAACCCCACCATCCAAGCGTGACGGATGAACCATTGACCCACGTCTTCAGTCCCGTTGGAGCTGGATTTCCTGTGTAATCCGGCACGGTGCAGGTGAGGGTGGTGTAGCCAAGCAGGTCGTAGCCGCTGCTGTCGTCCCCGTAATTGCCTCCTCCGCCTTCACTTCCCGTAAGAGCAATATACTGCTTTGAATACGGGGCCGCTATTCCCTCGATGTTTGCGTAGTGATTGTAGATCAGCGCCCAGATCGGGAGAATCTTTCCCCGCGATGTACTTGAGACGTTGGACTGTACGACGCCCTGGCAATTCTCGTAGTTTGCAAACGGAACGGAGTTCTTCAGATTGTACTTGGCATAATACTCTGCACCGCTCAGCAGCCGATTGTTGTCGAAAGAGAAGAGGTCGTCGCCCTGGTTCCATGCCATTTGGCCGACGGCTCCCAGCAGCCCAAGAGTGAGACTGCTGTGATCCTGATCGCTGCCGCTTTCCTGAAGCTGCCCGAGCAATCCGGGAAATACCTGATAGACGCTGTTCGGCAGCCCTCCACATAGGGTTGTGCTCTTGTAGGCGGATACAGCCTCGTTGTAGAGCGCACGGTTGTCGCAGAGCACACCGATGGCCAGTATCGAGGCGTAGCTTAGTTCGTCCCAGCTCGGATAGTCGGCGTCCTGGCATAGATTGTTGTGGTTCAGCAGATAGTCGTGGCTAACAGAATAGAACGCGGTCATCATCATATTCTGGAAGCGGGCGAAGTCAGGGCTGCTGCCCCAATCCTTGTAGGATCGCATATTCTCCGCGACGTTAGCGAATTCATAGCCGTAGATCCCGGCAGCGACATCCACATCGCTGGCATTGCTTCCTCCGCTTATGGTCGTCAGTTGGGCGGACCAGTCGTCGCAAATCTTGACCGCCTTGTCGGCATAGGACGTGTTGCCGGAAATCTTCCAGACCAGAGAATCGGCGTAAGCCGCGGCGATATCGTTGTAAAGCTGGCCTGTATTGTCCGTGCCGTCGTCGGAGCCGCAAACTAGAGTGTCGGCCGGATGGTCTTCGTAATTCAGGGAGGCATGCGAGTTCGCCATGAGGATTTTGTAGCTGTCCGTCCATGGATGCGCGCCGGCGTCCACTTCAAACTTCATGCGTGCGAAGTCCGCATCCGTACTGAGCAGCCCAGGATGCACGAACTGCTGCGCGTGTGCCGGTAGGTAAGTCACCAGGGCCATGAGAGGCAGCAGAAGAGGGCGCAGCCCTCTTGGCCTATTTTCGCTCATTCGTAACACTTACGTTGTCAAATGTCGCGCTGTTCAGCTTTTCGCCGTTTGAGCTTACGGCAAGGCCAACGTAACTGTCGCCAGGAATGGAAATGGTATAAGGGGAACCCACGGCGTACCAGGTGATCCCATCAATCGATTGGTAGCCCGTGAATGTGTTCCCAGACCGCTTGAGACGCAGCCACGTCGAACTCGGTGAATAGCCATTGCCGGTTTGCCAGGCCATCGCCGTGCCGTCAGTTATGCGTGCGCCGAACCTTCCTTCGCGGTATCCAAGATCTCCGGTAATCATCGCCACCGACTTTGCTGCCGGATCCAAAGACTGGCGCATCATAATACCGATCCTTTGATGCGCACCGCCGATAAAGGTGGAAAAAGGGCGGCGCACAGTAAACGTAAAATCCCCATCCACTTTCTTGTAGACGAACGACAAGCCGTCCGGATCAGCCCCCACGCCGATCCCTGAGCCTGAGCCGCTGACAATGAAGGTTTGGTTACTGACTGCGGCATAGCTCGCAGTGCCAGGCTGGGCGCAAGATCCAATATCTGTCAGTGTCCAATCGGCCGGCAGTGGGCCTGTAGCGGCCGGGGTCGCGTTGACCTCTGCCGACACACCGCTTGCGCCGCGCTGGTTTCTCGCCGAAACGGTATAAAAATACATCACGCCATTGGCCGCCGTGTCATCCTCGTAGAGCGGAAAGGTGCCGTGATAGCTTGCAAGGTCACTGTAGGGTCCGCCCTTTGTGGTGGAACGCTGCACGTTATATCCGTTGGCGGTCTCCGAAGGAGCCCACTTTAGCCACACTCTCCCCACACCGGCTGTCGCCGTAACTTGCTCCGGCATGGGTGGAACGGCGGCCGGTGGATAGGGAGACGCCTTACTGTCCAGGGTATAAGCCAGCGTCCCGAATCCGAAGTTGTCATCGTGCTCAAAGCCCTCCGGACGATAGATTTCCGCCATCTCCTGAACATAGGGAGCTTTCAAGCCCTTAAGCACAACGTAATGGTTGTAGATCATCTCCCAAATTGGGCGCTGGAGCCTTCCCCGATTGCCGCCCGTTTGCCCCGTCAGGTCCGAAATCCAGTAGTTTTTGACGTCGTCTTCGTTGTTGTAGAAGGTGTATGGGACCGGCTTCCACATATTGTAGGCCGCAACGTACTCGGCTCCGGCCAGCAATCGATTGTGGTCGTAGCTGTACATATCGACGCCCTGGTTCCAGGCGATCTGGCAGAAGGTCGCCATCATGCCAACCCCAAGCTGCGCATGCTCTTGATCGCGTCCCGATTCCTGCCACTGTCCAAGACCGCCTGGGTAAAGGAATGGCACCGCATGTTCGATGCTGCCGTTTCCCTTTCCATGCTTGAAATAGTCGATGGCTTCGTCGAATTTCGCGTGGTCGTCGCAGAGGACCCCAATGGCGAGGATCGCCGTCATATTGCAGATATCCCAGTTCGCCCAGTAGTGGGTGATCGGCAAGTCGTCGTGACGCACGAGGAAGTCGTGGCACGAAGGGTAGATATACGTCGTCATCATGGTCTTGAAGCGCGTAAAATCATCAGGAGTCCAGCCCGGATAAGTTCGTAAGACCTCTCCGGCGACGGCAAACTCATAAGAGGGAATGCCCATGAGCCCGCCTTCGAATCCGATATGCACGACGTTCACTTTTGACGACCACGCGTTCATGATTCGAACCGCGCAGCCCGCATAACGCGTGTCGCCCGAGATGTACCAGCGCAAGGCGTTTAAATAAGCGGCGACCGCGTCGGCCGATGCCTGCTGGCGGTTAGTATCCATGTCCGCGGTCGGCCTGGCGACGTAGGTGAACTGCGCCTTTGGGTCGGCCATCAGGGCGTTCCAGCTATCGACCCACGGATGCTCACCGGCAGCGACCTTTGTTTTCATTCGGTCGAGATCCGCCGTTGTGTGCAGTCCGCCCGGATGAACGAAATTGGATTGCGCATAGAGCGGCCGGCCGCAGCAGAAGGCCAGTGCCAGCAGCACCGAGCAAAAGAGCGGAACAATGTTTTTCATAGAATCTCTTTCAACTCAGCGGCTTAGGCTGTACGGCGTAGGACATAACGTCTTTGTCAAACTGCACGCAAACGATCGTATCTACTGAATTCGCCGTTCGGTCAATGCCTGAAATGGTGATCGTCCGATCTGAATTTAAACTAAACGGCAGCGAACGATTACTGAACACATCGTAAACCCGGGCCGGCTGGAGGGGGCCGATGGGAGGAACGCTAAACGTCTGCCCGTTGTAGTTCTTCAGGATATGGATAAACAGCTTGTTATTCTTTCTGCAAAATCCATACTCGCCATCGACCGGCTGCCATGGGCCGCAGCGCGTGCCGTAAATGGCGTCTCCAACCTTTTCCAGCCATGCTCCTGTATCGCGCAGAATTGCCTCTTCTTTGGGAGGGATCTGACCGTGCCTGTCCGGACCTACATTGAGCAGAAAGAACATATTACGAACAACGCAATTGGCCAGGTAGGCAATAATGTCGTCACGTGTCAAAAAGGCGCCGTGCAGGTCGCAGTCCTTGCTGTAGCCCCAGGGTCCCTTCTGCATTGTCAAACACTTTTCAGAAACCTGAGTCGTGTTAAACGGTCCCTTGGTCGGTGGGCCTCCCTCTTGATTTATGTAGTCTCCAATCCAGCCGTAGCGGAGGTTGCACAGAAGATCGGGTTGGTATTTGCGCACCATCCCCATAATTCCCAGCGGCCGGCCGGATTCGTCGTAGTCCAGATATTCTTTGCTTATCTGCCATGGGTTGTTGGGATCCAGATACTCGCCGGGCTCGTGGAAATAGGCGCCGTCCGCGTCGCTTCCCTGTTCCGCCAGCCACCCTCCATCCCAAAAAACGTGGTCGATCTTGCCATAGGAGGTCATCAATTTCTTGACCGCGGCATAGTTTTCCGACTTCCAGACACGCGCGTTTTCTTTGTGTGTTGACTCCGTGACATATCCAAAGACATTGGGCTTGCAGTCTGTCCCGGTGACATCATAATATCCCGGATACCGCCAGCAAATAGGGGAGAAGTACAGCCCGACCTTCAGACCATGTTCGCGAACGCTTTGAATATACTCGGCCACGAAATCCTTCTTGTGCGTCTGCATGCTGGTAAAGGCATTGTGGTGCGGGTTGTCGAACAGACTGAATCCGTCGTGATGGCGCGTCGTCAGACACATCCAGCGCATGCCGGCGGCCTTTGCAACAGCAGCCCAATGCCCAGGATCGTATTTGTCTGCGGAGAAGTATTGGTCGCCGGAAATCGGATACGCCAGTTCGCGGTAGTCTTCGGGGAGCATTTTGGCCGTGTGCTGGTACCATTCGCCCTCGCCGGGTCCGGAATACAGTCCCCAGTGGATGAACATGCCGAATTTAGCGTCGAGCAGCCATGCTAGCTTTTCGTTGCTTTGCTGGGCCACGCCAAGGTCACTCACGGGAACGCGCTCCGGCCATGCTACGATGCTATTTGCAGGAGCTTCCGTAAAGTCAATTGTCGTGACAGTGTCCATACTTGAATCCCTTGCCTGAGCGCCCCCCGGTATCGCCACCGCGATCGCCGCGGCGGCCATCGAAGCCATGAGTTGTCGTCTGGTCAGTTTCTGGTCCTTCAAATCTATTCTCCTGGAGATCTATCGATCGTTTCATAAAATCGGTACTGCAGTCGGCCCAGTTTGGGCGCGCGCGCCCGCCCATGCCTCAACGTCCGGGTCCGAAATCTCATCGTCGGGCGCGGATTCGGGATGCGCTTTGCGTTTTATTTCGAGTTGAATGCGGACTTCGTCCATCGAAGCCTCTGTCATCCGAAACTTCAGAGAGAGCAGCAGGCTGACGATGGCAAAAATAATGGTCGGAATAATTGCCATCCAGAACAGCTTGTGCAGTACATGCGTCGGCTGCACATGGAGCTTTACATTCAGCCCGGAGAAGGCAACAAGATAGCCGCTGATCAAGGTACAGAGCGAGATCTCCATCTTGGCCATGAATGCCATCACCGAGGTAAACAATCCTTCGCGGCGCTGACCGGTTTTCAGCTCATCAACATCGCAAATGTCCGGCACGATGGCGTTGCCGATCGTGTAGGACAGAGTCGTGAGAGGCGTCACAAATAAGACGGGAATTAACGAATAGTAGGGATGACCCGACGTCAAAATAAACGGCTGGATCAGAGCGGCTGCAATCCCGACGGCCGCCCCCGCGATGAGCGCCGCCCGCTTGCCGAACTTTACGCTCAGTGGTTTAATCAGTGGGAGCATGGCGAAGCTGCAGACCGTGCCGATTGTGCCGCCGATCCCGGTAAGCGTAGTAGACAGGACCTTGTTGCCTGCACACAACATGTAAAGGCCGAGATAACCCATCAGCGCACCGGCCAGCCGGCCTCCCAGGAGATCGCTCACCTTGATCAGTAAGAGGATAACGAACGGCCGGTTTGTCATTGCCGTCTTAAGCGACGCTATAAGTGGAACATGTTCCCGGTTCGTGTGCGTAAACCGCTCCTGGCAGTATTTCGTGGTAATAAACGCGCTTACGACAATAATTGCAGCCACCCCGGCCGAGATCCAGCGCATGCCGTTGACCGCGCCGCCGAAGACCGGCATCAGGGCGGCCCGGAAGCACCACGCAGCCCCCAGACTGACGACGGCGAGTCCCAGCGAACCATACGCCATTACCCGCGAGCGTTCATTGTAATCGTCCGTCAGCTCATAACCCACGGCCGTCCACGCCATGGTGTACAGGCCATAGCAGATATAGAACAGCGTACCGACGACAGCGAGGTACACAAGCTGCGCGGACTCGCTCCAACGAGGGCTGGCCCACCACATCGCCGCCACAAGAAGGGCGCCGAACACAGCGCCGATTACCAGATAGGGCTTGCGGCGGCCCCAGCGGGTGTGCGTTTCATCGGAGAGGTGCCCGAGGTACGGATCGGTAATGGCGTCCACAAGACGGGGCAGCATCATGGCCCAGCCGACAACAACGGGACTGAGTCCGAAGCCCATAGTAAATATTGTGCCGGCCTGCCCGAAAGTCTGGATCAAAGAGTGGCATGCGAGCGCCCCAATGCCCCAGGCAAAGATCGGACTGTTCGGAGCTGTGTAGAGTTTATTGGTCATATTTCAGCAGGACTTAAATCTGTAAAATGTTCAGTAAACACTTTAGTTGATGATATCATGGGTCTTACCGTTTGTCAATATTGCCGGAAAGAGGGTGTGCCGGAAAGAGTGATGCGCCCGGCCATGAAAACCGGGCGCATCGTTAGAGGGATTGCGATTTAGGCGTTATGGAGCCTCCATCGTCCACCACTGATTGGTCCCGCCAAGTGCAAGCCATTGATCGAGCTGTGTGCCCTCGGTCGTCGAGTTGTTAGGGACTTCCAGTATGTTAAGATTGGCTGGATCGTTGGCGCTAAAGAAATTGACGAAGCCGCCGCCATCTGCGTAATTGACATACTGCGGCACCCACAACTGGTTCGCGCTTCCCGTGCTTTGCCACTGGTCTATCAACGTGCCTTCGCTTCCGGAACCCCCAACCACATCGAGCATCAATCCGCTATTGACATTCTTTATTGTGTATAAGCCGTTTGCCGTGTTGGTGAAGATCCACTTTTGGTTGCTCCCAGAGTCGTACGCCCATTGGTCTACGACCGCTCCATTGGATAAGGAAGCGCCAGAAACGTCGATGGCATAGCCGCTATTGTCATTGATCATCTTATAGGTGTTTCCACCCAGGTTGGTGATCACGCCTGGAACCGTTGACCCAACGCTGTAAATGGAAAACTGATTGTCTCCATCTGGCGAATCGGGTACAAGCGTGCCGTTGCTCTGCACGGCTACCGTCTGGCCGTTTACCGCGGAATTGAACTGATAGGTCCCGTTGCCAAGGTCCGCGACCTTGACTTCCTGGTCTGTGCCGGCTGTGGTGCTGTTTGCGGTGTAGGCGGACGTTCCATTTGTGGTCAGATATTCGCCGTTTGCCGTGGACTTAAGGGCGCTGTAGCCATTCCCAAGTATCACCTCATCGAATGTTTCAAGGTTCCGTATGCAAGGGCTCGTTGCCGTGACTGCGTTGGCGCCGTTATTGCCCGCCATTACGTATCCCGCTGGACTCCCAGTCGCAAGCATGGCGTATTGCGGGGTGGGGCGTGCCGTTGAGGCCTGGGTATAGAGCAGCGTGCCGAGACCTCCTCCCTGGTCGGTCAGAGTTTCGATGCCTTCGGCGTTGACAACCTGGGTTGTATACGGGCAGGAACTCCCGAGACCCTCTCGCTGGAACCCGTTCAGGGCCAGCGCATAAATGGGCCAGAACTTTCCCCTGGATGCCTGCGAGATGATAGTCGGGGTTGTGCCGAATGTATTGTCCCAGGTTACTCCGTGCCCAAGATTGTACTTCGCGGTGTATTCGAAGGCAGCCAAAAGCAGATTACTGTGGAAGGTCCAGAGGTTCTGCCCGGAGGAGTTGAGGGCGATCTCGGCTGCGGAAACTCCGATGTCCAGACCTAACTGAGGATGTCCCTGATCGCGCCAGGAATCCGCTTCTTGTCCGAATGAGTCGCTGTTGATGTCGTACATGCCGCCCGCGAAACAGGCCAGTGCATCGTTCGTCCCAATAAAGTTGTTATAACCCTGGTTATAGATGGTCTGGTTGTTGTTGAACACGCCGATCATCATCATCATTGTGTTGGCGCCGCCTCCCCAACTGTCCCAACCGCTCGGCGAAACAACGGGATAGATGACATTCGTCAGGAAGTTTTGGAAGGTCGTGACATTGGCCGAACTCCATCCGGCGTTGCTGTAGCGGATAATCTCCGCAGCATTGACCATGTCAAAAAAGTCGACATTGGCTGCAAGCTGGGCATTGCTTCCATTGATCAGCGTGCAGGTTGACGCCCACGCGTTCAATATTTTAATCGACGTGTTGGCGTAGGTTATATTACCGGTCATCCAGTACTCAATGGCGTTGACATAAGCGGCTTCGCTATCACGCAGAATGGTCTCGCTGCGGCTTCCCGTATCCGTAACTGTCGCTATGGCAGACGGTGTGTAAGTTCCATTCACTCCGGGATAGCTCGAATTTTGCAGTCTCTCCCAGGCGCTTCGCCAGGGTTCTGTCCCTGCCGCTATTCCTGCTTTATCTCTGTTCAGGTCGCCTGCGTTGTTAAGAAGACCTGGATGGGTGAACGCCTGACCCGCCTGAACGGCCCCAAACAGCGGCATTAATAACAATGCGCTCACAACGACTGCTTTTTTTATCATTAGGTGCATACTCATGTTTCCTTTGTAATTGTTTTTAACGGGATAGCTTGCTTTAGGGGGCAACGGCGCTCTAAGGAGCCGAAATGTTCCATTGCTGGTTGGCGCCGCCGTTCAATGTCCACTGGTCGAGTTGGGTTCCCTGGGAGGTCGAAGAGCCAGGAACTTCCAACACGTTCGCGTTGATTGGAGTGTTGGCACTATAGAGGTTGTAGGAGCCCGAGCCGTCTGCGTAGTTAACGTACTGTGGTACCCATGATTGGTTTAGACCTCCACTGCTGGACCACTGGTCAATCAATGCCCCTGCGCTTGAGGAAGCGCCGACCACATCGAGCATCAATCCACTGTTGACATTCTTAACGGTGTAGAAGCCGTTTGCCGTATTTGTAAAGGTCCACTTTTGGTTGTTCCCGGCGCTATAGGCCCATTGATCGACGACCGCCCCGTTTGAAGTTGACGCGCCGGACACATCGACAGCGTAGCCGCTGTTCAGATTGATTATCTTGTAGGTGTTTCCGTTGAGACCAGTGACCACACCGGGAATTGCTGCGACGCTATAGATGCTGAACGTATTATTGGACCCTGCTGTATCTGGTACAAGCGTGCCATTACTCTGAACGGCTATTGTCTGTCCGTTAACATCCGAAACCAATTGGTAGTTCATGTTCCCCATGTCAACGACCCGGAACTCCTGGTCATCTCCAAAAACTGCACTGCTATTGGCAGTTAAGGCGGTGGTTCCGTTTGTTGCCAGATACAAGGAGTTGGCCATCGACTTGAAGGCGCTGTAGCCGTTCCCCTGGATGACTTCCTGGAACGTTTCCAAGTTTCGTATGCACGGGCTCGATGCTGTGACTGCGTTGGCGCCGCTGTTACCCGCCATCACATATCCCGTAGGCGTATAAGCGACTAGCATCGCGTACGTTGGCGTCGGCCGTGCCGTGCTCGCCTGGGTATAGAGCAGAGTCCCGAGACCGCCTCCCTGATCGATGAGGGATTCAATGCCTTCAGCGTTTACAACCGCGGTGGTATACGGGTCCGAGAGACCGGACCGTTGAAACCCCGAATGGGCCATGGCGTATAAGGGCCAGAACTTCCCACGCGACGCAGAAGAAATGGCGACGGGAGTTGTGCCAAAGGTGTTGTCCCAGGTTACGCCGTGGCCTATATTGTATTTGGCCACATACTCACAGGCGGCCAAAAGGAGATTGCTATGGAACGTGAAAAGATTCTGGCCCGATGAGTTCAAGGCGATTTCGGCCGCTTCCACGCCGAGTTTTAATCCCAGATGGGTGTGTCCCTGATCCCTCCAGGCATCCACCTCCTGGCCGTAAGAACTGGTGTTGGTGTCATAGAGACCGGTGAAACACGCTACCGCAGAGTTCGAGCCGGTGAAATTGTTATAGCCTACGTTGTAGATGGTCTGGTTGTTGTTGAAGACGCCTATCGCCATCATCATCGTATTGCACACTCCTCCCCAGCTATCGTAGTTACTTGCCGAGATAGCAGGATACATGACATTGGCCAGGAAGTTTTGGAATTGTGTAATATCTGCCGAACTCCATCCAGCGCCGCTGTATCGGATGATTTCCGCGGCATTCACCATGTCGATGAAGTTGATGCTGGCGGTTAATTCAATACCGCTTCCAGACATAGACGTGCAGGTTGACGACCAGGCATTGAGTATGTTCTCACACGTGGTTGCGTATTTTGCATTTCCTGTCATCCAGTACTCTATGGCGTTGACATACGCTGCTTCGCTATCCGTACGGGGAGGTATGTCGCCGCCCCCATTGTCGACAACGGCCGTTTGGGGACTAGGTGCATAGGTTCCGCTCACGCCTGGCAACTTTGAGTTCTGCAGTCTTTCCCAGGCGCTCCGCCAGGGTTCTGTTCCTGCCGCAATTCCTGCCTTATCCCGGTTCAGGTCACCAGCATTGTTGAACAAGCCGGGATGCGTGAACGCTTGGCCAGGCTGGACAACGTAAAAAAGCGACATCAATAACAATGCGCCGCTCACTAAGACCGATCTTTTTATCATTAGCTGCATACTCATATCCCCTTTGTATATGTTTAACTGGACAATTTCCTGTAGATAGGTGTTGTCATAAATAGTGTTAGTTGCAATTATCCTTTCTGTCACTGAACGCAACGCCTACCAGACGTGCATTGTCGTTGATTGTCCCAGGTGCACCGTTACGACTGTTCAGCGACCATGCTGTATAGTAATTGTAGCCAATAGACTCTCTGTCCCCTGCCTTACTTATCCCCTCAGACTCATTCCCATGAGGGTAGTTTAGTAAACGTGCGGCAAACACATAATATCACAGGTGGTACTTTTTGTCAATACGCAAATTTCGGTTCGGTTTTAGCCTATTTTAGTCTATATAGCCGTTCTTCAGATTGTACCCTGATCGCGTCGGTCTGCGTGCTCAGCAAATCGGGATGCATGAAGCCCTGTGCTGCCCAGTAGTCACGCTAGTTTGAGTGAGGAATATAGTCTAAAATATTAATTTTTGGCTTATTTTCTGATGTATTGACAAAAACTTCGCGTTATGATATGATCCTCGGACTGGTCTCCAACTGACTACGCGTGCAAATCTGTGGGCGTACGGGCTTGTGTCGCTGCAGCTCAATGGTGATCGTTATTGGTCCCAATGACATAATTGCAATACATTTATTGCATGTTTGCTCTAATTGCGGTACAGTCCGGCGTTCGGAGCGCTTTCATGGAACCACATTAAATCCACAACGAAGGAGTTTACTCATGCATCTCTTTAGAAAGGCATTGTGCGCTGCAACCGCCTCATTGATGGTTGCTGCAGCTACTATTGCCACGGCTCCCGCCGCTAGAGCACAAGGTTTCGTGCATCCCGGCTGTCTCGAAACGGCCGCGGATTTTTCCCGCATGCACACGAAAGTCGTCACGCTGGCCGAGAACCCGTGGGACGAAGGCTGGGATTTGTTGATCGAAAGCAGTAACCCGTTCGGTCAGCCCAGCTATACGCCCACCCCGCAGTCGGATCTTACGCGAACGGGGACAGGCGGGGACTATAACTACGCCATGTGGGACGCTGCCGCGGCTTATCAGTTGTCGCTTCGGTGGCAAATAAACGGGGACACCTCCAGCGCAGCCGCAGCTGTCAACATCCTCAACGCCTGGGCGAACACTCTCACCGACATCAGCGGCGATCCCAACGTTACATTGTGCTGCATTTACGGCTACGAGTTCGCCTGCGCCGGCGAGAACCTGCGCAACTACAGCGGCTGGTCGCCTACTGCCATCGCAAACTTCAAGGAGA
>Ga0302315_10002194_pt1 | contig 18681 bp, 19 predicted proteins | sample III_Palsa_N3_1_FD_200532 | JGI IMG/M metagenome (GOLD analysis project Ga0302315, IMG submission 200532) | Peat permafrost microbial communities from Stordalen Mire near Abisko, Sweden - III_Palsa_N3_1 | ecosystem: Environmental > Terrestrial > Soil > Palsa > Peat permafrost | place: Sweden...
AAAACGTTATCGCCAACGCCGACTAATTAATCATCCAACAAAATCAATTCAAACTCAAAAAACTCAAAACATATAAAACCATGAAAAAAATCATCATCGTAGCAGCTTTCGTACTAACAGCAGGTATAGTTGCCACTACCAATAATGTAAAATCGGTTAAGGTTGTTAAAGCACCTACCACCACATTCGACAAAAACGTTATCGCCAACGCCGACTAATTAATCATCCAACAAAATCAATTCAAACTCAAAAAACTCAAAACATATAAAACCATGAAAAAAATCATCATCGCAGCAGCTTTCGTACTAACAGCAGGTATAGTTGCCACTACCAATAATGTAAAATCGGTTAAGGTTGTTAAAGCACCTACTACCACATTCGACAAAAACGTTATCGCTAACGCCGACTAATTAATCATCCAACAAAATCAATTCAAACTCAAAAAACTCAAAACATATAAAACCATGAAAAAAATCATCATCGCAGCAGCTTTCGTATTAACAGCAGGTATAGTTGCCACTACCAATAATGTAAAATCGGTTAAGCTTGTTAAAGCCCCTACTACCACATTCGACAAAAACGTTATCGCTAACGCCGACTAATTAATTATTAAACAAAATCAATTCACCTTCGAAAAAATTAAAACAGACATGAAAAAAATCATCATCATATCAGCAATTGTCTTGACATCAGGACTAACTGCATTATCAATCACCAGGAGTGAAAGTAAAGGAACAGCCATAAAGGAAAATACCGAAAAAGCCAATTTAGCTAATAAGAATGTGGTTGCCCCTAACGCTGAACGCCTGGCAATAGCTGATTAATTATTATCAATATCTATTATTTTGCGTAGTTAGGGTTTCAAGCCGAATGGCACATAAATATATGCCCGGAAACAATGACCATTATAACTGCATGCATTTTACTACCTTTTGAAAACAACCCATACAGTGCGATTTACTGTATGAACAAATTGGGTTTGAATGATCCGGTTTAAGCCCGCCGGTAATAATTCTCATATTCAGTTGAGATTTTCACCACTTTTACCCTAAAATATTCTTAAAAAATTAGCTAAAAATCGTTGGGTAAAATTCTCCTACCTAAACATTAAACTATATTTGTCAAAATTTGAAAGCTATGCAACAAATAAGGCAATATATAGAGCAAAACAAACAACGTTTATTAGATGAATTGTTTGAACTGCTGCGTTTCCCATCAGTTAGCGCCGACCCAAAATACAAACCCGAAGTATTAAAAACTGCCGACTATGTAGCCAAAAAGCTGATAGATGCGGGCGCTAAGAATGTTGAAGTATGCCAAACAGCCGGATACCCGATAGTTTATGGCGAAAAGATAATTGACGCGTCAAAACCTACAGTTTTGGTTTACGGCCACTATGACGTGCAACCACCAGATCCGCTTGAGTTATGGAAAACCCCGCCGTTTGAGCCCACCATACGCGACGGTAAAATATATGCCCGCGGTGCCTGTGACGATAAAGGTCAGTTTTATATGCACGTAAAAGCATTTGAACTGATGATGAAAACCAACACCCTGCCCTGTAATATTAAATTTATGATAGAGGGTGAAGAAGAAGTAGGATCGTCAAACCTGGCAATTTTTGTTAAAGAAAATAAAAGCCGTTTAAAAGCGGATGTAGTGCTAATATCTGACACTTCGATGCTCAGTATGGAACACCCATCGCTGGAAACAGGACTGCGCGGTTTATCTTATTTGGAAGTTGAAGTAACCGGCCCCAACCGCGATCTGCATTCGGGTGTTTACGGCGGCGCGGTAGCCAACCCGGCAACTATACTGGCGAAAATGATAGCTACTTTACATGATGAGAATAATCATATCACTATTCCCGGATTTTATGATGATGTAGTACCATTAACTGATACAGAACGTAAGGAACTAAACGCCGCGCCATACAACGAAGAAGAATATAAAAAAGACCTGGATATTGCCGAAGTATGGGGCGAAAAAGGATATACTACCCTTGAACGCACCGGCACCCGCCCGACATTGGAAGTAAACGGCATTTGGGGCGGCTATATTGGCGAAGGCGCAAAAACGGTATTGCCGTCAAAAGCCAGCGCCAAAATTTCTATGCGGTTGGTGCCCAACCAGGGCTCAGATAAAATTACTAAACTGTTTACCGACCACTTTATAAAAATTGCCCCTGCTTCTGTAAAAGTAAAAGTAACCCCGCACCACGGCGGCGAACCTGCCGTAACGCCAACAGACAGCATTGCCTACAAAGCGGCCCAAAAAGCCATAACCGAATCATTTGGAAAAGCGCCAATACCTACACGCGGTGGCGGCAGCATACCTATTGTTGCCCTGTTTGAAGCTGAATTGGGGTTAAAAACCGTATTAATGGGTTTCGGCTTAGACAGCGATGCACTGCACTCGCCCAATGAGAAGTATGATATTTTTAATTATTACAAGGGGATAGAAACTATACCTTTATTTCACAAGTATTTCGCAGAGCTGAGCAAATAACCAAAGGTCATTGCGAGTTTTAGAATCCCGAGGGACTTTGAGGTTGTAATGACATGGGATTTAAGACTTACGAAGTTTTTAAAACTTCGTAAGTCCGACAGTGTACATACTCACGTCATGGTAGCGATAGCGCTTATTTCTTCACCGTTAGGGGTCATATCATGATGCCATCTTTACGAATTTCCCTGTAAATGCCCAACATGGAGGTTTGCTTTTTATGAAGCGCTACGGACAAGGATGATATTGCTACTCCGTATTTTACGGATAAACAGGAAGCACATGGGGATGTTTTTATCAGTTCAGCCGAAGCTCTTGTGTTCGGGTTGTGAAGCACAATCGCGAAATCCACGTCGGATTCTTCGCGATAGTCGCCCCGTGCATAAGAGCCGAACAACACCAGTTCAGCCAATTCATTACCATAAATTTGCTGAAGATTAGCTTTGTATTCATGTGCTATTTGTGCAATACGACCATCCATAATACAAAGGTAAAAAATCTGACTGATGCCCTAATCAAACCGGGTGCAAATCAACAATAATCAAGTCTTACGAATGGACAACTTTTCAATTTTTAGAAAAGTGAAAAACAATAAAAAAAGTTAAAGGTGCCAAAATAAAATAACCCATACTAAAATAGAACAACCATTTATGATAATTCGATATTGCTCTAATCTTGTATTGCTTATACGCACAAAGAAGCATAATTATCGGCGCTAAGAACATTAAATAAAATACACCTAAAGAGGCAGGTCCTGACCACTCCCAATAAAATACTGTTAGCGTTAAAGTTAACAGGCCGCCATAAGAGAAAAAAACCGCAAACATCGTCCATTTGGGTGCCTCAACGATTTTACTCTTAATCATCTTCTTTCTTAAGAAAAGAAAAACTATTAAACCAACTAACGGAATAAGGATATAAATCGTAATGGGTGTGAAAAAATCAAAATTCTTTTCCATCTAAATAGTATAACATTCACACTTTCCTAAAAAACCCTCATCCGCATCCGCCCCTATTCCCGGCGCATCATCAATATTTAAAAAATAACCATCATAAGTAACGCCGCCGATACATGGGTCTTCCAAATGACCCAGCATACAGGTATCCATATCGTAAAACCGCATATTGGGGTTGGCATATACAAAATGTAGTTTGGCGCTTAGTGCGATGCGACTTTCCAGCATCCCGCCCATCATGCAGGGGATATGGTGTTCGGCAGCCAGGTCGTGTATTTTCTTTGCTTCAAATAGGCCGCCTGATTTTGCCAGCTTAATATTGATATAATCGCATGATCCGGTCGCGATCTGTTTACGCGCGTCATGATGGTTATAAACGCTTTCATCCGCCATAATTTTTACCGGCGATAGGGTCATCAGCTCGGGCAGGCGGTCGTCATACCAGGTGCGCATGGGTTGTTCGCAAAATTCAATATCATATTCCTCCAGGCTTTGCAGGGCATAAACGGCAGCATCAAAGCTCCAGCCCTGGTTGGCATCTATGCGTATTTTAAGGTCGTTGCCCACTGCCGCGCGTATTTGTTCGATGCGTTCTACATCTTCGCTGGCATTTTTGCCAAGCTTTACCTTTAGTATTTTCGCACCTGTTTCTTTAAAAGCCAGCGCTTTTTGGGCCATTGTTGCTGGGTCGGCTATACCAATAGTAATATCGGTTTCTACCCGCCGTTTTTCTCCTCCTAAAAACTGGTATAATGGCAAACCAGCATTTTTCGCTGCAATATCATACAAGGCCATATCAAAAGCGCTTTTTATAGTGGTATTATGGGCGGTAAAATTATGCAGTTGCTGCAGGCGTTCTTCAATATTAAGTGCATCCTTGCCTTTCCATAATTTGGCAAATTCACGTGCCATCACCAGGCAGGTGTCCTGCGTTTCGCCTACTATCATCGGGAAAGCCGAGCATTCTCCCACCCCATAAAACCCCGCATCGGTATGCACCCTTATAAATACATTTTGGGCATGGTCCATTGTACCTGTGGCTATGGTAAATGGTTCCATGGGGATGCTGAAACGGTGGATGTCGGTGTGGGTGATTTTCATATTGGTAAGTTAATCAGTTTAAGGAAATAATCAAATTGTATTCCAATTGAAAATTTATTTATAGATTTAAACTATCCTAATGTTTGGCTTATATTAAACCTTAGGCCAATTAATTAATTTTATTTAGTCTTTCTTATTAACATGGAAAAAAAATTTGGTGTAATGGTGTATGAGATATTACCTGACGGTTGTCTAAACGGTGTCGGTTCTGATACACACACTAATACGAAGAATAAAATATTTAATGAGGTAGCCCGAAAGAAAAAAGAAAACAACAAAAAAACTATAGAAGGTGATTACACAACCTCTTACATGAATTTACAAGCAGTGTTTATTACCGCTGACCTCAAAATAAGCCCAAATAAAGGTCAATATGAATTTTCTTGGGTTGAGGCCGGAAAAGAAAAATATAGAGGAGTGGGCTGGAAAACCAGAGAAAATCAGATAACTGTATATTATGAGTATTTATAATATGCTATCTCATTTGCATTCCCAAACAATTCCATTATATTTGCACTTCTGCAAATAATAATAATTCAACTTTAGCCGCTTGTTCCTGTGGCATTTACCGGGAATGATCTCTGTGCTAATTTAAAATCTTCTTAAAAACTAAATAACATGGCATTACAAAACACGCCTGAACAATTTGATTATAACTCTACCAGGAGCAAATTACTCCTGACTGAATATGGCCGCAACGTACAAAATATGGTAAAATATATTGTAGCGCTGCCTACCAAAGAAGAACGCAACCGCTACGCGGCTGTGGTGATTGACCTGATGGGGTTTTTAAACCCGCACCTGCGCGACGTTGCCGATTTTAAGCATAAACTTTGGGACCACCTGCATATCATATCTGATTACCAGTTGGATGTAGATTCACCCTATCCAAAACCAACGCCCGAGGCAATCTACATGAAGCCCAAACCGTTGCGTTACCCGCACCAGCGTATCCGTTACAAGCACTACGGCAAAACCATCGAGCTGATGATAGAAAAAGCCAAAAGCATTGAGGAGCCCGAACGCCGTAAAAATATGATACAGGCCATAGCCAATTTTATGAAAATGGCCTATGTACAGTGGAATAAGGATTCTGTTTCGGATGAATTGATATTATCTGATTTGGTCGCCATGTCGAACGGCGAGTTAAAGATCGAAGAAAACATCAACCTTAACCGGGTTGAGTACCGCGCAGCCCCGCAAAGCAATAACAATAACCGCGGCGGGCGCACTAACAATAACCAAAACAACCGTGGCGGCGGCGGTGGCGGGCGTACCAATAACAACAACAATCCGCGTAATAATAACCCGCGTAATAACAATAATCGCGGCGCGAAGAAATACTAACCGGTTCATGGTTAATAGTTCATGGTTCATGGCAGGAGTAATAAATATATTTATAATCTTTGCAACAATAGTTCACGTTTACCTATGAACTATGAACCATTAACCATGAACTAACTTATGACCAACGCATTTGAAATAATTGGCGGCAAACGCTTAAAAGGCGAGATTACCCCGCAGGGTGCAAAAAACGAAGCTTTACAGGTCATTTCGGCGGTATTGCTGACAGCCGAAAAAGTAACCATCAGCAATATTCCTGATATAAAGGATGTCAATAAGCTGATAGAGTTATTGGGCGATATGGGCGTTATTGTTGAACGCCTTAATGAACATACCTATAGCTTTGAAGCGAAGGATATTGATCAGAATTTTTTCGAATCGGACGCATTTAAGGCAAAAGGCGGCGGATTGCGTGGTTCTATCATGATCGTCGGGCCGTTGTTGGCACGATTTGGCAAAGCTTCTATACCTAAGCCGGGCGGCGATAAAATTGGCCGCCGCAGGCTGGATACCCACTTCCTGGGTTTTGAAAAATTAGGCGCGGAATTTCATTATAACCCCGATAACGGCTTTTTTAATGTAGATGCCTCCAATTTACAGGGAACCTATATTTTATTAGACGAGGCATCCGTAACCGGCACGGCCAATATTGTGATGGCTGCCGTTTTAGCCAAAGGAACTACCACTATATATAATGCCGCCTGCGAACCCTATTTGCAACAGCTTTGCAAAATGCTTAACCGAATGGGGGCACAAATCAGCGGTATTGGCTCAAACCTGTTAACTATTGAAGGGGTTAGCCGGCTTGGCGGAACAGACCACCGCTTACTACCGGATATGATAGAGATCGGGTCGTTTATTGGCTTAGCAGCCATGACGGGATCTGAGATCACTATTAAAGATGTCAAATACAAAGAGTTGGGTATGATACCCGATGTATTTAAACGCCTGGGTATTCAACTCGAACTTCGCGGCGACGATATTTATATCCCCGCACAGGACCATTACGAAATAGAAACATTTATCGATGGTTCCATCATGACCATTGCCGATGCCCCCTGGCCGGGCTTTACCCCCGATCTGCTGAGCATTGTACTGGTAGTTGCCATACAAGCCAAGGGCGCGGTGTTGATACACCAGAAAATGTTTGAAAGCAGGCTATTCTTTGTGGATAAGCTGCTGGATATGGGCGCACAGATTATTTTATGCGATCCGCACAGGGCAACCGTAATCGGCCTTGACCATCATGTAAAATTACGCGGTATCTCCATGACATCGCCCGATATACGTGCCGGGGTTTCTTTATTGATAGCTGCCTTATCTGCACAAGGCAAATCAACCATCTACAATATCGAACAAATAGAACGCGGTTACCAGCATATTGATGAACGGTTAAGGGCATTGGGGGCGGATATTAAAAGGATTTAAGCACCCCAAAGACTTACGAAGTTTTAAAAACTTCGTAAGTCTGACAGAGGGATACATTTACATTTTTTTGCCTTTATATCAAAAAGTTATACTTTTATAATGTAAACCTACAAAACTTCATGCCCTATCAAAACCGCAGACTGGCCTATACCAATTTCATATTGATATTTGTCGTCATTAAAATTGGGTTAAACCTGTTAGCCATGTCTCATTTTGGCTTTCACCGTGATGAGTTATTGCACCTTGCGCTTGGCGATCATTTAGATTGGGGATATAAGGAAGTACCGCCGTTTATCGCCTTGCTGGCTAAGATAACTACAGCCGTTTTCGGCACATCCGTTTTTGCGGCACGTATTTTCACAACCTTATGCGCAGGCGCTATTGTTTGGCTGGTTGGGCTAATAACGGTTGAGCTTGGTGGAAAAATGTTCGCTATTACCTTAGCATGTTTAAGTATCATTTTCGCCCCTGCTTTTGTAGCTTCAGACTATCTTTTTCAGCCCGTGGTGTTCGACCAGCTATGGTGGGTTTTATGTGTATGGCTCATCGCCAGGTACATCAATTACCACTCGGTAAAGTATATTTATTTATTTGGTATAGTAGTGGGCATTGGCTTGCTTACCAAATACACAATGGGATTTTTCGCTATAGCCCTAATTGGAGGCCTGTTAATCACCAAACAGCGCAAAATATTGTGGAACAGGCACGTATTAGGCGCTACGGCAATTGCGCTGTTATTGTTTTCGCCCAATATCATCTGGCAGTTTCAACACCATTTGCCGGTAATAACGCACATGAAAACGCTGCAAAAAAGCCAGTTAAATTATATCAAACCCGGCGATTTTATAAGTCAGCAAATTGCGGTTAATGGTATAGCCTTATTTTTATGGCTGGTGGGTTTTGGCTTTTTACTATTTTCGTTTAAGCTGCGCAAATTTCAGTTTCTGGCATTTGCCTATATATTGATATTTCTTTTTTTGATGGAAATGAGCGGCAAAAATTATTACCTTTTTGGGGCTTACCCTATGCTGTTTGCAGCTGGTGGCTATGGCTTTGAACGATGGATAAAAACAAAATATTTGCCTTTACGCGCGCTGGCTGTGATATTCTTTACACTTCCCAACCTAATTCTTTTCCCGCTGGTGCTGCCGGTTTTTCCTTTGAAAACAACTTTGGGTGTTTTTCATTTTGTGCATGATCATGTGCAAATGTTTCGTTTCGCGGCTACCTGGGAAGATCATAAAGTACACCCGCTAACCCAGGATTATGCAGATATGTTAGGCTGGGAAGAAATGGTGTCAAAAACTGCCAAAATTTATTTCTCATTAAGCCCCGAAGAAAGGGCACATACCGTAATTGTAGCCGATAATTATGGCGAAGCCGGGGCATTCGCCCATTTTGGCCCCGCTTATAACCTGCCGGAGATTCTTTGCCTGGACAGTAGTTTCGCTTTATGGGCACCCGCTGATATAAACCCGCAAACCCTAATTTATGTAAGTGATGATTGCGATGTAAGCGACCTTAAGCCAATTGTAGCAAGCACAGAATTGATAACCAAAGTATCAAACCCGCTGGCGAGAGAGTATGGCACCGGTATTTTCCTGATGAAAGGTGTAAAACCGGTGATCTCGACGCTTTATAAACAAAAGCTAAAACAAAAACTTGAACAATAGCTTAATAGATATTTAGTACATCCAACTATGCGCGGGCTAAAAACTATCGTCTTCCTGTTCATCTCCAATACCTTTATGACCTTTGCCTGGTATGGTCATTTAAAATTTAAAGATTTTTCATGGGGCAAAAACCTGGGCTTGTTCTCCATCATACTCATAAGCTGGGGGCTGGCATTTTTTGAATACACCTTCCAGGTACCTGCAAACCGAGCGGGCTTTAAAGGCGATGGCGGCCCTTATAATTTGGTGCAGTTAAAAACCATACAAGAAGCTATAACCTTAACCGTATTTGTGCTTTTCACAACCCTGTTCTTCAAAACCGAAAAATTAGCGTGGAACCATTTAGTTGGCTTCGGGCTAATAGTTTTGGCGGTATTTGTGATATTTAAGAAATGGTGAGTTTGATTTGAAAATTGGTTAATTTGAAGATTTGAAAATGAGCCTATCAATTTTCAAATCTTCAAATTAGCAAATTTTCAAATTAACCCGAAATCGCATTTATAATATCATACTGCGTAATGATCTCTATCCTGCCGTTATCTTCTACCAGTACCGCGATATTATCCTTATTGATCATAGCTGATATTTTATCGATAGAGGTGTTCAAATCAACAAACGGGAACGGTGCGGTAGTGATGTTTTTTATAGGCTGAGATTTCAGGGATGGATTTTCCAGCAGCGCGTCCAATATATTGCTTTCGGTTATTTTACCTATCACCATTCCTTTTTGGGTAACGGGTATTTGAGATATATTGAGCGATTTAATGGTGTTGATAGCTTCCAGTACCGATTTATCGCAATCAATGGTCACTATCTCCTGGCTTTCTTTCCTGATGATAATATCGTGGGCTGTAAGTTTCCCGTCTTTTAGGAAACCACGGTCGCGCAGCCAGTCGTCGTTATACATTTTGCCTAAATAGCGGGTACCATGATCGGGGAATATTACTACAACCACATCGCCTTTTTTAAACTTGTCTTTCATCTGCAAAACACCCGCTATTGCCGAGCCTGTAGAGTTTCCCGCAAAAATACCTTCTTTTCGGGCTATTTCGCGGGTCATCAGCGCGGCGTCCTTATCGGTTACCTTTTCAAAATGGTCTATCAGGCTAAAATCGACATTGGCCGGTAAAAAGTCTTCGCCAATGCCTTCGGTTATGTAGGGATATATCTCATTTTTATCCATAATCCCCGTTTCCTTATACTTCTTAAATACCGAACCGTAAGTATCAATGCCCAATGCCTGGATTTTAGGGTTTTTCTCTTTTAAGAATTTTGCTATGCCTGAAAGTGTTCCTCCGGTACCAACACCAGCCACAATGTGGGTTACCTTACCTTCGGTCTGCTCCCAAATTTCGGGGCCTGTTTGCTCATAATGCGCCTGCGAGTTAGATAAGTTATCATACTGGTTAGGCTTCCACGAGTTAGGCACCTCACGCTCCAGGCGTGATGAAACAGAATAATACGAACGCGGGTCTTCCGGCTCTACATTGGTGGGGCAAACAATAACCTCTGCTCCAAAAGCCCGCAGGGCATCAAATTTTTCCTTTGATTGTTTATCTGTGCTGGTAAAAATACATTTATAGCCTTTTATAACAGCCGCAATGGCCAGCCCCATGCCGGTATTGCCCGATGTACCTTCAATAATAGTTCCGCCGGGTTTAAGCTTACCGCTTCTTTCGGCATCTTCAATCATCTTAAGCGCCATACGGTCCTTTATAGAATTACCGGGGTTAGTGGTTTCTATCTTAGCCAAAACCGTCGCCGGGATATCTTTGGTTACCTTATTTAACTTGACCATTGGCGTATTGCCGATGGTTTCTAATATGTTATTGTACCACATGTTTGTTGATGGTTGTAGATGTTGCAAAAGTTATAAAGCGTAAAGATAGGAAAGTTTAAATGCTGGGATGTTACAACCATTTCAACATTTACAACTGCTACAACTTTTACAAGTTACTTAAAACCTTAAATGCTTCACTGTTAACCCACCGTTAATTAACTGTTTTAATGATTCGATACCTATTTTTAAATGCGTTTCTACAAACTGCCCGGTTACTTTTGAATCGCTTTCGCTGGTTTTAACGCCTTCCGGTATCATTGGCTGATCGGATACCAATAACAATGCCCCTGTGGGGATCTTATTGGCAAAACCAGTAGTAAAAATGGTTGCCGTTTCCATATCTACGGCCATCGCCCTTAGCGTTTTCAGGTATTTTTTAAATACTTTATCATGCTCCCAAACCCGGCGGTTGGTGGTATAGCAGGTGCCTGTCCAGTAATCTAATGAGAAATCGCGGATAGTGGTTGAGATTGCCTTTTGCAGCGCAAATGACGGCAATGCCGGTACTTCGGGCGGTAAATAATCGTTTGATGTTCCTTCGCCCCTTATCGCGGCTATGGGCAATATCAAATCGCCTACATTATTTTTTCGTTTTAATCCGCCGCATTTGCCCAAAAATATAACCGCTTTGGGGTGAATAGCGGTAAGCAGGTCCATCACCGTAGCTGCTACCGAGCTACCCATACCGAAATTTATAATTGTTATGCCATTAGCGGTTACGCTTTGCATGGGTTTATCAATGCCCAAAATCGGTGCATTGCCATTCCATTCGGAAAATAATTGAATATATTTAGAGAAATTAGTAAGGATAATATATTTACCAAAGTCGTCCAATGTGCGCCCGGTGTAACGGGGCAGCCAGTTGGCTACAATGCTTTCTTTTGTTTTTAAACCGGATGTTACCGCACTTGTTACTTCCTTTACTTTTGGAGCATCGGCAAGTTCTTTTTTTACATTTAGGTTTTCGTTCATAATATTTTTCAAATGTAGAGACGCAATATTCTCCGTCTCAAATGTGCATTCTGGCTTAACTGGTTTCCTCCCGGTTTGTAGAGACGCGATGCATCGCGTCTCTACAACAAATCCGATTTATACGACAAACCCCGGCGTTACACCAGGGTTTGCGTTTATGTTATAACAAATATAGTAATTTACTATATCCGGATTCTTAAGCCACCTTTAATTTTTTCAAATCAGATTTGTCAAATTTTTCCCTGGCATAATCCAATGTTATATTTAATTTTTTAACATCTTTTTTAGACGGGAACTCGAACATCGCGTCAATCATTATCGCTTCGCAAATAGAACGCAGGCCACGCGCGCCCAACTTAAATTCCATCGCTTTATCCACTATAAACTCCAGCACGTCATCTTCAAAATCCAGCTTTACGCCTTCATATTCAAATAGCTTTTTGTATTGTTTAAGAAGCGAATTTTTGGGTTCGGTTAAGATATTGTGTAATGCTTCCCTGTCTAAAGGGTTTAAGTAAGTAAGCACCGGCAAACGGCCAATTAATTCAGGTATAAGGCCAAATGATTTCAAATCCTGCGGGGTAATATATTTGTACAGGTTTTTCATATCCACCTCATTGTCGCTGCCTTTCAACTTATAGCCTACGGTTTGAGTACGCAAACGATTAGCTATCTTTCTTTCAATACCATCAAAAGCGCCGCCGCATATAAATAATATGTTGCTGGTATTAACGGTTATCATTTTTTGATCGGGATGTTTACGGCCGCCCTGAGGTGGTACATTAACCATCGTACCCTCCAATATTTTAAGCAAGGCCTGTTGTACGCCTTCGCCTGATACATCACGGGTTATAGATGCATTGTCGCTTTTGCGGGCTATTTTATCAACTTCATCAATATATACGATGCCCTTTTCGGCAAGCGTGACATCATAATCGGCAGATTGCAGTAAACGGGTCAGTATACTTTCCACGTCTTCGCCCACGTAACCGGCTTCGGTTAATACTGTAGCATCGCAAATACAAAAAGGGACATTCAATACTTTAGCCAGCGTTTTTGCCAGCAAGGTTTTGCCTGTACCTGTTTCGCCAACCATGATGATGTTTGATTTCTCTATCTCCACCTCATCCTTATCAATGCGTTGGTTTAAGCGTTTGTAGTGGTTATATACGGCAACCGAAAGTATTTTTTTTGCATCGTCCTGGCCGATAACATACTGGTCAAGGTGTGTTTTAATCTCGTAAGGCTTTAACATTGACGGGGCCGAAGGCGAAGTTTTAACCTTACGCACTTTCAACTCCTCGGCCAGTATTTCATTGGCCTGGTTAACGCATTTATCACAAATGTGTGCATCAAGCCCCGCTATCAGCATCAGCGAGTCTTGCTTGCCTGCGCCGCAAAACGAACACCTGATTTCCTTGCTGTTTTTATTCATTGTGATCTTTCTTGTTATGCAAATTTACGTATTTGCTGTTATAAAACAATAGAAGTTCATTGAGTTGATTAAGTGAGTAGTTAAAACCTAATCAACCATTCACCCAATCAACCCCTACCTACCAAAGCAAATTACTTGCTTTTTGTTTTGTTTCCTCTTAATATTTCATCAACCATACCAAAATCTTTAGCTTCTTCGGCTATCATCCAGTGGTCGCGGTCTGATGCTTCCCAAACTTTTTCGTATGATGTACCGCTATGATCGGCAATTATCTGGTAAAGTTCTTTTTTTAGCTTGGTGATCTCATGGTAAGTTATCTCGATATCCGATTGCTGGCCCTGCGCGCCGCCTGATGGCTGGTGTATCATCACCCTTGAATGTGGCAATGCCGCACGTTTACCTTCGGTACCTGCACACAATAATACAGCAGCCATTGACGCTGCCATACCTGTACAAATAGTTGCTACATCGTTAGATATAAACTGCATGGTATCATAAATACCTAAGCCCGCATAAACAGAGCCACCCGGCGAGTTGATGTATATCTGTATATCACGCTTGCTATCAGCCGACTGTAAGAACAGTAATTGCGCCTGGATAATGTTAGCAATGCCTTCATAAATAGCATCGCCTAAAAATATGATACGGTCCATCATTAAACGCGAAAACACGTCCATTTGGGCTACATTCATCTGGCGCTCTTCAATAATATAAGGGGTCATGCCTGTAATACCGGCTGCACCTGAAATGCCTGTTGGCATGGCGCTGCGTTCAACTCCTGCTATAAATTTATCTACATAAAGGCCATTAAGACGGTGATGCTTAACAGCATATTTTCTGAATTCGTTTTTATCAATATTACTCATGGTTATTTGTTTTTATTGGGTTGTGAGCGGTGATTAACCGCGATAAATATAGTTTTTAGTTGAATATTATTTTTAATATAAAGTTTGTAAAAAGTAAAATTTGGCGCAGTTATTTATACCCATGTTGTCATTGCGAGCGATAGCGCGGCAATCGCGAACTATGCAATGGGTTACTTTTCTACTTGCCATTGCCGCGCTATCGCTCGCAATGACAAAAATGAAAAGACAAAAAAAGCACCTACCCAAAGGCAGATGCTTTCGATAAAGATATTTAAGACTTTAATTATTTCACTAATTCCTTAAAGTCATTATAAAAAATTTCCTTTTTATCTAAAGTAACTACACTTTTAATATAGTCGAGTGATTTAAGCGCCTTTACTTCGTCGAATATCTTGTTGGCATTCTCCTTGTTTTGCAGGTACTGCACTGCATATTGTGCCAATTGTTCTTCGCCTATCGGCTGCGGACTGTACATCCTGAACTGCTGGTCTAAACTTTGTTTTGCCGCAGCAAAAACTTCTTCGTACTTAATTTCAATGTTATTGTCTTTAAGTATTTTGTTTTCTATCAGCGTCCATTTAAGGTTCTGGGCAAAGTCTTTATAGCCGCCCTGCAACTCATCTTCGGTCAGTTTTTCATTTGTAGCCCGTAACCAGCGTTTTAAAAACTCGTCGGGCAATTCAAACTGCACTTTTTCAATGCTATAGTTGTAAATGTCGTTTTGCAGCTTGCGGTCGGCATCCTGGTTCATCATGGTTTCAATCTCTTCCGTGATTTTGGCCGTGAAACCTGCTTCGTCTGTTACTACACCTTCACCAAATAATTTGTCAAAGAACTCCTGGTTCAAATCTCCTTCTTCTAAACGGTTAATATTTTTAACTTTTAAACGGAAGTTCGATTTTACATCAGCTGCGGTTTCTTCATCAATACCTAATATACCCGCAACCTTTGCTGCTTCGTTACCAAATGCTTTCTGAATATCCAGCGTTACTTCATCATCCTTTTTTAAACCTATCAGCGATGCTTTAATTGCCGCATCCTTAATTTGGTCTAACCGTACTGATGTTGTATTGCTTATGCCATCCTCAAAAACAGAACCATCGGGCGAAAGTTGGGTTAATTCAGAATAAAGCACGTCATCATCTGCCGATACGTCAGGATTTGTCATTTTGCCATAACTGCGGCGTATATTTTTGATACGGGCGGCCAATGTTTCGTCATCAACCTTAATATCATATTGGGTCAATTTATCCTTTGATGAAAAATCAAGTGTAAAATCGGGCGCTAAGCCAACTTCATAATTAAATTCAAAATTGTCGGTAAAATCCCAGCTATATTCTCTCTTATCATCAACTTTTGGCAACGGCTGACCTAAAACTTCCAGTTTTTGTTCGGTCAAATAATTGTTCAGCGTATCAGACAGCATATTGTTAACCTCATCAACCAAAATACTTTTGCCGTACATTTTTTTAATATGCGCGGGCGGCACCATACCCGGACGGAAACCCGGTATTTTAGCTTTTTTCGCGTGGTCTTTAATTGCCTTATCAACACGCGGCTGATAATCTTCGGGATTTATGTTAATGGTAACAACAGCGTTTAGCTGGTCGATATTTTCTTTTGAAATATTCATCTTTTATTTAACGTATTTTTATGCTTACTCAATTTACATACCAATAGAAATACTGGCACATAACTGTCATTTCTTCGGGAGTGCAAAGGTATGAAATTTTATTTTTATGCGACAGGTAAAAAGAAAAAGCCAAAGCATGGGTGCTTCGGCTCTATATGTGACAGCATTTTTTTCTTAATCTATCTTCTCAACAGATGAAGCGCCAGATTTATCATTATTAACCGTTTTAGGATTACCGCGATAACGAACAGTTGACGCGCCGCTGCTATGTATGTTTAATGAGTTTAATACATTGATCTCGCATTTACTTAATCCGGATGTTTCAATAGTATAATCGCCCACTACAAAATCAAGCGCATTTATCTTGCTGGCCCCGCTCAGGTCAACACGATGTGAACTGGCCTGGCCGGTTAAGTTAATATGGGTAGCGCCGCTTCCTTCAGTAATAACATTTGCCGCATTCATATCCATTGTAATTTTTGTTTCACCGGACAGATCGAATTTCAGGTCCTGCACGGTTATCTTTCCATCAGAGGAAACTTCTACAGCGCCCGATGTTTCTATTGCTTTGAGGCTCTTAACGCCAATTGTGATTGTCAGGTCTCCGCGTGGACGTAAATTCTTTTTGCTATAAATACGCAGTTTATCGCCATTAATTTCAGTTTTAATATATTTTAATAAGTTATCATCCGCACTAATAATTATTGACGATGAACTATCCTGTTTCAAATTAACTTTATAGGCACCGGAAATGTCAATTTTTGAAAAATCGCCCACTTTCCTGGTTTCGGTAATCACATTGCCAGATCCGCGGACACCGCCAAACCTGCATGAGGATAATAGTACCAGCGAGAGGCCCGAAACCAATACCATTAAATTAAAAATTGTCTTTTTCATATTAGGGTTGTTTTATTGATGAGGTTAGCTATTTATTTCGTTTTAGTATTTGACGCGTCAAAGACAAATAAAGTTACATAAAAAAAGAGCTATCTGCCAAATTGCTGATAGCTCTATTATTATATATGATGGGTTGTGAATATTAAATAACGTCTTCTTCAACTACCACTTCGGCCTTTTCTATTTGTTTTGGGGCTTGCTTTGGCGCGATCCTGATTTCTGATACATTTTCAGCGAACAATTCCCTGCGTTCTACGGTTGACGCATCGCTGTAAGTTAAGCTATAATCTGTTACGGTACCTGTCAAATTAGCCTTGGCCTGGTCGTTTAAAGTGATGCTGGCGGCATAGTTATCTAAGTTTAAGGCTGCATAAGCGGTATTATATAAATTAACTTCCAGGTCGATAAATGAAAGGCGGGTGTTTGATTTTATTACCGAATTATCATAAGCAGCTATTGAACGCAGGTCAGTTACAGAAACTGATACGATTAATTTTTCTGTACTGTATGATGATATGCGCAAAACACCGTTTTCGTCCTGCACCAAAGCGCTTTGGGCATAGTAGTGATTATTTACAATCACCTGGTCTTTTGCGCCGGTTGATATGTAAACTTCAACGTTGCCGTGTACTTCAATTTTGTTGATGCTGCCAATGTTGTTTAATACGGTTTCAGGATTTTTATCATTTGCATAAGTAAATGCGGTTGTTGTTAATAAGGCAACTACTATAGCGGTCAGGGTTAAGATTATCTTTTTCATTTTTTTATTATTTTGATTTTCAATTATTTGAGTTTTTATTTTTTTAAATACATCCATAAGACCCCTATAATTTATAAACGTTACACCCAATATTTCATTAATAGACGTGTGCCCGGTTTTTGTCGGTGAACGGCGGATTTTGCCGGATGAACCGGGAGGGAATTTTTTAGGAAAAGAGGAAGATACGAACCAACAGTCATGTCATGAATGATTAGATTTGACAACTTTTTAAAAGTTGTCAAATCTTTTGGATATCCAATAAAAAAAAGCCACCCGTTTTTAACGGTTGGCTTTCATTGGGGTAAGGTTTAGGGGTATTATATATATATGATAGGGGTATTAGCTGTTTATTGCTTCAACCGAATGGTGTTTGTGTTTTGGGGCAACCTGGTATGGCGTAGTTACTACTTCAACAGCATTCTCTGCAACCAGTTCAGAACGGTTTACGGTTGATGAATGGCTGTAGTTTAAGCTGTATTCTTCTACATTGCCGGTTAAGTCAGCTTTGGCCTTGTCATTAACGGTAATGGTAGCAGCATAGTTGTCAAGATTTAACCCGGCATAAGAGTTATCGTATAAGTCCACTTGCAGGTCGATTAGCGAAAGCCTCCCGTCTGATTTTACCAAAGCGTTATCATAAGCGGCTATGGTTTGCAGATTGGTTGCAGTTACATAAACAAACAATTTTTCTGTACTGTATGATGATATGCGCAAAACACCACCTTCAACCTGTACCAGTTCACTTTCGGCATAATAGTTATTGTTAACAGTTACCGCGTTGTTGTCGCCGGTTGCAACCACAACTTCTACGTTACCATGCGCTTCAATTTTGCTGAAAGCACCAATGGCTGATAAAGTAACCGAGGTGTCTTTGCTGTTAGCAGCTGCATAAGTAAAGTTTGCTGATCCTAATACTACAAGTACGATTGCGATTAAGGAAAGAATTGATTTTTTCATGTTCTTAATATTTTAAATGTTAATATTTTATGTTTTCTTTTTTTGAATTACACCCTTATGACGCTGGGGAAAGGCAAAAGTTATTCGCATTTTTGGGGTAATAGACGTACGGGCGGTAACAAAGGGCGAACCTGGATATTTCATCGACCAACCCAGCGGGAAATTTTGAGAATTTTATCGTAGAGACGCAATATTATGCATAATCTGGCATGATTCGTAGAGATTCTGTGTTAATTATCAAATATTTTTTAATTTTGTTTTATTAAGGCGGCATAAGCCAGCCTGTTTAGGGCGGTTCATCTTTGTGATGTCAC
>Ga0302315_10002195_pt1 | contig 18678 bp, 15 predicted proteins | sample III_Palsa_N3_1_FD_200532 | JGI IMG/M metagenome (GOLD analysis project Ga0302315, IMG submission 200532) | Peat permafrost microbial communities from Stordalen Mire near Abisko, Sweden - III_Palsa_N3_1 | ecosystem: Environmental > Terrestrial > Soil > Palsa > Peat permafrost | place: Sweden...
AATTTTATTAGTTTTTAATTATTTTAGCACCCGCTATGAGGCCCTTAACATCTAAACTACCCCAAACGGGAACTACTATTTTTACCATAATGTCGGCATTGGCTGCCGAAGTTGGCGCTATTAATTTATCGCAGGGATTTCCTGACTATGATTGCGATCCATATTTGGTTGAATTAGTTAATAATGCCATGAAAAGCGGTCATAACCAATATGCACCAATGGCCGGTGTAATGACGCTGCGCGAACAAATAGCCTATAAAACTGAAAAGCTATACGGTGCAATTTATAATCCGGATACAGAAATAACCATTACGGCCGGAGGCACACAAGCCATATTTACTGCAATAAGCGCTATTATTCATCCAAATGATGAAGTAATAATTTTTGAACCTGCTTATGACTGTTATTCCCCGGCTATAAAATTGATGGGCGGCGTGGTGAAATCGTTAGAATTGGAGCCGCCAAACTATCGTATAGCCTGGGATATGGTGAAAAAACTGATCACCAATCGCACTAAGATGATCATCCTTAACTCACCGCATAATCCCACCGCTACTATTTTACATCAGCAGGATATTGAGGAGTTAAGCGCGTTGGTAAAAGATCGGGATATTTATATTTTGAGTGATGAGGTTTATGAACACTTAATTTATGATGGCGAAACCCACCAAAGTATGGCCCGATACCCAGAGTTACAACAGCGCAGTTTTATTGTAGCCTCTTTTGGGAAACTATGCCATGCTACCGGCTGGAAAATTGGTTATTGCCTTGCCCCGGCGCATTTGATGCAGGAGTTTAGAAAAATACACCAATTTTTAGTTTTTAGCGTGAATACACCGGCACAATATGCAATTGCCGAATATTTAAAGAACGAACAAGTGTATTTAGGCCTGCCGGAATTCTTTCAGCAAAAAAGAGATCATTTTAGAAATGGTATAGAGCAAACACGTTTTAAACTGCTGCCTTGTTATGGTTCATACTTTCAATCTGTAACTTATAATGATATTACAGAAGAGCGTGATGTCGACTTTGCTATACGCCTGGCAAAGGAATTTGGCGTAGCTACAATACCTACTTCCGGGTTTTATAGTAAGGGTACAAATCATCATGTTTTGAGGTTTTGTTTCGCAAAAAGGCAAGAAACGCTTGATAAAGCCGTTGATAGATTAATGACTGTTTAGTTTTACGCATGCTACTTAATGAATAGCATGAACGTTAATTTTTATAAAGCTAAATCTATATTTGTATTATCTACCAATATGTTAGCTTAAACTATGGCCTACCGCCATGAAAACAAACCAAATGGATAATCTAAAAATTACCATCTTCCAGGGATACCTTTTTTGGGAAAATACGGATAAAAATCTGCAAAATATATCATTGCGCCTATCCGGAATCCGCGAAAAGACTGAATTAATCATACTGCCCGAAATGTTTAATACGGGGTTTAGTATGAACGCCGCAAACCTTGCCGAACCAATGGGGGGTAAAACCATGCAATGGATGCAAAAAACTGCTAACCAGTATAATTGCGTAATAACCGGAAGTATCATTATTAAAGAAAATAATAAATACTACAATCGCCTGATTTGGATGCGACCAGACGGTACGCATGTGCATTATGATAAACGCCACCTGTTTGCCTTAGGTAAAGAGGATGAAACATACACAGCCGGCGATAAAAAGCTTATAGTGGAGTTGAAAGGCTGGAAGATATGCCCGATGATCTGTTATGATCTGCGTTTCCCGGTTTGGATGCGGAATGTTGATGAGGAATACGATTTGTTAATTATTGTTGCTAACTGGCCCGAACGACGCGCATTGCACTGGCGTACATTGATACCTGCCCGGGCAGTTGAAAACCAAGCCTATGTTATCGGTGTAAACAGGGTAGGGCATGATGGGCACGAAGTATACCACTCCGGTGATTCTACCTGCATAAGCCCTATGGGTGATGTGATTTACTACAAACGCGATGAAGAGGATTTGTATACCTTTACTATTAGTGGAGATGATCCTGAAAAAACACGCCGTGCTTTGCAGTTTTTGAAGGACGCTGACAAATTTCAGATTAAATAAGTCGGGAAACTTTTTAAATTTTTTTAAAAAGATTTTTAAATTAGTTTGCTAAAACGTTAACTTGCCATCCGATTTAATAACCCCATTTATGAAAACATTATTCCGCGGCATTCTGCTTGCAGGTTTGTCTTTTGCTTTAATCTTACCGGCATCGGCACAAGTAAAAAAGGATTACACCCAGTTAGTTAACCCATTTATAGGCACAGGCGGGCACGGTCATACTTATCCGGGGGCGGTTATGCCTTTTGGCATGGTTCAACTAAGCCCGGATACACGTTACGATGGCTGGGATGGCTGTTCGGGATATTACTATACTGATACTGTTGTTTATGGGTTTTCGCATACACATTTAAGCGGTACAGGTATTCCTGATTATTGCGATGTGTTGTTTATGCCTACGGTTGGCGAGCCTCAATTTAAAAGAGAAGATTACGAATCTGGTTTTAAAAAGAAAAATGAAAGCGCTACTCCCGGCTATTATAAAACCCTGTTAGATAAATACAACATCGGAGTTGAATTAACTGCTACAACTCGTGTTGGTGTTCATCGCTATACTTATCCGTCATCCGCAAAAGAGGGAAATGTTATTATTGATCTGCAAGATCGTGATGAGGTTTTAGACTCATGGATAGAAGTTGTTAGCAATCATGAAATTCGTGGTTACCGCCGCTCAAAAAGCTGGGCAGCTGATCAATCGGTTTATTTTTATGCCAAATTCTCTAAGCCATTCAAAACTTATGGAATAGCTTTAGATGACCAATTACAAGATGGTAAATCTAAGGTGCAGGGTAAGAATGTGAAAATGTTTATTCGTTTTGATAATCCCGGCGAGGTAATAACCAAAGTTGGTATTTCATCAGTTAGTGCTGATGGCGCTTTGAGAAATCTGGATGCCGAAGTTCCTGCATTTGATTTTAACAAAGTTCAAAAGGATGCTAAAGCCGCATGGAATAAAGAACTTTCAAAAATTGAAGTATCGGGTGGTAGTCCATCTGCAGAAAAAATACATGATAAACAGGTTACGTTTTATACTGCTTTATATCATTGTATGCTGGCACCTAATGTTTATAACGACGTTGACGGACAATACAGAGGAATGGATCAAAAGATACATACCGCTAAAGGTTTTAACTATTATACCGTCTTTTCTTTATGGGACACCTATCGCGCGGAAGATCCATTGTTTAATTTGATTGATCGTAAACGCACGCAGGATTTTGTCAGATCCTTTTTAGCGATGTATGAGCAAGGAGGTTTATTGCCTATTTGGCCATTAGCATCAAACGAAACGTTTTGTATGGTAGGCAATCACTCTATACCCGTTATTGTTGATGCTTATGCAAAAGGAATAAGAGGTTTTGATGCTGAAGAGGCTTTAAAAGCTATGAAGTCTGCCGTTAACCGAAATCAATTTGGTTTGGAAAGTTACCGTAAAACTGGTGCTGTACAATCAGATGGTGAAGCAGAATCTGTATCAAAAACATTGGAATATGCGATTGACGACTGGTGCATTGCCCAAATGTCGAAAATGATGAATAAGCCGAATGATTATAAGGAGTTTATTCAGCGTGCACAATATTGGAAAAACGTTTATAACAGCGACAATGGCTTTATGCAGGCACGTACAAACGGTAGCTGGTATACACCTTTCGATCCAACAGAAGTTAATAGTAATTATACCGAAGGAAATTCCTGGCAGTACTCTTTTTTAGTTCCGCAGGACGTTGAGGGCTTGATAAGCCGAATGGGAGGGAAGGCTAAATTTGAGCATAAACTTGATGAATTATTCACCACAAATTCAAAACTTACGGGTAAAGACCAGCCTGACGTTACTGGCTTAATTGGCCAATACGCGCATGGCGATGAACCAAGCCATCATATGTCTTACCTATACAATTACACTGACGCACCATACAAAACTCAGTATTACGTAAATAAAATATTAAACGAACAGTATAGCCCTAACCCAGATGGTTTATCAGGAAATGAGGATTGCGGACAAATGTCGGCCTGGTATGTAATTAGTTCATTAGGTATTTATAATACCATGCCTGGTCAACAGCAATTTCAAATAGGCATGCCATTATTTGATAAAGCCGTTATTCATCTTGAAAACGGTAAGGAGTTCACTGTGTTAAACCCTAATGCTGATAAAAGTAGTTCGAACATCTACATACAGAGTATGAAGCTGAATAATGCAGTCTACAATAAAATCTACCTTAATTATAACACGGTTTATAATGGTGGTGAATTGAAGGTAATTACCGGAAAAGTGCCGAATAAGGTATATGATAAAGCATTAATTAAACCTACATCAAAAATTACCGATGATTTGATCGTTGCTAATCCATACATTATTACACCATCAAAAACATTCAAAAAACCATTTAAAGCGATAATTGGATGTGGTGATAAAGGCGCCAAAATATATTACACCCTTGATGGTACAACACCAACTGTAAATTCAAAACTGTATACAACTCCAATCCCCGTTACAAAAAATACTACAATCAAGGCAATAGCGATAAAGAATGGCAAATCGAGCTTTGTAGATGAGGGGACTTTTATAAAAATAAGAGATGATATTAAATTAACTCTTGTAAACTCATATCTAACCAATTATGCAGATCAGGGTAATGAAACATTAATAAATGGTGTTCATGGAAAAACTGACTGGCGCTTGGGTAATTGGCAAGGTTATCAGGGTGTTGATCTGGTTGCGATACTCGATTTTGGATCGGTGAAACCAATTAATAAAATTAGCTTAGGTACATTACAGGATACTAATGTGTGGATTGTGTTTCCGCAATATGTACAGTATTGGGTATCGGATGATGGTAAAGATTACAAACTGCTATCAACCGTAAAAACAAAAGTTGATGTTAAGGATCTTACCGTACAAACTCAAGAATTTACCGCTTACCTAAATACACATGCAAGGTATGTTAAGGTTATCGCGAAGCAATACGGCCCTTTGCCCGACTGGCATCCGTTTAAAGGCAGTCCATCTTATATCTTCGCCGACGAGATAACTGTTGAATAATATTATGATGCAGAGGTCGTTTTTACACCTCTGCATTATTTTCTTTTCCCTCTCCAAAACTAAAACCTGATTATCAGGTTATCGGCATTAAAGTTGTTATAACATTGTTTTGCAGATACCATGAAATCAAGGCTTTTCCTGTATGTTTCTTTGGGCGTTGACTTAAGTATCGCTATTTCTAAATTTATCGCTGCTGCTTTTACTGGTAGTTCGGCTATGGTTTCCGAAGGTATTCACTCGGTAATTGATGCTGTAAGCCAATTAATGCTGATATGGGGTGTTAAAACCAGTAGGCGTGCTGCTGATGCCGATAGGCCATTTGGGTATGGTAAAGAGCTTTATTTTTGGTCATTTATCGTTTCGTTGGTCATTTTTATTTTGGGTGGATGCATTTCTTTTTATGAAGGATGGCTGCGCTTTAACAAACCCCAATTTGATGGAAGCCCCACCTGGAATTATGTGGTTTTAGCTATAGCTTTTGCTTTTAACCTGGTATCAATGGCAACGGCTTTAAAAGCATTTAATATGCAACGAGGTAGCATTACTTTTTGGAAAGCGGTTGTAGGTACTAAAGATCCATCAACTATAATTGTTTTGTTAGGTGATTTTGGCGATTTGATAGGGTTGTTTATTGCTTTTTTAGGTGTGTTTTTAGGTAGATTGTTACATAACCCATATTATGATGGTGTGGCCTCAATGTTAATTGGTGTTGTACTCATAATTATATCGGCATTTTTGGTGCGCGAAAGTAAAAGCCTATTGATGGGTGAGCCAACCGGAAGAAAAATCCTTAAAAAAGTAATTGCTATGGTGCAGGCTGATGAGTCGGTAGTACGAGTTAAAAAACATTTTTCAACGTACATGTCACCCGAGGATGTATTACTTCAATTGAATACTGTTTTTAAGCAGGGGCTTACTACCAAACAAATAACAGATGCGATAGAACGCATTACTAAAAATATCCAGACTGAATTCCCGCGAATGAAGCAGGTTTTTATTGAGCCTGTAGCAAATTAGCTATATCGGCAAAACAATTAAACAACTGGTTGCTTTATAATTTGTGTGTTCACGCCCTCAGTAGTGAATAAGAAAACGAATTTATGTCTAAACTTTCTGACCGATTAATAGCCTTTAATAAAGGTCTTCTTCCTGATATGGTACAGCTTAAATACGAAGCTATGACCGAAAATGCTTTCCGTTTTTACAGGGGTACATGTCACTTGTTTTATGAGGATTTAGCAAATGCGGAGGCATTACCGCTTTCTCCATTGGTTTGGATATGCGGTGATCTCCATATAGAGAACTTCGGTAGCTATAAAGGCGATAACAAATTGGTTTATTTTGATTTAAATGATTTTGATGAGGCGCTGCTGGCACCGGCAAGCTATGAACTGGCCAGGATGGTAACCAGCATATTCATCGCATTTGATTCATTGGATATTGAACCGGAAAAATCGTTAAAAATGGCGCAGCTTTTTGTGAAAAATTACTGTGCTACGTTGGCTAAAGGAAAAGCAATAAGTATAGAACCCCGTACGGCAAAAGGTATTGTATGCGACTTTTTAACCGCTGCAGATGATTCAACCGAAAAAGATATTATTAAAAAACGTACGGTCAGCAAAAAAAATAAAATTATGTTATCATTGGAAGATGAGCGACATTTTAAGGTTGACAAGAAATTAAGACACGAATTAAAGGCACATATTAATGAATGGATAGCCACCAGCAGCGATGGACCTTATAATTATAAAGTTAAGGGAATAGTATTCAGGTTGGCGGGTACCGGTAGCATAGGTGTAAAACGTTATCTGTTTTTGTTAAAAAGTACCAATACTAAAAATAAGTATTTGTTTGTGGATATGAAGCAGGCCAGGTCATCGTCTGTTTTGCCATATACAACTGTGCAGCAATTGCAATGGCCCACAGAGGCTGATAGGGTTATTACCATTCAAAAACGTATGCAGAATGTGTCGTCATCTTTATTAAGTACTACTGTTTTTCGCGAAGATTCTTATGTGATACAGGAGTTACAACCGGTAAAGGATACTATAAAATTTAAATTGCTTAAAGATGAGTATCGAGATATTTACCAGGTTATTGATGATATGGCTGCATTAACAGCATCTACTCAATTACGAAGCGGTGGTATACGTGGTTCGGTTATTATTGATGAATTAGAGGCTTGGGGAAATGACCAACAATGGCAAGATACTATTATTGAATATTCGCGTAAATACGCTGAAAAAGTTAAGCGATATTATAAACAGTTTGTTGCTGATAATAAAGCCGGAAAATTTGAGAGGAAATAAAACAAACATAAACCATCCCGCTTTAGGCAAATCATGGTAAACGAAAAAGGCCCCATATTGGAGCCTTTAATATTTTAATGAACTATAAGGCTTAAGCGCCAAATTTATATCCTACACCTTTAACAGTTGATATTACATCATCGCCCAATTTTTCTCTTACTTTACGAATGTGTACATCAATAGTACGATTGGTAACTACTACCGAGTCTTCCCAAATGTTTTTTAATATTACTTCGCGAGTGTAAACCTTGCCTGGTTTTGATGCCAGAAGGTAAAGTAATTCAAATTCCTTTTTAGCTAATACAACCTTAGCGCCTTTTTGGTAAACCAAATAAGCTTCACGGTCAATCACCAGGTCACCAATTTCTAATTTGTTATCGGTTACATCTTCTGCAGGGGCATTGCGGCGAAGTATGGCATTAATGCGGCTTACTAAAGCACGTGGCTTAATAGGCTTCGCGATGTAGTCATCAGCGCCAACATTAAAGCCTGCAATTTCTGAATATTCTTCGCTACGGGCAGTTAAAAAAACCATAAAGGTATTTTTAAACTCGGGCATGGTGCGCATTATGCGGCAAGCTTCAATGCCATCCATCTTAGGCATCATTATATCAAGTACAATAAGGTCAGGCAGCGATCTTTTTGCTTCGGTAACGGCTTCCTGGCCGTTATGTGCTAAAAATACCTGATAACCTTCTTTTTTTAGATTGTATTCAATCAGCTCCAAAATATCCGGTTCGTCATCAACAATTAATATCTTCTGTTTAGATGTGTTACTCATTACGGTTGAATTTTGGCATAAAAGTATAACCTAAATAGAATCAAATGGTTAATTTGATATTAACAAATTGTTAAATGTTACGTAATGTTAACAATTTATTGAGGCTTATTAAATGTTTTGTTTAAAAAAGCTTCAAGATCGGCACCGCGCATGTTCTTTGCTACGATAATTCCTTTAGGGTCAATGATGAAATTTGAAGGTATTGCCTCAATATGATATAACCTTTCAGTAGGGCCTTCAAAGTTTTTTAAATCTGATGCATGTGCCCAACTTAATTGATCGTGCGTAATTGCCTGTTGCCAGTTCTCTTTTGAGGTATCAAGCGATATGCCCAAAATGTTAAGTCCTTTCGGATGATAGATAGCATATTGCTTTACCACATTCGGGTTCTCCATGCGGCAAGGGCCACACCATGATGCCCAAAAATCTAGCATTACATATTTGCCTTTGTAATCTGATAACTTGATTGGCTTGTTATCAATGCTGATCACTGTAAAATCAGGTGCAGGTTGACCAACAGATACTGGTTTGATCGCCATCATTTGTCTGATAAATTGTTGTACGCCAGGGTTTGTATCAAATTTACCTTTAATAGCATCGGCATAAGCTACCAATTGTGGCTCATATTTGTCAGGATCAAGCATTGTTGCGGCATAAAAACCAGCTAATGAGTTTTCATTATCATTTACATATTTTAATACAACAACGCTTTCTTCAGTATTGATCTTTTCAAATTGCGGTAGATATATGTTTTTTAATGAATCCGACTCCTTACCTAGGGCAATTGCTTTTGACTGGTACTCATTGTACAGTTTGGTGTTTTCATCAGCGTAAACATTAGTCAATTTGTTAAACGCCTTCAATTTTTCCGATTCTTCAGAACCTGTTAATTGATAAGCATGTGAGTTGTCGTTGTTATCTGTGCTGAAGGTGATATCATCGCCATTTTTTGCGATAAGATCAAATACAGTTCCACCTAAACGTAATTTGTATAGACCAGCATAACCTGCACTGTGCTTAAATTTAAATTTGCCATCCTCGCTTAATTTGGTTGAGTCAACAACATTCATTGCAGAGCTATCTGCCTCAATTAAATAAATAGTCTTCAGGCTACCGGGATTGGAGATAGTTCCGGAGATGGTGAACGCATTTTTATCAGCGCATGAAAATATAAACAGGGATAATGCAACTACGCTGCATAATACTAAACGATTCTTCATCTTTATTTTGCTTCTAATTCTTTTATTAATAACAGGTTTGTTTTCTGTGGGTCGATCTTACCTTTTGAGCTTTTCATAATCTCGCCCATAAACAAACCTAAAACGCCTTTTTTACCTTTTCGGTATTCAATTACTTTATCGGGGTACTTGGCAATGGCGTCGCTAATATAGCGGCTTAAATCGCCTCCATCGTCGCTTATAAGTAAATTTAATTCGGTAGCAAGTTGTGTGGCACTTTTTTCGGGCGATGCTAACAAGGCCGGAAATAACTTATGTGAGGCAACTGTATTATTTATTTTTCCGTCATCAACTAATTGAATTAAGCCGGCTAAATTTTCAGGCTTAACTTTAATTTCAGTAATGGAAATTCCATGTTCATTTAAATGAGATTTCAACGGACCCATTAATAAATGCACTGCCGATTTATAGTTGCTGGTATGTTTTATCAGTTCATCAAAAAATAATGCTAAATCCCTGTCCGCAGTAATTACTGACGCGTCGTAATCAGATAATGATAATTCAGCAATGTATTTTTTATAAAGCTCGTTTGGCAGGGCAGGCATGGCCTGTTTTATGTTAAGCAGATAGGCTTCATTCAAAAACAGCGGCTGTAGATCAGGTTCTGGAAAATAACGGTAATCATTAGCCATTTCTTTTGAACGCAAAACAGATGTTTCGCCGGTATCAGCATTAAAGTTTAATGTGTTTTGATCTATGCGGCCGCCTGCTTCAATAATATTTATCTGCCTTACAAATTCATGCTCTATAGCACGTTGTACGTTACGTATAGAATTTAAATTCTTTACTTCACAACGATTGCCGTAAGTGGTTGCGCCTTTTAATCGTACGGAGATATTAGCATCGCAACGCATACTGCCTTCTTCCATATTGCCATCGCAAATATCCAGGTAACGTAATAGCTTGCGTGTCTCGGTTAAAAAATGGCCGGCCTCTTCGCTGCTGCGCATATCGGGCTCGGTAACTATTTCAATTAACGGAACACCGGCACGGTTAAGATCGATCAGTGAATCTTCGCTATGGTTATCGTGCATGCTTTTGCCAGCATCATCTTCCATGTGTATGTGGTGAATAGCTATATCCTTTACGCTACCATCAGATAACCTAACCGGTACAAAACCATGCAAACAAATAGGTTGCTGATCCTGCGTGGTTTGGAAACCTTTAGGCAAATCAGCATAAAAATAATTTTTACGGGCGAAGGTGTTATTTAAATTGATGGTGGAATTACAAGCAATTCCCATCTTCACAGCGTACTCAACCATGCGCTTATTAATGCGTGGCAGTGTGCCTGGGTGACCTAAAGATATAGGGCTGATATGATGATTGGGTTTAGCGCCAAAAGCCGCTGAGTCCGACGAAAATGCCTTACTTAAAGTAGATAATTGCGCGTGAACTTCTAACCCTACAACTAATTCGTATTTATCACTTATTGAGTCTGCGAGAACTGTCATATAAATAAAATTCAGCAATATAAAGTGCTGATCCAATTTTCAAATATATACTTATTAGTTATTATGCAGATAAAATTATCCATCAAAATACTATGGTTTAATATGTAAATGAATATTAAACCTGCTTTTTAATCGCTATGGTGATGCTTCCTTTTCTTTTTGTGCGAGGCGCTTTTGTGTTCTTCTTCTCTATGCTTTTTCTTTTTTGAAGAAGTGTTGTTTTCCTTTTGAGAAGTACTGTGTTTTTCTTCGGTTGTTTTTTTAACCGGAGTAGCCGCTGTTGTAGGTTGCTTAACCTGGGTTGAATCCTTGCCGATTTGTTTTATCGTAAATTCGTTATTACGTAAGCCGTATTGAAACAAGCGTTTTTGGCCTGTTGGTTTAGCTTCCTTGCCACTGCCTTCATAAAGAGCGAATTGACGCATCAGATTGCCATCTTGTATATAAAAATTATCATTGCCACGATAACCTTTCTTTTGAGAAGAGGTTAATTTAGGGAAATCGAGTTTGTTTGCCTTACCGTTACTAAATTCAAAAGCGTAAATGGCAGTATTGTAAACACTATCGTTTGTTTTCGCCTGTATCACGATTTCAGGATTACCATCCATATCCATATCAGTGTTAAAAGCATCTACAATCGAGCCATTCAGATCTCCTGTGGTAGTGGTGTAGTTCATATTCACAGAATCGGAATGTAATATTTCAAACGAACCGGTTTCGGTTGAACCACGTCCCCAGCTCAAAATATCAAAATCATTACCCGGAGAAACTTCAATTAATTTATGATACCGGAATGGTTCCATTAAAGCAGGTTTCTGCGGTGCTGAAGATGCAGCTGTGGTAGCAGCAGGCTTGCCAGATTCCTGGGCGCATCCCGCTGCTAAAATACTTGCTATAGATATTAAAAAATATAACCTGTTACTCATTTAGTAAAGCTATTAATAATACAACTCATCGGGCGATAGTTCTCCTTTAGGTTTACCCGGAATGGTTAAATATACATGCAAAGATGCAGTTGTACCAACATTATAATATTTTAAAGTAAAGCGATGAAACCCTTTTTGCAAAGGAACTGATCCACCTTGCTCTAATGAGCCATGTTTTCCGTCGTTATTTACTACGGGTACATCATCTATTAATAACACTGAACCATCATCCGACTGTGTAGTGAAACCATAAACACCGTTATTATCAATACGTATAAAACCATTATATATTACGCCAAAAGCCAAAGAACTTTTTTTAATGGCTGCCTGGTTAAAGCTTTTTACAATGCCGGTGTCAATGGCAACAGACTTATCTAAATCGGCTGTGCTGGTAAAAGTTCCTGAGTAAAGCTCATACTTTAATCCGCTTGTGGTGCCATTATAATTAACTGGTGGCAACGGAGATTTATTCCACATAACAGTGTGGGTTACTACACTTCGCTTACCTGATGGTGTGATTACTATTGTTTCCAATTCGCGGAATTGATCTTGCGGCACATTGTAGCTCAATGGCGTGCTGTAAATTAAGTCAGTTTCGCGAGGCGTATAACTATCAATGGTGTAAAATATAGTTGCACCAACAACAGATGGTTTTAATTGGGCGTTTAACTGCGATCCAAAAACGATGGTATCCTTAGCGCCAATTGCAGGTGGTACGCGATAATCAAAGTTGTTTTTATCTAACCATGCCAAATGATATGGCAGGCGTACATTGGCAAAATCATTAAAGTTTTTATTGGCTAAAGGTGTCCAGTTTAACTCACTAACGGCAAGCAAACGCGGTAGTAGCATATAATCAGCTTTGGCTTCAGTAGGGATATACTCTGTCCATAAATTTGCTTGTGCGCCTAATATATGTTTTTGCTGATCAGGTGTTAAAGATGATGGGGTAGGATTGTAGCTGTATGTTTTTTGCAGAGGTGAATAGTTCCCTATGCCTACGGGTTCGTCGCTTAATTTGCCTTGTGCAGCATCAAGATATAAACCGCCGCTTCCTGGTGTCATTATTACATCGTGATTTTGTTGTGCCGCAGCTATACCGCCAGCTTCGCCGCGCCAGCTCATTACGGTAGCATTTGGCGACAGGCCGCCTTCCAGAATCTCATCCCAGCCAATTATGCGGCGACCTTTAGAGTTTACAAATTTTTCCATGCGCTGTATGAAATAACTTTGCAAACCTTCCTCATTTTTAAGCTTAAGTTTTTTGATCAGCTTTTGGCAAAACGGCGATTCTTTCCAAACGTTTTTCGGTACTTCATCACCACCGATATGGATGTATTTGCTTGGGAAAAGATCCATTACCTCAGTTAACACATCTTGCAAAAAGGCAAATGTTTTTTCTGACGGGCAGTACACATCGTAAAACACACCCCATGTTTCTGATACTTTATAAGTCCTGCTTGGGTCGCAGCTTAGTTCAGGATAGGCTGCTAGTGCTGCCTCGGAGTGGCCGGGCATCTCTATTTCAGGAATGATGGTGATATATCTGTCGGCTGCGTATTTAACCACATCACGTATTTGATCTTGCGTATAGTACCCTCCATAAGGTGTATTATCATATTGTTGTGGGGTGCGATCATGGTAATTGCCAATCACGGTTTGGGCACGCTGGCTACCAATAGTTGTCAATCGTGGATATTTCTTTATCTCAATTCTCCATCCCTGATCATCTGTTAAGTGCCAGTGAAAGGTGTTGAATTTATAAGCGGCCATTAGGTCGATATATTTTTTCACAAACTCTACCGAGAAGAAGTGACGGCAAACATCCAGCATCATACCACGGTAACCAAAACGCGGATAATCTTCTATTTGTACGCAAGGAAGGCTTAAGCTGGCCATACCTTCGGCCGGGATTAGTTGTATTAATGTTTGTATACCGTAGAATAAACCTGCGCCTTTACCAGCAATGGTTATTTGTTCAGGCGTAATGGTTAAACGATAGCCTTCGGCCGGTAAACCATCGGTTCCGGAAGAAGTCAACACGATACTATTAACAATAGCATTCCCGCCATTAGCTTTGGGTTGAATATTTAGCATTTTTTTGCTGTGCAGATAATCAGCCAAAAAAAGAACTGCTTTATTATTGGGACTATCGGCAACAATGGAAGTTTGCCGACTTAAGGTAAATGTTCCTGTGCTTTTTTTGATCGAAACAGGAGCGGGGATGATCCCCATATTTGGGCCGGTATCCTGAGCATTTGTAATTGTTGAGAATGAAGTTATAAGAACAATTAGTATCAGAAAAATATTTTTATACATAGTAAATCAACAGCTTTGGTATAATAACCGTGAATATAGTAGAATTTGAAAACGTTGGGGGAATTGTTGTGTAAAAAAGTGTATTTAAACTAAAAAAACCATTCGCCTAAGCGGATGGTTTTTTAGCTTTTTCAGGCTTTTCGGCGATTGCAGGTTTTTCTACTTTTTCTGTTTTCTCTGCCTTCTCTGATGGTATCGACGAGGCCACTTTTATACGGTGTGGCCTGGTTTTACCATATGACCCCATCGCTATTTTGCCTTTACGTGTTTTTTTATCTCCTTTTCCCATGGTCTTATAAGTTTATAACTTTATAAGGCGACAATGGGCTTAATTGTTTTAAACAATATATTAAGCCGTTACAACGTGTTCTTTAGCAGCTAAATAACGTTCAGCTTCGATAGCTGCCATACAACCTGAACCGGCAGCTGTAACCGCCTGGCGATAAATATGATCCTGCGCATCACCACAACAAAAAACGCCTTCAATATTTGTTTGGGTTGAATCTGGTTTGGTAATGATATAACCGGTTTCGTCCATATTTATCCAACCTTTGAAAATATCAGTGTTAGGTTTGTGGCCGATTGCTACGAAGAAGCCGGTTACATCCAAGGTGGTTTCCTGATTGGTTATGTTGTTAATCACAGTCACCCCAGTAACACTTTGTCCATCGCCTACAATTTCCTTTGTTTCGGTATTATATAATATCTCGATATTAGGGGTATGCATAACACGGTGCATCATAGCCTTTGATGCACGAAATTCATTACGACGAACAATCATGGTTACTTTGCGGCACATTTTAGCTAAGTAAGTAGCTTCTTCAGCAGCGGTATCGCCTGCACCAACAATGGCAACGTCCTGTCCGCGGAAAAAGAAACCATCACATACGGCACAAGCAGAAACACCAAAGCCACTATATTTTTGTTCCGAATCTAAACCTAACCATTTAGCGGAAGCACCTGTTGAAATAATAACAGTATCAGCTAGTATAGTTTTTACTTCGTCTACTACCACTTTATGCGGCATGCTTGAAAAATCAACCGAACTAACATATCCAAAACGAATATCAGCACCCAGGCGTTCTGCTTGTTTGCGGAAGTTTTCCATCATCTCCGGGCCCATGATACCTTCAGGGTAGCCAGGGTAATTTTCAACCTCGGTAGTTTGTGTAAGCTGGCCACCTGCTAACATACCGGTATATAATACAGGTTTTAAATCAGCGCGCGAAGCATAAACAGCAGCGGTATATCCCGCAGGACCTGATCCAATAATCAGACATTTAACGTGTTCAAGATCTTGAGACATTGTTGTTTTTTAAATTGAAGCACGAAGTTAAGAAAAAAGGTAATTTGCTTGGTCAGAAAGTGGTAAAGTTATTACTAATAGTAATTGTTAACGATTATCAATTGCTAACGCACCATTTCCAATGTTAATGTATTTGTTTGGTGCAACAATAATATCAAGGTTATTAATATCGTCCATAAAAAGAGAGATGAACGTATTAAAAGTTAGTTTTACCGGAGTATTGTTCAATTTCGCAGGTGTAAAATTAGGAGCTGTTTTTAAAGATGTGATTAACAAACTATCAGCTTGGGGGTTAATGCCTTTTAATAATTTTACATTTAATATTTTTCCATTTTCATCAATTGATATTTTGAAAATGGGATCATCTTTTTGTAAATCTGCTTTATAAAGCTTCAAACTTGATTCTAAATATTTTGTTAAATTTCGATTCATTTTAGGGGAGATAAGTGGAAAATTCTCCTTTATTCGTTTATTGTGTTTGTAATCTGCCTGATATATAAGTGTGCTATCTTGATTGAAAATATAGAATTTACCTTCTAAAGAGCCATTTATAACATTACCCTCTTCCCAATATGGAAATAAAAGTGCGTTGTTGTAGTTTTTGAATGCCCATCTAATATTCCATTTTTATAAGTCCAATCTGCTATTTTGCCATCCGGATCATATGCATACCATACCCCAGTTCTTTGTCCGTTCAAAAAATAGCCAATAGTTTCAGACTTGGAACTGTAATTATAATAATGAAATTTGCCATTTTTGATACTAAGCCCTTGATCTTTATAAGTGCCTTGTATAATTAGATTGTCGCCCAAGTCATATTGGTCTACTAAATACACAGAATCATTGCTCTTTAGGATCTCCAAATGACACACAGAGTTTTCAGGGTTATTTGAAAATGAACCATCTGCCATTACATACACTTTTATTATTTGTGCGTATGAAGATGAATATAACAACGTGAATAAAAACAAATAAAAATATTTCATTGAATAAGGTTTACTGGGTAAAAATATAAATTTACTGCTCGATTAATAAATATATTTAACAATCAGCATCTTTATAAAAGATATGCGCGATAAAAAAAAAGCCCTGATACAATTCACAATCATAATAGCAATTGTAATAATTATTACGCTTGTAATTCTTAGACTGTTTATCAAAGACTTTTATAATTAGTTTGTGTAAAGATTTAAAATCTATCTTTTACAATAAGAAATATACCCCAAATTATAAGTGCAATTCCACCCAATAAAATGATTGGCCAAATTATTTTGGTAGGGCTGTCATTAATGATGAAGCTTTCAACATTATCAGGGTCGTAAATAATTGTCAACTTATCACCTTCTTTATATTTACTTGGATTGGTGCCGACAGTATATTCGCGACTTATGGTTTTATTTGTTTCGGCCGTATATTCAATAGTTGGATAATATAGTGTATTCGCCCCACTATTATTGAATATATCTTTTCTAAGGCTTACCACAGTAGCTTCCGTTGTTATACCAACTTTTAATAATTTCCTGCGTCGGGTAATATTAAAAATACCAATAAATATTAAAATTGCACCTCCGAAAAATGAAAGTAGTTCAAGGCTTGTTTGGTTACTCATTTGATAAATATAACAAGTTAAATTAAGTTTGAATTATCCCCACATTAAATGCTTTCTCAATAGGAGCATGGTTTGCCGCTTCAATACCCATTGATATTACCTTTCGTGTTTCCAATGGATCAATTATCCCATCAACCCAAAGCCTTGCAGCTGCATAATAAGGGGTGGTTTGCGCATCGTATCTGTCGCTTATATTCTTTAATAGTTCGGCTTCTTTTTCAGGAGTGATCTCTTCTCCTTTTGCCTTTAAACCTGCGGCTTGTATCTGTAATAAAGTTTTTGCCGCTTGTGAGCCACCCATAACCGCGATTTTGGCTGATGGCCAGGCATAGATTAACCTTGGGTCGTATGCTTTGCCGCACATAGCGTAATTACCGGCACCGTAGGAGTTACCTATAACAATTGTAAATTTAGGTACTACCGAATTTGCAACCGCATTAACCATTTTAGCACCATCCTTAATAATACCGCCTTGTTCCGATCGGCTGCCGACCATAAAGCCGGTAACATCTTGCAAGAAAACTAAAGGAATTTTCTTTTGATTACAGTTCATGATAAACCGGGTTGCTTTATCTGCTGAATCTGAATAGATCACACCACCAAATTGCATTTCCTTTTTACCCGATTTTACAACTTTACGTTGGTTAGCCACAATACCCACAGCCCAACCATCAATGCGGCCTAGTCCGCAGATGATCGACTGGCCGTAATCTGTTTTATATTCTTCAAATTCGGAATCATCTAATAAACGCAGAATAATATCCCTCATATCATAAGGTTTATCGCGGGTATCGGGCAGGATTCCATAAATATCTTTTGGATCAAGCTTTGGCTGAGTTGGTTTTATACGGTCGAATCCAGCTTTGTTATAATCGCCAACCATACTTAGGATATTCCGTATGCTATCCAGGCAGGCTTGATCGTTGGGTTGCTTATAATCAGTAACGCCTGATATTTCGCAGTGCATTTTAGCACCGCCAAGGCTTTCGTTATCAATGTCCTCACCAATGGCTGATTTTACCAAATATGATCCGGCTAAAAACACTGAACCTGTACCTTCAACTATCATAGCTTCATCACTCATGATAGGCAAATAGGCACCACCAGCAACGCATGAACCCATGATAGCCGAGATCTGCACAATGCCCATACCGCTCATGATAGCATTGTTGCGGAAGATGCGACCGAAATGTTCTTTATCAGGAAATATCTCATCCTGCAAAGGCAAATAAACACCTGCGGAATCAACCAAATAAATTATTGGGAGTTTATTCTCCATGGAGATTTCCTGTGCACGGAGATTCTTTTTTGCAGTGATAGGAAACCAGGCACCGGCTTTAACAGTAGCATCATTAGCAACAATAACACATTGCCTGTCGGATACATATCCAATGCCACAAATTACGCCACCAGAAGGGCAGCCGCCATGTTCGGCATAAAGCCCCTCGCCTACAAAAGCACCAATTTCAAGCCAAGGCTTATCTTTATCTATTAAATAGGCTACACGCTCACGGGCAAGCATTTTGCCTTTTTCTTTTTGTTTGGCTGCGGCTTTTTCGCCACCGCCTAAATAAATCTTTTTCAGCTTGGTAGTAACTTCATAAACAAGCCGTT
>Ga0302315_10002197_pt1 | contig 18669 bp, 16 predicted proteins | sample III_Palsa_N3_1_FD_200532 | JGI IMG/M metagenome (GOLD analysis project Ga0302315, IMG submission 200532) | Peat permafrost microbial communities from Stordalen Mire near Abisko, Sweden - III_Palsa_N3_1 | ecosystem: Environmental > Terrestrial > Soil > Palsa > Peat permafrost | place: Sweden...
TGGCGGCGTGTACTCCAGCGGCAGCGAACTGCGACTTGGTCGGGAGCTTGTAGGCGTAGACGACGACGGGATCGTAAGACCCGGGGTCACCGCCCGAATGGCCGCGGTAGCGCTTGCCGGTGATCAGTTCGGGGATGCCGTCGCCGTCGATATCGATCAAGGCTAGGGCGTGCGACTGCGAAAAGGATTCGTCGATGGTGTGACGTATCCATTTGCGATGGGCCGGGGTGCCACCTTGTTCAAGCCAGTAAACACCGTAGCCATGGCCCTGACCATAGATGAGATCTATTTTGCCGTCGTGGTTAACATCGTAGCCGAGGATAGGAAAGCCGGCATCGCCGAGGTCCCAGTCCCCGTGCCATAGCCACTCGTCATTATTTGCGTTAATTTGCTCGAACCAACCATGGGTTGTCAGGACGTCTGCCTTGCCGTCACCGTTGATGTCGGCGATTCCTATGCCGTGGCCATCCTGCTCGCGACCGCCTAAATGGTGGACCCGCGGTTTGTCTGCGCTGAAGTCGACCCAGATAACACCTGAGCGATTGTAGTGAGCGAGAGCGAGGTCAGGCTTGCCATCGCCGTTGATGTCGGCGAAGGCCCCGCCCTCGGTGTCATAGCTGTCAGCAATCTTTTGCCCCTGCCACAGGGTGCCTGCGGCGGTGGCCCTGGGGCCGGGATTGCGATACCACCAAAGACCGTTCGAGATCCAGCCTGTGGTGACGAGATCGGACAAGCCATCGTGGTCGACGTCGACGATCCACTCTCCACAGTCATTAACGAACTCGCTATGAATGCCAACTGTGCGGAACTGATGCTGTTTCCACTCTCCCCCCAGAGCGCCTGGGTTCTCATACCAGTAGGCACCGCTGAGCAAGTCGGGGAAGCCATCGCCGTTCAAGTCCAGCGTAGAGATGCCTTCGACGTGGTCGGTACCGAGACGATGGGCGAGAAAGGCGATCCGAGATTCACCGCCTGGACCGTTACCAGGGCGCTGCATGCGGAATTCGGTGGCATGGGCCGGATCCTGGGCGCGCGCTTGACTGGAGATCAAGAGGGGTAAAACGAGCAGCAGCGAAAGGCCGTCTAATTGGATCTTCATTGTGAGCTCCGTGGCTGGATGCGTTAGGCGAGCTTCATCGTTTCGGGGTTCCAGTGAACGACGTTGCCCCGCGCGACACTTACGTTACTGAGTAGAGCCGCTCCAGCGGCTCGGAAGCCGAAGGTCGCATCTTCAACCACAGGCTGCCGACTACGGATGGAATTGAAGAAGTTGTGGAAGTGGTCGTAGCTGTCGGAGTAGCCGTTGGGGGCAACGAACTTCTCAACTTCCTGTGATGGCGGCCCACTGGGATGATTAATGGGATATTTCTTACGATATTGCTCAATGTTCTGCCGCTGCGTGGCATCGGCAAAGGTGGAGACGGTGTAGCCAGGTTCGGTCGCGAGCGGGGTGCGGGTAACGGTCACGGTGTTGCCAGCGATCTCCATGAGGCCCTCCGACCCGGTGAAGAGGAATCCTTCACTTTCCTCGCCGCCGTCGACGAAGTTGACATGGAGACTGAGATTGAATCCCTCAGGATAATCGAAGAGCGCGAGCACAACGTCATTAGCATCACGACCGTCATTCCAGAAGCGCAGGCCGCCAGTCGCCATTGCGCGGATGGGACCATTCGAGCCGGTAATGAAGTGGGTACCGCTGAAGAGATGCACGAATAAGTCGCCGGCAACGCCGGACCCATAGTCATTCCATTTGCGCCACTGGAAGAAGCGTTCGGCAGAGAAAGGGATCTTCGGCGCTGAGCCGAGGAAGCGCGGCCAGTCGCAGGTCTCAGTAGACGCATCGAGCGGAATGGAGTAGTTCCATGCCCCGACGGAGGAGTTGCGATCCCAGCGGGCTGTGACCATATTAAGCTTCCCAATGGCGCCGGAGGCCAGCAGCTCTTTTGCCTTGGCGTACACGACAGAGCTAACGCGCTGGCTGCCAACCTGGAGGATGCGGCCAGTGGATCGGGCGGCGGCTATGATCTCTGGTCCATCGGGGTATAGGTGGATCATCGGCTTTTCGAGGTAGACGTCTTTGCCGGCGCGCATTGCGTCGACGGCGGCCTGCTTGTGCCAGTGGTCGGGCGTGGCAATGAGTACGGCATCGACGTCCTTGCGCATTAGGATCTCGCGGTAGTCCCGGGAGGTAAAAAGATCGGAACCCCACATCTCCTTTGCATGGGTGAGGCGACCATCGTAACAGTCGGCGACAGCGACCAGTTTGACGCCAGGAACCTGAAGCGCCGTGTGTGTGTCGCCCTGGCCCTGAATGCCTGCGCCGATGAGCGCGAGTTGGATGATGTCGTTTGGCGAACGCGGCGCGGCCGTTGGTGAAGACTGCGCGGTGAGCTTGTGCAGGTGGGTCGCGACAGCAGCAACGGTGGCGGTCTTTACAGCGGACTGGAGGAAAGCTCTGCGATCAGGCATGTTCGGGACGTCTCGCTTTCAGGGTGCAGTTGTTGTTATACGATACCGTGCCTCATCGATTTTTCTCCTATGCTCTCTCGAGAGCTCCCAGACGCACTAGCGGACGATCTCCGGGGTTTGGTTTAGATGCTCTATTACGACCGACGTGCTCACACTAGCGATGAGCTTCGTCCGAGCAAAGAGCCTTGTAACAGTATCTTTCCCTCCCCTGCAGTCCTCCAAAACCGCGATGGCTTAGCTTTTCCGCTCCTCGTCTGAATTGAAGAAGGCCGGCTAATTGCCGGCCTTCTTTCAATGCATGTCCACCCGTTCAAACCAACGACTTGACCTCGATCCTACGGAACCAGATCTCGGCAAACTCGATCTCGATCGCGATCTTCCCACGCGTCAACGGAATGAACTTGTCTGGGTTCTCCGGGTCCGGCTGCTGCAGTTTCGAGATCGTGTTGACCGTCCTCCCATTCACGATGTGGGCCGCCCGATCACCCTGCCAGATTACCTCCACTACATTCCAGTCGTTCAGGTTTTCAAAGTTGCCGTCCTTGATCATCCTGCCGGCCACCGGCTCGGTTGGGGGCTGATTCCTTGCGCCTGAAGGAGCATCGCCCGGCCTCGACCATCCGTGCTCCAGACTTACACCATCACCAAAGAAGCCAGCACCATGCCCTCCTTGAATGCCACGAATTCCGCTGACCAGAAAGAAATCGCCCACATCGCCTTCCTCAATCTGGCACTCCACACAGGTAGGCCATACCTTATCCGTGCCCACCAGACCATACAGCAGACCGTTATCCCGTTTGGAGATACTGCGCGGGAAAAACTGCTTCATGCCCCACTTGTACTCCACACGGATGCGAACGTTTTCAAACTCCCGGTTCGTTGCCAGGTAGCCGGGCTCGAAAGCCTCTCCCGTAACCTCATTCCCCATGATGTGTAGCATCTCCTCCTCCATCGTCACCATCTTCTTGGCCTCGGCGACGCCCTTACCCGACTGCTGCAGCATCGAGTACCAGCCGGTCAGATCGCGGCCATTCAACAGAGAAAGCCATCCGTCGGCTCCTGCGCCGGGCAGCGGCAACGCTTGAGCAAGTTCTTGATGAGGGAATAGTATCGGGCCGAGGGCAAGCGATGCACCCGTCTTCAGCAGGTCGCGGCGATTCATAGGTTGCTCCGTGTTCTTGCGCCTGCTTAATCTCCACAGGCGACGTGAGAAAACTCTACTATTCCGATAGTATGACAATTCTTCATGTCAGCAAGCCAGATGATTGTCGATAAGACGGGTGCTTCCGAAGCTTCGCAGGAATGGCGATCAAGTTGCCAAGCCTGGCCTGTCACTGGACGCCGGCTATCCGGATCAACCATAACAACGTAATTGAGCATAACTTCTGAGTCGGTGACGAGCAGAGCTTTCCCGCCTGCATTGGGTCCCCCAGGTCGAGTACTCCACCCAGAACGCCACCGACACGAACAAGCCTCTCTGGAACAGTGAAAACGGCTCGCAGGATGAATACCTCGATCCCTCCTGCCCACTGCAAGAATGCGGAGCCCCTTTTCTTATGGAGCGTAACCGGGAATGCTGATGCCATACAGAGAGCGCCTGCCTTTGTCGCTCACCTTCAGAATCAGTTCGCCGTTGGCTTCGCTTCGAGTTGGACAGTCTTAACGCGCAGGCGCCCCAACTCCGCTTGCATTTCCGATTCACTCATTGCTTCCCTCTTCCGATTCTATGCACGCTATTCATTTTGTAAGCTTTCCGACCCGACGTTTTGTAACCGGAATGTCCCGATAAAGCGTATCCCCGCTGATATCGAACTCGTGAGCTAGCGCAGCCTTAGAGTTGCTCAGAACAATGCGCCCCGCAACTCATCCGCGAGTTGGTGACAACGATGGCTGTCTGCCGGTGTTCTACCCTCCGCCTATTGCAATCGAGATCCCTTAGCGTTGGCGCTCTCGGATCAACTCTCTTTCGAATTTAGTGGCCATGTACCTGCTCGCTTTCTTCGCCGCCCGTCTCTGCATGAAGGCTTTGCAATAGAGGTTCTCCGTTGCTTTGTTACCGCCGCATCCTCGTCGTCAACGAAATCATCACCGCGGCATCCAATGCCTTATGCGCCATTGTCGAATCTGACTCTCCCCTATCCTGATCCTCGTCATATTTTTCTTCTATGGGGCGTGCCGCTCGCTTGAGTTCACCTGCATAACCACTCTCGCATCCATCGAAATTACCCCCAAGCATATGTTTCGTGCCATCGGCTTTGTCATGCAACTGTCGCTTGGAATTGGAGCGGCCGTGGGAGCAGTCACACTTCGAATAGCCGTCGATATGCAGCCACGCAGTTCCACCTTCTCGAAAGGCCGAAACTTCCATGTTGCTATTCTCTGGGTCGCCGTGCTGGTTCTTTTTCCGGTTGTCGATTTCCTCAGTCTTGCTCTCGACGTTGGATGAACCACAAGAGGTCATGGTATTTCATGCAAAGCGCAGTCGGCGCTGAAAGACTGGTTTGGTTATTTCGCCACTTCAAAGTCTTCGCTTTATGCCTTAACGAGAGGAGGACGTTGAGCATGATCTTTCAAGATGAGTGGTTGCATCCGCACGATTCTCTGAGAATCAATTCTGTAGGAAGAACGATAGAACGCCTTTTGTTCTTATCCTTACCCTTAATTCGATCGAATAGAAGTCGCGCAGCTTGAGCGCCCAAGGCATCGGCAGGCTGACGCACCGCCGACAAACTTGGGTCCAACATGCCGGCCAATTCGAAGTCATCAAAGGATAGAAAAGCAAGGTCCGTGCCCAACCTTTTGCGAACTTGCTTCATGCCACGCAGTGTGAGCATCGTGCATACCCAATTCATACAGATCATTGCGTCTGGGGAATGGCGATAAAACAGGTTTTCCGAAAGCCACTGTGCGGTGAGAAGTTCTTCACTTTCTACTAGACAAATGCGGGGCTCGAGCACAGCCCTTTTCATGGCCTCCCGATATCCAGCAATGCGTTCCGAACTCGTGTGAAGATACGGTCGTGTCGCAACGGCTACGATTCTATGATAACCGTGGTTTAAAAGATGTTGAACGGCCCCCTTTGCACTGAGGCGATTGTTGATCATTACGGAATCGTAATCGCCGTCACGGATAGGTTGGTCAAGTGTCACGACCGGAAGCCCCAATGGAATGATGTCATTAAAATTGCTCCTCGGGCTTCCTATCGGGGAAATCAACAGACCATCAACCTGCCTTCCAATGAGATTCTCGATCTCGCTCCGTTCCAGATCCGCATATCCGCCAGAACTGGCCAAAATGAGAATGTAGCCATTCGCACGCGCAACCTCTTGAGCAGCTTTAATTGCGCTTGCAGCAAACGGGTCGGAAAGATTCTTCATAATCATGCCGATCGCAACAGACTTACGGGCCTTAAGCCCTCGCGCTAGTTCGTTAGGGACGTAACCCATGCGGCTCATAGCTTCGTGGACTTTTGCTCCCGTTCCCTCTTTGACTTCATAAGATTCGTTGAGCACGCGGGATGCCGTCTCTAGTGAAACCCCCGCTTCGCGAGCCACATCGAGGAGAGTGATCGAATTATGAGTTTTATAGAAGAACCATAGTGCGCCGAAAGTCGATCATGTTCATAGTACGGCACAGCTCTGAACACGACCACTGCGTATGGGTTCGGCAAAGCAAATGCCTGTGTTCAATCTCCAGAGGCCCGAAGCTCTTGCTGATCGGCAATTCCGATTTAGAACACTTGCGTTAGGAGAATATTTCTTTTTAATGACAACGTAGTCATGCAGCGGTAAAATTTAAATCTTGAGTATTTGTTTTTCCGTTGGGATGGACTTCACGGCGTGCTGTCCGAGAAACAATCGTTTTCGACGTTGCCTCGAGATTTTCATGGAGTCAGCACTGCAGCGGAGATCCGAGTAAGCCCCGACGGGCATTATCTGTATTCATCGAATCGCGGACATGACAGTACTACGGTGTTCTCAATCAATCCGAAGAATGGTCAGCTTACGACGATTCAGAACGTGCCTTCCGGGGGCGAAAACGCCGCGAAATTTGATTTTGATCCAACCTGGCATTGGCTCTTGGTCACCAATCAAGACTCCAGCAACGCACATATCTATCGTGTCGATCCAGCAACCGGAAGATTGACTCCGCAGGGACCGCCGTTGGGGTACCAGGCACATTTTCTCCGCGATTTCTCGTATCTCACTAGTAGCCGGATCGCGTCTTTGTTGCAGTTGACAATGAAGAGGTTGAGCCCTTAGATTAGTTTGGATCGATCAGACAACGTTGTCATGACTCTCGAATCGAGGCCGATGCCCCAACACAATCCAATCTGGACGCGCCGTGCGCTGCTTAAATCCGGTATTGCCGCAACTGCTACAGTCATTACGCCAGAGATAGCGTTTGCTTCGTCAATAGGTGAGGTTGCCGATGATCCGTCTCATCAAGAGACCGCTTCAACCCATACACCATCGGGCTCGTCACGTGAACGGCTTTTGCTCGACTTCAATTGGCGTTTCCATCTTGGCAGTGCCTGTGATGTAGAGCGGGATTTCAATTTTGGAAAGCTGGCACGTGAGGCGACCTTCGCAAAATCAGGACGGGCTGGTGCAGTCACCTATCAGAAGTTCGACGACAGTGCGTGGCGGTCCATCGATCTGCCCCACGATTGGGGTGTGGAGCTGCCATTTCAGAGCACTCCGCCGTTGCTCTCTGACCATGGAGCGAAGCCATTGGGGCGAGATTATCCGGAGACCAGCATCGGTTGGTATCGACGTACCATCACTTTAGCTCCCACGGATGCGGGTAAAAGAATTTCGATCGAGTTTGATGGCGTATTCCGCGAAGCCGCCGTTTTCTTCAACGGGTTTTATCTCGGCACAAACTTCAGTGGATATGCCCCGTTCAGCTTCGACGTTACCGACTTCGCGAACCCAGGAGAAAAAAACATCCTCACGCTTCGGGTCGACGCGTCGATGAGTGAAAGCTGGTACTACGAGGGAGCCGGCATTTACCGACATGTATGGCTGGTGAAGACAGCGCCCGTTCATCTTGCACGTTGGAGTCATTTCGTTCAAGCCGACCTGAAGCAGAGGCTAGCCGCCGTTTCTATCTCCGGGAATGTGCGCAATGAAACCGACAAACCGCAATACTGCTACCTCGTCAGTAGCATTGTCAGTCCTGCAGGACAGGTTGTCGCCACTGCCAGGTCGGAATCCATTCAGATTCCTCCTTTTGGCCAACATAGCCTGGTAGCAAAAACTACTATTGCAGATCCCGTGCTGTGGTCCACCGAGCCCCATCAGGCAGAGAAGTCGCTTTATCGCGCGATAACCAAGGTCCAGACAGGAAGCACTCCCGTCGATCACGAGGAAACAACCTTCGGCATCCGGTCTTTACGGTGGGACGCAGACGAAGGGTTCTTCTTGAATGGCAAGCCGATCAAGATCAAAGGCACTTGCAACCACCAGGATCATGCAGGCGTCGGTACCGCATTACCAGACCGTGTCCAACGCTACCGGATCGAGCGGCTTCGTGAATTTGGTTCGAATGGCTATCGGACCACGCACAATCCGCCGACTCCAGAGCTGATGGATGCCTGTGACAGGTTGGGAATGATGGTAATGTGCGAGACACGGATCTTCTCTTCCAGTCCCGAAGGCCTGAGCGAGTTAGAGCGTATGGTCATGCGCTTTCGAAATCACCCGTCAATCATTCTGTGGGCCATCGGCAATGAGGAGCAGGAGCAGGGCTCCCCTCGCGGCCAGAAGATCGCTTCCAGCATGAGACAGCGAGTTCGCGAACTGGATCCAACGCGCTCAGTGATACTTCCTATGAACGGAAGCTGGGGAGAAGGGGCTTCTAACGCGATCGACGTACAGGGTTTCAACTACTTCAACGGCGATATGGACCAATTTCATCGCATATTCCCTCATCAACCCTGTGTTGGTAGTGAGATTGGAAGCGTTCACTGCACGCGAGGCATCTACGAGAACGATAAAACGCGCGGCTATTTCAGTGCCTACGATGAGAACCATGCCAGTTATTCTTCGACGGCAGAAGGCTGGTGGAAGTACTTTCTCGCACGTCCTTGGCTTGCAGGCGGCTTCGTCTGGGCTGGATTCGACTACCGCGGAGAGGCAAAGCCCTATTCCTGGCCGACCATAGGGTCTCACTCTGGCATCTTTGATGCGTGCGGTTTTCCGAAGGACAATTACTACTACTATCGTGCTTGGTGGGGGGACGAACCGGTCCTGCATCTTTTTCCGCACTGGAACTGGAGCGGAAAAGAAGGCCAGGAGATCGACGTGTGGTGTCACTCCAACCTCGATTCGGTTGAACTATTTTTGAATGGCGCGAGCCTGGGATCGAAACAGGTGGAACGCAATTCGCATGTCGCATGGAAAGTGAAGTACGCTCCCGGCACGATCGAAGTTCGAGGTCAAAAGGCTGGACTGGTTTCGCTCGTTCAGAAGCGAGAGACTACGGGAGATCCAGCTCGCATCATGCTGCGGGCAGATCGTACCCGGATCGCTGCAGACTCTGAAGATGTGTCCATCGTCTCTGTAGAGGTCCTGGACCACGAAGGACGAGTCGTGCCAACGGCGTCCAACACGATCAAATTTGCCTTGAGCGGGCCAGGCAAGATCATTGGAGTCGGGAACGGCGACCCAAGTTGCGATGAGCTTGACAAGGCCGAACAACGGAGCGCGTTCAACGGCCTTTGCATGGTGATCGTGCAGTCGAAACGGGATGCAGGGGCTATTACTCTGCAGGTCACTTCTCCCGGAATCGAATCCGCATCTATTGTGGTTGAGAGCGAAGGCACCATACCGCGTCCATTTCTCGAGTGAGGAAGGGGGTCTGGAAGATAAATCCTGGGGAATGCGATTTGCGGTTGTTAACGGAGACTAATGATTTGAGAATGAATCGATATATATTGCGAGGTACCTTCGTGGGAGCCCTTGGTGGTTTCCTATTTGGCTTCGATACCGTCGTAATCTCAGGGACGCTAGCAGGTCTGACTCAAACCTATTCGCTTACGACTGGCGAAGTGGGCACCCTCGTATCGATTGCATTGTGGGGAACGGTTGCTGGAGCCCTGATCGCAGGTCCGCTGAGTCAGCGATATGGGTCGCGGGAGATGCTTCGTGTCACGGCACTTCTCTATCTGCTCTCGGCTTTTGGATGTGCTCTAGCGCCTGGCTTAACGTTTTTTCTCCTCTCACGTTTCATCGGCGGCCTCGGTATCGGAGGCTCTTCGGTCTTAGGCCCCGTATATATCGCGGAGCTGGCGCCTGCTAAACTTCGCGGCCGTCTCGTGGGAACGTTCCAGATCGCGATCGTGATCGGCATCCTCATTGCATATTTTTCCAACTACTGCATCAGCCTTCTCAACTTCGGCCTCAACGAATGGCGCTGGCAGCTAGGAGTTGCGGTCGTTCCGTCTCTCGTCTTTTTTGCGCTTCTCTTCGCAATTCCCCGCAGTGCTCGCTGGCTCACGACGACAGGAAACTTCGACGAGGCCCGCGAGGTCCTTGAACTGATGGGTTCACCAAACTCGCAAGCGGAACTCGACGAAATCCGCGAGTCCCTGCATATGGAAGTCTCCGCGAAGCAGTCGCCTCTGTTCGAACGTCTCAACGGTCACATGCGTTACGGAAAGCCTATTTTTCTGGCCATTTCCATCGGGGCCTTCAATCAACTCAGCGGCATCAACGCAATTCTTTACTACCTGCCTTCAATTTTTGCGGCTGCTGGATTCAGCAAGATCTCGGGGAACCTGCAGGCCATAGCCATAGGCGCTATGAATCTGGCTGCTACGCTGCTTGGCATGTCACTCATCGATAAACTCGGCCGCAAAAAACTTCTTCTCATAGGATCTGTCGGAACCGCGATCTCGCTTGCAGCTGTTGCGACGATCTTCATGACGCATCGCCATGAGTCCCTCCTGGTATGGGCCCTAGTAGGGTTTATCGCATTCTTTGCTATCTCGCAAGGTGCCGTCATCTGGGTGTACATTAGCGAGATCTTTCCGACTCGCGTTCGGAGCAAAGGACAGAGTCTTGGCTCGGGTACCCACTGGGTGATGAATGCACTCCTCTCTGGGCTATTTCCGGTCATCGCTGCGAGATCAGGAGCTTATCCCTTCATCTTCTTCTCCGCAATGATGGTCCTGCAATTCGTTATAGTTCTGGTTTATTTCCCCGAGACAAAACAGGTCTCCCTCGAACAACTTCAAAAGAAACTGAATATTCTTTAGAGCCTGTTATGCACTTAAAGCCAGTGACGATCATAAAAGTCAAGTCATTGACAATAAGTGACTTGTACGGATTTTGCACGGTGTTGACTTAGTATATAAATCATTGAATCAAAAGGCTTATGGAAAATTCATAACAGGCGCTTAGGGGCGCGCGCCCAAAGTGCACAACAGGCTCTGGAGATATATTGTCGAGTAATCATGGAAAAATCCGCATGAACGCCACCTCAACCTCAGCCGCAACTTCAACAACTGCCATCGCGCCTGCGAAGAGCCATTATGTCCTTCTGGACGGCCTCCGCGGCGTGGCCTCTCTCATGGTCGTCATCTTCCATACCTTTGAGGCATACGCCCATGGCAACCCGCTCAAACAGATCATGAACCACGGCTATCTGGCAGTAGACTTCTTCTTCCTGCTCTCCGGGTTCGTGATCGCCTATGCCTACGACGACCGCTGGAGCCGCATGACACAGTGGGAGTTTTATAAGCGGCGTCTCATACGGCTTCAGCCCATGGTCGTCATGGGCAGCTTGATCGGCGCGGCACTCTTTTATTTTCAGAAAGGTTCCACGTTTCCACTCGTGGCCTCGACTCCGGTGTGGAAGATGCTGCTGGTCATGCTGGTAGGATGCACGCTCCTGCCGTTACCAACATCCATGGACATTCGCGGCTGGAATGAGATGCATCCGCTCGACGGCCCCGCCTGGTCGCTGTTCTTCGAATACATCGCGAACATTCTTTATGCCGTTGGTTTTCGCAAGCTGTCCAATCGTGTTTTGACCGTTTTCGTGCTTCTCGCGGCAGGTTTCCTTGTGCAGCTCGCCGTCTTTGGAACTCGTGGCGACATGATTGGCGGTTGGGCTCTCGATTCCAAGGAACTTCACATTGGCTTCGCCCGCCTGTTGTTCCCGTTTTTCGCGGGCATCCTCCTCATGCGGCTTGGAAAGCGCATTCACATCAAGGGAGCCTTCGGCATCTGCAGCTTCCTGTTGATTGTGGCACTCTCCTTGCCACGATTTGGCGGCGCACAGCACCATTGGGTGAACGGCCTCTACGAAGCGCTTTGCATCATCTTCCTCTTTCCGCTCATCGTTGCCATCGGTGCAGGCGAGAAGCGCGCGGACGGCCCTTCGATCCGGATAGCCCGTTTCTTTGGAGACTTGTCCTACCCCCTTTACATCACACACTATCCGTTGATCTACATCTATACTGCTTGGGTTGTGCAAAATAAGATTCCCCCGGCTCAGGGAGCAATATGGGGCGCATTGTTGTTGATCGGAGCTATCTCCATCGCCTACGCCAGCCTGAAGCTCTATGATGAGCCCGTTCGCCGCTGGCTCAGCCGCAGGTTTCTGACAAGAGCCGCCTGAGCGAAATACGAACGGATTGCTTCGGAATGCATTATCGATGAAACCAGGAATTGGTGGGTGCCCATGCAAGCCCTTCTGTCGGGCTTGCATGAGGCAATCAGCCCGGCCAGACAATCCCGCAAGCTGGAAATCGCAGCCAAAGTGATCGCATCCGCCTGCTAGGATTCAACCGATATCCAAGGGACAAATTCGCCTCAGAAAACTTACGTCTCCCATTCGCGGCGCTCTGTCTCGCCTAATGAAATGGGGACTACACTTCCCGTGCGGCCGGATTCAAATGACGCCTGGAGGATCGCCATAACGGCTATCGCATCGCGGGTCAACACTGGTGGCGCCTTACGTTCCATCACGGCGTTGCGTAACGCTACATAATACATACGCTGATTGCCTGCGGGCGGCAGGACCTCTGAGCGAACTTGCGATACTCCATCGAAGATTACCCCTGGGACTAGATCGCGGCCAAAGGACGGATCAAGCGGAGACATTCCTACCCGAAGCTGTGACTCCTGAGTATCCATGCCATACTTGAACCAACTCGCTTTCGTGCCGTGGAGGATGGAGCGTGGACCGTCGCCCGAAGCAAGAAGCGTGGCATGCAAAATAACACGCAGCCGATCGTAAACGAGTTGAACGTGTGCCCAATCGTCGGTTCGACTTCCTGAACGCAAGGCCGCAAAACTGGCATTCACTGCGAGCGGCAACCCAAACAGGTGGAGAGAGATATCGATCAGATGCGGTCCCAGATCAAACCACAACCCTGCCCCTGGACCGGGGTCCTCGCGCCACCGATGACGCACTTCAGGACGAAATCGATCCATCCGGCATTCAAAATGAGTCACATCCCCGAGCACACCCGACCGGAGAACATTCGCCGCAGCTTGAACTTCACTCTCCCACCGACGGTTGTGAAATACGGTTAGAAGACGGCCATTTTCTTCTGCCATTACCCGAAGTGACCGCGCCTCTTCCAGGTTTAGCGTGAAGGGTTTGTCGATGACGACATCTTTTCCAGAACGCAAAGCAGCAGCAGCCAAAGGGAAATGACTTTCATTCGGGGTAGCAATCACAACAAGGTCAACGTCTGGATGCGATGCCGCCTCTTCCGCAGGGCAGACCGTCACATCCGGGAACTTCTCTCGCACTAGTTCAGGCTTGCGTGATCCGATGACTGATACCAGAAGGCCATCTACCGATTGGATGAGTGGAGCGTGCAGAGTTCTGCCAGCATAACCGTAGCCGATGAGAGCAACGCGGATTCGATTCATCTTTTCCGTCATGATTCGCATGTTTCGTTAGAGGTTCCTCTCTGAATAGAACGCCTCCAAGGCGTTTGGTCTGCTTGCAGCACTGCCAAAGAGATATCAAATAGATCTATTAGACGACAGATGGGCGCGCCTCCATGACTTGAGTTTGGATAGCGACTTTGGCGGATTGTAGATTCTCGCTCGCAATCTCAATCTTGATGGGACCCGCTTGGTTAATTGCCTGAATAAATACCATGCACAAATCATTGAATGCACTACGTTCCGCGGAGTTCGGTTGAACATGCCGGTCTGCTTCGTGGCAGCTCAGATCACAGTTTCCCACTCCAATAATCTTTCCAGGGCCAGTTAACTTGAAATCCACTTATTGCGAGCAGTGGGCGTGAGATCGCTTTGACAGAATGCCGCGAGACAACTGGAGCGCCGGCGAAACTGGTGTTCATTCCGAATCGAAACGTGCTTGCCGCTGATGGTGAAGACGTCTCCTGCTTCCCGTTCTTGAATCTGCGAGCGTCAATCACTCCAGGTTTATATTCGAGCCAAAGCTCTGACGGTTGACTAACAGTTCGACACTGTCGAGGTTTGAATAGCATCGGACGTATATATCCTGCCCTTCCCCTCCGCTCCAGTTCGGTGCGGAAAGAGTTGCAAAACCGGCTCGGTTCCCCACTACGATTTGTAGTAATAGTAAATGCCCTTAGGAAATCCGCAGGTGTCTGGAATGCCGCACTGGGAGCTAATGGCGACACGGTCGTAAGGTGTCGGCTCACCGCGACAGTCAAATCCAGGCCAGGTAACCCACCAGCAAGCCCGCACATCAAATATCGTCCAACACTTTCCGCCTCCGTTTTGCAGTCCTCACAGTCGGCCTTGTACCGCTGACATATCCGCGCTTCGGATCGTTCTCATTCACGCCGCGCACTCTTGCCATTCGCCATCTCCGTAGCTATGGTTAAAAGTTTTGGAAACTGTTGATGAAATTGGTCTATGCCGGTAGAGTCTGGGCGCGCCGGTCTTTTCTCATCGGGAACGCCTCTGTTCCACTAATTGAATCCTTGCACAACGACCACACCCGAAACTCCCTTCCGCCAACCGCCATTCATTGCCGCAGTTACAGGACGGGTTGGATCTGGTTTTTTGGCGAGTCGCTTCATCGTGGAAACGATTTGAGCTCGCATTGGAGTGCCTTGGTAAAAATACTCCTCGTTCGCCAGTGATCAGATCGCGAGGCCAGGGTGGTTGCGGTCCCGACGAATCATTTGCTCAAGCTCGCTCAAACCTTCCGGAGTTGAAGCCATCATTCACGTCTCGGACAAATACCATCATCCTCAGACGATCGCAGGCATCCAGCACCTCCAGAGCTACGTGATTGTGTGCGGTGCGCCAGCCATTCGATCCCATCTGCTTTAGCAACGCACCACGGTCATAATGGATTCGATCTGGTACCGCGAACCCTGCGCCAGCATGATCCCGATGACTGCAAGTACCTTTGATTCCTGACTGGCTTTCCGTTCAAGAAGCCAGGGCTGTCAACAAATGCGCGTTCGAACTCGCATTGGCTCAGATAAAATCGGATCTATCGAGGATTGGAAGAACATCACTCGCGAGATCGCTGCTGCGGCAGCCGCTGGGGAAAATCCCGCTGGGGAGAAAGCCCAGGCGCTAGGTGCGCGTTATATGGAACTTATGAAAAGAGACGCTCACCGGTTTAGGGACATGGTGAACCTCTTCCGTGAGCTGAGTTGATCAATCGGTCCTCGGTAACTTTTCTCAGGGCCACGTGTCGGAAAATCATTTATTCCACTGACGGTCGCAATTTTGCCACGTGACATTGAACCTCGATCTTCGCAGGTTGGAGGTCGTCTGCCGAAGCCTCAAGTTGTATCGATCCTGCCTGTTCCGTGGACTGAACAAACGCCATACCCAAACCGTTGAAGGCGCTTCGAGTGGCAGAGTCCGGAAAATCTGGTTTATCAGCTTCATGGCAGCTAGGGTCGCCATTCCCTACCCCGATAATCTTTCCTGGTCCACTGAGCTTGAACTTCACCTTGTTCATAGCCGTTGGCATGAGGCGACCTTTGGCATCTTGGACTTCAACAGCAATCGCCGAGGCGTCCTCACCATCCGCCGCGATCTTGGTCAAGCTCGGGCGCAACACTAGTTTCGCCGGTGCACCGGTTGTCTCACGGCGATCCGTTAAGACGACCCTTCCATTTTTGGATCCTCGAGTTTCAATGGCTCCCGGTTCGTACTTTACCGTCCACTGGAGATGCGAGTTGCGGACGACGGATTTTGAGCCGAGACTCTTCCCATTCAAAAATAGCTCGACCTGATCCAGATTGGTGTAGCAGCGGACGTCAACATCCTGGCCCTCTTTTCCGCTCCAGTTTCAATGCGGAAAGAGATGCAGCACAGGCTCAGTTCCCCACCACGATTTGTAGTAATAGTAGATGTCTTTGGGAAAACCGCATGTATCCAGTATGCCCGATTGCGAGTTGATGGAGAGCTTCACCGTAGCCATTTGATCGATCTCCTTCAACAAATCATAGAATGACTGCGAACTTCCTGGTCTGAGCGATCGATAACCAACGTTCTAAGCCTTCGGCAGTCCCGAGGATGGAGATCAACCTTCTCTTAGCTCGCTGGGCCATCCGTTAGCAAACCCGTACATCATCATGCCGCCCATCTTTCCTGGCATCAGACGGTCGCATCGGTACGCGCCGTCGAGCCGTATTTTTGACCATTGACGGTCACGGTCGTCCCTTCCGACGCGATCGAAGCTCTTCGCCAACGCTCTCAAGTCCCAACCTAAACTCCGTCAACGAATCTGTGGCTGGCAGTCTTCGGGCGCCCGGAGGTAAATGATGGAGGCAAGCTTGCGAGAGTTCCTTAGGTGGGAACGGCATGCGGTGACCACAGCATGTGTCATGACGATTCTCATTGCAGAGTGCTTGTCGAATAAAGCAGCTTTTGGACAATCGCCTGGTGCCAGCGGCGCCTCGCCCTTCAACTACGACGCAGGTGCCTCTCTCGACGTGACACAAATTTCTGCGAGCGTTCATAAGGGCGTAACTGTTCGGGACATCACCTACACGGGCACAAATGGGGCTACTAATCCGGCTTATCTCGTCATCCCGGAAGGCATGGAAAGTTCGCGGCAATCATTTGGGGCCACTGGCTGATGCCAGGAGCTGCCAATTCCAACAGAGATGAGTTTTTGGACGAGGCAATCGCGCTTGCGCCAAGTGGAGTGATTTCTCTCCTGATCGACTCGCCGCAGCACCGTCCAGGCTTCAATGGAGGATGAAGTCCTTCTGGGTGGAGGACATGAATGGTTATCGGCAGTGGACGAGAGAAGCGGGTCCGTCTCTTGCTCATCCATGCCTCCAAACCCCAGTTCGTGAAGCTAACGCTATATGAAAGGACGGCGATCCAGTACAAGCTTAAGAGGCCAATCGGTAATGACCTCACGTGCCCCTAAAAACTGTTGTGCTTCGGCAACAATGCTAATGGCGGCAGTCAACGAATGAACTCCGTCTACTTTGCTAAAAGTTTCTTTTCGTCCCTCTGGGCTGAACACATCCCTCTGTAGAACCTGCAAAGTCTGGCGGACACTTGCACGAACATCCTCAAAGCGATGCGGACAGTAGCGCAACGTGCGCGTCATCAGATAAATTGCATCGAGGGTCATCCAGAGATGGTTGCTGGGTGACCAGTATCCATCTGGTCGATGCAACCCCAGGACAGTGTCAATGCGCTTTTCGGGATAGAGCATCTCACGATTAAAGAATTGGTAAAGAAAACTGTAGTGAAAGGTGCCCCCAACCTGGTCAATATCTCCCTCGGCCGGCTTATCACGACCCATGAGCCCATTTTTCGGATCAAAAAGTTTGTCACACGTAGCAAAGTATTCGGCAAACCAATCGGGTGAATGAAGTGCTGGAACGAGAGTGTAAATCGATCCCACACCTGCACCCTTATGGCTATCCGGATAGACACCCGTGCGCCAGTTAAGACTGTTGAGATAGGTTCGGATCTGGAAATACTCAGTCCCCATTTTTACCTGGTGCCGCGGAATGAGGTCAAGCAACTGCATGGCTGCAAGAGCAAATGCAGTATTGTGCTGCGGGGTGAGAGTCTTCGGATCTTTTTCGAGAAACCATCCAGTTTCAGGATTTTGAAATAATTCAAACGCGTCTGCCCACTGCGCACGCTCCGTTACTGACGGGTGGAGTGCATTAATGGTGTAAAGAGTGCACGCCATGTCTGCAACACCGTAAAGTGCGGGTGTACTCTGACCAGGTTGGCGGGGGTATCGTCCAGCACCACCTGGCAAGCGGATCGAAGGTTCGTATTCGGCCAGAATCCAATGTACGAACCCCCGCATATCAAATAAAGAGGACTCGGTATTGCGAGCTTTAGCTGGCTCAACAACTGTGGTGACTTGAGCGACACTATATTTAGGTGCAGTGCAAAATAAGGTAGCTGCACCTACACTGCGCAGACACAACGATATAAATTCATTACGAGAATAGTCAGGAATCTCATTTGACTTGTTCATGGCATGTTCTCCTTGTATCTGTTCAATCTCTCATCGGACTGCTCCTAGAAGTGGAGCTTTAATGCGGCCTGAAAGACTCGGCCGCTGCCAGCAGAGGTGATCTGTCCGAACGACTGCTGGGACAGAGCCAAATTGGGGTTGTAGGTGGTGCGGGTCTGAAGAATAAAAGGTGGCGTATTCGACAGATTGAATGCTTCCATGCGGAACTCCAAATTATTCTCGTCGTAGATGTGCCAACGTTTGCTCAGAGCCATGTCCGCGTCGATCAAACCTGGGCTTCGCACTGGGTTCCTCGGCGAGGTGCCGACGGACTGTGGGGCTGCCGGTCCAAAGAGAGAAGTGTTGAAGAAACGACCTACTGTGCGACCGGAGTGAAGAACCGGATTTCCGCTCAGGTTAGGGCGTTGAAGCAAACTGTAGGTGTTGGAAGTAATGGTCGCCTGCTCGACGTCTACGGGTTGACCGTCCTGCGCGGTCGCCAATCCACTGATTTCCCATTCGCCGATGAGAGCATCCATCAATCCTGTCGTATGGAAGTGGCGATCGCGGCCGTATGGTAGATCCCATACCCACGAGGCGACGAATCGTTGTGGAATCTCAGCGGTCGAGTCGGCACGCTCCGCACGCAGGTTGTAGATATCCTCGGCCCAGCTTCCACCTAGTGAGTTGTAGGCCTCCGAACCGTTGTCAATGTACTTAGCCCAGGTGTAAGAGAGGAGGTAGCTGACACCGCCGCGCAGATGCTGC
>Ga0302315_10002198_pt1 | contig 18655 bp, 16 predicted proteins | sample III_Palsa_N3_1_FD_200532 | JGI IMG/M metagenome (GOLD analysis project Ga0302315, IMG submission 200532) | Peat permafrost microbial communities from Stordalen Mire near Abisko, Sweden - III_Palsa_N3_1 | ecosystem: Environmental > Terrestrial > Soil > Palsa > Peat permafrost | place: Sweden...
GGTTAAATTGTAATGCTTTTCGACCTTAAATTGCATTCAAAAAGCTAAAACGATCTTACCTATTTTCAGAAACTATCCCCTTCAAAATAACGGCGGCTATATTTTTCCTATCTTGAAATGCAGCGCATGATTCGTTTAAGCACCGGCCCAGTCATCGTCACTGTTTTGCGGAAACAATATGGACGCGAACCATAGCAACGCACAAGTCAGCAGGGCGTTTCGGTGAGGCAGAGCCTGTCCGTGGCCGGTCAGCCATAGTAAGGTATCAAAAAGGATAATGCACAATACGATCGCTGCCAGCATCGTCCGAAAAAGGAATAATTTATTCGTCATAGCGCTTCCTCCAGGTTTTTTAAGCGGAAAGTCTCCCGCGCGATCAGTTTGCAGTTACAGCCCAGCTCATCCAGTGTACAGCAAATAGTTTTGATTTTTACCGGCAGTTCGTTTACGGTTTCTATCAGGTCGATATGCAGCAGACAATTTTCTTTAATATCAGGGCTGCCTTTGAGTTGCCGGAACAGACCATAAGCCGCTTCGCGGTCGTCGCCAAAAAAATACTGCCCGTAATCCACAAAGCCCTGCGGGGTTTTCAGGCTCAGCAAAATATAAAACTGTGTTTTCATCGCATATAAATAAATTTAAAGAGCCCCTGCAAGCAGGAGCCCTTCAGATTTAATAATCAACCATTAACTCTTGCTTTCCACGGCCGGTGCGGGTTCTTCTTTTTTACTTTCGGGTACCCAAACGACACGGTAGCTGCTTGTCTTGTCTTTTTTAACCTCTTCGAGATAAACCTCGTCAGGCGTTACCCAATAGGTCTTTCCGCTTAATTTGATGGAGTGCGAACCTTCAGGCAGCCTGTCGGTCATATCGCCTACCAGGGGTAAGGAAGCGTCTGCCCGGCTATTGGTATTCAATATGCCATTCGTGCCCACTACTTTATAGGCGATCTTACCATCTTCGTGAAAAACAGATTCATAATAGACCCCTTTGTACTCATAATACGGGTTACCGTCGATGGTCAGGATCTCTGCATCAATGGGCAGCGAAGGAACTTCAGCGCCCAGCGGCGGTGCGGCGATCTTGTAGCTGCCGTCCGCATAGGATTGGTAGAACAGCCCATCATAGTAATAGTAAGGGTAGGTATTCCATAAAAATGAATAATAACCTATGGGCAAAGTATGCACTATTACCCCTGCCATCGGGTAAACATAAGGGTGATAAAAAGTAGCATGTATTTTAAGCGCGTCCGGGCGCATGTGAAAAGCTGTCCGGTTAAAGGCGGTAATACGACCGCTTTGTTGAGCATCGGCAGGAGCGGTTAATCCTAAAACCAGCGAACCTGCGATGCATAATCCTGTTAAGAATTTGCTCATCGTTTTCATGGTGTTTAAAATTTAAGTCCTACAATAGCTTATCCTGAAAAAGGCCGCCATGACGGCAGCCTTTTTGGATATATGATGGATTTATTATTTGATGGCGATCTGACGGCGGACAGTTTTCGCTTCTTCACGTTTGGCGATATCGATACGGAGCACGCCATCGGTGTAAGTGGCATCGATCTGATTGTCGTCGGCGCTTTCAGGCAGCGTAAACGAACGCACAAATGAGTTGTAGCTGTACTCGCGTTTGCTGTAGTTTTTGTGGTTATCCTCGTGCTCAGCGCTTTGTTCCACCGAAATGGTCAGCTGGTTGCCTTCCAGGTTCAGTTTAAAGTCGTCCTTTTTTAAACCGGGCGCTGCCAGTTCAACATGGTAGTTGTTTTCAGTTTCGCTGATGTTTACTGCAGGCACGCGGGTTACCATACGGTCATTAAAAAAAGTGTCGTTAAAAATAGATTCAAAAACGTCGTTAAAGCCTGGCAATAACGCGTTATTGGTTTTGTTGTTCCATTTAACCAGTGTCATGGCCTTTTCTCCTTTAAATATTTTAAGAATTTATTATAATAAACTCCATACAAGTGGTATGCCAATGGGTTTTCACTGAAAAAATTTCAGTTTTTGAATGAAAATTTTTCAGTGCCGGTGTCAATTTTTCAGCGGAGTGAGATGCTAAGCGTTCGTATCAGCGCTTAAAGCAAAGAAATTTACAGGCAATACGCATAAAGCGCCGTTTCTTTTCCGGTCTATTACTTTAAAGTGATCGTCACTTGATTTTTGGGAATAATTACCTAAACCTACCAACAGGTAAAAATTTAGCGTAGCACAGTGATTAGCTGTTAGCCATCTGATCGGTAAATGCTTTAATAGCCGCCTCATAAGGATCGGGATAGCCCATGGCAATTGAATCAATGGAAATAGTTTGCAAATCCAAAGGATCATAACGCAACGGAACTTCGGCATCTGCGTGGGCGATTTTTGCCGCCTTTTCGGCACTGGATAATGATATGGTTAAATCGGCCTGGTAAGGCGGGGTTGCATTTTGGGGTTTAACGTTTAAAACCAAATCCCATTTACTGTAACCTTTTTGTGCCAGCAGTGGGTTTGCCAATTGAACTTCTTTTGCAGACAATACAGTCCCAGTAGCTTTAGCGCCAACCTGTAACAGCTGCGGGCCCAGCACCAGCGGATCAAGCCTGTTAGCACCAACGCCCAAGGTTTGCCCACCGGTCATGGCTGATGGTGCTAATGCCATAACTTCGGGATGCTGCGGGTCATAAATAAAATACAAACGCGTACCAATTACCGGTGCATAACCATCAATAGGCTGGGTTATGGTAACCCGTTTTGGCGGTTCGCCAATGTTATCAATATCCATAGTAATCAGGCTATCGCGGCCACCTGCGGGCATAATACTTACTATGGTGGCTACGCCCGGTTTACCGCTTTCGCGCAACTCGGGCGATAATGCCATATAGCCTTTCATGATATTGCTGTTAAGGTCCATGGTACCGATGGTATTACTATTATCATCCACCAGTTTAGTTTTCGCGTTGCCACCAAACGGCGTTGGCGAAAGCACAACGTTATTGGGATCTTTAGGATCTACCAACACATAAACCTGGTCTCCGGCACGCGGTATGGAGCCAAGACCGATCAATTGTTTGATTTCAACCTGCCGTGGCTGGCCGCCAATATTTTCTATTTGCAGGGATAAACGCATTTCAGGCATTTGGTTAACCGTAGTACCCGTTTGCGATATACTTTGCACATAGGCTATAGCCAGGCTACCTTCCTGTGCCAACCGCTTGCGATTTTGTATTTGTTTGTAAACGCCGCCAAAAACTTTATAAAACACAAAACCTACTATCAGTATGATGACAACCGGTATTAAGAATGAAGCGTCCAGGAAGAAATTTTTTAGTTGATAATCAAGGAACAAATGGTTGATCGTGCTGTTTATTTTATTTCTAATAAAATTCCTGATTACGCGATAAAGAGAACGAAATTATCTTAGTTGAATCCGAAGGTGCGCGTGAGCAATACTCGCAGAAAATGATGAGATGATTACCAATGATTATACAAGCTAATAAAATTACTCAGGATGTCACCTTCTATGTTGGCCGATTATTTAAAGAATAATGGTTTTTACAATATCAATTTTGACTGAAATAACTTAATATTCACATTTTGATTTAACCTAATTGAATAACAACTTTCGCATATGAAAAGTAAAATACCGGGTTTGACATTCTTCATTTTGCTATTGACAACATTTATTCTTATTACCAGCCCAGCCGCCTCGCAGCATATAGCCCTCAACGATGAGTTGCAACTGTGGCCCGGCAGGGTACCCGATGGTCCGGGGCCGCAAGGATCAGAGATAATTTCCGAAAAAGGATCTTATACCAATATTTCCAGGCCCCGCCTCATTGTGCACCGTCCGAATCACCCTAACGGTTTGGCAATATTAGTGATTAGCGGCGGTGGATATGCGCATATCGAGATTGGCAATGAAAGCAATCCTGCGGCAGAGTGGTTGCAGGAACATGGTGTAACCGCTTTTGAATTGATTTACCGATTGCCTGAAGAGGGCTGGACATCTACAAACGTACCTTTTCAGGATGGCCAGCGAGCCATGCGCATTATACGAAGCAAGGCAGCAGAATTGGGGATCAACCCCCATAAAATCGGCATCATGGGGTTTTCAGCAGGCGGCCATTTAGCAGGAATGATCGAAACCAGCTTCGACTATGCCTATTACAAACCCGCCGACGATGTAGATCACATTTCGGCACGCCCTGATTTTGCGGTGCTTTTGTATCCCGTCATCACGATGTTGCCTCCTTATGACCATACGCATTCAGAGAAAGTCATCATTGGTAAGCATCCGGACAGTGAACAGCAGCAAATTTATTCCGTTCAGTTACATGTAAATGCCAATACCCCACCCACTTTCCTGGCACAGGCGGAAGATGATCCTGTCTCTAATATAGAAAACAGCCGTTCGATGTACGCCGCATTGCAAAAAAATAATATCTTAACGGAGCTGCATGTCTTTCCGGCCGGGGGACATGGCTGGGGTATGGGTAAACCCGGAACACCAGAAGCACAATGGCCTGAACTATTTTTAAAATGGGCGGAAAGGAATGCCATCTGGCGGCGGTGAACTGGTGCCTTTAATTGTCAATAGTTATAACCTTATACCGGTTTTAATAAAATATTAACCTTCTCTTTACATAAAAGGGTTTACAGTCGTCTTTGAGACAATTAATATTTAAATTTGGTATGATTAAGTTATAAATGAGCGTATTTTCAAATAAAGGCACGGATGACAAGTTATTGCTCTCGCAATTACGCGAAGGCAATACTGATGCCTATCGTGCCCTTTATCAGAAATATTGGGAACAGGTCTATAATCATATTTACAAACGTCTCAAAGACCGGGACCTGGCAGAAGATTTGACCCAAGATGTTTTTATGCAGCTTTGGACAAAACGGGAAGAGACTATAATCGAAAACCTTCCGGCCTACCTTTTTGTCGCTTCCAGAAATACCGTCTATAAGCAAATATCCCGTCAGGCCAGGTTTGTTCCGATCAATGAACTGGTCAATTTAAATATGGCTGATGTACAAGCTGATTCCAGGCTGTTGCTGGAAGAGTTTCAAAAAGCATACGAAGTATTGATCGGCACCCTGCCACTTGCCCAGCAGGCTATTTTTAGAATGCGTTACCAGGAAGATCTTTCGCCCACAGCAATTGCCGAGGCGCTCAACTTATCGCCAAAGACCGTGAGAAACCAATTGGGTAAGGCTTTAATCAAAATAAAAACAGGTATAGGTTTAGTAACCATTATTATTATTTGTTCCGGGAGTTGATAAATTGGGGAATTCAAGACGAAATTCCGGACATTATTCTTTAATTATTTAGCCTGGGGTTATTTTACCGCCACTTTTTTAAAAAAGACACCTAAAGTTTTCAATTAAAAACAAACTTCACACTTTTAAGCCCTCTTATCCCTGCACAAAATGTATATTCTTTCTATAGAGGTGCAACTATACGAGTCGATTTCTAAATAAAAACAATCATTATCAATTTTTTTTTCAAAAGCGTGGGCGGATCTGAGTTTTTTGGTACATATATCTAAAGAATAGCCAAAGCACACCGATGGAGAAAGAAAAATTTCTGGAAATTTTAAAAAGGCACCTCAACGAAACTGCTTCGCCCGAAGAAGAGGAGTTCTTAAGGACGTATTATAATTTATTTGAAGCGGAGCCGGAAGTTTTAACACTGCTTTCTGAAAAAGAAAAATTGCGGCTTGGGAACCGGATAGAAAAGCGTCTCTTTCAGCAGATAGCACAGCCACGGAAATCGTGGCGGCAAAGAAATTATCGCTATGTGGCTGCAGCAGCATCCGTGCTGATTGTTTTATATTTTGGTGACCGTTATTTTTTATCCAAACAGCCGGCACCACAAATTGCTGCAATAAAAACAAAAGATATCGGACCCGGTGGTAATAAGGCTATTCTGATATTATCCAATGGCGTAAAGGTTTCTCTGAATGAAACCCGGGGAAAGGTAGCTGTTCAACGTGGAGTCACCATTAATAAGAATAATTCAGGTCAGCTGGTTTATTCTAAGATCGATACAAAAGAGCCGGTAGCTGCCGACGGTTTTAATACCATTATTACCCCGAAGGGTGGCCAGTACCAGGTGGTTCTTTCGGATGGCACGCATGTATGGTTAAATGCCGCTTCATCACTTCGATATCCCGCTTCATTTGCCCATGTAAAAGAGCGCCGGGTTGAATTAACAGGTGAAGCATATTTTGAAGTCGCCAAAAACAAGGCCGTGCCATTTTTGGTCAAATCTGCTGGCCAGGAAATCAGGGTTTTAGGTACGCATTTTAATGTAAATACCTATCCCGACGAACCGGCCACCAAAACGACTTTACTGGAAGGAAGTGTGCTGATCAACAATTCTGCATTGCTCCGGCCCGGTGAGCAGGCCAGTGTAGCCGGCAAAACCGTTCATATTTCACCGGTTGATACTGAACTCGCCACTGCCTGGAAAAACAACAAATTTATGTTTGAAAACGAGGACATCCATGATATCATGCGTATGGTGGGAAGATGGTACGATGTGGATATCAGTTATGAGGGAAATGTAACAGGCGAAAAGTTTGGGGGTTCTGTATCCAGGTTCACAAACGTATCCAAAGTACTTAACATACTACAATTAACCGGGAATGTTCACTTTAAAATAGAAGAAAGGAGAATTATAGTGAGTAAATAAATACCTACCTCCTGTCCGCCATAAAAAAACCGTTCCCGATAGCACTCGGAGAACGGCCTAAGTCTGGCAATAAAGTAAATTATTCATCCACAAACTCACAACGCGCCGATGCCTTCGAAACAAAAGGCGTGCTGTGTAACCAAACCCATCAAATGTATAAATTTTACATCACAAAGAGAGGTGTGCCTTCACGGTACCTACATAAAATCCTTTTTATCATGCGCCTAACGACCATCATCCTTTTCGTTGCCTTTATGCAGGCCAGCGCGGCAGGGTTGGCCCAAAATGTGACCTTGTCGAAGCATAACGAATCCTTAAAGAACGTTTTAAAGGAGCTTCGGCGGCAAAGCGGCTACGACTTTGTCTATTCTGAATCGCTCATCCAAAAAGCAACCCCCGTTAGCATCAGTGTGAAGGGTGTGCCTGTCGAACAAGCGCTAAGGCAGATCTTCGCCGATCAGCCTTTGGCCTATAATATTCAGGACAAGACGGTGGTACTTACCTTAAAAACGATGGCAACTGCTGTAAAAAAAAGTGAATTGTCCGCAGCCGATATTTCTATCCATGGAAAGGTTTCCGACGATAAAGGAAATTCCCTGCCGGGTGTCACTGTCACTATCAAGGGTACCGGTAGAAAGACGGCGACCAATGCCGTCGGCGAATATACGATTGCTGTTCAAAGCAGTAATGATACGCTTATTTTTACCAGAATCGGCATGAATACGCTGGAGGTAAGAGTTGGAAATAACAAAGAGCTGGATGTTACCCTTAAAAGCGGCAGCACGCTTTTAGATGAAGTTAAGGTCAATACCGGCTTTCAAACGATAAAAAAGGAGCAGATGACCGGGGCTGCCGTAGCTGTTACGAGCGCTGAACTGGAACAAAGGTATCAACCCAATGTCATTAACAACCTCGAAGGGCGTGTGCCGGGCCTGGTAAACTATAATGGCAAGACCGAAATCAGGGGCGTCAGTACGTTACAAGCTTCGAGCGCTGTGCTTATCGTTGTGGACGGGCTTCCAATCGAAGGTTCCATAGCGGATATAAATCCTTATGACATTGAAAGCATTACAACCTTGAAAGATGCCGCTGCCGCTGCGATTTACGGCGCCAGGGCCTCCAATGGGGTAATTGTCATTGTCACCAAGAGAGCAAAGGAAAAAAGGACGTCCGTGGAATTTTCCAGCGACCTCACCGTTACAGCTAAACCCAATATCGACTTTCATTTGCTGACGCCGGCACAGCAGGTGGATATGGAAAGCGAATTCTGGAATTATGATTATGTAAGCGGGAAGGTAGCGGGAACAGTTGCCAATACGACTAACCAGATCAATCTCGGAACCCCGATTACTCCTGTGCAGTATGCGTGGTACCAATACGCGCTGGGGACGATCACGCAAACTCAATTGCAAAGCCAGTTGAATGCATTCAAACAAAATAATTTCAGACAGCAATATAAGGACGATGCTTTGCTTAATGATGTGCTGCAGCAATATAACCTTGCTATCCGGACCAATACTGACAAACTGAATTCCAGTATCGTTGTCAATTATAAAAACGATAATACCGGCATAATCAACGGTTATAACAAGCAGCTTAACCTTTTTTACAAGGGAACCTACACTGTCACCAAATGGCTGGATATAAATTATGGCGTCAATACAGTAATCGGCCTGACGAATGCTACCAACAGCGACTTTGCAGGAAGCGCGTTAAATGAGCCGGATTACCAGCAACTTGTAGCGCCAAATGGTACCCATGTACAGTACGCGACGGGCGATTATAACCAATATAATACCTTGACGCAAAATAACCCATATCTACCCAGCTTGCTGGTAAACCACCTGGACGAACTGGCACTGGACCGCATCAAAGGCAGAACGACAAATTCAAGGTATTATGTCAATATGAATGTAAAGATTCTGCCAGGCCTTACGTTCAATCCTTATTTCCAATATGAAAACCAGCAGAGCACCACGTCAGCTTACTCCGAACAGAACAGTTATGCTAACCGGTTCTTAACAGACCTTTATGCCTCACGTACCGGAACTTCCCCGAATTACACTTACTCAGATCTTTTACCAACAACCGGGGGAATGCTGGCCACAACGCAGCGAACAGGCAATTACTGGACTACCCGCGGACAATTAAATTACGCCCGCGACTTCGGTAAGAATTCGTTAACGGTTATTGCCGGTACGGAATTCCGGCAGGAACACAGTTCTGGTACAAACGGCCTTCTGTTGGGCTATGACGAACAGTTGCAGTCGCAATCCACGGCTACTGTGAATTTTAATGCTTTGTCGCAGCAGACCGTACCATCTCTTGTCGCACCTCAATACCAGCTGGCAGGTGTATATGCAAACCTGGCTAATAAAATCGGGGTCATCCGCGACACTACTAACAGGTATGCTTCATTTTATGCCAATGCTTCCAATACTTACGATCATAAATACACGATTTTCGGGTCGATTCGTAAAGACTATGCCAATCTGTTCGGCCTGGATGCTAAATTCCGTGGCAGGCCATTATGGTCGGCGGGAGCAGGCTGGAATATCCATAACGAAGACTTTATGTCTGATGTTCATTGGGTAAATTTTCTTAAGCTCAGGGCTTCTTACGGGGTAACCGGCAACATCAATCCATTTGTGAACAGTTATCTTACTGCTACGACCGGTACAAGTAACCCGCTAACCGGTCTTCCAATAGCAACGATTGCAAATCCGGCGAACCCTTACCTGACATGGGAAAAGACAGCAACATTTAATCTTGGAACTGATTTCACGCTTTTAACGGGGCGGTTAACAGGCTCTTTAGACTGGTACCATAAAAAAGGCACTGACCTTTTCGCCAATAAATTGCTCGACCCGTCAGAAGGCTTCAGCAATTATACAGTCAATAATGCCAGTATGCTTAATAAAGGCTTAGAACTTTCCCTGAGCTATAAATGGTTCAATCCGACTACCAGGAATGGTTTTGGATGGTCTACCATGGTCATCGTAAGCCATAACGATAATAAGATCCTTTCCGTAGACCAGCTGGCTACATCACCTTTGGCCAAGGTTCAAGGCTCGAACACAGGCGCACAGGAGGACCCCACTATCCCCAGCAGTTATACCGCGGGGTTCCCGGTAAATTCACTGTTTTCATTTCAATATAAAGGATTGAATGCCCAGGGTCAGCCCCAATGGCTAAAGTCGGATGGCACGCTGACCACGGTGGCGCTATCTGCCAACGATATGAGTTCATTGGTTTATTCCGGACAGCTGGATCCGAAAAACAATGTTGCGGTGACCAATATCTTTCACTATAAAGGCTTTAATCTTAATATTTTAGTGGTGTATTATGGCGGCCAATCGATACGGGCCGATGTTCCTTCAGTTTACCAGGCTCCAGCTTTCGGAGCGATGCCATCCTACCTGTTAAATAGCTGGACGCCGACCAATACGCACACCAACATTCCAGGTTACGGACAATATGTTCCGCCAGCAGGAGTTCCTGCCTATTACCTTGGATATTCTGACGCATTTGTTCGGGCAGGCGATTTTATCAAAATAAGAAATGCTGTGTTAGGTTATAATTTGCCGCTGCAAATTATCAGAAAAATAGGGGCCAATAGCCTGAACGTTCACTTCCAACTGAATAACCCAAAAGCATTATGGCTGAAGAATAACGATGGTATTGATCCGGAGACGGGCGGGGCACCTATACCTACTTCTTATGTTTTTGGATTAAGTGTTTTGTATTAACTGTTTAAATAAGGACAAAATGAAAAAAGCAATCTATTATATAGCGGCAGGCATTACATTATTACTGACGGCCTGCAATAAGTTTACCGAGATTACGCCCAAAGGAGTAAACCTGCTAAGCACCGTCGATCAGCTGGATCTTCTCTTAAATTATAATTTCGGCGCACAAACGTTTTTTAAGTTTGACGATGTGGGCGTTATCATCAATGATCACTATCCTTATGTGACCAATGTTGTTACGACGATCAGTTCACCCACCAAAAGCTTAAATTATGCCTACCTGACCTATGACGAAACGGTTGACAGGGTAACGCTTACCCCGTCTGACGTTCGGTATGCGGGGATATACAATATCATTGATAACATCGACAATGTTATCCTTGAAAAAGCAGACGCGGCCACCGGCGACAAGACGAAAGCAGCCCGGCTAAAGGCGGAGGCGTATATTGAACGTGCTTATTTCCATTATCTGCTGGTGAATTTATTCGCAAAAGCTTATAATCCTGCCACAGCAGCGACCGATGGTGGCATACCTTACGTATTGGACGATGACCTGAGCAAACAAAACGATAAGCTAACTGTGGCGCAGGATTATCAAAACATGATCGCCGATATTAACGCGGCGTTCGCCCTGAATAGTCTTCCCGATGTTCCGGCGAACAATATGCGCGTGGGGAACGGGTTTGCTTATGCGGTCAAGGCCAGGGTGTTGTTGTCGATGGGCGATTACGCAAATGCTTTGATCGCTGCAAACGCGAGCCTTGCTATCAACAGTTCGATCCAAGACCTGCGGCCCCTTGCAACGACAGGTTTCGCCGGGATTGTTACCAGGGCGCCCCTTACGCCCGTTGATAATTTATTTTATGCGGCCGCAAGTGCCGGGGGCCCGTTCTTCATGAGTTTCAGTACAGAATTTACCGCAACGTATTTTGAGCCCGGGAACCTCTTTAATAATAATTATCCTGCCGGCGCAATGTACCCGGGTTCAAACCCGATCATCGGCATCCCAACCTCCAGGTTTTGGTATGCACAAACATTCTCGACGAATATGGCAGGACTGTGTACCAGTGATGTTTATTTCGCCAAAGCTGAATGCCTGGCCAGGAGAGCTACCGGTACGGACCTCGCTGATGCAACTGCGATCGTTAATACATTCAGGCAGTACAGAATTGATCCTGCCGTGTATCAGCCTTTACCAAATGCTACCTCAACGGCTCAGGCAATGGCGTATTTGATGAAAGTTGTCCGGGCTGAAAATTTTGCGACCTATAAAGATTTCTTTGACATCAAACGCTGGAACACGGAAACCGCTTATCAGCAGACGATTACCCGTACAATCAGCGGTGTCACGTATTCTTTGAAGCCCAATTCACCGTTGTATATTTTCCCTTTTCCTCAAAATGCGACCACTTACAATACCAGCCTGACGCAAAATTATTAATTGAAACAACCACTTATGCCTGATGGAATCCATCAGGCATAAGTACTCATGAACGGCTTTGCTGTAGAAAGATCATCCGGTTCCATTCACTTGTGGAACCTGTTTAAATACTATAAATTATGAAAATCAATTTTTTTAATTTTTTTACGCTTCTGCTTTTCTTCCCTTTTTGGGGTTTTTGCCAGACAGAAAAACCCGGTATGCCTTTTACGCTTCACGGACAGATCGATGACCCTAAACTTGATTCTGTTTCTTTCCTCTATATTAATAATCTGGGAAAGGTAAGTCGCGAGTTCATTCCTGTTGAAAATGGCACTTTTACCATCCAGGGCATCATCAGTCAGCCAACAATGGCCTATCTGTTGTTTCTGCATAAGGGAGAAAACCTGAGCAGGCGGGACAAGGAAATAAAGACAGACCATATATTTATCGAGCCGAAAGAAATGATCATCACTGCCGAGGCAGATGCAAAAGGCTATGTTCACCTGAAAGGATCCCGATCTCAGGAAGAATGGAATGATTTAAAAATGCAGACCAGCCCGGTTCAGCTGAAGATTGATTCCATAAACAAGGCTGAGGGTAGCGTAGCTCATGGAACAGCCAGCACCAGTGAAAAGCAGCTATTCTTACGGAAAAAATTAGCTGATATCAACTATGCGTATTTCCTAAGCCATCCCGGTTCCTACGTTACGGCCAACCAGGTGATGTTCTTTACTGCGGCATTCAGTCTTGATTCATTAAAACATGTATATGAAAGTTATTCCCCGGAAATCAAAGAGAGCATGGATGGGAGAAGGCTGGCTGCTGAGATCAAAAGCCGGAGCGCAGGATTACCCGGAACAATGGCATTTCAGTTCACCGTACCCGATAAAGATGGTAAACAGCTGTCACTGGCCGCTTTTAAAGGAAAATACGTGTTATTGGATTTCTGGGCAACCTGGTGTGTGCCTTGCCGGGCAAGTATGCCGCATATGGTCAGCCTTTACAACAAGTATAAAGGAAAAAATTTCGATGTGGTCGCTATCGGGGATGATGATAATCGGGTAAAGGAATGGTCTGATGCCATTGAACATGATGGCACCGGTGCTTTTCATCATGTGCTTCGGGGGGTGAATGCCGATCTTACCCGGAAAGGTATACCTAATCCAAGGGACCTGGATGAAGGTTTTGGTGTGCGTGCATTACCAACACTTGTACTGATTGATCCGGACGGAAAGATCATTGGCCGCTTCACAGAACATGAAGAGGAACTGGATAAAATGCTGGCAACTCTATTGAAATAAGTTTGAACTGATAAACGATCAGTAAAGAAAAAAGAATAATTAAGCGATCTAACATTTTAAAGCAAATAGTTATGAAATTAAATACAATGAGTATAATCCTGGCTTTGGTAGCCTTGCATGGGCCGGCCTCTGCACAGGTGCCCGAACGGATTCAACATATAGTATTCAAAGGCACGGCCGATACTTCTTATAATGGGGCGACACTTATCTTATACAATAAGATTACCGGCGATCATGATTCTGTGGCTATCGCCAATGGCCGGTTTGAGATTTCTGTACCTTTCAAAGAACCTTCACGCTACATGTTTTATAGTAAGTATGAAGTGAAAAAGAAGGGTGGATATGCCCCTTTTGGGATTATCGTAACCAAACCAGGTGAGATTAATCTAAAAGCCGACATGGAAACCTTTAGCAATTCAGTTGTATCGGATGATCCTGAAAATGACCTTTATGTAGGTTTCAATAATGGCGGTTTGCCCGCACGTCAAGTAATCATAGATAAACTAACTGAAAAATACGGCCCCGATTTTAGAAAGCACCTGAATCAGAAAGATTCGTTATATGCTGAAGTAAATAAATATTACAATGATTTAAATAACGGGTATAATTCGGCCCAGGTAGGCAGGTTGGGCGTATTTATTAAACAGCACCCTAATTCATTTTCAGGTATGCTCCTCCTCAGCAACATGATAACTATCATTCCAGCAGATAGCGCCCAATTTTATTACAAGGAATTGGGCCCGGCATATAAAAATACCAGTTATGCATTAAATGTTCAAAAAACCATTGATGCGAAAAACAGTACAGCTATAGGCAAAATCGCCCCTGATTTTGAGCAACCGGACACGGCTGGAAAAATGGTTAAACTTTCAGATTTTAAAGGTAAATACGTTCTTTTGGATTTTTGGGCTAGTTGGTGCGCCCCCTGCCGGGAGGAGAACCCAAACGTTGTAAAGGCTTATCAAAAATACAAAGACAAAGGTTTTACTGTATTGAGCGTATCACTTGATCAGCCCGGGAAAAAAGCGGCCTGGTTAAATGCTATTCATAACGATCAGCTTACCTGGACGCAGGTCTCGGATCTGAAGTTCTGGAACAACACGGTTGCTAAATTATATGGTATACAATCGATACCACAAAATTTCCTGCTGGATAAAGATGGGAGGATCATAGCTATAAATATTAAAGGCGATGACCTAAACAGGAAATTACTTGAAATTTTCCTAAAATAGGTAATACAGCTGAATCCTTGACAAAAGTCATATCGGATAGGCGGTATCACTTTTTGTCTCGGACAATACAAAGAAGCTTTGTACTGTTGTAATATTGGGTAGTGTGGCCAGTTTATTCCGGTAAAATTGTCGATAAGCCTCCATATCCTTAGTGGCGATGCGAAGGATAAAATCAAAGGTGCCGGTCATTTGCAGACATTCCATAACCTCAGGAAACTTTACTACCTCCTTCTCGAAAGTGTCAAGTGTTCCGGCGGTATGATCATTGAGCAGCACATGGCTGATGGCGATCAGACTGCGATCTATTTTTGTGCTATCCAATATGGCAACGATACGTTTTATGTAACCCTGTTCTTTCAACCGCTTTATCCTTTCATGAATTGTAGCGATAGATTTGGAAAGTTTATAAGAGATTTCCTTATGAGAGAGTTCTGCATTCTGCTGCAAAAGTTTTAAAATCGCTAAATCTGTTGGATCTAAATTGCTGATGGACATGTTCTTAGAATTACAATACTGAAAAAAGACACAGATAAACAGATGTGCATTGATGATTACTGAATAAATCAACAATTTAAAACCTAATTTCCATAAAATATTCGGATTTATTGGATTTAATTTGACTAAAAATAATATTTCATGAGATTTATCCGAAATAAGTCTCAATATGGAATCTATAATTTCGGCTAATCTGGATCAAGTCAAGGCGGCAAAGTTTAAGGACCTGTGGCATCTGGTTGGTAACACGCCAATGCTGGAAATTCACTATAAATACAAAGGCAATCCCGGAAGCATTTTTGTAAAATGCGAACATTATAATCTTACCGGAAGTGTTAAAGACAGAATGGCGCTCTACATTTTATATCAAGCCTATCTCCGCCGGCAAATCAAGCCAAAAGATACTATTGTAGAAGTCACTTCTGGTAATACCGGGATATCCTTTTCTGCAATAGGGAAAGCGCTGGGGCATGAAGTCATTATCATGATGCCTGACTGGTTGAGCAAAGAACGCATGGACATCATTACCAGCATGGGGGCAAAAATCCATCTGGTCAGTAAAGAAGATGGTGGCTTCCTGGGAAGTATCCGCTTAGCCGAGCAAATGGCATATGCCTCGGACCGTTTTTTTCTGCCCAGGCAATTCGAAAATGAATATAATGCAGCGGCACACGAGCTAACGACAGGCCCCGAGATTTGGCAACAGCTTGCAGGACTGAACCTGCTTCCGGATGCTTTCATTGCCGGCGTAGGTACCGGAGGAACGGTTACCGGAACAGGAAGATTTTTAAAAAGCCTCAACTCCGATATAAAAATTCACCCGCTTGAACCGGCAGAAAGCCCAACATTAACTACCGGCTATAAAACAGGAAGTCACCGCATACAGGGAATCTCCGATGAGTTTATTCCGGCGATTGTAAAACTGGATGAACTGGACGAAGTTATCCAGGCCAATGACGGAGATGCCATTATCATGGCGCAAATGCTCGCCCGCCAACTAGGATTGGCTGTGGGAATTTCTTCAGGGGCGAATGTAATAGGCGCTATCAAGACCCAGCAAAAAATGGGCGGTAAAGCCACAGTTGTTACATTATTTAGCGATAGCAACAAAAAATACCTGAGTACCGATCTGGTGAAAGATGAACCGCTAAAGGAAGGATATCTTTCACCGGATATTGAGCTAACCGATTACCAGCCTATAGCACGCCTCACCCAACCCATTCTTTAAAAAAATTAAACGACGATGAAAACGGAACATTTATTAAATATCAAAGCAGAAGATGCACCCGGCTTATTAAACAGGGTGCTGATCATGTTAAGCCGAAGAAGGCTTGAAGTAAAAACGGTGACTATGGCCAGAACCGATATCAGTTGTGTAGTTATGATCTCTATTGAATTATCTATTGAGCCTGAAGCGATACAAAATCTAAAGTTACAACTTGAAAAAATCATAGAGGTGTTTAGCGCTGAAGCCATCGCGTGCACATCAGCTGTTCTTCAAAAATTGGCTCTTTATAAATTATCTAATGCTATTTTAAAGGAGCCGCAGGCCGCATTTATCCAAAAATACGGCGCTGATATAGTTAGCTTGTACCCGGATTGCTTCGTTATTAGCAAATCGGGAAATTCTATGATCATAAACGAGCTTTACAGAATGCTGGAAGGTAAGTTTTTGTTAGGCTTCGCGCAAACCGGTTCTATAGCCGATACCCCATTTTTGGAGAGCAATGACGAGTGGCGAATTAGCAAGCTGGCAGCATAATGCCGGCAAAAATTTAATTAACATAAAAATAAATCACAGTCATATGAAAAAGTTTAATCTGTTAGGTTCCATTCTGCTAGTTTTCTTTTCAGGGTTTTATGCGAAAGCACAAATATTGGCGCCGGTACATTGGAGTTATGGTTCGAAGCGCATCAGCAAAACAGAGGCAGTTGTATTCATAAAGGCCAGTATTGATGATGGCTGGCATATTTACTCGCAGACCGTAAAAGATGGCGGGCCGGTCAGAACGACATTTATATTTCCTGCAAACAGCAATTACCAACTGGTCGGAACAACGACAGAGCCCAAGCCGGTGACGGTTTTTGAAAAGGTCTTTAACATGAATGTCAGCTATTTTGAAAAATCTGTGATTTTCCAGCAGCACATCCGGCTCAAAGCTGACCAGGTCTCTGTCAAAGGACATCTTGAATATATGACCTGCAATAACAAACAATGCCTCCCGCCCGAAGATATGGATTTTGAAATCCCTGTGAAATAAGTAATCAACAGAAACACGTGCAGAATCTATGTTATTATGCCTTCATTAATTTATAAAAAATGCCTGCGGTCAGGCTTATTGCTCCTTTTACTTTTTCTATTTAAGTACGGAGTAACACAGGCGCAGGATACTGTTTCCAGTAAAGATGTTCAATTTTCTAATAGCACGCCGACCGCAAAAATTGTTGTCAAGGCGAATAATTCACCGAAAACGACTATAAAAACCGTTTTAAAAACGACGAAAATCCCGCAATCCCTTTGGGCTATATTCATCGCGGGATTGTTGGGTGGTTTTGCCGCGATCCTTATGCCCTGCATCTTTCCCTTGCTGCCATTAACCATGAGTTATTTCACTAAAAATGGTAAAGGGGCTGTGTTCCGGGCAATGCTCTATGGAGTTTTTATTATCACGATCTACGTTGTGCTTGGACTTGCAGTTACTATTGCTTTTGGGGCTAGCGCCTTGAATAGCCTGTCCACCAATGGTATATTTAATTTTTTCTTTTTTATACTATTGGTTATTTTCGCCGCTTCATTTTTAGGCGCATTTGAGCTCACCTTGCCCAATTCATGGGCTAATAAGATGGATCAGCATGCAGATAAAGGAGGCATTGCAGGTTTGTTTTTTATGGCTGCAACGCTCGCACTGATATCTTTCAGCTGTACGGGGCCAATTATTGGAACTTTGCTGGTGCAGGCTGCAACTACAGGCGCTTTGCTTGGTCCCGCGACAGGAATGTTTGGTTTTTCTTTAGCGTTAGCCGTTCCATTTGTTTTATTCGCGCTTTTCCCCGGTATGTTAAAGTCACTTCCTAAATCGGGAGGTTGGCTAAACAGTGTAAAAGTTGTACTCGGATTTCTGGAACTCGCATTATCGCTTAAGTTCCTGAGCAATGTAGACCTTACTTATCGCTGGCATTGGTTTGACCGGGAAGTTTTTCTGGTATTATGGATTGTAATCTTTGCGTTGATGGGACTATACCTTTTAGGTAAATTAAAATTGAGTCACGATAGTATCTTACCATTTGTAAGCGTACCCAGATTGTTTTTAGCGATTATTATTCTGTCATTTACCGTGTATATGATTCCCGGATTATGGGGCGCACCGTTGAAATCTATTGCAGCCTTTCTACCGCCGCAGGAAACGCAGGATTTCGACCTGTATACACCCACTCTTTCAGCAAGTGATCGTTCTCCGGCTATTGATGAACGGGAACCTCATAAATATGCAGCCCTATTCCATGCGCCCCTGCGAATCAACGCTTTTTTTGATTACAGGGAAGGAATGGCTTTTGCCAAAAAGGAAAACAAGCCCGTACTTATTGATTTTACGGGCCACGCCTGTGTCAACTGCCGGAAGATGGAAGCGACAGTTTGGCCGGATAAAACAGTATTACCGATGATACGAGATAAATATGTGCTGATACAGTTATATGTAGATGACAAAACACTACTGCCCGACAGCGAGCAATATATCAGCAAATTTAGTGGAAAACACATTTCAACAATTGGCGCTTTAA
>Ga0302315_10002199_pt1 | contig 18650 bp, 27 predicted proteins | sample III_Palsa_N3_1_FD_200532 | JGI IMG/M metagenome (GOLD analysis project Ga0302315, IMG submission 200532) | Peat permafrost microbial communities from Stordalen Mire near Abisko, Sweden - III_Palsa_N3_1 | ecosystem: Environmental > Terrestrial > Soil > Palsa > Peat permafrost | place: Sweden...
GCCGGTTCTTCATCGCCTGCCGAAACGCATAACTCAAAGCCATCTCAACCCCCTCGCTCCACCCGCAACACGCGCGGCTCCCCCACCTCATCCGGCTGCGTCCACATCCGCACCATCGTCGGCAGCACCAGGACTCCAAATGCCAGCCATGTAAATGCAATCGCCGTAACCGCCAGCATCGTCCGTTCAGCGCCGAAGGGCCCCAGCAGACAGACACCCCAATATCCCGCGACCACAAACACCAGTCCCCGGCGCATCAGGCGATATGCCGTTCCCTCGGATTGCAGCCGCAGCTCCGCCTCCCGTTCATCGTGCCGCACCCTTCCTCGAAAGCCGTCCCGGATCTGCCGGTTGAAGATCTCTCCGCGTTGCCTCTCCGTCAGTTCATCGAACTCAGCCCCATACTCCATCACCGCCCGGTCCTCCAGCGTCGGCTGCGCCAGCTGGATCCGCATCGCACGAAATGCCCACCACGCAAGCCCAAGAAATAAAACAGTATTCTCCAACCCCAGAACAGCCGAAAGCCGCGTGGGAATAAGTGTCACCCACGCAAAAAATCCCAGCAGCAAAATCCATCCAATCACCAGTGCGCGTCTCGCACGACGACTGTTCTCCCATCGGTAAAACCGCCGAATCTTCGACCACTCTACAAGCCTCAGCGTCTGCGCCCGTACCGGAACAAACCACCACCCGATCTTCCGCCAGAACCAGCTCCGCTCCTCCATCGTCACGCCTCCCTCTCCACCACCCGCACCTCGCCCACCTCATCCGGCTCCGTCCACATCCAGATCATCTGTGGCAAAGCCAGTACCAGCAAAAAGAGCCACGCCACTACCACCGGACCATTCGTCCACCCGGCCCTGACCTTCCCCACAGGCGCCAGCCACCATCCCAGGGCGTAGACCGCAGCGATCGCAGGCAACAGCCATCGCAGCATCGCATAGGCACGAACAAGGGAATCCCTCTCCTCTACCCCTTCCCGTTCATCCGGAAAGTAGTTCATCAAATACGTCCCGACGCGATACTGCCGCAATATCTCGCCCTGTTCCATCTCACTCAGTTGCTCAAACTCAACACCATGCTCCAGCATCGCCCGGTCGTCCAGGGAGCTCACCGACAGCCTCCTGTTCCACCTCCAGTCCCGCAATACCTGCATAATCGCAAACATACAGAGCAACAAACGAGGTCCCCAGTTATGCTCGCTCAGCGGCACCGAACCTTCCCATAACCCCAGCAAGACACACACCAGAAATACCGCAACGTCCATTCTCCGAACCGACCGCTTTCGGCGTTTCAATGCCTGCCGCAGCAAATTGCTGATTGCCATCTCACGCCTCCCTCTTCTGCATCTCGTACACCTGCTCACTCAGAGGACGAAAAGGGTCAGGCGAAAACACCGCCTCCACCGGCAGCCGGAAGAACCGGCTGATCTTAAACGCCAGCTCCAGCGACGGCGTATAGTCCCCCCGTTCCAGAAACCCAATCGTCTGCGGATTCACCCCAACCTCGCGCGCCAGAGCCTGCCGGCTCAAAGCCCGCTCCGAACGAAGCACTGCAATGCGGTTATAAAGCATAAGTCACCATGCAGGAAATAATACATTGCTTATAAGCAACACAACCAGCGATAAGTGAAATACTTTGAAATTTCTTTCAGATTTTTGGCGTACTTTCAGCCCACCACAGAGCTGTCGCTAAGACACCACGATTAAGCAGTAATTCACCACAAACTCACCACAAAAACACCACAGTTAAGCACCGCGTTTTCCAAAACCCCATGCAAAAAAGCCAACAAAAAGGCACAAAAAAGCCCCGGAAAGCTCCGGGGCTTTTTTTCTGAAAAAAATCTCGAACTAAACGCTGAAGCTCGACCCGCATCCGCAGGTGCTCTTCACCGCGGCGTTCTCAAACTTGAAGCCCGCAGCCTCCAGCGTCTCGACGTAATCCACCGTGCAGTTCTGCAGGTACATCGCGGAGGTCGCGTCGACAAACACCTTTAGATCCTCGAACTTATAGACCTTATCCATCATGCCGCTCTGATTCTCGAACGACATCGAATACTGAAAACCCGAACATCCGCCACCTACAACACCAATTCGCAGACCGGCAGGAATCGGATTCTGCGAAGCCATAATCTCCCGAACCTTCGCAATCGCGGCCGGGGTCAGCGTCACAGGCGTGGTCGAAGCAGGCGTTCCCACAACGACTTCAGGGGTAACAGCAGGGGTTACGGTTGCAGTGGACATCGGCAAATCTCCTTGTATCTTCCAGACTTAAGTGTATGCGCCCACCACCACTCCGGCAAGCCCTTACACAAATAGATGCCATCCCCGTCCCCTCGGATTCACCCTCTCAAACATCCTTCAGCGCTTCCCTGCTACCATTTCCCCGACTCATATCAAAGAAAACATGAAGTTTCTCCTCTTCATCTCGAACGCCTTTATCAACACCATGGGCATCACCCAGCCCTCTCCGCAGGCTGCAAAACGGGCCGCCTGGTTCATTTTCGCGATGCTGATCGCAGTTATTGCGGCCATCATCACCATCGCAGCCATAGCGATACACTGGGCCTCCTACCACCAGGCCTTCTCCCGGTCACTGAGTCTCCACTCCCCTTGAAAACACTGTTTCATCCCTCTTGCAGAGGCGTATGATTGCGAGCGGATGGCCGCGCTACCACAGAGCCCGCAGGTATCGCAAGCCTTCCAACATGCCAGCCCTATTCAGGGACGGAGGAAACCGTGATGACCGTTATACCCGTTCTCCTCATTGTCTGGGCCGCGATCGCGGCCTGTTTTCTGGCGCTCCTTGCCTACAAAGGACAACTCACCCGCTATGAGGAAGACCAGCTCTTTCTCAACGAAACCGTCTCTCACGAGCAGGAGGTGCAGAGCGAAATCATCCGCAAAGTTAACCAGATCCAGCCATTCGTTCGCGTTTTCGGTGTCGCCGCAGCGGCAATGACAGCTGGCATCGTCGGCATCTTCACCTACGACGCATGGCAACATCTGGTGAAGTAATTTCTTCACGTATCGAGCGACTTGCCAGCCCATGACGAGTGGAGCAGTTGGCTTGTCTTAAATCACACACTGATCCGCTCAGTGTCTCGACAAAACCATCAACGCTCCGCCATCTGGCCTGCTCCTGCACCGATGAAAGCCGCCGTCTGCATATCAGATGGGCAAAAAAGGGCCAGAAGCGTCGCCGCCTCTGGCCCATTCTGTTTTGCTAAAGAATTAAGCGTTATACGTTGACGAAGAGACCCTTCCACCGCGTCCGGTCCAGTTGGTATGGAAGAACTCGCCCCGCGGTTTATCGACTCTCTCGTAGGTATGTGCTCCAAAAAAGTCCCTCTGCGCCTGCAGCAGATTCGCCGGCAACCGCTCTGTCCGGTAGCCGTCGTAGAACGCCAGCGCCGTGGAGAACGCAGGCATCGGAACCCCAATCTCGATCGCATGAATAATCGCCTTGCGCCACGACCACTGATACTTATTCAGCACGCTTGCGAAAAAGTCATCCATCAGCAGATTCTGCAGCTTCGGATTCTTATCAAACGCCGCCTTGATGTCTCCCAGGAAAGCGCTCCGGATAATGCAGCCACCACGCCACATCAGCGCAATGCCGCCCATATTCAAACATATAACCCTGCGCGTAGCTGACGATCTTCGAGCAGTAAAGCGCCCGCCGAACGTCCTCGATAAACTCCTTCTTCTCCGAGATCGTCAAAACCTTCTTCGGCCCCTCCAGCACCTTCGACGCCGCAATGCGCTCGTCCTTCAAAGCCGACAGGCATCGAGAAAACACGCTCTCCCCAATCAGCGTCACCGGCATACCCAGATCCAAAGCAGAGATTGCGGTCCACTTGCCCGTTCCCTTCTGCCCCGCCGTATCCAGAATCTTGTCGAGCATCGGCTTTCCATCATCGTCCTTCTTGGCAAAGATCGTCGCCGAGATCTCAATCAGATAACTGTCCAGTTCACCTTTGTTCCACTCCGTAAACACGTCATGAAACTCGTCCGCGGTGAGCCCCAGCCCATCCTTCAGCAACTGGTAGGCCTCGCCGATCAACTGAATATCGCCATACTCAATGCCGTTATGCACCATCTTCACGTAGTGCCCGGCGCCATCTTCGCCAACCCAGTCGCAGCACGGGGTGCCATCCGCAACCTTCGCCGAAATAGCCTGAAATATCTCCTTCACATGAGGCCACGCCGCAGGATTACCACCTGGCATAATCGAAGGACCAAACCGCGCACCTTCTTCTCCGCCCGAAACGCCAGTCCCGATAAACAGGATGCCCTTCTCCGCAAGCTCCTTCGTCCGCCGATTCGTATCGGTAAACAAAGAGTTCCCGCCATCAATCAGGATGTCGTCCTTCTCCAGATACGGCAGTACCTGCTCAATCGTCTGGTCGACCACCTCGCCCGCCTTTACCATCAGCATCACGCGCCGCGGCAGCTTCAGTGAAGCGCAAAGCTCCTGCGCCGAGTGCGTCCCGACCACCTGCGTCCCTTTGGCCTCATCCTTGAGGAACTCATCCACCTTAGACACAGTGCGGTTGAACACCGCCACTTTGTACCCATGGTCGTTCATGTTCAGCACGAGGTTCTGACCCATCACGGCCAGCCCAATCAACCCAATATCGCAAGTTGCTTCAGCCATCTCAATCTCCTCAGGCACCCCTGTCGGGAGCGCATAATATCCGTTTTAGTCGCACCGGCACAGATACAAAATTGGTCCGGCCGCGAGTGCCTTTTCTATCACACGGACATAACGTTAAGATAGGCACCCCTCAACGCCAGACGATCAAAAGAAAATGAATGCCCGGTTTCACGGGAACTAAAAAGAAAAGCCCCGGCAGCCCGGAGCTTTTTCAGTACTTCGATTTCCAGCATCGCGCGTTGCAGAAAGCCCCAAAAACTTACTTCCCCTTCACCGCGATCACTTCAATCTCGACCAGGGCCCATGGAGCAGCCAAAGCCGCAACCTGCATGGCGCTTCGTGCCGGTTTGTTCGGCTGCTCTTTGGTCCCGAAAAACTGCGTATACGCGCCCTGCAGCCCGGCAAAGTCCAGCTTATTTTCGTTAGCAGGATCACCCGCAAGAAACACAGTCATCTTGACGACGTCCTTCATGTCCAGCCCCTGCTCCTTCAGCAGGGCCTGGATCTTATTCAACGCACTCAGAGCCTGCGTCTTTGTATCCCCATAAACCGCAGCCGTTCCCTTGGCAGCATCGGCTGGTGTCACCGGAGAAGCAAGCTGCCCACTCAGATAGAGCGTATCTCCGGCCCAGACTCCATTGGCAATCGGAGATTTCTCATTCGGCTGCAGATGCTTCACCACAACCTGGCTCTGCATCGCACACGGAACGGCAATCAACGCCGCCGCCATCACTACACTTCTGATCTTCATCGTTCGCTCCATATTCCTCATCGAATTTTCTAGCTCAGCACCGCTCCGGATAAATCACTAGTCAGCCTCGCCATCTTCACCTTGTCGGCGATCATCCCTACAGCCCGACGTGCGCTCAGCGCCGCCCCCTCCTGCCACCCCACAATATGACTGGCAGTATCGCCCGCAAAATAAACAGGGCCGTCTGCCTGAATAATCACGTCATATCCGCTCGGGCCGCCACCATAGCTCCGAATCCACGAGCCTTCGTTCCACACCACACGGCTCCATCCGCAAAACACAGGATTCTTCAGCTCCTTTCCATGTCCCGGATGAAGCTTTTCAATGGACCCTCGCGATGCTTCAAACTTCTCCTGAAGCGTCAGATCGTAAAACGGAGTATGTTGTTCCTCCGTATAGCCTGCAACAACAATCCCGGTCGGGTGCATCAGCCTGGAAGATGGATACCAGATGGGACTGGGGCCCTGCATGACATACGACAATCCACCGTAAATGTTGTAGTCCTGTTCCCAGAAACGCCTGCTCTCCCACGCGACTTTGTAGGAGCCCGCCATCGTACACTCGTCCACGACCTTCTTAAACGGCTCCGACAGATCGTTGGGGATCTTCTTCAGCATCGAAAACGGCATCGCCATAATGCAATACGAGGCTTCGATCTGCTTCGTCGCACCACCCTGCGTATACGACACGCGCACACCCTTCGCTGTCTTGCGAATCTCTGTCACCGGCGAGTTGTACTGCACCACCGGCCCCAGCGCCTTTGCAAACGCATAAGGAATCCGGTCCATCCCGCCTACCGGCTGCATCATCGTCGCCTGCCAGTCCCAGGCCTCTTCTGCGAACAAAGCCCCCCAGAACCCCTCGTCCAGCAGCACCCGCATATCCATCGGCGCCTCAGGCACAGGCATCTGCATCCCTGCTCCCGGCGGCGTCTTATATCCGGCTCGGTCTGAGCCCACATAAGAGCCTTTTGCATCGAGCGGCCCATAAATCTTCAAAAACGCCGTCATCCGCTCCCGGTCTTCTTTGGTCAGATCGGAGTCCAGCGCGCCCTGAGAAATACACTTTGAGAGCAACTCCGACACATGCCCCCGCGTATCGTTGATCGCCTTCCTCTGCGGCACCGGCGCTCCGCCATTCGCTTTGTCATTCTGCAACAACGTGGAGCGAGAGGTATTGATCTCCACCTCCAGTGGTACGCCTAACTCACGACAATACCCCAGCATCGTCCAGTGCGTACTCGGCAACCGTGCCGGTCCCAGGTTCTGGTAGTTCCCTTCCTCCCACCCGATGGTCTGCACCGTCCCATCGACGAAGTTCACCTTCGTCCCACCACGCCCGGTCCAGTTGCGCCCTCCTGGCCGTTCGCGCGCCTCCAGCAGGGTCACCTCGTAGCCAAGCTTCTTCAGCTCATAAGCGGAAACCAACCCACCGATACCGCCCCCCATGACCACGACTTTTACGCCCTTGCCCGACCCGGCTGTTGCCTGAATCGGCTCCGCCAGCGCCCCCTTCATCGGCATCAGCCCAAGCGACTGCATCGTCGCAAACGCAGCACTATAACCGCCAGCCTGGCCCACCCGCATTAAAAAATTACGCCGGGAAATCCCCATCGGAAACTCCTTTTCCTCAATGAATTCAACCTCTGCTGCAATTGCAAAGACAGAACATCTTCAGTGTTTTGATAACTGGAAATCTTCAAAGACACGACGCCAGCCGTATCTCGAGGAGACGGGACATTTAATGAGAGAAGAGAGATTTAAAAAGAGTCTGCGTTTAACATATCGCAAGACCGAGACAATCGTCAGATTTAATTTACTTCGTCGAAATAAGAATTCTGATCCCGTCTGCTTCGGTGCAGATAATCTCCGGGCTCCTGGATCAGGGTCGCCCCCAAAGAGCCCTCTATGCACGCCTGTGACAGGCAACTCATAAAAAAGCAGACTTCAACGATTAACTGCTCGCGTGTATAACTTCATCACTAACCGGTTTTTGTAACAAAACAATCCCTTGTACCGACCGGCAAGCGAAGCATTCCGTCCGTGCCCCCATCCAGCCGTCTCTGGTATCTTGGCCCTCACCACCTCAGCGCCCGGATGCGCTGCAACAGCAAAAGGAGCAACGATGACCTCACCTTCAAACAACGGAATCGTTCATCTGAAAAGCCCCTACACCGTGCCCGAAACATTGCAACGACTGGAATCAATCGTAACGACAAAAGGCCTCATGATCTTCGCCCGCGTAGACCACAGCGGCGAAGCCGCGAAGGCAGGCTTGAACATGCCGCCCACGAAGCTTCTCGTCTTCGGCAGCCCCAAAGCCGGAACCCCTCTGATGATCGCCTCTCCCTCACTCGCTCTCGATCTCCCCCTCAAAGCACTCATCTGGGAAGATGTCGAGGGTAGCGTCTGGCTCTCATGGAACAGTCCCGAATATCTTCAGCAAAGACATTCCATTCCCGACGCCTTAATCCCTAACATCGCCGGTATCCGCTCCCTCTGCGAAGAAGCCGTTCGCAGATAGCCCCAAAATTCATGACGGAGGTTCTTATGCCAGAGATCGAAGAATACGACGTAGTCGTCCTCGGCAGCGGTGAAGCAGGAAAGTACATCGCGTGGACATTGGCCCGCACCGGCAAACGCGTAGCAGTCATTGAGCGCAGGTACGTCGGTGGCTCCTGTCCGAACATAGCCTGCCTTCCCAGCAAAAACATCGTTCACAGCGCAAAGGTCGCGTCGTACTTTCAAAGGAGCGAAGAGTTTGGCATCACAAAGGACCACTGGAAAGTCGACATGGCCGGCGTACGCAATCGCAAACGCAAAATGGTCGACGGTCTCGTCAACATTCATCTCAGCAAGTACAAAGACAGCGGAGCCGAGCTCATCATGGGCAGCGGCCGCTTCGTCGAACCCCGGACCATCGAGGTCACGCTCGACGGCGGAGCCACACGCGTCCTTCGCGGCCAGCAGGTCTTCCTCAGTACCGGCTCACGTGCAACCATCGACTCCACTCCCGGTCTCGTCGAAGCACATCCTCTGACGCATATCGAAGCCCTCGAACTCGACCATCTCCCCGAGCATCTTCTCGTTCTCGGAGGCGGCTACATCGGCCTCGAGTTTGCTCAGGCCATGCGCCGCTTCGGCAGCCGCGTTACGATCGTCGAACACAACGCCCGTCTCCTGCACCGCGAAGATCCCGACGTCTCCGACGCACTCCACCAACTCTGCAAAGACGAAGACATCGGCCTCTGCATGAACGCAACGGTAAACCGCGTCGAAGGCCTCTCCGGCAAGTCCGTACGACTCTGCGCAACGCAAAACGGCGCAGACATCGTCGTCGAAGGCACTCATCTCCTCGTTGCCACCGGCCGCACACCAAACACCGACAACATTGGGCTCGAAACCGCCGGCATAGAGCGAACCACCCACGGCCACATCCGTGTCAACGAAAAACTTGAGACCACAGCCTCCGGTGTCTGGGCAGTCGGAGACTGTGCCGGCAGTCCGAACTTCACCCATATCGCCTTCGACGACTTCCGCATCATCCGCGACAACCTTGCCGGCAACCACCGCGTCACCACCGGACGTCAGGTGCCCTCCTGCGTCTTCACCGATCCCGAACTGGCCCACATCGGACTCAGCGAATCCGAAGCCAAAGCCAGCGGAACTCCCTACCGTCTCGTCAAAATCTCCATGGCAGAGGTCCTCCGCACCCACACCCTCTCCGAGATGCGTGGCTTTATGAAAGCTCTCCTCGACGCCGACACCGATCACATTCTTGGCTTTACCGCCTTCGGAGTCGATGCAGGCGAAGTGATGGCTGTAGTCCAGCTCGCGATGAGCGCCGGGCTCCCTTATACAATCCTGCGCGACTCCATCCTCACGCACCCCACGATCGCGGAGGGACTCACCGTCCTCTTTTCTGCGAAGCCCATCCGCATCCCGGAAAACCGTAGTCCCGGAGCTTAATCACACCGACCATCGTTTCGCAACCAGTTCGTTACGATTCCCCAGCAGCAACAGGTCTTCTAAGCGATTTGAAAAACTCCCGAAAGCTCATCCAACAATATAAGATTGGGTTCAACATTCGGGAGATACCATGGCCACATCCGCCGCTTCTATGTCCCATCCCATCGCGTACTCTGCAGGACGCACAACCGCCCCCTGGTACGTCTGGTGCGGCGCGCTGGCCGTCACCTCAGCCTCCATCGGCGGCGCCTGGGACGTCTCCTGGCATCGCTCCATCGGCCGCGACACCTTCTGGACCCCAGCCCACATGGCCATCTACGCCTGTGGAGTGATCGCCGCCATCATCTGCGCCTGGCTCATCTTCGCCACCACCTTCGGCAGTTCAGCAAAGCTCAAAGCCACCTCGGTCAACGTCCTCGGCTTCCGAGCACCGCTAGGCGCGTTCATCGCCGCATGGGGCGGCATCGCCATGATCACCTCCGCCCCGTTCGACAACTGGTGGCACGCCGCCTACGGCCTCGACGTAAAAATCGTCAGCCCGCCCCACACCCTCCTCATCCTCGGCCTCCGAGCCGTCGCCGTCGGCGTCCTCTTCCTCACCGTCGCCGCCATGAACCGCGCCGCAGCCGACCAAACACACCCCGACGAGCACACCTTCAAAACCCTCCAGCGCGTCTTCCTCTATGTCGGCGGCCTCATCGTCGGCGGCCAGATGTTCTTCCTCCTCGAGTACACCTGGGACGTCCACCTCCATTCCGCCAGCCCTTACATCGCAATGGGCATCGCTCTTCCCCTCGTCCTTGCCATGCTCTCTCAGGCATCGCGCTACCGCTGGGCCGCAACCACCACCGCCGCGGTCTACACACTCTTCGCCATCGCCGAGATCCTCATCCTCCCGCTCTTTCCCGCGCAGCCAAAACTCGGCCCCGTCTACTATCCCGTCACCCACATGGTCCCTGCCGCATTCCCCATCCTCGTCATCGTGCCCGCCATCGCCCTCGATCTCCTCTGGCAGCGCACCCACGCCTGGAAGCCCTGGCAGATCGCGCTCGTCTCCGGCTTCCTCTTCATCGCCATCCTCACCATCGTCGAGTGGCCCTTCGCCAGCTTCCTCCTCTCCAAAGCCTCCGAAAACCGCTTCTTCGGCACTATCTACTTCGACTACGCCACGCGGCCCACCAGCTCCGATCTCCTGCGCCGCTTCGTCGATACCGACCATGGCATCACCCTCTTCAGCGGCCTCTTCCGCGCAGCCGTCTACGGCTCCATCAGCACCTGGATCGGTCTAAGCTTCGGTCGCTGGATGCGGAGCGTGCAGCGGTGAAGCTCCACCTGCGCTCTCTTCTCCTCCTGCTCCTCTGCGTCCTCTTCGCTCCCCAGCCCGCGCATGCTCACGTCGGCAGCAAAGACGTCTTCGAGCAGGTCAGCGCCGGCCCCTACAATCTCTTCGTCACCATCCGCATGCCCACCGTCATCCCCGGCGTAGCCAACGTCGAGGTGCGCTCCGATGGCGCAGCCATCAGCGGCATCCACATCACCCCGCTCCCTCTCACCGGCGAAGCCTCAAAGCACCCGCCCACCTCAGACCTCATGACCCGTTCCACCGCCGACCCGGCCTTCTTCACCGGCAGCCTCTGGCTCATGGCCTCCGGCTCCTGGCAGGTTCGCTTCCAGGTCTCAGGAGCCTCGGGCGATCAAACCGCCTCAGTCCCGGTCCCCGCCGTCGCCATCTCCACGCTTAAAATGCAGCGCGGCCTCGGCATCACTCTCGCTCTCCTCGGCCTCTTCCTCGTCCTCAGCATGGCCGGCATCGTTGCGGCCTCGGTCCGCGAAGCCCGTCTCGAACCCGGCGCCATCGCTCCGCCCAACCGCAAATGCCGCGCCATCCTCGCAACCGCAGCAAGCCTCGCCTTCATGTCCCTGGCAATATGGCTCGGAGCAAAGTGGTGGAACGTCGAAGCCGCCGGCTACTCGATGGACGTCTATCGCCCGATGAAGGTCAATCCCGTCCTCTCAGGCAATCAGCTTGACCTCAACGTGCATGCCTTCCACCCCGACAGCGAACGGCGAGCTCGCTCCAACAACGACTTCCTGCCCGACCACGGTCACCTCATGCACCTCTACGCCATTCGCGAGCCTGAGATGGACGCCGCTTTCCATCTCCATCCTGAGCTCGTCGCAGCCGGAGACTTCCGCATCTCGCTGCCTGTCATGCCGCCCGGCGAATACGCACTCTACGGCGACGTTGTCCACGCCAACGGCTTCCCCGAAACCCTCACCGCAAAGATCGCCATCCCCCTCACCATGTCCGGAGGCCCACTCGGCGCCGAAGACGCATCCGCTCACCCACAGCCACTCAGCCAGGGCCAGCTCGGCAGCTCATTCAAACTCCCCGATGGCTACACGATGGTTTGGGACCGCCCCAATGCCATTACCGCAAGCACCGCGTATGACTTCCGCTTCCGCCTGCTCGACGCCAACGGCAACCCGGCAACGGACATGCAACCTTATCTCGGCATGGCCGGCCACGCCGCCTTCGTCAAAACTGATGGCACTGTCTTCGCCCACACCCATCCCGAAGGTTCCGCCGCGATGCCAGCCATGATGCTTGCCAACGGCGGGGGAGACATTGGCATGGACCCGAATATGAAGATGGACACGCCCAACGAGCCCCTCTCAAACACCGTCGAGTTCCCCTATGGCTTTCCCTCCTCTGGCCGCTACCGCATCTTCATCCAGATGAAGCACGGAACCACAGTAGAGACCGGAGTCTTCGACGCAACTGTCCTGTAAGCAAAGGGGAGAGAGCCGGGATAAATCGGCCTCTCCCCAAACACCCACAACACCTCGATTAGTGAATCACCCCGTAGACCCTTACAGCGAAGAGATAGTCATTCAACCGGTAGCTTCTCTCAACCAGAAACGCCGGCTCTTTCCTGTGGACCACATACTTACTCCCGGTAACAACGGTCGGCACCGAAAGCATACAGGCAACATCCAGCTCCGGAATCTTCGCCTTCCACGCTCCGGCGAGCATATTGCTGATCTCCCCCAGCCCGTCCAGCACCGTCTCGTCCACAGTATCCAGCTCAATTCCCGCCATACAGGTCGCCATATAAATAGCAGCCTCCGATTTCACCACAACCGCGCACGCACCGCTGATGGCTCCCGCCAATCCAACCATGGCAGTCAGAACCTCTGTCTCAGGAGCCGGAACGAACGCATCTTCCACCGCGCTGACCGGAACCCCCAGCATAAGACCGAAGACCTCCCCGACAGCCCGATCCAGATGACCTGCATCCACCACCTGCCACACCGCTACACCCCCCAAAGCTCCATCCATCACTTCCGTCATTGTTCCTCTCCTCTTTCAACGTATTCTCTGAGGCGAAAGCTCAGGGTGTGCTGTTCGTATGTGAGCGGCGGCAGCTATGCCGCGCCCAGCAGTGGCATGACGCAGGCCTTCACCTGGTCCGTGGTAAACGGTTTGCAGATATATCCTCTGGCCCCCGCAGCAAGAGCGCGCATCACCATCGGTGTGCTTCCCTCTGTCGTAATCATCACGACAGGAACCCCCGGCGCGAGCCCTTCCTGTTTTCTCTGCTCGATAAACTCCAGTCCATCCATAATCGGCATATTGATGTCGCTGAAGATCAGATCGAACGCGGCGTTGCTCCCAGCGGCCTCCCGTAGAAACGTCAGAGCCTCCGCTCCGTTATTCGCCTGGATCACCTCAGTCAGGTTCAACCCCGCCTGACGCAGCGCCCTCTCAACTACCTTCCTCATCATCGCCGAATCGTCCACAATCAGTGCTCTCACTCACCCTCCTCTGTTTCTACCCTTACCTCTATGGCTCTATCGGCACGTGTGGCTCTGTTCTTGAACACGTTCCAGACCGATACAGCAAGCAACCCTCTGATAAAAATTCGCCATACAGACTTTGCCTGAACTATCCGGCTAATGCCCCGTCTGTCCTGACAGGATCGCATGCGCTATTCCATCCAGTGGCAGTGTGGTCTCCACCGCACCTGCCCGTATCGCCTCGCGCGGCATACCAAAGACCACGCAGCTGTTCTCATCCTGTGCAATCGTGCGGCTACCCGCCTGCCGCATAGCAAGCAACCCGCGTGCTCCGTCCGATCCCATCCCGGTTAAGAGGATGCCCAGCGAGCCACAGGGGCTCTCCCGCGCGATCGAAGAAAGCATCACATCCACTGCAGGCCGTTGATAGCACACCGCTGGTCCCTGATCGAGCTGTACCTGCATGCCGCGCGCCGTACGCACAACCTGCATATGAAAGTCGCCAGGAGCAATCAACACTCTTCCAGGTATTACTTCATCTCCATGCACAGCTTCTCTTACCGCAAACGGACACGAGGCATTCAGCCGCTCTGCAAACTGCGCCGTAAACAGCGGAGGCATATGCTGCGTGATCAAAACCGGAGGAATCTGAGCCGGCAGAGCACTCAGCACTCTCCCAATCGCCTCTACTCCACCGGTCGATGCACCAATAGCGATCAGTGCATACGGCTTCGCTCCGTACGAAGAAGAACCATCCACCAGGGAAGATTCGCCAGACAACGAACCTCGCTTCGCCACACCATCTGTCCCCCTCACAGCACCGATCTCTGCCAACACCGGCCTTCGCGCAACCACCTTCGATGAAGCCGCAATGCGAATCTTATCTGCAAGGGCCTTCCCCAGCTCTCCAACCGAGTAGGGACCCGCTGGCTTACCCATAATCTCGACCGCGCCAGCTCGCAGAGCCTCAATCCCGGCTCTGCACCCCGGTCCGCTGAGAGAACTAATGATGACCACAGGAAGCGGATGGTGCGCCATCAGCTTGCGCAGAAAGGTGATGCCATCCATACGGGGCATCTCGATATCGAGCGTAATTACGTCCGGCCTGAGATTCAGAATCTTATCTCTGGCAACAAAAGGATCCGGAGCCGTCCCAACAACCTCAATATCCGCTTCGCTCGACAACGATGCAGAGAGCATCTTTCTGACAATGGCTGAGTCATCCACCACCAGAACTCTTGTCCTGACAGCCTCTTTACGCACTGACACTGTCGTCTGGCTCATCCTGCCACATCCGGCTTCCGGCCACTCGCCATAAATCCGCCTTCCGGCATCAAAACGATTGCGGTCGGCTTCACTTCAACGTCATTACTTTGCATCATGACTACCTCACGCCTTGAAATATCGTCTCCGCGAACGAAGCTCCTGCTCTTCAGATCCATTCCGACGCACCATCAAACGCCCGGACCCGATCTCCAGCCGAAGGGTTCGAATCTCTCTCCCTCCAACATCCTCCGCGTCTACAACCACTCCGGATCTCCGAAAAATACGACGCATCGCCTGCAGATTTTTTTTTCCAATTTCCAGCGAATCCTTTGCCTGCAATACCTGAGCGCCGCCCGCCACCATCACGCGAAGACGGGACTTATCCAGACCCATTCTGGAAGCCTGCTGAAAAAATCTCGGGATAGCTGTATCGGCAAACATCCAGGGATATTCCTTCGCTTTCACAGGATCGATTCCTGAATCAGGCAGCATGTAATGAAGCAAACCTCCGATACCGTTCACCGGATCATGAACCGCTATACCAATACAGGAAGACAGCGAATAGGTGACCAGACTGATATCCGCGTTTCCACTAACTCTGGCGTCGTTTATTCCTACGAGCAGGCTTCTAATTGTGTCCCCTATGAGTTCTCGATGAGAGTTCACCGGAACGCCGGTAAATAGCAGGACAAACATACTTCATAGGCTGCGTGATCCGATTCAGACTCTCCGAGTGACCGACAAAAAAGTAACCCCCGGCCTCAAGCCTTTGATGGAAGTTCGCAATAAGCTTTTCCTGTGTCTCCTCGTTGAAATAAATCATCGCATTTCGACAAAGAATTAATGGAAATTCCCCCACCTCCTCAAAAGATTCCATCAAATTGAGACGCCGGAACTGAACCAGTTCTCTCACAGCAGGCTTTACGCACAATAATCCCTGAGAGGCACCAGAACCGCGCAGCATATACTTGTGAACGATAGCCTGCGGCACATTGGAAAATTTGTGCAGTGAATAAACTGCCTTTTGGGCGGTCGTCAGCGCCCTGTTCGAGATATCCGTAGCCAAAATTCTGATACACGGAACTTTCTTAACTCGTTCATGGAAATATTCAAGCAGCGCGAACGCCAGCGAGTACGGCTCTTCTCCGGTTGAACAGGCTGCGCTCCAGATATCAATCTGCTGGCGGTCTTCAATAACAGGTAAAATCGCCGATGTCAGAAAGCGAAAGTGCTGTTCCTCCCGAAAAAAACCGGTATGGTTCGTGGTAAGACAATCCACCATGGAACTGAGCGCCTTCCCATCCGCATCTTTTTCGAGATAGCTGCAGTACTCTCGAAAGGAGTCAATTCCAAGCTGGCGCATCAGCTTTGCAAGACGGTTCCGCACCAGTCCTTCTTTTCCAGGACGAATATCCAGACCGCAATATTTATAAGCCCTCCTGCATATATAGTTGAATTCCCCTGGAGTCAGCTCTGGAGTTATATAAGCCTTCTGCCGGAGAGACCGCTCTTCCGATTTGTGAAGAATAATTGCCACGCTCAATTGCTCCTTGCGTGATAAATGCCCGCCATATCAAGAATCAGGCCGACACGTCCATCTCCAAGAACTGCGCATCCCGCCAGACTTGAATTCCGTTTAAATGTCTCCCCCAGGCTTTTGATGACGACCTCCTGCCTTCCCATCAGGTCATCTACAAACAGAGCAAACCGTTTCGTTCCTGATTCAGCAATAATCAACAACCCTTCACAGGGGTTGAGAGTCGTGGGTGTTATGCCCAGCCGATTGTGCAGCCTGATGATCGGAAGCAATTCACCTCGAATAAGAACCATCTCATCGCGTCCCGTGACCGTGAATAAAAGATCAGCAGTTGGGCGCATCAGCTCATGGATCGAAAAAATAGGAATGATATACCGGTTGTCGCCCACCAGAACAACAAGTCCTTCAATCACAGCCAGCGTAAGTGGAAGATGAAGAAAGAACGTTGTCCCTTTATTGATGGCCGAGGTAATCTCAATGCGGCCCCGCAGCTTCTCCACATGTTTCCTGACAACATCCATCCCGACGCCGCGGCCCGAAATATCAGTGATCTTTTCAGCAGTAGAAAAGCCCGGCTCAAAGATCAGTTGATAGATCTCCTTATCTGACAAACTCGCGTCTGCCTTCACGAGTCCACGCTCAACCGCCTTCTTCAGAATCTTTGCCGGGTCGAGCCCGCGGCCATCATCAGAGATACCGACGACAATCTGCCCAGCCTGATGTTGCGCAAATAGTCGAAGCTGAGCTTCCGGGCCTTTACCCGCGGCGATTCGTTCTGCAACTCCTTCAATCCCATGATCCAAAGCATTCCGAACCATGTGGAGCAGAGGGTCTGACAGCTCTTCGGCAATCGTCTTATCAAGCTCCGTCTGTTCACCCGACATCTCAAAAACCACATTCTTTCCAGCCCTGCGCGCAAGATCCCTCACCAGGCGCGCAGTCTTCTGAAACAACCCGCTGATCGGGGTCATGCGCATGATCATCGCACACCGCTGGACCTCGCCCGTAATACGCGTCAACTGCGAAAGATCCCCCTCCAGCCGTGCATCGCGCGCAGCCCTGACCGCGGGATTATGACTCAGGATGGTCTGGGCAATCACCATTTCGCCAACCATATCCATCAATTGATCGAGCTTTGCTGTCTCAACTCGTATCGAGCCTTTGTCCCCTTTGCGCCGATCCATTAGCGGAGCTTCGCTCTCCATTACCTCCGGCATTAAGGGCGTAGAGGTTGAAGCGACCAAAGACACGGGCGTACCAATTGCAGGCTTATGCGACAACTCTGCTTCACGAATCTCAATAACTGTCGACCCTTCCTCGGCAGCCGAGTCCCCAGAGTCTATAACCGCTGAGACAGACTCTGGTGCCGGAGTTTGCTCCGACACCGCCGCAACCGTAAGGATCTTACCCAGGTCTTCCAAAAGAGTTTTGCTACTCCGGATCGTCGGCGCCGGAAGACCATTGGAGGCTGCGTGGACCACAGCCACTTCATCTTTCAGATAATCGGTACTTGCCAGAATCAGGTCCACAATCTTTGGAGTAATCGCCAGCATCTTATTGCGAACCTTATCCAGCAGCGTCTCCACCTCATGCGCAACGTTCCTTACGCCATGCAGCTCGAGAAATCCCGCCAGACCTTTGATCGTATGGAAGCCACGAAAAACCGCATGAATGCTCTCCTCAGCGTCCGGGTCTCGTTCAAGCAGCAGCAGATGCTCTTCGATTGTCGCGAAGTGCTCCCCGGATTCCGTCACGAAGTCCACCATCAGATCAGGATCACACGCAAACGACCCCGAGGTAGTCGGGTTTTGAGCACTCTCGGATGCTCCCGTCTCCTCAAAGGGATGCTCCTGTCTTTCTGTATCAAAAAAATTATCATCCATGAGGTCATCGGATCCAGAGTCTGTATCAGCATCCTGCAGAAAAGCACCCTCCTCAATTGTCTGACTATGCAGATCTCGATCTAACGTCACAGCATCCATAAGACCCTCTCTTCCGGCTTGTCATGCAATCACTGGAAAGCGCTGCGCCTGCGGGTTTAGCACGACCCGTCAGGCGCAACCATACTGACGCTGAGTTCTAGAACTCGGCAAACTGCGTCTCTTCGAGTGGGAAGCGGTCTTCGCTTGTAAGCGTTGATGCGGACTCCGATACCATTCTCTTCGTGCGTGAATCTGGCTGCATGTTCCTGAGAAAAGAGGTATTCACAGAAGACCTTGAGGCACCCGAGTTATAACTCATATTTCTTGGCCGGGACGTTCTATTCGCTGGTCTGTAGCTGCCACGTACACTCTCACTACTTCCCACCATTGCTCCTAACTGGTTCGCTACGTCACGCAATATATTGGACTGGGCGGTAAGTTGTTCCGCTGCAGATGCGCTCTCTTCAGCGTTCGCCGCACTCTTTTGCGTTCCCTGTTCCATCTGCGTAATTGCTCTTCCAATCTGCTCGATACCACGGCCCTGTTCCTGACTGCCTCCATTAATCTCGTCGACCAGCTCCTTCATACTGTCCAGCACACGAGACATCTTCTGCGTCTCCTCAGCTACCTTCTGTACGCGCAGATGACCAGCCTTCGAGGTCTGCTGTGACTGTTCGATCAGCACCCCCGTATCCTGCGCCGCCTGCGCGCACTGCTGTGCCAGATTGCGGACCTCGTCAGCGACG
>Ga0302315_10002203_pt1 | contig 18629 bp, 18 predicted proteins | sample III_Palsa_N3_1_FD_200532 | JGI IMG/M metagenome (GOLD analysis project Ga0302315, IMG submission 200532) | Peat permafrost microbial communities from Stordalen Mire near Abisko, Sweden - III_Palsa_N3_1 | ecosystem: Environmental > Terrestrial > Soil > Palsa > Peat permafrost | place: Sweden...
CTTTTCAATTTCAGTCTAAATATGTTTGGCCAGTCTCAGTAAACAAGAAATGGTTCGTGCACGAAGTTTTTACATTCGAGTCACACCTTTGAAACGATTCCGCCGTAATCTCCGGTTGTAGAGAGACCTGACAAAAAGCAGGTAAGAGCGCGAACTGTACGACTCTGTTTGCGTTGGATTTCAGCCATGCACTCCGCGTGCTTATGGTCCGTGTGCGCAAACCCGCATGCGCAAGAGCCAAGGAGCTTATTCGGTGCACTCGTCGAGACACACATCGTCAGATGCTCACCCGGCACAGGACTACTAACGAAAGTTGAGAGGAATCAGGGATGCTCCGTCGCTATTTTCCAGCTGTATTCTCGTTGCTTGTCTGCGTCTCCAGTCCATTGTTCGCACAGAGTGCAAATATAAGCGGCCAGGCACTAGACCCCCAGGGAGCAGCCGTCAGAGGCGCTTCCGTCACCCTTTTGAATACCGGTACTCATGTGACAGTTACAACTACCAGTGATTCGAACGGCTTATTCCTTCTTCCTCCGGTGGCGCCCGGCAATTACAGAGCTACAGCCGCGGCGAGTGGTTTCGCGACGTGGACTGACGCGGCGGTTAAAGTTGAGGTTGGCGAACAGAAACAGATCAGAGTCCAATTTTCGATAGGCTCTGCCAACGAGACGGTTCAGGTGAACAGCGCCCCGCCTGAGCTGAGGACGAACGATTCCGATCGCAGCACAGTCGTCGAATCTTCGTTGGTCGCAAATATTCCACTCGATATTCGAAACCCTCTCCAGTTGATCAACGCCAGCCCCGGCGTCACGCAGAGCGACGCTCAGACGGCAGGCCAGAACTTCTCTTCGGAGAGCACAACCAACACTTTCCGAATCAATGGTGCAAAGAGCGGCGAGTCGGACATCCTGATCGATGGTGCGACGGATACCGTAAGTTATGACTCTCATGGAGCTGGCGGAATACCCGGCCTCGATGCGGTGCAGGAGTTTCGCGTCTATACGACCGCTTACTCTCCTGAATTCGGACGTACCAGTGGAGGCATCGTCAGCTACGGTATTCGTTCGGGCACGAACGAAGTTCACGGGGAGGCCTGGGAGTACTTCCGCGATTCTGTCTTCAATGCAAATGGGTATAACGCAAACGCTGCCAGGCAGGCGCGTCCCAGCTTTACCCGGAACCAGTTTGGAGGCCTGATCGGCGGCCCCGTTGTTATCCCGAAGGTATATGACGGCCGGAACAAGACTTTCTTCTTCGTAACCTATGAGGGGCTCCGTGATAACTACGTAGCTGCGGGAGGTTTCGAAGCCACGGTACCGACAGCGCTTGAGCGCCAGGGAGATTTTTCGCAGACCCAGAACGCTGATGGTTCGCAGCTGGTTATTTACGATCCAGGCAGTGCGACTCTGCAACCAGTCGGCAGCACCGCCTGTACCTCAACTCCGGTGACTTCCGGCCAAACAGTGTATTGCCGCAAACAGGTCTCCTACAATGGCCGCGCCAACGTCTTCGATCCCAGCCGGATCAACCCTGTTGGCTTAAATCTGCTAAATCTATATCCCCTACCCAATCAGACAGGCCTCGGCGGAAGCGACGAGAACAATTACTTCTCGAACGCTCCGAGCAGCGATACGAATAACAGCTTCGACATCCGCATCGATCATCAGTTTTCGTCGAAACAAAGCGTCTTCGGGCACTTCGATGATTTCAACAACTACGTCTATTATCCGAACGTCTATGGCAACAACCAGACTCCCAACTACGCAAATAACCACATTCCCGGCTATAACTTCGTGATCAGTCACTCGTGGGCCATCTCACCAAGACTGATCTTTCAGCATCAGATCTCGTGGGCGAGATTCCAGTCCACACGATCCTCTGTCGATCCGCTAGGCACTGCACGCTTTGGCTTTCCAGCATCGGCTGCACCTGGAATTACGGCAACGTTTACGCCTCAGGTCGAGGCAGTCACCAATCAGCTTTCAGAGATCGGCAACTCGGAGCCCTTTGAACGCAATCCGGCTTCGGTCTGGCAGTATGCCGCCTCGTTTACATGGGTCAAAGGCATCCATACGCTGAAATTCGGAACCGATCTGCGGCGGTATCCGACGCAACTCTGGGACCCGCAATTAATGACTGTGGCACCGTCTCGCAGTTTCACTGGAGGACCAAATGCCTCGTCTCCGGCAGGTACGAGCGGCGACGCCGTGGCTGAACTGCTGCTGGGACAGGCAGTGGTGACGAGCGGATATGCTCCCAAGGTTAACTTTGCGCATCAGTACTATGCTGCCTACGCCGAGGACACCGCAAAGCTGACGAGCAAGCTTACCGTAACGCTTGGCCTACGGTACAGCTACGAGGCGAGCGAGGTTTCAGTCAACAACGAGCTGACCTTTCTCGATACGAGCAGCCCTTCTCCGATTGCCGCCTCCGTACCGTCCCTCAATTTGACCGGCGGCGTGGGCGTTCCCGGTCAAAATGGCCAGAGCATCAGTTTGCAGGTACCCGGCAAGCTGCACTTCGATCCACGTTTCGGAGTCAGTTATCAAATCGACAAGGACACGGTGTTCCACGGTGGATTCGGTGTCTTTTATCATCCGAACGCATCCTGGAATCCCAGCCCACCTGCCTACGGTTATACGCGGACGACCGCGTCCATCGACGCGGCGCCCGATGGCGTCACTCCGCTCTACAACCTCTCCAATCCCTTTCCTGGCGGACTCCCCACTCCATACGGAAACGCTGCAGGCCTGGGAATCGAGCTTGGTCAATCCATCGCCGGAGACCTTAGGAAACAGAGCATCGCCTATCAGGAGAACTGGTCGGCGGATATTCAGCGCGCGCTGCCGATGCGCTTTGTTGTGACAGCTACCTATGCGGGAAGCACCGGCGTCCGATTGCTTGGGGCGTTGCAGCTCAATCAGCTTAGCGATGCGGCTCTCAGTCAGGGAACCGCCCTCAACAAGGTTGTCCAGAATCCGTTCTACGGTGTCATTACAGATCCCAGTTCGATCCTGAGCAAGTCCACGGTGCAGGCCGGCTACCTGTTGCGTCCTCATCCTCAGTTCCAGAACTTCGAGGCGTACAATGCAGGATGGGGCCACTCGAACTATCAGGCTGCTCAGCTCACGCTCGAACACCGACTGGACAACGGTCTGTCCTTGTTGCTCGGCTATACCTACAGCAAAGCCATTGATGACATCAGCGAGAACGGCACGTACGCAAGCGTTCAGGACAATGGATGCCTGCACTGCGAACGGTCGGTTTCCGCGCAGAACCAGACTCATGTTCTTCGCCTAAGCTCGCTGTACGAACTTCCGTTCGGACCGACGAAGTCCTTCCTGAATCGCGGTGTAGGTTCATATCTTGCCGGCGGATGGGAGTTCGGAGTCATCTATGACTTGAACACAGGACAGCCAGTAGGACTGACGTCACCCATCCAGCCGGCGTCCCTGAATGGCGGCCTCAACGTGGCGACCACGATTGGCTCCAGCCCTGCATCCATCACGACCACCAGTCAGATGCGGCCCACTGTAGTTCCGGGCGTGGACTATAAGCAGAAGGTCTCCAGCCCATCCTCGGGTCAGCTCTCCTTCTTCAACCCTGCCGCATTCGCAGAAACGGGGACGTATGCATTTGGAAATGCGCCAAGATTCCTCTCAGGCGTCAACCAGCCCTCGTTTTCAGAGCTGGATGCGCTGCTCGAGAAGAGGACAAAAATCAACGAGCGCATGAGTTGGAGCTTCCGTGTAGAACTGCTGAATGCTTTCAACAGCGTCGTCTTTTCCGGTCCGGCAACAGACGTCTCTAACCCCTCTACGTTCGGCTTTGCACCAAAGCTTCAATCTAACAACCCTCGAGAGATGCAGTTGAGTGGCCGGTTCTTCTTTTAGAACTGACACTTTCAGTGCCGGCGGACGATCCCTCGTCTGCCGGCAATCGCTTTTATACCTGCACAAGCAGATGCTTAGAACGAGAGAGATCTAATGGCAACCGAGACAGTTCTGACCAACGCGAAGATCGTTACACCGTCCGAAGAGATCCGAGGCACGATACGAATCAGAGGTGGCGTCATCGCCGATATTGAAAGCGGATTCAGCTCCGTTCCTGCGTCGATTGACTGTCATGGCGACTACGTTTTGCCCGGCCTGATCGACATCCATACCGACAATCTGGAAAGACACATTATGCCTCGGCCCAACGCTGAGTGGCCTGTAACAGCCGCGATCGTGAGCCATGACGCGCAGGTGATCGCTGCCGGAATTACGACGGTACTTGATGCGCTATGCATCGGAACGATGGGCACCGGCGTGCGCCGGTTTGAGAAGGTAAAGGAAGTGATCGAGCAAACAGATGCGGGCAAGCGCAACCAGATCTTTCGCAGCGAACATCTTCTACACCTCCGGGTAGAACTGACGAACGAGCTGACTCCGCGGATGTTCGCGGAACTCTACAAGCATCCCGATGTCGTCCTTGTCTCGCTGATGGACCATACTCCCGGACAGCGACAGTGGGCCAACATGGACAAATTCATCGCGATGGAAAGGAACGACTACAAGCTCACCGAAGAACAGATCGCTTCCTCGCTACGCATGTTCGAGGTGAATCAGAAAAGGTATTACAGCCCCAATCGGGCTTCACTCCTGGCAATGGTCAAAGATCGGCGAACGGTTCTTGCCAGCCACGACGATACAACACTAGAGCACGTCCAAGAGGCAGCAGCGGACGGCATTCACATCTCGGAATTCCCAACGACACTGTTAGCCGCACAAGCCGCGCGTGATCGCTCCATGCATATTGTCGCGGGTTCACCCAATCTGGTCCTGGGCAGGTCTCACTCGGGCAATGTCGCCGCCAGAGATCTTGCAAAAGCCGGCCTTCTGGACGTACTCTCGTCCGATTATGTGCCCGCGAGCCTGCTGTATGGCGCGTTCCATCTGACCTCAATTCAGGAGACTCCCATCCACGAGGCATTGAAGACAGTGACGCTTAACCCCGCGCAATTGCTCGGGCTCAACGATCGAGGGAGTCTCGGAGTGGGCAAGCGAGCGGACATGATTCGAGTTCGCATGGTTGACCAGACACCTTTGGTTAGTATGGTATGGCGCGCTGGAGAGCGTGTTGCATAGAAAGGCCGAGGGGCGGACGAATCCGCCCCTCTACTGCTTAGACGGACTGGTACTTTGTGACAAATTCTTCCGCTGTCAGCTTCCGTAGATCGGGCAATGCAGTACCCAGCTTCTCGCGCGACCAGTCCCACCATGCCAGATCAAGCAGATCATCTCTCGTCTTCTCCTCGAAACGATAGCGGATGATCTTCGCGGGTACCCCGGCTACAATCGCGAACGGTGGAACGTCCTTCGAGACGACGGCTCCCGCACCAATACCGGCGCCCGTACCAATCTTCACCCCGGGCAGGATGATCGCACCGTGTCCAATCCAGACGTCGTTGCCAAGAACGACCTTGTGCTCTCTCCGCCATTCGAAGAAGTCGTGATCGTCCTCAACCGAGAAACCATAGGATTCACTACGGTAAGTGAAGTGATGCAATGCTGCGCGCCACATAGGATGGTTGCCGGGATTGATTCGCGTATGCGCCGCGATCGAACAGAACTTCCCGATCTCCGCGTACATGATGCTCGAATCGTTTACGACATAGGAATAGTCGCCGAATTCTGTCTCTCCCATCGTGGTTCGAGGGCCGACTGCGGTGTAGACACCAAGCTTGCTCTGGTGGACCCTGGCTGAGGGATCAATAGCAGGTTCGAGCCCCAACCTACGGGGTTTCTTCTCTATGGGCTCACGGTTTTTTACTTTACTCAAAGATTCCATGTTCACCTTTTTGCAACGGGCTGGAGTTGATCAAAATGGGCATCTGGTTATGCCAGGTCCCCGACGTGTTCGCGGAGGTACGACGCTGCAGCCGGAAGGGCTTCCGCACACCGCTCAATCAGGGTGTGCAAGCCGGCTGAATCGGTTCCCTCGATGCGAATTGAGACTTTTGCTTCGGTGCCAGACTGCCGAATCAGGACGCTGCCCTCCGGAAACGTAAAGCGGAGACCATCAACCCTATTGACGTCAGCGCCCAGAAAATGCTCTGCCAGCGATCTCGCTGCGGTCTCGTAGGAGATTGCGTGTGCAGAGATACGCACCTCCGGTGTACTGAAGATTGGCGGCAGTTTTCGGCGCAGTTCGAAGAGCGCTTTTCCGGACCGCTGGAGCAGATCGAGTATCACCATCGCCGAGAAAAGCCCGTCATCCCCACCATTCAGCTCTTTATGGAAGTAGTGACCGCATGCGTCAAGACCGAGCTCGGCATCGTCGGCGATCATGCGGCCACGGATGAAGGCATGACCGGTGCGTTCCAGCAGGGGAGTTCCTCCCAGCGCAAGGATTGCTCTGCGAACGGCGTCGGAGAGTTTGATGTCTACGACGAACCTCATTGGACGGCGACTCGCGTTCTCCAGCAGATCCTCTGCAAGGAGTATCGATACCTCGTCTGGCGATACATGTGCGCCGGTTTCGTCGATCAGAGCCAGCCTGTCACCATCGCCGTCCCAGGCGATTCCAATCGCGTTTTCCCGGGCAGATACCGCGGATCGCAGGTTCGATAGATTTGCTGTCAGCGAACAGTCCGAGGGCCGATCCGGAAAACTACCGTCGGTCTGGCAGGAGATGCATTGGACGTAGAACCCGAGCGAGCGGAAGATCTGCGGAGCCAGCTCTGACCAGGCTCCATTGCCGGCATCGATCACAAGGTTCGGCAAACGCTCGGGAACCAGATGGCTCCAGCGCTCGATCATCTGCCGTTGGTATGAGTCGACGAGATCGACTTTCTCTATAGCTCTGCTGCCGATCCGGAACGATTCCGTCTCCACCATATTGCGAATAGTCGACAACTGTTCAGGGGTGGTGGGAACTCCTCCGATCATGAGCTTGAGTCCGTTGTCCTTGGCGGGATTGTGCGACGCGGTCACCATCAAAACCGCATCCACATCAAGCTTGTCGGCGACGAAGTATGCGACCGGCGTGGGCATTAAGCCACCATCAAGTGGTGAGACGCCTGTGTCGGCGAGACCCTCGATCAGTGCCTGCTTCAGATCCGGCGTGCTCAGACGATAGTCACCTGCAACGAAGACGCGGGAGTCCGGTGGAAGCAGGGTTCCTATGGCGCTCCCAACCGCCGCGAACAAATCCAGGGAGATAGAACCTGGAAACGGCCCACGAAGGTCACATGATTTCCACGGGCTTTGCGTATGATCGGCACCCACTTCCAATATTGTTTCGCTGGTCATCGCGCAAACCCAAACCTCTCCACCAATCGGAATGGGTTTCCGGGACCGGTCTCTTCAAACAGGCTGATGGCATCGACCTCGAGTGGATTCATGCACACCTCAGCAAATCTTGTTTCAAGGTGCGCTTGAAACCGCCTGAGCGGCTCCTGTTCAAGAGAACAGGTCAGGGTCATATGAAACTTCCAGGTATCCATCACGTATGGATATCCCCAGCGAATCAGATTTTCGCGCTCAGCGGAGGTGAGCGAATCATGTATCCGTCTAGCCCTCTCCACTTCGGACTCCGGCTTGCGAAAGCGGTTAAAGTCTGCGACGCATTTTGCCGCGAGAGCAGCAAAGGCGAGACTACTTTCTGAGAGCACCAGGGCAAGAAAGCGACCCAGCGTGCCAACTGTAAGATGAGGCGCGTGGAAGGGACTTTCTGAGTACGCAAACCTCTTCATCTCCTGCTGGAGCTCCAGCAACGTGACTTCGTCGGCAAGGCGGAACGGTGGTTTCAGCGTCGCGTGAAAGCCATACTTCGCGGCGGTCCCAGTTACTCGCTTCCATTCGCTCTCGTCGAGAGTTGCGGGTAGTTCTGGCGTCAGCACGGCGCTTGTAGCAGGGTCTCGACCAAGCCATTCATTGCCGAGACACAGCAGCGGCGTATTCGCAGCCGGCGAAAAGTAGATGGCGTATCTGGGTATGATGCCTGGATCGCTCATTCAGCTCCATTTCAGGGATAACCTGCGGTCACGAAGACGAGGGGAACCGGTACATGGCACAACCAGGCTCCGACGCCTCTCGAATTATAGTTCGTAGACGTACTAATTCCACACACGAATTCCGTATTTAATGCAAATGCCTTGGAATAAAACTTTACCTCCCTCTGTAAAAATTCGGCTTCTGTAATATTCCATTCACGCATGCTCGCGCCACTCATGGGAATATGAACTTGTTCGTGCACGAACCATAAAAATATTGATACGTGCAATTCAGGGTTCGTTTCGACCTTCTGTTGATCGTCGTGAATTTACCCATCGAGGGAGCAGAATTCTGAGAAGCCAAGACGAAGCTAACTCCACTGCATTCGATAACGACCGCGTTCTTTGTGAATGCCAGCTTGATCCGTTACGTGAGCTGGTTCTGCGACTCGAGAGCAATCACACGGTGACTGTCTCGCAGTCGCCTTCGGTCTGCCTGACCATGATTGCGGCACACGACTCGCTCGAAAGCCAGAAGTTCTATCTGGGCGAGGCTCTGACGACAGAATGCGAGGTCCTCGTCGATCGCATGCCGGGCTACGGAGTCTGCCTCGGAGACGAGCCGGTACGAACCTATTGCATTGCGGTTGTCGACGCTCTCCTTCAGAGCGGAAACCCTGTGCCTCACGATATCAATACTTTCCTGAACGAACAGCGGGACATTCTCATGCGCGAACAGCAGGATGAATTTGATCTGATCCTCCAGACCCAGGTCGACTTCAAACTCATGGAGGAACAATGAGCACCAGTACATTGACTCGTTCCTATGACCCAGTGTTCGACGCCCAAAGGCATTACCGAGTTCTGTTGAACTGCACTGCCCGGCCTGGCTCAATTGGATTGTTAAACGAGGTCGAAGTTGAGAAACCGGCTGATCTGAGCCAGTCGGCCACCCTCATCGCCCTGATGCTCTTTAGTAGCGACGTAAGCTTCTTCCTGGGACGCGATGCCAGCTTGGCAGTAGGCTATCTCGTACGACAAACTCAGGCGGTTGAAGCGTCCGTCGAAGAAGCCGACTTCGTCTTTGTGCACGGTCGAGATACCGAGGATGCGGTTGCAGCTCTGAGATCCGCGAAGGCCGGTGAGCTGGTGTTTCCCGAGACAGGTGCGACAGTTCTTCTTGAAGTCGAGGCGATCTCGCCCGCTCCGCTCTCGAATTGCCTCAGGCTCACCCTCTCAGGGCCAGGGATTGAGACCGAATCGATTGTCTACGTGGCTGGGCTCGCTCCGGAGTTTCTTGAAGCGCTGCAATCACGCAACTGCGAGTTCCCAACCGGAGTTGATGTTTATATGACGTGTGACAGTGTGGCCGCCGGTCCCTGTGTCTTGTCGCTCCCTCGAACGACTAAAGTGAGCTGGGGGACCGTACCGTCCGGCGAGAGAAGAGGTGACTCATGGGCTATGTAGCAGTCAAAGGCGGTCAGGACGCGATTGAAAATGCAAATCGGCTGGTTGAGTACTTTCGCTGGAAAGGAAAGACACAGCCTATCGAAGTCGATCAGGCCCGCACGCAGATGCGACTGGCTATCGATCGCGCGATGGGGGAAGGGGCGCTGTATGCTCCGGAACATGCGGCATTAGCGCTTTTACAGGTAGAAGGAGATTCTTTTGAAGCAGCCTTTCACTTGAGGGCCTATCGCGCCACCCTGCAGAGACGGTACTACTCGGAGACACTCAACACTCGCGAGATGTTCGTTCATCGCCGTATTTCTTCGACGTTTCGTGAGATTCCGGGCGGTCAGATTCTTGGGCCGACGCGCGACTATTCCTTCCGCCTGCTCTGTCCCTCATGGATGCGGTCTTCACTTGGCGAGATCAACACTTATCTGGAAGGCCTGCGCGGGCAGATCGATCCGGACAAGCTGCATGGGGTGTGTACCTACAGCAAAGTAATCGACATCTTTCTTCGGGAAGGACTGATGAGCCAGGAGGCACGGCCCGGCGAGGATAGGAGGGTCGTCGATGTAACCCGAGAAGCGATTAAATTTCCGGTTCCGCGATCGGCGGTCCTGCAGATGCTCGCACGCGCAGAGACCGGCTCTCTGATGTGCATGGCCTACAGCACCCAGCGCGGCTTCGGGGTTTCGCATGGCACGGTCGGCGAACTTCGCGTTGGCGAGGTGCCGGTCCGTCTTCGGGATTCGAGAAGACGTTTGCGGTACGTCGGCAAGATCAAGGTCACAGAGACTGAGATGGTTGGAAGCATCAGCGTATCGAAGAAAGGCTCGAATCGTTCTGTGCCGCAGTTGTCTGTGGGTTACGGCCTTTGTTTCGGTCACAACGAATCCAAAGGCATCTCTATGGGCATGGTCGAGAGCGCTCTTCGTTCACCCGATCCGAACAACCCTGCGAACAACCAGGAGTTTGTTCTTTATCACACCGAGGCCATCGAGTCGTATGGTTTTGTTAATCACCTCAAGCTTCCTCATTATGTGACCTTCCAGGCTGGACTACAGGAGATCAGAGACATATTGAGGATCAATTCAGACGAGGCGGAAGTTGTCGTACTGGCGGGAGAGGACGAGAGCGAGGACGACGATGATTGAGGTCAGCCGGTTTCAGACACAATATAACTTTGCGTTCATCGACGAGGGCACGAAGAAAGAGATTCGCCGGAAGACGCTCAAGGCGGTTTGCATTCCTGGCTATCAGGTGCCCTACTCCTCTCCCGAAATGCCCATTTCCCGGGGATGGGGAACCGGAGGATTGCATCTGACACTGTCCCTCATCGGACCTGACGATGTACTGAAGGTCATTGACCAGGGGAGCGATGCGAGTGTCAACGCCTGCAACCTGCGACAGTTCGTCAACGAGATGACGAACTGCGATCTCACCTTCGATACGGCTGAAGCAACAATCATTCAGACACGTCACCGCGTTCCTGAGGAGATTCTCACCGAGTCCCAGATTCTCGTTCTCCAGGTTCCGCAGCCGGAGATTCTGCGGAACGTGGAGCGGCACGAGGCGAAGACCCGTCAGATGCACGCCGAGGCCGACTACGCAAAACTTTGGGTCTCGCTCTATGAGTCTTACGTCAGATATGGCGTCATGATGGGAGGAGCGGGCTATCCCATCATGGTGAACTCCCGCTATACCGCAACACCGAGCCCGATCCCTCGCTGGGATGTGCCGAATCTGAACATGGCACGGTGTCTCTATCTCTTTGGCGCCGGGCGCGAGAAACGAATCCACTGCATTCCTCCCTTTACGAAAGTGGTGCCTCTGGAGTTCGAGGACATACGCTTCTGGGTAGAAGAGTTCGAAGGCATTCGCTGTTCCAGCACCGGAGCAAACAAAGCGTTCATGGATGAGGTCTACGCTGACGACTTTAGCCGTTCTCATGTAGTGAACGACAGCAACTTCATGGACAAGCTCAAGACCGGAACTCGGCCGCCGCAACGTCTGTTCACGAATCCGGAGCGTGCATGAACACTCTTATGCAAGATAATCCGCTTCTTCGCGTTCGTAATCTCTCCAAAGTCTACGGCGCAATCACTCCTGGGCTGTCCGATCGTACGGGAGCCGCATTTCAGACGAACATCTGTCCCAAGACCGGAACGATCGTCGCCTGCAACAACATCAGCTTCGATCTCTACCCGGGCGAAGTCCTCGGCATCGTCGGCGAGAGTGGTTCCGGCAAGAGCACATTGATTCAAATGCTCTACTTCGATCTTGCCGCCACCTCAGGTGAAGCTCACTTTCGTCATGTCGACGAAGGCATGACGAACATGCTCGAGCTCTCGAATCAGAGAAAGCGCTATATCCGGAATCATCTGATGGGGATGGTGTACCAGAATCCACGCGACGGATTGAACTTCCGATTCACTGCCGGCGGAAATATCGCGGAGAAACTTTTGATGGCGAATGTTTTTCATGTCGGCAAGATCCGGGACAGAGCGGCCCACCTGCTCACCCATACAGAGGTGCCAGTGAAGCGTATGGACGAGAGTCCCGCCCGTTTTAGTGGCGGCATGCAACAGAGAGTTCAAATCTCGAAGGCCATCGCAAACGATCCGCCGTTGCTGCTGCTTGACGAAGTCACCAGCGGGCTCGATCTCTCGGTTCAGGCGAAGGTTCTCGATCTTATCCGTGGGCTCCAGCAGCAACTGGGAATCTCGATGATCGTCGTCTCCCACGATCTGGGTGTGATTCGGATGCTGACAGATCGAACGATGGTTTTAAAGCATGGGCAGATTGTTGAGGAGGGCCTGACCGATCAGATCCTGCAGGATCCTCAACATGGATATACACAGCTATTAGTGAGTTCGCTTCTATAACAACGATGGGTGAGAGCGCATGAGCAGGCTTCTGGAAGTTGTGAACCTCAGGAAGAGGTTCCAGATGCATACACAGAACGACAAGTTGATCCCCGCTCTGGAGGATGTGTCGTTCTCGGTGGACGAAGGCGAGATCGTCGCTTTGACAGGAAAATCCGGTTCGGGAAAGTCCACATTGATGAAATGCATCTATCGGACATACCTTTCGAATGCTGGACAGATTCTGTACACCGGAGAATCCGGCGCAGTCACGGATCTCATCGGCGCTTCTGAACATGCGATCCTGCAGATCAGGAAGTCGGAGATGACCTATTGCTCCCAGTTTCTTCAGGTCATTCCCCGAGTCCCCGCGATCGATATCGTCGCCTCGGCTTTGATGTCGCGCCGTTACGACTCCGAAAAAGCGCGCACGCTCACAAAGGAATACTTCGCTCGGCTCAGCCTGCCTGAGGAGCTGTGGGACGCCTATCCGGCGACCTTCAGCGGAGGTGAGCAACAGAGGGTCAATATCGCGCGCGCCATCGTTTCCCGTCCTCGCTTCCTTCTGGTCGACGAGCCAACGGCTTCTCTGGATATGAAAACCAAGGACGCCGTCATCGATATGATCCTCGACCTGAAGAATGCCGGAACATCCGTCATTCTGATCAGTCATGACGAGCATTCCCTGCAGCGCATGGCGGACCGTTCTCTCGTTCTCGAGTACGGCAAGTTGAAAGAGGCCGTCTATGCATGAATTCAGATGCACTTCTGTTTTCGAGGGTCGATGGCGCGCCGCATTTCTGCTTGTCATATCCGCGTTGGCTGCGAGCTCGATCGTCGCCTGCAAGTCATCAGAGAGGACCAACGGCAATCCAGGCATCATCCGATTTGCCTTCCAGCCCTCGGAAGAAGAGATGCAAGATAACTCCGTTCGAGCGAAACTACTTAGTGACTATCTGAAATCTCAACTCAATATTCCCGTTGAGGTCATCAATGTCACGGGCTACGCGCCGACGATTGAAGCGATGCACACGGGAAAAATCGACATCGCGGCGTTCGGTCCGATGGGATATCTCCTGGCATCACAAAAAGCGGGCGCTGAGCCCATCGTGGCGGCCGGCAATGCGAATGGGACACTCGGCACATACAATTCCATCATTGCCGTTCCCAAAAACAGCCCACTGCATTCGATCGACGACCTCAAGACGCAGGCAAAGAATCTCACGTTCATGTTCGTCGATCCCGCGTCCACGTCGGGCTATCTGATCCCGCGAGCGTATCTCCAGAGCATCGGCCTGAATCCGGAGAGAGATTTCGGCAAGGTCATCTTTGCCGGTTCCCAGGCAGCTGGCATCCTGACCATCAAAGCGGGAAAGATCGATGCCGGATCGGTCATGCAACAGATCCTGATTCCGCGCCTTATCGCGCTGGGGAAGCTTGCACCGGACGACCTGCGCATCCTTTGGACCTCTGAACCAATCCCACACTCACCGATCTGCGTCAGAAGCACTTTGCCTGGTCCTCTCAAACTGAAGATTCAGCAAGCCCTTGTTGACATTCCGCAGAAGGACCCAGCCCTCTGGCAGGTCTTCAAAGACACTTACCGGATACCCGATCTAACGTTTGTCCCGGTGAGCGATTCCAATTACGCCCCTCTCCGCAAGTACGCCGACCAGATCAAAGACCTGAATATCAACGAAAAGTAGGGACCGCTTATGCTCACTGTCTCGTCAATCGTGAAATCGCTGCCGAGTGGAAAGCGGCTGATCAACAACGTCAGCTTCAAAGTGACAAAAGGTGAGTTCGTTTCCATCCTGGGATCGAGTGGCGCAGGAAAGTCTCTCACGCTTCGCTGCATTACCGGGCTAACGCAACCCGATCAGGGAGAGATCACACTTGTTTCTCCGAGAAACGAGTCCTATCCAACCACCAATGTGACTGCCAGACAGCTTCGCAAGGCGCGACGCCATATCGGCGTCATGTTTCAGGGATCGAACCTGGTCAAACGCCTGAGCGTCCTCGAAAACGTGATGATCGGCCGGCTAGGCCAGATCAACCCGATTCGGAGTTGGCTCCGCGGCTTTCTCGATACCGAAGCTCGCGAGGCGATGGCGGCTCTCGATCGCGTGAGAATGACGTCGTTTGCCGGTCGGCTCGCAGGATCGCTGAGCGGAGGAGAGATGCAGCGGGTCGCCATTGCACGCGCGGTCTATCAGAGTCCGTTGATCTATCTTGCGGATGAACCCATCTCGAGTCTGGACCCTCGAAATGCTGAAGCGATCATGTCGCTCCTTCAGCCTTTAGCGCAGGAGACTCCGGTGCTGGGGGCGTTTCATCAGCCAGAGCTCGTTGCGCGATATTGCACCCGCGTCATCGGAATGCGCAACGGCAGAATCGTCTACGACGGACCTCCGCGACTGAAGCAGCACGAACTCGAGATGATCTATGCAAGCCATGATACGGAGCACGCTGTTCTCCTCGATGGCGTCCACACCATGGGCCCGTACCTCGACTCGGACTATTCGCAGCCGTTACCACATGGAGCAAATTCCTAGATGGCGGTCGCTGAAGAAATCCTTACGATAGACTCAATTGGGCAATTGCAGTTGAGGAAGGCGCGCACCACGATCTCCGGCAAGCGGCTTCTGGCATACTCTGCCGTTCTTCTAGCGCTGGTCATCCCGGCCTCCCTGATTTGCGGTGTGAGCGTCTCGGCCTTTGCCAACGGCATTTCGAAGGGCGTGTCCCTTCTGAACCTATTCTTTCCACCCGCATGGTCTGAATTTCCTGCGATGCTGCAGCCCATTCTGGTAACGGTCGTTATGGCATTGTCATCGACCGTATTTGGGACGCTATTGTCTGTGCCTTGTGGTCTGGCAGCCTCTTCAAATGTGGCACCGGCGTGGTTGCGGAACACCGTGCGCTTCCTTATCGGCTTTGAGCGTGGATTACCCGAGATCATCCTGCTCCTGATGGCAGTCGCCGCGCTCGGCCTTGGAGCGCTTCCAGGACTGATTGCACTCTCTATAGCGAGCGTCGGGATGCTGGCCAAACTGCTGGCAGACGCCATCGAGGAGATCGACCCGAAGCTTCTGGAGTCCATTGCCGTCACCGGGGCGACCCGTACGCAGGTCATCCGGTACGCGATCTTTCCGCAGGTTCTGCCGTCGCTGTTGGCAAACGCCTTGTTCCGTTTTGAGGTGAACGTGCGCGCTTCAGTTCTCCTTGGCGCCGTGGGAGCGGGCGGCATCGGATACGTGCTCAGCACCTCGATCGGCGCACTCGAATACCCAAAAGCAACCGTAGCGATCCTGTGCTCTCTGGCACTGGTGCTGTTTTCTGAACGGGCCTCCGATTATTTCCGTACGCGAGTGTTTGACGGAGGCCATAAGATATGACATTCGACGTTCCAGCTAACGTCCTTCCGTCGAGAAAGTTCAGAAACACGACTCTTTTCCTTCTCGCCACAGTTGCTATCCTGTTTTGTTCAGCCGCATATCTCAGAGTCGATCCGACCTCGTTCTCGACAGATCTGCATTATGTGCGGGAGCTGGCGGCGGACATGTTCCCCCCGAATCTGCAACTCATCTGGCGAAAGAGAGGTCTGGTCAAATCCCTGTTTGAGACGGTCTCCATGGCCTTTCTCGGGACCTTCTTTGGCGGATGCGTCGCCTTAGTTCTCGCCTTTTTCGCGGCGACAAATGTCTCCCCAAGCCCGAGACTGCGAATGGTCGTCCGTGCTCTGCTGGCAGCCGAAAGGTCTCTTCCGAGTTTCGTAGTTTTGCTGGTTCTACTCATTGCCGTCGGAATAGGACCGTTTGCCGGCATGTTGTCTCTGTCCATCGGATCGATCGGAATGTTTGGGAAGCTCTTCGCGGATGCCATCGAGCAGGCCGATAAGGGAATCTTCGAATCCATTCAAAGTGTCGGAGGGACAAAGCTGCAACTGATCCGTTACGCCATTCTTCCCGAAGTCGTCCCGTCCTTCATCGCGAACCTCTTTTACGCATTCGATGTCAACCTGAGAGCCGCCATTCCGCTGGGTGTCTTTGGTGGAGGCGGTATCGGGTTCGAATTCGACTTCGCCGACCGGCTACTGCGCTACAAGGACATGCTTGCGTATGGATTGATCATCATCGTTTTGATTACAGGGATGGAGCGTCTTTCGGACAGCGTCCGCCGCCGTCTTCTCTCGCATCAGTAACCGGTCCACGTCGACCGGATGGAATTGAATTCACGATCGCACAGGTGCGACGAACAACTATGAAACCAACCATACTGACAAATGCCCGCATAGTGCTTCCCGATAAGGAAGTGAACGGATCCCTGGTGATCACAGACGATCGCATCTCTGACATAAGCACCCGCAACTACGCGGATGCTATCGATCTTAGAGGCGCGATCCTCGCTCCAGGCGTGATCGACATCCATACGGATTACCTCGAGCGGGAACTGGCGCCCCGTCCCAGCGCCAGATTTCCGTTAGAGATGGCCATGCACGTCATGGATCTCCGTGCCCTGAGCTGCGGCCTCACGACAATCGTCTCCGGAGTTCGGATCTCAGCCGAAAGAGACGGCCCAGTCGGATCATGGCGTGGCGACGGCCTTGCTCTCGCCAGACAGCTTGAACAGCTTGCACCTCAGCTTCGAGGCAATCACCTCATCCATGTGCGCTGGAGTCCGCACTATGAAGATGCCCTGCCGGCTCTCGAGGAGCTACTGAATCTCGGTATTGTCGGCAATCTTGTCTTCAATGACGACACCCCGGGAGAAAGGCAGTTCCGTGATCTCGAAGCATTGATCCGTCAGTATGCAGAGAGATTCAAGGTGTCCGTCGTGGACGCGCGCGTAAGAATGGAAGAGCGTACAGCCAGAGCGCGTGCCACGAATAATCGGCTTCAGGTGAAAAAGTTTCTTAGTGGCCGAATTCCGCTGGGAAGCCATGACGATACAACAATCGAACACGTCGTGGAAGCGTTCGAAGCGGGGGCCACACTGTCCGAGATGCCCGTCTGCATAGAGGCTGCGCGTAAAGCGAAGGAACTTGGAATGCTCGTCTGCATGGGAGCTCCGAATTATTACCGCAGAGGATCACACTGCGGCAATCTCTCCTGTGAAGACGCTTTAGCAGAAGGTCTCGTTGACATTCTCTGCAGCGACTATCACTTCCCTTCCATGCTGGCGTGTGTCATGCGCATGGCGGAAGAAGGTATGCCTCTTTGGGCCGCTTTCAGACTGGTCACCTCGAATCCTGCACAACACCTCGGAATCGATGCCGATACCGGAAGCATCGAGATCGGAAAACGTGCAGATCTCATCACTTTTCGCCCAAAGGTCGGTTACGCCGAGGTTTCACACGTCTGGACCCGGGGAGAACAGATGTTGGCTGTCGCTGAAAGATGCCCTGGAACACCCAGGGACGAGCTTAGCTTCAGTTACTGAACTTTCGCCAGGAGCTGCTCTCGTAGTGTTCGATCCGGGCTGGAGCAGCTCCGGGCCGCCGGGTCCTCGTGGCGGTATCGGTTCGATGAGCATTGAGCCCGCATTGCGGAGTGCCGCATCGAGCTCTGTATTTATTCGGAATAATCGCCACGCGCTCTTCTACAATCCTCCTCATCAGGGTTTGGCGAGCAGACTCTTCAAAACGGACTTCTTAGCAGTGATTGGTGATCGGACCAAAGTCTGAAACCGGCTTCGGGATCATCGGCGGTGCCGGCCGCCACCGCTAGAACCGTCAACTCAATCGGGCTTAGGCCACTCACCGGAGCCACCGGTTCATCGGCAATCTGCTGTAACGCCTGGCCCCGCTCAGCCGCCGTTTTCAAGCGGTCAGTGATGGCATCACTCAATAGCTTGAAATCGCTTTGTGCCTCGGTTTTGTAGAGGATAATCGCTCGATGCTTTATGTCAAAGGGATATTTTGCCGGTTCGTTCATTTGAGCAAACCGTGACGACAGCCGGTTCGCAGCAAAAGCAAAGCCTCGTTCGTACCGGACATTAGGGTTGTCGGTCGTGATGTCGGCCAAACACACCGCTGCAGAACGAATACCGTCCTCAATCGAGGTAATCAGCACATCAGCCCGTGCGTCCTGGTCCATCCTGTACGGTCGAGGACGTGATCGTCACGTTTCGTGTGGTAGGGTGAAGAACGCAAGACTCTGCCTGTAGCTGCATTCGTGGTTGAAGACGAAGCAAATGCGTACATGTGGAGAGCGTCCGTTTTTTCTGGCCTTGTTCGCTGCCCTACCTTTCTCCTGGACCTGGTTTGTTGCGCGCACCAGACGATCCTAAGGAGATCTTTCGTGAAACCTATGCTGTCTTTTGTCGTTCTCGCT
>Ga0302315_10002204_pt1 | contig 18611 bp, 15 predicted proteins | sample III_Palsa_N3_1_FD_200532 | JGI IMG/M metagenome (GOLD analysis project Ga0302315, IMG submission 200532) | Peat permafrost microbial communities from Stordalen Mire near Abisko, Sweden - III_Palsa_N3_1 | ecosystem: Environmental > Terrestrial > Soil > Palsa > Peat permafrost | place: Sweden...
CTTTAAAAATACGGTTATATTGGCCGGCGGCTTTAATTTTGAAACAGCCGAAGCCATATTAGAAAGCGGACTGTGCGATGTGGTAGGCATTGGCCGCCCTTTCATCAATAATCCCGACCTGGCCGAGCGCTACAAAAATAGCTGGCCGGTATCGGTGGAACTGAATATGGATGCATTTTATAGCGCTGACGAAAAGGGTTATACAGATTATCCTGCCTGCACAGCTTAACTAACTATTATTATCGTTGCAGCGTGTTCAATATGCCTGCAACGATAGTTTTTTAAAGCGATATCTTCTCCACTTAATATTTAACATGCACTTAATACAGATAACAATTTAATTACCTTACTTTGTTAAGTTTCGGTGTAGTTTATCCGGGATAGATTAATTTAAACGCATGAGTTTTATCCTGGCGCCGGTAGATACCGTTGAAAGCATCAGCCCTGCTGATTTTAAAAAAAAATATTTAGATAAACGCCGCCCTTTAATTATTAAGGGACTTACCAAAGATTGGCCCGCCCGCGAAAAATGGACCGCTGATTATCTTAAACAAAGCGTAGGCAGCCAAATAGTACCGCTATACGATAACTCAAAGGCCGACCCATCCAAACCAATCAATTCCCGCGCAGCCGAGATGCCTTTTGATGAATATATCGATCTGATCCGCTCACAACCCACCGAACTGCGTATATTCTTTTTTAATATTTTTAAACAAGCCCCGCAACTGTTAGATGATGTTGTTTTACCGAAAGACCTGATGGGTGGCTTTTTGGAAAGCATGCCGGCAATGTTCTTTGGCGGCTCCAATTCGGTTACTTTTTTGCATTACGATATCGACCTGCCGCATATTTTTCATACCCACTTTGGGGGCCGCAAGCAGGTGATACTATTTGAAAATAAATGGAAACGCCGTTTATACTGCATCCCTAATGCTACTTATGCGCTGGAGGAATATGATGTAGCCAATCCTGATATTACAAAATTCCCGGCGCTGGATGGCGTTGAAGGCCAGCAGGCCATACTGGAACATGGCGATACGCTGTTTATGCCGACCGGCTACTGGCACTGGATGAAATACCTTGATGGCTCGTTCTCACTAAGCCTGCGCGCCTGGGATGCCTCGCCTGTGCGCAAAGCCGCCAGTTTATATAACCTCGCGGTAAAAGGCGGTTTGGATAGTTTATTGAAGATGACCTTTAAAGCTGATTATGCTAACTGCCGCGAAAAACTGGCCATAAAACGTGCCGATAGGGCATTAGCAGCAGGTAAGCCCCGGTAATTGCAAATTATTTTTTGGCATCGATTTAAAAAATCACCTATATTTCGGTGTGCCAATTATTAAGAAGAATACACCGGCGGTTTGGATATTGCTGATGCTGATCGGCTGTACGCTGACTTACAGCAATCATTTCTTTAACGCTTTTCATTTCGACGATTTTCACACCATCGTCAACAATGCCTATATCCGCGACCTGCGAAATATTCCCCTGTTTTTTAAAGACGGCGCAACCAGCAGCGTTTTGCCGGCCAACCAGTCATACAGGCCGGTGGTTACTACTTCGCTGGCTATTGATTATTGGCTTGGCGGTTATGATCTGTTCTTTTTTCATCTTGATAATTTCCTGCTGTTCCTGTTGCAGGGGATCGGCATGGTTTACCTTTTCCGCAGGATATTTGACGCAGCAAGCGCCGATAGCAACAATATTTATTTTGCTATTGCGGCTACCACCTGGTACCTGCTGCACCCGGCCATGGCCGAAACAGTGAATTACATCATTGCCAGGTCTGACATTATCTCCACTGTTTTTGTGATCGTTTCCTTCCTGCTGTATATCTGTTCGCCATTTTGCCGGAAGACTGGATTGTATTTGATTGGCGTGGTAATAGGTGCACTTGCCAAGCCTCCGGCGGTAATGTTTGCGCCGATGCTGTTGCTGTATATTTTATTTTTTGAGGAGGGATTAGGCTTTACCGATATTTTTAAACGGGCGAATGTAAAACGTACAGGCCGGGCAATCCTCAAGTCGCTGCCTGCCTTTATCGTTTGCGCGGCGGTTTATGAGTTAACAGATAAACTAACGCCAAAAACATGGGTGCCCGGCGGGCATTCGGCTATGCAATACCTCATTACACAGCCGTTTGTAATACTGCATTACTTTTATATGTTCTTTTTCCCGGTGCAGCTGAGTGTGGATACCGACTGGACGAAACTCAACAGTATTTGGGATATCCGCTTTTTTGTGGGATGCCTGTTTATATTGGTATTGCTCGTTATCGCGTTCACCACCTCAAAAAAACAAAAACTACGCCCAATCAGCTTTGGTATTTGCTGGTTTTTGCTGGCGTTGCTGCCAACCTCAAGTATTATACCGCTTGCCGAGGTGTTAAACGACCACCGTATGTATTTTCCTTTTATCGGGTTGATGATAAGTGCCGGCTGGGCAGTGAAGCTGGCTGTAAGCTACTACCTGCCCGAACATAAGAATCGTATAATAGCAGCGGCCATAGTAATATTGTGCTGCTATGCAGTTGGTACCTGGCAAAGGAACAATGTTTGGTTTAGCGAGGAGACTTTGTGGCGTGATGCAACGATTAAAAGCCCCGGCAACGGCCGCGCCTGGATGAATTATGGCGTAGCTCAAATGGCCAATAACGAGCTTAAGGGCGCCGAAGCAAGCTTTACTACGGCCAGCGATTATATGCCCGCCTATGACCTTATATACGTTAACCTTGGCATATTAAAACAAACAGAGAACGATACTGCTAAAGCAGAAGAGTTTTTTAAAAGAGCGGTTTCCATCAATCCAAACGATGCCAACGCTTTTTATTTTTACGGGCGTTTTTTATATAACCAGGTAAGGCTTAAGGAGGCAGCAGGTAATTTGATAAGGGCGATGGCTATCTCGCCCGGCGACCTGCAAACGCGGCTGCAATTGATGGCGGTTTATGCAGGAATGGAGGACTGGGCTGGGCTGCAAAACTTAATACAAAGTTCAGAAAACCTATTCCCTGGGAATGCCGAAATAGCCAACTATGCCAGTATGGCGAAGTTAAAAGAAAATGAAGCCGGCCAGGAAGAGGATAAACTGGCCAAATACCCTAATGCTGCCGGTTACATCGACCTTAGCCTGATGTATTACCGCGCCGGGCAATTTGATAAATGTATTGCAGCCTGCAACAAGGCGCTGGCATTAAAGCCAGGGTATGACCTGGCCTACAATAATATCTGTGCATCATACAACAAAATGGGGCAGTGGGATTTGGCCATACAAGCGGGCGAAGAAGGCTTGAAAGCTAATCCGAATAATATATTGCTTAAAAATAATCTTGCTGCTACAAGGGCCGGCAAGAGCAAAACAAAATGAGTTTACTTTTAACAATTTATTAGATATGTCATTGCGAGTATCCCACCGGGGTAAACTCTGGAAAGAACCGATTATGACATAGAATACCATTAGGATTATCATTATAGTATTCAAAACAGGCTTGGGCGCAGCTAAGTTCCCCTCTCGAGAGGGGGTGCGGCTGGAAAAGAGCGCAAAGGCAGGGGTGTGTTTAACGAAGCGGCTAATGCATGCTGTACAAACACACCCCTGCTACCGCACAAGGCTCACACACCCCCTCTCGAGAGGGGAACTTAGCTGCGTTAGCTTGGTGCGCAAAATTACCATTGATAATCAACAACTTACAATCATGTCATTATAAGGCTTGGCGATGGATTGTGTAAAGGGAAGCCGAAGCAACCTCGTCGTTATGCATTGGCGACGAGGTTGCTTCGCTGCGCATTCCAACCCGCAATCCGCTCGCAATGACATGGTTTTTTATTGTAGTTTCACCTTTAGAATTGCCAAATTTTAACAATTGGTACGACACCCGATGCTTCCGGCTATGAACCATGAACCATCACCCATGAACCAATCACAAATCCCTTTTTCTTATCTGTGATAATTGCTCTGCTATAGCCCCAAAGAATAGCGTGATCACGCCAAAAATAATAGCCAGCATTGAGCCTACCGATACGCCGTTACCACGCATAAAAATGTGTATGTCCCATATAATACCCGTCAGTATGCTTGCGATCGCTATCGGCATAAAAATGCGGATTGGGTTGAAGAGGATGATGATATTGAACACCTCGTAAATGGTGCGGAAAGCGGTTTTTATGGTGATGGTACTTTCACCGGCCCCGCGTTCTCGAATTTCGATGTGCTCTTCTATTACCTTATGGAATTTGTTGATGAATGCCAGGCAGATCACATCGCTGTAGGCCATGCTGTCGGGGCATATTTTAGCGTATTTTTTACCAAGATCGCTGCGGTATATCTTCATGCCCGAATTAAGGTCGTAAACCGGCAAAGGCATCAATCTTTTTACAGTGAAGCGGATAAGCCTTTTGCCCAAACCGCGTAGCATACTTGCTGAGCGCACACCTTTACGGCTCCCGATCACCATATCGGCATCGCCGTTTGTTATTATGTTGAACAGTTTTTTTACATCCTCCGTACGGTGCTGGCCATCGGCATCCATCGTTATCAAAAACTCCGTATCACAGGCCTCAATACCCGATTTAATGGCGCCGCCGTAACCACGGTTGATTTTGTGATTTATCAGCGTATAATCCGGGTGGTTTTCATATTGTTTAAGCAGGTCCAGGCTGTTGTCCTTGCTACCATCGTTCACCAGTATCAGCTTATAACCTTCAGCCGAGCAAAGTTCCAATATCCCCGGTATTACCAGCGGTATATTTTTTTCTTCGTTATAAGCAGGGATAATGATGGTTAAGCGATGTTGCATTCGTCTTAATAATATTGCAATATCCACATAAAAGCAATCCCGTGCAATGTGTTATAGATAGAATTTTTATCAAACGGTTTTTTCATATATTAAGAATGCAAAGCGATCAGGCATGGTGCTTTTTGTTCCATATTTTTTCTATAACCTGCTGAATGTCATTAGGTTTAGTAGGTTTGCTCAGGTAGTCATCCATGCCGGCTTTAAGGCATTCTTCCCGGTCCTCGGCCATTGCATTGGCTGTCATGGCAACAATCCCCGGCTGTACAGCAAGCTCTTTCCTGATAATGCGTGTAGCTTCGAGGCCGTCCATTTCAGGCATTTGCACGTCCATTAGTATCAGGTCGTAATTTTTGTGGGCGCAATGCTCCAATGCTTCTATGCCGTTATTGCTGATATCGGGTTCATAGCCCATTTTGTGCAGCATATGCACAATTACCCGCTGGTTAATAAGGTTGTCTTCCACAACCAGTACGCTCATAGGGTATTTAGCAGCCATGCCGGTAAGCAAGTGTGGATTATTTACTTTTGTCTCGCCCTGTTGTATATCTTCCTTGCGGAGTTGCTGTACAATGTGTTTAAGCAATACATCGTGTTTAACAGGCTTGGTGAGCACCACATTAAACAAAATGGAATGTTCCGGGCTCTTACGGCTGTCCACAGAGCTTAGTAATATCATTGGCATATCCGGGAACTTTTCCTTTACCCTGGTAGCAAGGGCATTCCCACTCATTTTTGGCATGTGCATATCGGTTAGCAGCATACTTACGGTATTATTCGCGTCAAGTATTTCCAGCGCCTCACTGCCCGAACCGGCAATAAGCGGCACAAATTTCCATTGCCTTAGCTGGTTGCCTAATATATTGCGATTGGTTTCGTTATCATCAACAACCAGTATTACCTTATTTTCAAGCCCTTTAGTGTTTAACTGAACATAATTGGGAACGCTTGCCGTACCGGCCTTTGTTTGAATGGTGAAGGTAAAAGTTGTGCCTTCACCCGCAATACTTTTAACGGAGATATCGCCCCCCATCAGTTTAACCAGCTTTTCGCTGATGGCCAGCCCAAGCCCGCTTCCGCCGTAGCGCCGGGTTATGCTTGAATCGACCTGGGAAAATGGTTTAAAAAGTTTATTCAGCTTATCTTCAGGGATGCCGATACCCGAATCGCGCACCTGGAAGCATAGCACCAGTTGATCGCTATCAGCAGTCAACCGGGTAATGTTGATGAATATTTCGCCTTTGCTGGTAAATTTAACGGCATTGCCTACCAGGTTAATCAGTACCTGTCGCAGCCGTAACTGATCGGTTATAATTTGTGATGGAATGGATGGTTCGATCTGGTAAACAAGGTCGAGCCCGAGGCGGGAAACACGTTCGGTGAATAATTCCAGTACGCTTTCAACACATTCGCTGAGGTTAAAGTCCTGGTTATCCAGTTCCATATTTCCCGACTCTATCTTGGAAAAATCGAGTATGTCATTGATCACGCTCAGCAATGCATCACCTGAGTTCCTGATGGTTTCGGTATATTCTTCCTGTTCAGGTGTCAGATCGGTGCCCGAAAGCAGGGCAGCCATGCCCATAACGCCATTCATTGGCGTACGTATTTCGTGGCTCATGGTAGCAAGGAATATGCTTTTAGCTTTGTTGGCATTTTCTGCTTCTATACGGGCTTTTTCTGCCAGTTCAGTACGTTCATGGACGAGTTTTTCCAAACGGTACTTTTGCGTTTCGATAGTATGAAGCCGCAACCTGAACAAGCCATATATCGCACCGATAACTAACAGGATACCCAGCGTTACAAACCACCACGTAAGCCAAAACGGAGGGACAATTACTATCTCCAGCGGCATCGCAACCGGCGACCAATAGCCCTGGCTGTTGCGGTACCTGAGTTTTACATAATACGTTCCGGGCGATAGGTTGGTGTAGGCTGCCTGTGTATGGTTGCCAATGTAATTCCAATCGCTATCAAAACCCTGTAGCAGGCAGGCATACTGTTTGCGGTCGGTAAACCCGTAATCCAGCGCAGCAAATTCAAAAGAAAATACAGATTGTTTGTATGATAAAAAGAGTTTACGCGTATCGGTAATATTTGTTTTTAAAGGTGATGCATCGCTGTCGTTTTTAGCTGCATTTATCTCCTTGTTAAACAGCTGGAAACCGGTTATCACCAACGGGGCAAAAGAGTTTTGTTTTTTAACCCTTGCCGGATCAAATACATTGAAGCCGTTTATGCCGCCAAAGTACATCCTGCCGTTTCGGTCTTTAAGTGCGGCGTGTGGCTTGTATTCGTCGCCCTGCAACCCGTCTTCTATGGTATAATTATGAAATATCTGCTTATCGGCATCAAAACCCGATAAACCGCTGTTGCTGCTGATCCATAACAAGCCGTCGTTATCTTCGCGGATTGAATAGATAATATCGCTGGGCAATCCGTTTGCTTTGTTGTAAACTTTAAATTGCTTTGTATGCCGGTCGAACAGGTCCAGGCCCGAAAGCGTTGCCAGCCACAAGCGACCTTTGCGGTCTTCATAAATATCTGTTACGCCATCGTTGCTAATGCTGTTTTTCTTCTCATCATGTACAAAACGGGTAAACGTCATGGTTTTGCGGTCAAGTTCTTCAAGGCCCGCGTCTGAAGTTCCCATCCAAAGCATATGTTCATGATCTTCGAACATTACATATACACGGTCGCTGCTCAGGCTTTGCGGGTTGGCAGGGTCCGACTTGTAATTGATGAATAAGCCTGTTTTCGGATCATAACAGTCTACCCCGCTATTGAAAACGCTCAACCATGTTTTACCGTCAGCGGTATGCAGTATGTAATAAATATTATTCCCTGCAATGCCGTTTTGTGTGCCATTTGTTTTCTTAAAATTTCGGAAAATGTTGGTCTTTGGATCTAAAATACTCAGGCCATCGCCCCAGGTACCTATCCAGATTTTTCCTTCTGCATCGGGTTTTACGGCAAGCACATAATTGCCCGTGATGCCATTTGTGTTGTTTTGCGGCTGTTTATAGCAGTTGAAACTGTTTGTAGCCGGGTTAAATTTGTTCATCCCGCCGCCATCGGTGCCGATGAGTATATTTCCATCGCGCAGTTCGCAAAAATCAAGCACATAATTATTGGATAGGCTATTGGCAGAAGTATTATGCCGGTATAATGCAAAGCTGCCCGAGGTACTCTTCCAGAGATTTACGCCGCCCCCAAACGAGCCTACCCACATATTATTGCTGCGGTCGCGGCATATGCCGTACACCGAGTTGCCATTTATGCTGTTGTTATCGATATCATCATGCTGGTATGTAGTGAACTTGCCCGTGCCTGCGTCCATTATACAAAGTCCGCCGTTTTCAGTACCCACCCAAAGGTTGTCTTCAGCATCATTGTTTATACTGTAGATTGTATTCGCCGATATACTTGCCGGGTCATCTTTTTTATGAAGAAATTGTTTGCAGCTGTTGGTGGCAATATTAAGGTAAAACAAGCCATCGTCCTGTGTACCTACCCAAAGGTTGCCGTGCGCATCGTTATGTATGCAAACAACATTACGGCGGTTTACCTGGTGCCGGTCGTCGGAAAGCGCAATATTTCTGAATAAATGTTTTTTCAGATCGAGCCTGTATAACCCTGTGCTGCCCGACCCAGCCCAGATAATACCCGAAGGGTCGGTGTAAACTGTACGGAAATTATATTCGGGTTTACCGTCCGTGGCGATGTAAAGATGTGTAAACGTTCTTTTATTGATGTCGAAATTATCCAATCCACCATTTTGCATGGCAATTATCAAATGCCCCGGGCCATTAAATACAAGGCGGTTCAATACATTGCTGCTGATTGTACCTTTTGCTTTATCTTCATGCATATAGCGGATAAAACGCCCTGTTTTACGCTCATACATATTAAGCCCGCCCTGCGTTGCCAGCCAGATATTACCGTAGTGGTCCTCGGCCATATCATTAATCATATTGTTGCTTAGCGAACTGCTGTCGGCTGCGTCATAACGGAAATTCAGGAATTGGTAGCCATCAAAACGGTTAAGGCCGTTGCGGGTGCCTATCCACATAAAGCCCCGGCTATCCTGCATAATGCAATTCACGTTTATCTGGCTAAGCCCTTCAGTAGTGCCCACATGTACAAATTCCGGCCGGACGGATTGAGCATATGCTCCGGGCGCAATTGCAATAAGGATAATGATGAAAAAAAGACAGAAAGATATATGACAAAGCCGGTTTAGCCTGCCTGGCCTGGGTCTCTTCCAAAAAAAATAAGTTATCAACCTGAAAAGGATATAATGGTTTTTATTAACCCGTTTTATACGCTGAAGGTAAGCGTAAAGTTTCTTTTTAGGAAATATAAATAGATGGCAAGACAATATTGTAAATCCTTTTAAAGCAGCCTATTCCATATGAGGCAGCAATGCCGGATATTCTTAAAAGTTATGCTAACTTTATATAGCACAACCCTATGAGATACTTTTCCATAACGTGGTGAGAAAGGTCAGCCAATACGAAGATTTGTGAGGGTAACTATCGCAGTTCTGCTGGTTTTAACTTTTGTACATCAAAAAACACCTGGTGAAGGTGATCGAAATCCCCATCCGTAGTCAATAGTTTTAAACCCAATAACGCAGCGGTGGCAGCGATCCAAAGATCATTCTTGCCCATATTCCGGGCAGTTTTAAAAGTATACTCAGCAAATAGCCGGTTTCGATGCCGGGAGTAAGCATCGATCTGCGCATAAGTGTCCGTTAAGTTTCCACTGATAGTAACTGCCGATATATCTTCCAGCAAAAGTACGAGTAAGCCCAGTTTGCGCGGTCCCCAATTGTTTTGCAATGCAAATGATTTCAGTTCAGCAATGGTAACAACCGAAACATATACTTTCTGATTGTCAGGGTTGATTTGCTGAAATAAGTTTAGTGAGTTGTCCTTCGCCAGATGGATCAGGACGTTCGTGTCAAACAATAAATTCATTTATTGTTTTTGAGGTATTCCAATGCGGCGTTAGCTTCTTCATCAGTTAAAAAATCCTCTTTAGGAAGCGCTTTTAACCGCATAATGGTATGCTGTAGATTCTTTCCCATCTGATTTGCAAAAGCTGTTGTTCCGCCAGCAGCAAGGATTTCCGAGACTGAATAGGTTTTGACTTTAAAAAGTGAATTTTGCGCTTCCTCAACTGGTTTTATGCCTGTTTTCCCCATAATTTTTCCCCCTCCTTTTTACAAAACTACACAATTATAAGGTGAATAAAAAGCCTATTCCTATGCAAGAGAAGGGAATCCGGGATAAAATTTATGTCTCACCGGATTAATATAAGAGTGTCTCATCGCATCAAGTAAATCACGCTAACTTGTATGGTCACAAACTATCTTCCATTCACCGTTGATTTTTTTAAACCATAAAGTAAAATAGCCGCCCAAAGCGCCTGCTTTTCGCGTTAAGTGCCATGAGCCTAACATAAAGGCATTTTTGCTGTCGAGCACATCTAATTTAAGTACACCAAAGGCCAGTTGCCCCATAGCCTCTTTTCCGGGGTAAGCCTTTTTGTATCGGTTGATAGTGTTTTGCCAGCCATATAGCGGTGCTGCCTTCCCTACAAACACCAGCGAATCCGATTTCCAGTAGCCTTTCATAAAGCTTTCGATATCGCCTTTATTCCAGGCAATTTGTTGGTTGTGCAATAAGGTGAGTATGGCTTGCCTGTCCTGTGCGTGTGCAAAATAACAGGTGAGGATTAAGAAACAGGATATGATGTGTTTTTTCATGATGAATAGGTTTTCGGGAATAAATATAGGTATTTTGGCTGCTGTTAATCATTTGCCCTGTTATGAAAAAAATATTATGCTTCGGCGAGGTTTTATGGGATGCTTTTGGCGATGAAAAAAAAGCCGGCGGCGCACCGATGAATGTAGCTCGTCACCTGGTACAGCAGCATATGGATGTTGCCTTTGCAAGCCGTGTAGGCACAGACGCATCGGGTAACGAACTGCTTGAATTTTTGAAACAAAACGGGTTGTTTTCTGACCTTATACAGCAGGATGATCAATTGCCTACATGCGAGGTTACCGTACAGCTTGACGAACATCAGCAGGCAACTTATATCATACCGCAGCCTGTCTCATGGGATAATATACAGTTGGATGACACGCTTATTGAAGCAGCATTAAACGCATCGGCGGTTGTTTACGGCAGCCTGGCCTGCCGTGCAAAACCAACCCGCGACACGCTGCTGAACTTACTCGGTGAAACACAGGCACTAAAAATATTCGATGTTAACCTTCGGCCCCCGCATTATACGCCTGAAATAATAGAAACACTTGCTGCGCGTGCCGATGTTGTAAAGATGAATGAAGAAGAAGCGGATATGCTGATAAGCGGCGGGAGCGGCGACCTCAGGGCGAAGATACAGGAGTTCCGCGCTAAATTTCATGCACAAACTATTTGCGTAACGCGGGGAGAAAACGGTGCTATCATCTGGCACGACCATGAATTTTATGAGCATCCCGGCTTTAAAGTAAATGTTGCAGATACAGTAGGCGCCGGCGATTCCTTTCTTGCTACGCTTGTTGCCGGTTTGCTTAAAGGTGAACCCATGCAGCAGGTACTTATAAAGGCAAGCGCCATAGGTGCTTTTGTGGCCAGCAAGCGGGGCGCAAACCCGGTTTATGTGCAGGATGAAATAAGAAAGATTATGTCATGATCCTTTCAGCGTACCTGGTATTTCAATTGCGTTAATTTTCAGTATTTTAACGAGGATTTATCGTTGATTTTATTTTTTATATATTTATAGGATATTTTAAACCAGGTATGAAGAAATATTTACTACTTTTTATAGCAGTTATTTTAACAGCTATAACTATATATTCCTGCAAACTCGATCCGCCTATTTTGCCGGGCGACAAGGGCTATGTACAGCAATATCCGCCAACGGGCGGCACCGTGGGCAGTACAGGCAGCACGGGTGCAACAGGCTCAACCGGCAGTACCGGTTCAACAGGTAGCACAGGCGCTACCGGTTCTACAGGGAGTACAGGTTCTACCGGCAGCGGTACAAGCGATGCAAGCCTAACCGGCACATGGGCGGTAACAGCTTATTATGCCGGTGAATATTACAATGGTCAAACCATGTTTAGCCTTTCTACCCCGTTTCCGCCGATTGATACTGTTACGATGAATGATGCAGCAAAAAACGCAATTTTTAGCGGATTTATTACGCTGCAACTCAGTAGCGACACCCTGACTTATACGTTAGCCAAATCGGGTAGTAACTTATATGTAACTTTTTCTGAAGACCCGCTCCAACGCAGCAGTAATGATAAGATCCAGATTACAAATTTAACTTCAACATCCATGACCTGGATAGGCATCGATCCGCAGGTAATAAAATCGGCGGGTGTTTCAATACAAGCTGCTTATAAGATCGTGTTCAAAAAATAAAACGCCTTTAAATACAAAGAGGCTGTCTCAAAAGCCAATTTTACCAAGAGGATACCAAATAATATTTGCCTCAGTGCTCTCTGTGCTTCTATCTCAGTGTTCTTTGTGGTTAAATTTTACCACAAAGGTCACGAAGAAGGCACAGAGAGGCACAGAGTTTTTATAGTGCAAAATATAATTTCGTATCGCCCTTTTTCATTTTACTTTTGATACAGCCTCTTTGTATTTAAAGAAACGGTATTATTAATATTTTCTGTCATTCTTCGGATAACCCTCTTCGTCAAGGTCGTCACGGTCATCTTCTGGCGTACGTGAAATTGCTTCATCAAGCGGGTCAATTTCTATTCCCTTTGCATCGGCAATATGCATGCCTAACTGTTCCACATCCGTTTCGAGGGATTCGTTGGGGATATATTCGTCGGCTGTGTCATAAGGATTTGCTTCGTCATAAGTTGAATTAAAATCCTCGCCATTTTTAGCAGCAGTATTGTAAGGATCGGGATGGTCGTAATCCGGATCATCGCTTTTTACATCGTACTCGAAGCTGTTTTCATCAGCATTATAGTTTAGCTTCTCGTCGTCAGCCGTTTCATTCAGTACATCTTTAAGGGTACGGTCCTTGCCAACCGGTTCATCATCAAAACCCGGGTCTTTATCGTTAATATTCATAGGTATTCAGTTTATATGAGTAAATGTACTAAAACCTTGCCAAACAATCTTGCAAACTAAAAAGCGACTGTCGATATTAATAAAACAACTGTTTGCGATAAGAGGTAACACTGCCCAACGCGAATTTTACACCCACAACAATTTCGGAATATTTATCGTTGCTTTTGCCGGCCTCAAAGCCATCCAGTTCGTCGCCCATAATAAAGTTTACCTGGTAACCAAAGTCAATTTTTACAGATGGCTCCTGGTATTGGTTGTATATTTTAAATTCGTAGCCTATTCTTGCAGGAATGAATATTTCCTCGCTATGGTCTTCGCCAGGCGTATAATAATTCGGTATCAGGTATGAATAGCGGTTAGTAGTAAGGTCATTTACCACCATACCAATACCAGTAGATATATATAGATTTTTTAGCGCATTGGCAAACGGGCTCCTCGAGTAATCAATTAGCTCACCTGCCTGCACCTGTACCCTAAAGTCTACAGCGGTGAAGCTGTTTGAAAATTGCCTGCCGGTAGTGTCTTTAAGCGCATTACCGCCTTCCAGCTTTCCCGCTTCAACCTCCAGTATATAATTTAAATACGGCGTTTGGTTATAATTAAAATTGAAATGTATGGAAGGGGTAGTTTTAATGGTTTGAGCATCGCCATATACTTTGTTCATGGCTGCTCCGAAGCCAATGTCGTATTGTGCATAATCATAACCTATCTGCGCTTTTGAAATAAATGCAGCACAGCAAATGAAAGCAGTTATTGATAATTTTTTCAGGTCGAAAATTCTCATACAAATCATTAAATAAGCTATTGTATTACCGGATAAGCCCATAGGGTATAATTCCATAAAAATAGCATCAATCTTCATAAAAACAATAAAAACAGAAATAAATTGCCAGTACCGAGCTTTTTTACATTTATGCGATTGTATTAAATCTGTAAATTCTATATTTGAGCGCAACTAAAAATACATTTACAGATGTCAAAAATTAAAGTAGAAAATCCTGTAGTTGAGTTGGATGGTGACGAAATGACGCGCATTATCTGGAAATTTATAAAAGATAAGCTCATTTTCCCGTACCTCGACCTTGATATTAAATATTTCGACCTTGGTATAGAATACCGCGATGAGACGAATGACCAGGTAACCATTGATGCAGCTCATGCCATTAAAAAATATGGCGTAGGTATTAAATGCGCCACCATTACACCTGATGAAGCCCGTGTTGAAGAATTTGGCCTGAAACAGATGTGGAAGTCGCCAAACGGTACTATCCGTAACATATTGGATGGTACGGTTTTTCGCGAACCGATAGTGATGAGCAATGTGCCCCGCCTGGTGCCAAACTGGACAGCGCCGATATGCATTGGCCGACATGCTTTTGGCGACCAGTACCGCGCTACTGATTTTGTAACCAAAGGCAAAGGCAAGTTAACCATAACTTTTACGCCTGAAGACGGCGGTGAAGAACAGTCGTACGAAGTGTATAACTTTAAAGGTGACGGCGTTGCGCTGGCAATGTATAACACCGATGAATCGATCAAAGGCTTTGCCCGTGCCTGCTTTAACCAGGCATTGCTGAAAAAATGGCCGCTGTACCTTTCTACAAAAAATACCATCCTTAAAAGGTATGATGGCCGTTTCAAAGACATCTTCCAGGAGATATATGAAACTGAGTTCAAGAACGAATTTGAAGCCAACCAGCTTACCTATGAGCACCGTTTGATCGACGACATGGTAGCATCAGCCCTTAAATGGCATGGTAACTTTGTATGGGCCTGTAAAAACTATGATGGCGACGTACAAAGCGATACCGTTGCGCAAGGTTTTGGCTCGTTAGGTTTAATGACCTCGACGCTGGTTACACCTGATGGCGGTACTATGGAAGCTGAAGCTGCCCACGGTACGGTAACCCGCCATTATCGCGACCACCAGGCCGGCAAGCCAACATCAACAAACCCGATAGCATCCATTTTTGCGTGGACAAGGGGTTTGGAATTCCGAGGGTTACTTGATAACAACCAGGAACTGATCAAATTCTGCAAAACGTTGGAAGAGGTTTGTATCGAGACTGTGGAAAGCGGCAAAATGACCAAAGACCTGGCCATCACCATAAAACCAAAAGTTGAACACGGCGTAGATTATTTGTACACCGAAGAATTTTTGGCTGCTATTGATGAAAATTTGAAGAAAAGGCTGGCGTAAGCAAATGCATGATACAATATTATCAGCAAGCCCATTTGCGAAAGCAGGTGGGCTTTTTGCATAATATTTAGTTACTTTGTGTATGAAGTTTACAGCAATTATTGAAAAAGGCGAAAACGGATGGTATGTGGGCCAAATAGAAGAAATACCTGCGGCTATATCTCAAGGAGAAACCATAGAAGAATTAAGGTCTAATTTATTAGATGCCTTGAAATTAGTACTTGATGTAAATAAAGAATTAACCGAAAAAGGATATTTAGGTAAGCTTTTTATAAAAGAAGAACTGGAACTGATCTGATGAAGCGCTCCGCTTTAGTTCAACATCTTGAAAAGTATGGCTGTTATCTTTTGCGTTAAGGCAGCAACCATGCAATTTATGTTAACCCAACAAACCGAAAGCAAACAGCGGTAGGCAGGCACCAGGAATTGGATAATATGCTTTGTAAGAAAATTTGCAAACAACTCGAAATACCGATTATTAAATAAAAACATATTTATTTCCACCATGTCAACACTCTATCCACTAAAATTTAAAACGATTTATAAAGACAAAATATGGGGCGGCCAGAAAATACGCACCTACCTGCATAAAGATTTTGGCAGCCTGCCCAATTGCGGCGAAACCTGGGAAATATCGGGTGTAAAATCGGATGTGTCGGTAGTAGCCGATGGTAGTTTAGCAGGAGAATCACTGGCAGATCTGCTGGTAAAATATAAAGATGAACTGGTTGGCAAAAAGATCTATGAGCGTTTTGGTAACGAGTTTCCGCTATTGGTGAAATTTATCGATGCCAATGAAGACTTGTCGATACAGGTGCACCCGGATGATGAACTTGCCAAAAAACGTCACAATTCGTTTGGCAAAACAGAAATGTGGTATGTAATAGAGGCGGATCCGGGTTCGACACTTATAGCCGGTTTTAACAAGGAACTTACGAAGGAAGAATATCTCGAAACATTCAATAGCGGGCATTTGACTGATGTATTAAATAAGGAAGATGTAAAAGCAGGCGACGTGTTCTTTTTACCTGCCGGCCGTGTACATACCATAGGAAAAGGCTTGCTGATAGCAGAGATACAGCAAACATCGGATATTACTTACCGTATTTATGATTTCGACAGGGTAGATGATAAAGGCAACAAACGCGAACTGCACGTTGAAGAAGCGCTGGATGCGATAGATTATAAGCATTATCCCGAATACAAAACAAAATACACGCCCGAAAAGGATGAAACTGTGCACTTGGTAAGCTGCCCGTACTTTACTACCAACGTGCTTGATTTTGATAAATCTACTACAAAGGATTATAGCAGCTTAGACTCATTTGTTATTCATGTTTGTCTTGAAGGCACTTATGAATTAAAATATAATGGCGAAACTTATCCCGTTAAAATGGGCGAGTGCCTGTTACTCCCAAAAGTGGTTGACCATGTGGAACTCCACACCGAAAGCGGTTTTAAGATATTGGAAAGCTATATTGAATAGCAATTTGAGGAGGCTGTCTCAAAAGTCGACTTTACCAAAAAGGTTATCAAATAATATTTGTCTCAGTGTTCTCTGTGTTTCTATCTCAGTGTCCTTTGTGGTTAAATTTTACCACAGAGGTCACTAAGAAGGCACAGAGAGGCACAGAGTTTTTATTAGTGCAAAATAAATTTCTTATCGTGCTTTTTCCTGAGTTTGACAGGCTAAAAGCAAGAAAGTTCGATTCCAGTACGTATAGGAGGTTTTCTTCTCGAATTTAGAAATTTTGTATTGCGAAACGCGTATTGACGCATACATACAAAACCCCGTAATTTGTGCAGCGAGGCACATATGGCGACCCTTAAGATCGATCAAAAAGACGGCGAAAAGTATGTTCGGATCGTAGAATCCTACCGTGATGAGTCGGGCGCGTCGCGCATGCGTACTTTGGTAAGCCTGGGCAAACTGGATGATAAGAAGATCGAATCGCTTAAGCGGCTGGGCGGGAAGCTTTACCAGGCGATGGGTGGCAACCCGGAAGAGCTGACCGGCAAAATGATCACAGAGCAGGGCCGCTATAATTACGGCTATGTGCTGGCCTGCAAATACACGCTTTCGTATTATAAACTGGATAAACTGCTCGAACGTATCGGTAAGAAAGCGAAGCTGCGGTTTTCATTAGTTAATACCATATTACTGATGCTATGCGAACGGTTGAATGACCCGGTAAGCAAGCGTCAGACTTTTTTTAACCAGGCAGAGTACATTGGTCTGGAGGAAGTGCCGCTTCATCACCTGTACCGCAGTCTTGACAAGCTGGCGGCATGGAAGGAACAAATACAGGAGCGTATTTATCATACCGGCCGTGACCTTTTTAACCAGCGGCTGGATGTGGTGTTCTATGATGTGACCACCTTCTACTTTGAAAGCGAACAGGAAACGGAAGGGCAACTCCGGCAAAAAGGTTTTTCAAAAGATGGTAAGATCGGCAATACACAGGTACTGCTGGGATTGCTGATCGATAAGGACAAACAGCCGGTAGCTTATCAGGTCCATAAAGGAGATACGTTTGAAGGGCACACTTTTAAAGATGCGCTCTCTTCATTAAAAAAACGATACCAATTAGACCAGATCATTGTAGTAGCTGACCGGGGAATGTTATCCAAAGAGAATATCCTGGAGCTAACCGAAAATCAGGGCTATCAATATATCCTGGGTGAAAAACTCAAAATGCTCCCTAAAGAAGTACAAAAGCCATTATTAGAGTTGAGTAATTATAACAAGGAATGGATCATGAACGAAGAAAACAACCTTGTCGTAAAGTATCACATCATTGAGTATGAAGGCCGATGTATTATCGGCACCTGGTCAGCCAGCCGTGCAGAAAAAGACCGCAATGACCGCCAGGAGCGGGTAGACAAGGCAGAACTAATGCAAAACAATCCTGCCTTGCTTAAAAAGAAGGCAGCGCATTACTTCCTCAAAAACGATAAGGCCGAGAATTACCAGCTTGATCAACAGAAAATTGAAAGGCACCAAAAGTATGATGGGTTTCTTGCTATTGCAACCAATGTGAAGGACATGGATACTGCTATTATCCTCGATCATTACAAACATCTCTACCAGATCGAACATGCCTTCCGTACTTTTAAAAGCTTTCTGGAAACCAGGCCTATGTTTCACTGGACCGACCAGCGGATAGAAGGGCACATCTGTTTATGCTATATCGCCTATACCTTCCAAATATTTTTGCGCAATCAGCTTAGAAAGAACAACACGCCGCTTTCGGAAGATCAAATACGAAAGACATTAGACCAAATGCAACTTAGCCTGGTCGATCAGGCAGGCCAGCAATACTTCCTACGCTCCAGGCAAACCCCGCAAACCGGCGACATGCTCAAGGTGCTCGGCGCTAAACCTCTGCCGGATATGTTTCCTAACGATCAGATAATCAAATACTTATAAAATTTGTATTGCGAAAAACAATATCACAACAAATTGAATATCAAATACTTGTATCAATATCGTGTCAAACTCAGG
>Ga0302315_10002208_pt1 | contig 18600 bp, 17 predicted proteins | sample III_Palsa_N3_1_FD_200532 | JGI IMG/M metagenome (GOLD analysis project Ga0302315, IMG submission 200532) | Peat permafrost microbial communities from Stordalen Mire near Abisko, Sweden - III_Palsa_N3_1 | ecosystem: Environmental > Terrestrial > Soil > Palsa > Peat permafrost | place: Sweden...
TTCCCGATTTATCGGGGGTTAATCCAGATATTTCCGTGGGAGTGCTCGTAACACTTCCGCGGTTTTTTCTTTATAACCGGATTAGAGAGTTTACTGTCGTAAGTTTTTTTTCATTTTTTTAGTTTAAATGTTAGTTATTAGTTTGTTAGGGTGTTATAATTAATCGTTTAGCTGATTTGCCGTCTGTAGGGTCCTCAACTTTGTAATTAATTGCTGAGTAGTCTATGATCTGAAGCACCTGTGCCGCATTTAAATTTTTATATATTTTGCCGGAAAATTTGCGTTCGGGCAACTGGCCGTTAATATCTATCTTAAGATTGTACCACCTGGCCAATAACCGCATGATGGAAGCAACATCAGCATCTTTAAAATAAAATAAACCATTTTTCCATGCTACAGCCTGCGCGGTATCGGCATCGCTTACCATAATGCCGCCCTTGTTAAATATTGCTTGCTGGCCGGGGATTAATAACTGGGGCTTTTCCGTTCCTATAACGGTAACTTTAACCGATCCCTCTAATAAAGTAGTTTTTATTCCGGGTTCATCGGTGTAGGCATTAATGTTAAAATGGGTACCCAATACTTCAACAGTTTGCCCATGAGAGGATACCTTAAATGGCATTAATTTATTTTTAGCCACCTCAAAATATCCTTCGCCGTTTAATTCTACATCTCTTTCCTTACCAGTAAATTGCGTTGGGTATTTTAATGACGATGATGAGTTGATCCATACTTTTGACCCATCAGGTAAAATCACTTCATATTGCCCGCCATTAGGAGTTGTGATCGTATTATAACTTACCCTTAAAGTATTTTTTGCCGAACCGATTACCTTATATATAACCTGGCCATTATTGGCTTTACTTACTGTGATATTACCCAAATTAACCAGCAATCCATTTCTGCTGTTATTTAACACAATTTGTTTGCCGTTGGCTAAAGTTAATATAGCGTTGTTGCCTCCCGGTGTAACTGATTTTAGCTTGCTTAATGTATGCTGGTAGCTTATTTGCTTATTAAATATTTTAAACAACCCAAAAGATAGCATCATCAATATTACAGCTGCTGCTGCCACACGCAACCACATCCTTCTTAAACGATTCCCTTTTTCATATTGATTAATTTTTTCATGAATCCGGTTTAAGATAATTTGCCGATGCTCTTCTTGTGATGAAGCGACACTTTCAGGAACAAAAATATCGTTAGTTTCTATTTGATTAAACCATGCATCAAATTCCGCCTGTTCTGCATCACTTATCTTACCATTTAGAAACTTATTTGCTATTTCTTGCAATCTTATGTTGTCCGGATTGGTCATTTTTAGTGCCTTTTATATACAAGTACCATAAAGAATGCAAAAACTGCATTTTATTTAATCTTTTTTTAATATTAATTTAAAAAAGAGTTAAATAAAATATCATTACCCATATTTTTTTGGGTGAAAAAGTAATTTCAATTAAAATAACAGGAAAATAGCCAGGTAATACTGTTAAAGAAGCACAACAGCGATGAAAGAATTTAATTTGGAACGGATATTTCGCTTTATGCGTACCAGGTGAGAGTTTACTGCTTTCTCAGAAATATTTAATTCGTCGGCAATAGCCCTATAGCTCAAGCCTTGCTCTTTACTCATCCTATAAATAAGCTGGCTTTTTTCAGGAAGTTCATTAATGGCTTTTTCCAATCGTGCATAAAGCTCATCAAAAGCAAGATATTCCTGGGTAGAATCGTCTAACAGATCAATCGAGGCGGCAACACTTCCCTCGTGCTCTCGTTTTGATTTTTGTTTATTAAGCATTTTGATAACCCTGTATTTAATAGATACAACCAGGTAATTTTCAAATTCGCCCGAAAGCTGAAGATCATGACGCCTCTTCCACAAGGAAAAAAACACATCCTGAACAATATTTTCGGCTTCCATAAAATCATCTGTTTTTCTGAAAGCAAGTGATAACATCCTATTCCAATAACGATTGTAAAGCGTATTGAAAGCCACCTTATTATCCCGGGACATAAGCTCCAGCAGTTCTTTATCTGTAGGTTCGTTGTTTAAAAACATAAATACGATACCACGAATATAACAAAAACTTAACACTGAAAATCCGAATGAACGGCTATGAATTATGTTTAGGTTAAATACCGACTATCTGCGGAATGTATATAAAGCGCTGAATTTAAAATAAATCTCCTATAACATCAAAGAACGAAGGCTCCATCCTGTTTTAGCCTAATTTAAGTTGATAATTTCTATTGACACCACAACAAGTAAATACCTGAAAGGGCCAAAAAGCCGACCGAACGGGCAAATAAGATCAGATAATTAATGGGGTTATTAAAGACGCTTATAATTAATATAATGGTAAGATACTGTAAATTAAGACCCTTTTCCTAATTCACTTTTGGTATTAATTTCACCATTTCGACGCTGAATAATTCCTTGATAAGGCGTAATCCAAGGCCCAATCCAACAACAAACAGTACACTTATATTTTAAATGGTGTGTTTATGAAATGTTAGCTGGAGGCGTAAATGCAATTAGGGTGTACCCACTTTCTGTAGGCAAAATACCTTCGGTTGCATGAATGATGATTCGTAAGTTGTTTATAGATATCAAGGGAACGGCGTGACTTCCCTGCTCCTGCTGATAAAGAGAATATGGGTATTCTTCGCTGATCCTCACAGTTTTAATTTTCCATCCCCTTTTCATTTTATTCATTACATCATCCTGTTGAATCGATTCCAATAACGCAGGTACCTTTAAGGTTTCAGCTGAAGTCTTTTCCACGTTCCCTGCGGAATCTTCTGTAGCAAGCCTGTATAGATGTTCATGACCAAATACATGAGCGAAATGAGTGGCTAATAACGCATTGTACGATGCATCTCCACTAGCTGCCAGCAAGTCGCCATATTTGGAAAGTTCAAGTTTGAATTCGGCATCTTCAGAAAGGATCTCGCCGTAATGAAGTGGTACTTGCCACTGCCGTGCCAGCCGGAGCTCCTGCCAGTCGTTGTCGGCAATTAAAACCGGGACGTCTGCTTCCTGCAGCCGCAGTGCCAGTTCAACGGTAAAGGCATTACAACCAACAATCAACAACCCACTAATGCTATCGTAAACTAAACCAAGCCTGCGTCCCCATGGCCTTATGGTAAACCCATGACCGATGACGGTGACAAAGATGATACTAAAAGCCAAAGGCACCATTTTCGCACCGTCAGGATAGCCTAAACCAACCATCTGCGGGCCTAATAAACCGCACACGGCTGCACAAACAATACCACGGGGTGCAATCCAGCCAATAAACAACAACTCCTGACGGGTAACCCCTGAACGAAATGTACTACACAAAACTGTTATGGGACGTATCGCCAAAAGTAAAATCACGAGAAACACCACTGTTCGCCAATCCAGTAAGGCCAAATCCTGCCAACGCAATGTGGCTGTTATTAAAATAAAGACTAAAGAAACCAGCAGCAGGGATAAATATTCCTTAAAACGACGCATTTCCTCCAGGTTGCGCAGATCGCTATTCGCGAGGGTGATGCCGAATACGGTGACCGCGATAAGGCCACCTTCATCCTGCCAAAGATTAGCAAGCGCATAAACCAACAGTACCATTACCAGTACTGCGGGTTGCTTTAAGAATTCAGGAACATAACCCCGGTGAAATACCCAGCGGGTTGCCCTTCCTATCAGAAATGCGAAAAAGCCGATTACAGCGATTTTTACGGCGAGGTAAGTAAATCCGAATACAGGGGCATGCTGTAGCGAAGGCGATGCGAAATATTCATAAGCAACAACTGCAAATAAAGCCCCTAAAGGATCATTTACGATCCCCTCCCATTTTAATACCGCAGATGCCCTTGATTGCAGCCTGGCCTGCCGAAGCAGTGGTAATATTACCGTCGGGCCGGTTACCACCAAAATACCGCCAAACACCAAGGCAACGGGCCAGGAAAGCCCGGCTACATAATGACCTGCTGCAGCTGTTAAAACCCAACCTAACGGAGCACCAAGTAAAACCATTTGTGACACGGTGCGCGTCATATCTTTAAGCTCTTTAAAACGGAGCCCCAGACCGCCATCAAACAGGATTATAGCGACAGCCATGGAAATAATTGGCCTTAAGCTATTGCCGAACACTTCCTGCGGTTTTAGCAAGCCGAATGCAGGGCCTAACAATATTCCGGCGGCACTTAATAAAACAATTGCCGGTACCTTAAATCTCCAGCCTATCCATTGGCAAACCATGCATAACATTCCAATTAGAGAGACAGCGAGTATGGGGGTCATATATTTATAATTAATTTAGCCTATCGTTTGGATAATGATAAAACGCCAGGAACCCATTCCATTGGCAACAGTATCAGCCAGTCGCTGACCATAAGTAGACGTTGATTTGTGTGTATCATGCCAGGTTTTCGGCTCTTCTTTTTGAGCTGGTGATTTTTTCATAGGGGATTTTTTAAGCTATTGGAATTTTTTTCTTTTTGATCATGAGCCTCGTCGCCAGCTTATTTTGTTTCTCTTCTTCATCTCCGAGTATGATTCCCCATGCTTTTAAACTTTCGATCCGGTCAAAAATTATTTTAAGAACTGCTATAACGGGAATGGAAAGAAACATGCCCGGAATACCCCAAAACATCTCGCCAACGACTACACCCAATACCGTAGCTAGTGCGTTTATCCTTACTTTGGAACCCACTACCATGGGCAACAGTACATTACTGTCAACTAGGTGGGTAACTAAAAATGTGATCAGCACATAGATAACAAGGTGACCATCAGCGGAAGTTCCCAGCGTTATCGTCGCGCTGATTATCATTGCAGAGAATATTCCTACATAAGGAATTATATTAAATACCCCGGTTATTAAACCCAACAGAATAGCATATTTGACGCCTAATATCGACAAAACCACACTTACGCCGGTAGCAACAATAGCCATCTCAATCAATATCCCGATGATATATTTTCGGATGATAAACTGTACCTGTTCTACTATGTCATGAACGTTCTTTTTGTTTTCTTCTAAGAACACGGATTCAAGAAACTTGAGAATTAATTTTCTGTACAGCAGAAAAAAGAAAGTATATATGAAAGTAAAAATAAGGAATAAAAGGATAGAAGATAAGGAAAGTAACGTTGTACCGACAACGGCGGTGTCGGATGCGATAACTTTGCTGGTCGCCGAGTTGACAGCTGTTAATTGCTTACCGCGCGAAATGTTGAAGTTAGCTTGTATCCACCCCCGAAGCTCCCACATGCTTTTGCTGATTTGTGCCTGGAATTGCGGCCAGTCTTTAGCCAGGTCTGCGATTTGAGAACCTATTACATAAATCAGGCCTCCTATAAAAGTTAATAAAAGTAACACTGATGCCATAGAAGCAACACTTCTTGGTAAGCGTAATTTCCTTTCCAAAAAAGCAGCCAAAGGCAACAAAAGAATGGAAAACAAACAGGAAAAAATCAGCGGCGAAAGGATCTCTTTAGCTGTAACAACCAGATAACCCAAAGCGATAAGGCTAAAGAGCACGCAGGCGAGTTTTATGTAAAAAGGAAGACTGGTAAATTTTTTTAGATCCATAGGCTTTGAAATAATCGACAAAATGATTCTGTTGTTCAACATTTTGTCTTACAAAAGGTTTGAAAGCTGCGTTCTTTTAAAATGTATAATGATCACTTGGGTAGATCAGATTTGCCAGGACATTGTTGTTTATCAAATTCCCATGAAAAAAATATCACTTCCGTCCATCTGTCTTTTAGTAGCAATTTCATTGTCCGGGTGTGGACTTATGGAAGACGCTTTTAAAACCGGATTTATTATAGCTCTGGTTTTGGCGGCTATAATCGGTTTACTCATTTGGATATTGCATATACTTACAAAAGTTCTGTGTAGATATTTTCCTGTATTCCGCAGTCTCGAAGATTTTTGGGATGAATAATAATCCTGTTAAACTATTGTATAACTGCCAATGTAAATGCCGGCAGTCAAATAAATATCATCCTGTTTAATCGGCTTGCTCTGGTATCAGTTTGGCTACCATGCTATTACCGGTCATGTTGTAAGGTGCCAATCATTACCTAAATATGTAAATCTATTTTCAACCCCGGCATCGGCAAAAAGCTGGCAGAAAATAAAGTAATAGCTGTGTTCGGCAATAATATACTCAACTGCTGCTGATAAAGCGTTTGCTGGGATATTGGCTAATGAATTTATCAAGATCCATTTCCTTATAACTGTAGAACCAGCAAAATTTGTATTAGTGAAAGTCTAATTATCCATGCGGTATACAAATTATGTTAAATTTATCGCATTTAAACTTTTTATAAACCAAATCACCACCTGTTTGTTCCTCAAGAAAAAATTCATGAAAAACCCATTTGAAAAAAACGACCATAAAGCGCTGATCGCCGGCATTTTGGCGGGTACGGCTATAGCAGGTACCGTAGCATACTTATTCCTAACCGAAAGCGGCGGTGAGATACGTAAAGAATTAACCGGACATATCAACCGCATCGCTGATGCGATCAGCGGAAAGCAGGCAGAGCCCGGGGAAGCCCATCATGCTGACTATTTGCAACATTCAAATCCTAAACAGCCGAAGAGCGACAAAGCCAAACTTCAGGAATATGCGGACGCGATAGCTCATCCACCGGCGCATAACAAGTCGGACGAGGCCGTTTGAGTGAACAATTTATTTCACGATAAGAAGTGTAATAATATTTAGCAATTTATAGATATGACAGACGAAGAATTCGCGAACAGCACAAACCCATTCATGTGTCTTCCTCTTATGCGGAAGCGCTAAGTGAAACCGATAAAGTTATATTTTATTCAAGGCAAATGCCAAGTTTAATTTGCCTGAAAAACTTCATAAAATCTGAAATTTTTTCATTGGGGGCACTGTCAAAATTTCAATATATGTACGATGTATAGAAGACACTTTAGCTGATAAGTAATAGCCAACAATGATTAGAAATTTATTGAAAACTATTTATTGAAATAGGTTAACATCGATATAATTGGGCACAAAATATTATTATTTGTAATTTAAACTATTTTTATATTTTTCAGTTACTCTAGTTTATGTGCTACAGCCCAATTAAAACATGATGTTCACAAGCGACCAGAGTTTAGAAAATGCAGTATTGAACGCGCCTATCGGAATTTGTATTCTTGATGCACCTGCGCTGATCGCAGAAATTGTCAATGATAAATTTCTGGAAGTCGCTGGCAGGCCATATGAGTCAATACACGGCCATTTTTATTGGGATGCTTTCCCCGAAGCCCGTGCTTATTATGAGACGGCTCTCGCCGGGGTGATTACAAGCAAACAACCATTTAACGCAAATGAAGTAGAGCTTACGCTGATCCGCCATGGCAGGGCAGAAAATATCTTTGTCACGTTTGTCTATTCTCCTATCCTGAATGCTGAAGGAGAGGTTTGTAAAATAGCCATCTGGGTGTTAGAAAATACCGCCCAGGTAACTGCAAGGCAAAAGGTTGAACAAGCTAACCTGGAATTGTTAGCCTCAGAAACCCGGTTACGAACCGAGCAAAAAAAGCTCAAAAGCTTTTTTATGGAAGCCCCCGCCGGTATTTGTATCCTGAACGGGCCGGAACTTGTATTTGAGCTGATCAACCCTTTATATCAACAACTTTTTCCTGGTCGTGACCTGTTAAGCAAACCTTTATTAAAAGCTGTTCCGGAAGTTGAAGGTTCTGCCATTTGGGACATCCTGCAGGGAGTTTTAAAATCAGGCCAAACCTATACAGGCAATGAGCTACTGATCCCGCTGGCACTTACCGACGATGGTGCGGTAATGGATCGATATTTCGACTTTATCTACCAGGCACGCCGGAACGAAAAAGATGAGGTAGATGGCGTTCTCGTTTTTGTAATGGAAGTTACCAAAAAAGTAATGGCAGATAAAAATTTGAAGAGTACTGCCGATACCTTAAAACTGGCAATGGATACGGCAAATATGGGTACATGGCATGCTTATCTCCAGGATGACACGATGACCCTTTCCGAGCGTTCAAGATTAATACATGGCATACCGGACGGAACGCATCCAACCCTGATAGAAGCATCGGAAATGATTCCAGAAGATGACCGAAAACGGGTACTCAATGAAATATTTAATGCAGTAAAAGCACACACACAATTCGATATTCAATACCGAATTTATCCAATGGATTCGGGCAAGCCTAAATGGTTAAGGTCTACGGGGATGGGTTATTATGATAGCCATGGTGAAGCTATTAGTGTATTAGGAACTATTTTTGATATTACCGAACAGAAGGAGGATGAACTCCGGAAAAATGACTTCATCGGTATGGTTAGCCACGAACTGAAAACACCGCTGACCACACTTACTGCTATTGTACAGATGGCAGGCATTAAACTAAAAAGCAGCCCGGACAAATTTTTATCAGGAGCAATGGATTCGGCCATTGTACAGGTCAAAAAGATGAGCAAAATGATCAGCGGTTTTTTAAATATCTCCAGGCTTGAGTCCGGTAAAATCCTGATTGAAAAAGAAGAGTTTGAAATTGACGGGCTGATCGAAGAAATCATTCATGAAACAGCTTTAACAACTAAGGATCATGTGATCCATTTTGATACTTGTGGCACTGTTTTGATTAATGCCGACAGGGAAAAAATCGGATCTGTCATTTCTAACCTGCTCAGTAATGGAATAAAATACTCTCCCAAATCAAAATTAATTGATATTAGTTGTCGCGTTGAATATACAATGGTAATTGTGAGCGTTAAGGATTACGGAATGGGTGTTAAGCGCACAGATTTCAAAAAGCTTTTTGACCGTTATTACCGGGTAGAAAGCACTACGACCCAGCATATTTCGGGTTTTGGTATCGGGCTTTATCTAAGCGCCGAAATCATCCGTCGCCATGATGGAGAAATCTGGATTGAAAGCGAATACGGTCAAGGCTCCACATTTTATTTTTCCCTGCCACTTAACCCGGCCTAAAGCATTATATTCGTTCCTTGATCTGTAAATTGTTAATAACGACAATTTGTATAGAGGATATATAACCGAATGGGAAACATTAAAACCATCGATATGGATGCTGCCGCCTTACGCAATGTTTTTATTTGCCAGCTGAGCTTACTTTATGCGGCGAAAACGCATTTAACTGCCAGTCTTCCTGCATTAGTGGAACATGCGGCATTTGACACCTTAAAAAATGCGTTAACAGAGGATTTTGATGACTCTAACAAGCAAATGCTCAGTTTACAGGAGATTTTAGATCTGCTGGACGAAGCGCCGATGACTGATAATTGTCTTGGCATGAATGCAATTATTAGTGAGGCTTACAGAAATGTGCTTTTCCTGAATGGTAAAAATTACGAAAGCGATATGTCCATCATTTTCTATATGGGTGTGATCGAACATTTGCAACTTGGAGCTGGCCGCATGTTAAATCTGATTGCAAAAAACAAGCACTTCAAACAATATGCTTTGTTAGTTGAACAAACGTTGGATATGTGTGTAGATAATGCCAATCTTTTCCATCTGATTGCAGAAGAATATGTAAACTAAGGGCATTATAAATAAGATATAAAAACCAACGGCATATACCGTTGGTTTTTTATAAAATAATTGTCTACCATACGCAGTATCTTTTGCTGCGGTAAAGTCGATATGATATTCTGCAATTTGCGTAGGCAAGGAATCCGCACCTTTCTTCATTAATGGTTAACACATACACGATAGCCACATTAAATTACCGTTCCTTTTTGAGTTAACAATCTTATCCCAGAGCGCAATTCAGAAGTAAAAGTATCAAATCTCAAATAAACACTAAAGCCTTGAAGGGCTTAGTGTAAAATTGATTAGAGATGTTTTGTAAAACTCTAAGGCGCTATAATGTGAGGCTCAGTATCAATATTTTCAAAATCAGATTTTCTACCGAGTAAAGTGAATTTTTCGGCTATTATTTCGGTAATATAATGTGCATGCCCCTCTTTATCTGAAAACTTTCTTGTGGTGAGTTTTCCTTCTATATAGACAAGCTGACCTTTTTGCAAAATTCTTGAAGCTACCTCCGCCAATCCGCGCCACATTACAACGTTATACCATTCCGTTATTTCTGACCTAATTCCGCTTTTTGTAATCATTTCAGATGTGGCAAGCGGAAAAGAGGTTACTGCAATTTCATCTTCCAAAGTGCGGAGTTCCGGAGTTTTGCCTAAATGCCCTATCAGCATGACTTTGTTAATACCCGACATGTGCAAGAATTAAAATATTTACAATTTAGAGCTATTACGCCTGGAAATTAAAAATAACTGCTAATTGCACGGGCATCTTAAAGTAACAACGGTTGAGGCAATTTGTTACTTATAATCTATAACTGTTTTTCATAACTTTTTATAGTTCCTAATATTGAATAAAGACTATGTGCTTGATTCATAAAATACAGGTTTATTTTGAGGTTAGTGGTTTTATGGCCTGCTTGCTGAATATTATACACACCTTCAATTGGTTTTCTTTTTTTCGTCGAAGGCGATATAAAATACTGTTGAATATGTTGCTGATCTTCCTGGTTAAATTTTTCAAGGAAATTTTGAAGGTTTATTTGTTTCCCTCTAATCCCAAGTAATTTTCCGCAAACGTTATCATAACTGATCATTTTGCTTATTGGATCATAGCTCCAGGTGCCTACACCTTCTGTTGAAATAATGAGTTTAAGAACCTCTATCTCCGGCAGCGTTTTTTGAATCTTTAATACGTTAGTAATATCTTCTATAGCCAGCAAGATGAGTTCGGTGTGCTGATCCCGATTAAGTTTCCTGGCATTAAGCAGCATAATTTTTTCCCCTAAAACAGGAAAATCATGCTTGACCTCAAAATCCTTTAGTTCCTTTTTTTGCGGCAGTACCCCTTCTAAAAGCGTACGTAAGATGGGAATATCCCATTGGTGGTTACCCAGTTCATAGATGTATTTGCCTTCTGTATCTTTTTCCGATACGTTAAATTTTTTATAAAATCCTTCTGTCGCCTTTACAACCTGTAATTGATTATTAAGAATCAATAAAGGATCCCTAATCGTGTTAACGATACCTTCACCGTAAAGACGGGCATTGTTTAACTGTTCGTTGCGATCCAGTAATTCTGTATTCATTACCGTGATTTCCTCGTTGGTACTTTGGAGCTCCTCTTTCGAAGTTTCCAGCTCCTCGTTCAGGCTTTGCAGTTCTTCGCTGCCGGAGAGTAATTCTTCATTGGTACTTTGTAATTCCTCATTAACGGCTTCCTGTTCGTCGCTGACCACGCGCATGTCTGCCCTTGACTGTATCAATTCTCTTTCCAAGTGTTCTATGCGCAATTGTGCAGCATCAAATTCAGTTACCCCTTTATCCATACCTATATCAAACATAGATGGCTGAATACCTGTGGAAGAAGCTGCCTGAAATACAACAAGATAAAATTGTTCTTCCCCGTCTTTAATAGGGACTACCTGAAGATTGACGAAATGTTGTAATTCCTGATAAGTGTAGAAAAAACCAAACTTCCGCATGGTCAGGTTATGGGTCTTTGCCTGTGTTAACAGACTGCGAAGTTCATAGGCGAGGCCGTCACGTGCCATTTTTAAGATATTGAAGCTAGGCTTACCCTGCGGTGGGCTAAGCCATGGCTGCGTATCTCCCCGGAATTGTATGATATCGTACTTGTCATTCAGCATTACACCAGGCGGCATAAACCCTACCAGCATAATTTCGTCGGCGAGTTTAAAAATATCTTTTTTTACCTCATCGTGTTTAATCCCACTATCCAGTCGCCTGAATGTTTCCTCGTTTAAAGTGGTTGTTACGGTCATGAACCTGCCAGGAGGACCTTTTCGCTGATATATTTTTTCTGATCCCAAATAAGGACTAAAAATGTCAGTTTGATTACCAATGGTTTCCGACTTTCCGAGCATCAGATAACCTCCATTATTCAAAGCATAATGAAATGTCGTCATGGCCCTTTTTTGCAATACAGGTTCAAAATAAATTAAAACATTCCGGCAGCTGACCAGGTCAATCTTAGAAAATGGTGGATCTTTTAACAGGTTATGATATGCAAAAACACACATTTCACGAATTGATTTATGTACCTGGTAGTGGCCATCCAGCTTAGTAAAATATTTTTCAATGCGCGCCGGGCTAAGGCCGGAAAGATCATTGTGCCGATATAAGCCTGCACGGGCTTTTGCAATAGCAATTTCAGAAATATCAGTGGCGAAAATCTGAAGTTTTATTGGAACAGCATTATCGCCAAAATATTCCTGCAGGCAGATGGCCAGGGTGTAAGCTTCCTCACCCGTCGCACAGCCGGCTACCCAAATTCTTAAAGGCTCGTCTTTTTTTTCTTTCTGGCTTATAAGCGCAGGCAGCAGTTCATTACAGATAGTAGAAAATACCGGCGGATCCCGGAAGAAATTGGTAACCGAAATCAGCAGATCATGGTAAAGCGCTTCCTGTTCTGCTTTACTTTCACGGAGCTGGTAAAGATAATCGGCAGTTTTCTCAGATTTACTTAATGCCATGCGCCTGATGATACGGCGTTTTAATGTACTAGACTTATAATATTGAAAATCCACCCCTCGCCGGGCCCTCATTATGGTCAGGATCTGCCGGAATACGTCCTCGTCTTCCTGAGGGATAATTTCTTCTCCTTCCAATTCAGCAGATCCATGAAAAGGCTGGTTTATGGCGATCAGTTTTTCAGCGATCTGGGCAGGCGGCAAAACAAAATCCACAACTCCCATGCTGATAGCACTATGCGGCATACTTTCAAAACCTGCGGAAGCTTCATCTTGGGCAAAAGTAATGCCGCCATAAGTTTTAATTACCTGTAAGCCCAGCGTTCCGTCGTTTAATGCACCGGATAATACAATGCCTACGGCAAAGCTTTCGTAAACGCTTCCGAGAGACGAAAAAAGGATATCTATGGTATTCGGTTTTTTTATTTTGCGATTAATCACCTCTAACAGAAATTTGTTATCAGCAACTTTAATAGTTACTTCTTTTGGCATAATGTACAGATGATCTACTTCAATCTGCATCTGGTGACTAATTTCTTTAACGGGAACGGGCGATATTTTTTCCAGCAGTTCCGGCATTATGCTGGTATGCGTGGCACTCAAGTGCTGAGCAAAAATATATGCCATACCTGATCTTGCCGGAAGTGCGCTGAGAAACAGCTTCATGGCTTCCAATCCTCCTGCCGATGCGCCAATACCGATAACAGGAAACTGTTTTACAACTTTAATCTGATTCTTAATCTCTTTAGCCATAGTACACCAGCAGAATTTTTAATAAAGTTAAAAATTCGGGCTAACATCGTGCAATAAATTGCAGAGAACTATTTTAATTATGATTCATTTGCAATGAACATTTAATGAGCGGAATAAAAATATACCTGTTATTTTATTTTCCACGGGTACAGAACTTGAAAGGGTTTTGAGGTTAAGTGAGGCAGAAGCCGGCATTGCAAAACCATAAAAAATGAAAAACTTCTTAAGAAGTTATCCAAACGATAATAAATAACAGCGAAAAAAGGTTGAATTGGTAAAAAGATTGTTCATCTATCTGAAAAAATCTCTGGATCGGCTGCTATTAACAACACGGCATTGTTACCGGGAATGTTGGCTATCGTTAATGAGGCGTTTAAAACAGCCGTATAAGATATAGGATTTAAACTATCAATAAATCTGATCCATCCGGTATATCGATGTTAATGGTTACGGAACAAGGCTTGCAATCGGCAATAAAATCCATCATTATAAACACTATCGCTTCAAAATCAACGCCGCAAACCAGTCATTATAAACAGACACATCCTTATTTAATTTTAGATCTTTAAAAGCAAAAAAATTACGGCCGACATGATTGAAGACGCCATCCAGAACGAGCTTCATTTCGTTTTAATGCAGTTGTTCTGCTAAACCGATCAATGTCTGACTCGTACCCAGTCTACGGTCAACTAAAAATAGTCAGCGGTATCATACCCGTGAAAGTCAGATTCAAATACAGGACCAAGGTAAAGTGCATTATTAAAACTGTTTTATTTATTAACGGTTTACTTTTTATATCTGAATAGCATATGGAAAACATTTCGGCCTGGGCAATTTCATTAACTAACCTAATAAATGGCAATGATCCTGAACCATGTTTTAATGAACAGATTGACCATATCAACTTCAAAGTTTTTCTTATACCTGATTCCTTATGGATTTTTAATGGGAGTATATTTTTTCGGGCAGCCTACACACCTGTTGCAGACTTTGCTATTAAAAGCCAGCGCAAAACTGAACATGGCGTAAAATTTATACTGGATTCTGCAATTGGTGAAACGACTGTGCTCATCGATTTTATTAAAGACGGTTATCCTGTACTTCATTACAAAACATCCTTAAAACCCGCTGGCGAAATATTTATACCTTATTGGCCGCGTGATGTTGTATCTACTCAGGTAGGTGGTGAGATCAAAGTAAACCAGGTAAACATCCGTAGCGGCCTTATATATGCGCTTCTTCCTAAAAAAGAAGGCGCCATGTTGTATTTCCAAAATCTGACATCTTTGGCTTCTTATTGCGATGATACAGAAACGTCTTGCTCAAATGTGGTTGGTGGTAACTGGCCGGAGGTTGGATTTGCATTACCCCCGGCTATTAAAAAGCCACTTCAAAAAAATAAAGAAGTAATTATCAGTGATGCTTATGTCGTATTTGACGAAGCAGTTATAAAAAGCGAAGGCGAAATGGCAAGGCAATACCTTGATCTGTTAGCTGCAGCTTACCTCCAACTCGACGTAGCGAAAACCAAGTATCAACCGTGGCCCGAAATTTTAGGCAAGGGTCTTCATGATCTTATTCATAACCCGGCATGCTGGTCGCAGGTGGGTGGTCATAGTTATCTCAATGCCTATGCATGCGATTATGCCACACCTCCTGAAATCATGGTTCAATTAGCAGTACTGTTGCCCCTGCAGGATTATATTGAATGGGGAGGCCATGAACTTGAAGTAATGAAAAAGATTATGGAGGGACTACCTGCATTTTATAATAAAGAATTGGGTACTATTATGCGATGGCATCCCTTTGCAGCCGATAAACTGGAGGGTGAAGAAGAGCAAAAGAAACCATTGGTAATGGACTCCTGGTATCTGCATCATCCTTTATTAAACTTATCGCGGCTGGCTTTAAAAGGAAACAAAGTCGCGGAAGAGCTCTTCCTTAATTCAATCGGTTTTGCTATTAAGGTTGCCCGTCACTTTAAATACCAGTGGCCAGTGTTTTATAAAATGGATACCTTGGAAGTTGTAAAGGCTGAAACTATTCCTGGTAAAGGTGGTGAAAAAGATGTTGCGGGTTTGTACGCGCATGTGATGCTGCAAGCGTGGGAACTAACTAAGGAAGAAAAGTATCTTACAGAAGCAAAAAAGGCAGCCAAAACTTTGATAGGTTCGGGATTTGATCTTTTTTACCAGGCTAATAATACATCCTTTGGTGCGGGGGCAATGCTACGTTTATACAAGGAAACTGGCGACAAGGATTTTCTCGACCTAAGTTACTTGTGCATTGCCACAATTTTTAAAAATGTAAAACTGTGGGATTGCAAATATGGTTACGGTAAAAACTTCCCGTCGTTTTTTGCGCTGTTCCCGCTAAATGACGCGCCTTATACCGCAGTGTATGAAGAACAGGAAGTTTTTTGCGCGCTGCACGATTATCTGATGCTAGCTGACGGCATAGACATACCGGCTTCAATCTCATTATTATTAGCTGAATATATGCGTCACCTTGTTGACAGGGCTGTGTACTATTATCCACCAATGCTGCCCCGTGAAATGTTGGCCGATAAAGCCAAAATAGGCGAGCTTAATCCGGACTTGTACATAGCCTTAGAAGATATGCAGGATGGTTGGGAAAAATGTGGCCAGGTTGGCCAGGAAGTGTATGGTGCAGGTAATGCTTTTGGTATTGTACCCCGCCATTACTTTAAAATACCTGATCACGACTGGATGCTTTACTGTGACTATCCTCTATCCCGCTTCAAAGCGAAAAACCGCACGATCACCTTTCAGGTATCAGGCAGCGAGCGGTTAACCTGCAGGTTGATGATCGTAAAGCAAAAAGATAAATTGCCAAAATTTAATACAACTTTGAAGAGCAAACAAACTAAAGAAGGGCATATTGAATTTGTGATTAATGGGAACCAGGATATAACGATCAGTTGGTAGTAAGCGCCCCTAATATTTCTGAAACTGAAAATTTTGCGCCACATACAAATTCATCTGCCGCCCCATAATAAATGGTTAACTCATCACCATTAACTACATGCCCATTGGTAAAAACAACATGGCCGAAAAAGCCACTCAATTCATATGTTTCAGTCGGTATCATGATTGGATCGCTTGTGCGGCCAATAACTTTACCCGGGTCATCAAGATCCATTAAAAAAGCACCGAGGCAATATTGATGCTGTTCGTTTGCCCCATGATAGATCTCCAGCCAACCCTTTTCAGTTTTGATCGGTGCTGCTCCTGCACCAACTCGCACATTATCCCATAAACCGGGGCGTGTTTTAATGATACACTGATGATTCCCCCAATGGATACCGTCAATAGAATCTGCAAGCCATATATAATTGCCGCCTATTTCTTTACTGCTTGGCCGGTGCAGGCAATAAAATTTACCATTTATCTTTTCTTCAAAAATGGCGCAATCCTTATTATGCGGCGGCAGGATCATCCCGGCATTTTCGTAGCTTTTAAAATCCTTGGTAGTACGCATGCCAACGCCTACGCCGCTATCCGACACAGCCGTGTATGTTAAATAATAGGTGTCATTAATTTGTGTTACCCGGCAATCTTCTATTCCAAAACGCTCCAGATAACCTTTTCCGGTAATGGGCGAGTAGCCTCCGGGTTCATAAAATTTAATACCATCATCGCTGCATAGTAAACGGAGATGGGAAAGAGTTGTTAGATAATCCAAGCCCTTATAATTTACAACCCGTGCATCAGTGGCAATCAAATCAGGATCGTTCAACGGCACTTCGATTACTTCCGTATTACCTGTTGAATTTAATACCGGAAAATAGGTAAAGCCCTCTTTTGCTACTGTTCCTTCAGCAACCCTAACCAACAGCCACGTTTTGTTTTGAAAACGGAATACACCGGGATTAAGCAAACTAATGATCTGCAATTCGGGATTATCCGGCTGCAAATCTTTTGGTATTAATAAAGGGTTCTCTGGAAAACGCCTGGCCAGGTCTTTCATTTTATCGTATAATTATTGGTGAAATATGTTTATCAGTGGTATGTCGTCATATAAATTAACATGCAGAAACGTCTTGAGGTTTTATACTATTGATATTACAGCTGTATGGTATGGAATAATAATTGATAATAAAAAAAAATGAAATGGCATATCGGATGTTCGGGGTTTCATTACATGCATTGGAAAAAAAATTTCTATCCAGAGGGGTTAGCTCAAAAAAAATGGTTTGAATTTTATAGTGAACATTTTAAAACATTGGAGCTAAATGTTACTTTTTACAGGTTCCCACAACTGTCGTTTTTAAAAAACTGGTATAATATGAGTCCAGCTGATTTTAGGTTTGCTGTAAAAGCACCCCGCGCTATCACTCATTTTAAACAGTTTCATAATTCGCAGGAAATGCTGGGCAGCTTTTACTCAACTATAAGTGAAGGTTTACAGGAAAAGCTTGGACCAGTTCTTTTCCAGTTGCCGCCAAGATTTACTTTTAGCCAAGAAAAGCTTGATCGCATCATTGATAACCTCGATCCCGCATTCCAAAACGTACTGGAGTTCCGTCACCCTGCTTGGTGGCGCGAATCGGTTTACGAAAAACTCGCTGAACACTGCATTACTTTTTGCGGTATGAGCCATCCGGATTTGCCTCAGCAGGTAATAGTGAACACGCCGTTGACTTATTATCGTTTTCACGGTGTGCCGCAACTTTATCGTACACTATATACCGAAAATGAATTGTCAAAAAAGATCTCAGAAATTTCCTCAAATGCTAATGTTAACGAAGCGTGGTGCTATTTTAATAATGATATGGAAGCACATGCGCCTCAAAATGCAACACAAATGATAAGTCTTGCTAACAATTAACAGCGATCATAGCAACCACTATGATAATTCGTTTAGCTCTGCATCTAATTTATGTCGATCCTTTTCTTCTTCATTTTTAAAATGAGCACGTGCCTGCTTTAAACCGGTGGCGATAGCTTCACCTTCATTACCTGTGGTTTTTAGTACTTCATTAGCGATCTCTGTCGCCTTATCCCTTATTTTTTTTGGTTGATTTTTATAACTGGGCGGGTAATCTCCATTATACCAAGGCATAATTCCTCCTTTTTTCTATTTAATTGAACTAAATTATTCTATCCTGTCTAAATCTATAGTAGCAGGTCCGGTTATAACTTTACCGTAAATGTCAAACCTTGCTCCATGGCATGGGCAATCCCAGCTTTTCTCTCCGCTATTCCAGTTTACAATACAGGCAGCGTGGGTACAAACAGGACTTAGCGCGTGTACCTCGCCTTCATCA
>Ga0302315_10002211_pt1 | contig 18590 bp, 15 predicted proteins | sample III_Palsa_N3_1_FD_200532 | JGI IMG/M metagenome (GOLD analysis project Ga0302315, IMG submission 200532) | Peat permafrost microbial communities from Stordalen Mire near Abisko, Sweden - III_Palsa_N3_1 | ecosystem: Environmental > Terrestrial > Soil > Palsa > Peat permafrost | place: Sweden...
TGAACATCAAAATGCCGACGACACTGCGCGCTGAGGCAATCACGGCATATGTCTCCCGAAAGGTCGAGCAGGGCGTAGGTATCGAATGGTGCGAGTTCGCCCCGACTGTTGTTAAAGACCTACTGCGATCCTCTTCGATCCCATCGCCAATTTAGTAGCTCCAATATGGTGGATAAATCGGATCGCTCAATTTGCGCCAGATATCTCCGCGGGTTTTCCGACCAGGCAGGCACCGGCCGGCCGTTTTTTGGTGCAACGGTGCCTGGCGCGGAGACAACGCACGCCACAGTGCTTTTTGCCGATATGAGGGGATACACAACCCTTGCCGAACGATTGCCCCCCGCACGGGTCGTATGCCTGCTTGAGGAATTCTTCGCTATTCTCGCGCGTGTCACTGTGGCGTTCGGCGGCGAGGTGTTTCACATGGCCGGTGACGGCATGATGGCCGGATTCGGAGTCCGAGATCCGAAGCGGTTGGGCGCCTGCGCGGCGCTAGCCGCCGGGCACGCAATGCTCCAAAGTTTCGCGCCGGTAGCGGCCCGATGGGGGGACGAGTTCTCGGTCGCCACCGGCATCGGCATCGGCCTTCATTCGGGGGAAGTCGCCTTAGGAGTTCTCGGGCCGCCAGGCAAACAGGCCATCACCATGATTGGAGACACCCCTAACGTTGCCGCCCGCCTTTGCAGTCGCGCAGGCGCGGGCGAAGTGCTGTTCTCATGCGCGGTTTCCGATGCCCTGGGTGTGGACGACGACGCGCTGGGTATGGGAGCGAAGCCATTCCTTCAATGGCCACAATTTGAACTACGCGGGCGTCGTGAATTGATGGACATCTGGTGCGTTCCGTCGCTGGAAATGCGCTGCAGCGGGGGCCTTTGAGTCAAAACCTGGATTGTGTGGAGATCATTGATGCCAACGGCACAGTCCAACGGGTATCCGCAGCCCTGCAGCCATTCAGTGGACAACAGTGTGATCTCGAAGCGTCATTGCTCGTGGCGAATGCACGGGTGGCGGAGCTTGAAAAACAGCTGGCAGAGGCCGCTAAAACGGAGAGAAAATACCTTGCCGCAGAACTTCACGACGATGTTCAGCAGATTCTCTTCGGGCTGCGTTTAAACATGGCGCCCTCGCGACGGGAGCTTATCGATCAGCTGCCAACAGAGTTGGTCGGCGGATGGATGCAGATGGTGCAAACCGCCATAGATCACCTTCACGAACTCACCGTCGTTCTGAGCAAGCCCCAGATCGATAACCAGAGCTTGCCGGGGGCAGTGCGGTCGTATCTCGATATGTTGCCTTTAGCTCCGAAGCAAAATGTTTCGTTCCAGACGGACACGATAGTCGGAACCCTGGCTCCAAATGTCGCGCAGGCCTGCTTTCGCATCGTCCAGCAAGCACTGGGAAACGCCGTGCAGCACTCCGGCGCTAGGAATCTTTGGGTGCGCCTTAAAAGTTCAGCCGGTCGCCTGACCGTATCCATTCGAGATGACGGCGTGGGCTTCGACGTCAACATTGCGCGCGCACACGCGATCGACGCGGGAAGCATTGGCTTGAGCAGCATGCGGGAACGCGCGGCCTTGGTCGGCGGACATTTCGATTTACAGTCGTCCATCGGACAGGGAACGAGGATCCGCGCCTCATTTCCGTTAGAAGTGGCCGGTGCAACAGGGCTAAGTAACGGTCCAGACCTCGCATCAAGAAATATGGGATAGGGGCAGTGCAGGACCGGGCCGGAACGGGTGTTTCGTGAGGCATCTCTCGGGTCAATGCCTTGACGGTCTCCTGGGAGGCCTGCACACGGTTCCTGCGTAGGAGAGTGCTGATAGGCGTTGCGTAGAGAACGCGCAGGACACGACTCCCAAATAGCTTTAAGGTAGCTCCGAACGCTTGAACGTTGATGTCCGTTCGCTTTCCCCACCAGCACCGGCTATTACCTTGTATATTTCCCCGCACGTCGACCTCTCATGCACGCTTGACAAGTACTTATTAGCGTGTCGGGTTTCTGCCCTCCCCCTGTCATGAGCGAGGCAAAGCCTCCTCCCGTCGTCGATCCGGACGCGAGCTTGCCTGCCGCCCCCATCCACGACGCCCTGTATCGTGAAATTCTAGATTCGGCCATTGATACGGCGGTCATCGGAGTCGATGCCCAAGGCGACATCATTAGCTGGAGCGCCGGGGCGCAGCATATTACCGATTGGAATGCAGCGGAAATGCTTGGTAGGCCGCTCGCCACCATCTTCACTCCTGAAGACCGAACGGCGGGTCGGCCCGCGATGGAGATGCGGGCTGCCGCTCAATCGGGGCGCGCGACTGATATGCGTTGGCATCTGCGAAAGGATGGGCGCCAATTCTTTGCCCACGGTTCGATTAGCCCTTTGAAGGAACCGCTCCATGGTTATGTAAAAGCGTTTCGCGACGCGACCGTTCAGCATCAGACTGAGGTGGCGTTAAAGGAAGCAAGAGAGCGCATGGAGTTCACGCTTGCCAGTGCGCAGATCGTCGGCACCTGGGATTGGGATCTCATCAATGATCGGGTGAATGCCGACAGCCGTTTTGCGCGCATTCATTCCGTCGACCCGCAAATCGCGTCATCGGGAGCTACACTCGCCGATTTTGTCCGGGGTATTCACACGGAAGACCGCGACCGCGTCCTGACGGAACTCAATCTCTCCATCGCCACGGGCACACCCTTCGAGAGCGAATACCGGCTTACCCGCCCAGATTTAGAATCCCATTACGTGCTGGCCCGGGGCCAATGCATTTTTGATGCGGCAGGGGCGGCTATCCGTTTCAGCGGCGTCACCGTGGATGTCACCGAGAGGAAGACCACCGAACTGGCACTCCAGTTGAGTGAAGAACGCTACCGCTCACTCTTTAACTCGATGGACGCCGCATTTTGCATCATCGACATGGTGTACGACACCGACGGGCACGCAGTGGATTACCGTTTTGTCGAAGTGAATCCCGCCTTTGCGACCAATACGGACTTGCGAGGTGTCGCCGGTCGAACCATTCGCGATCTGGTGCCTACGATTGAGGACTACTGGATAGAAATCTATGCCGAAGTCGCCGCCAGCGGAAAGGCTAGACAGTTTGAGAATCATGCAGAGGCCTTAGCCGATCGATGGTACGACGTTATCGCATTTCGGATTGGAGATCCCAAGCTTCGCCGTGTCGCCATTCTATTCAATGACATTACGGCAAAGAAACGCGCCGAATCCGACCTGCGCTTGAGCGAGGCGAGGCTCGAGAACGCACTGTCGATTGCCGCTCTCGGTACGTTTGAGTGGACTCCACGAACTGGCGCTTTTCAACTATCCCCACGGGGGCGAGAAATCTTCGGGTTTGAGCCCGACGATGAATCGGCGTCTCTCATCGCAAGAGGGCGTATCCATCCGGAGGACAATGCGCGTGTGCGTGAGGAGGCGTTCGCATTGCTCGACAGCGGGTCGCGACGAATCACGGAATATCGAGTGATTTTGCCTGACGGAGCGGTGCGCTACGTTAAAAGCATGAGCGACGCCGTCAAGGACGCCGATCAAGGACGGGAGCGATTTGTTGGTGTGCTGGAAGACGTCACGGAGCGACACCTGGCGATGCATCGCATGAATCATCTCAATGAACTGCTCGAGCAGCGAGTGCTCGCGCGCACGAAAGAATTGGAGCGGAGCCAAACACGACTCCAGGCGTACTTCAACGCATCGCCAGAATACCTGTATATGTTGAGATTGACCGAGGACGACAAACTCGTCTTCGAGGACGTCAATCCGGCCGGTGCGAAGCTCTATGGCCTGGCACGCAACGACATGATCGGGCGCGCTCCGGTCGACGTCCACGACACAGAGGCGGGTAGAGAGGCCGGATTGGACATTGAACGCAATGCTCGACGCTCGCTGGATGGGGGCCAAACTCTACGGTATGAAGCCACCCGCCAATATGGATCTAAGACGCGTGTGACGATCAACACAATCATTGCGCCCGTGGAAAGGACCGCGGACAAGCGCGGGCTGGTGCTGGTTTGCAAACGAGACCTGACCGAACAACGTCACGCCGAGGAGGCGCTGCGCCAAAGTCAAAAAATGGAAGCCATTGGGCAACTCACGGGCGGAATTGCGCACGATTTTAATAATCTTCTCGCCGCCGTGATGGGCTCCTTGGAATTGATCCACAACCGTATCAAGCAGGGCCGCGGCAACGAGATAGATCGCTACATAGCAGCCGCTCAAGAGTCTGCGAAACGTGCGGCGGCCCTGACCCAGCGGCTTCTTGCGTTTTCTCGGCGGCAGACTTTGTCGCCGGCACTGACCAATGTGAATCGCTTGGTGCAAAGCATGGAGGAGCTCATCCGGCGTACCATCGGTCCCTCCGTTCAGTTGGATGTGGCTGCGACCGAGAACCTGTGGCTGACGCAGGTCGATCAAAATCAACTGGAAATCGCTCTTTTGAATCTATGCGTCAACTCTCGCGACGCCATGCCCACCGGAGGGCGCCTAACCATCGAAACAGCTAATTTCGAGGTGGATGCACGGATGGCACAAGAAAGTGAACTGACCGTAGGTGACTATGTGTCATTAAGTGTCAGCGATACCGGCGTCGGCATGACGCCCGAGGTGATATCACGCGCTTTCGATCCCTTCTTCACGACCAAACCCTTTGGCTCCGGCACCGGCCTCGGATTGTCGATGGTCTATGGATTCGCCAAGCAGTCAGGCGGGCACGTTAGGCTCTATTCCGAGATTGATCGAGGTGCGACCATCAGTATTTATCTTCCCCGCCTGAAGCCGAACATCGATCTCGTGCGCGAACAAGTCTCGTCAAGAGAAACTCCAATATCTGTGCCCGGAGGAGCGGTGTTGGTCGTGGACGATGAAGCTATGGTAAGGATGGTGGTGCTCGAAGTCCTGGAGGACCTAGGTTGCGCATCGCTCGAGGCGAGTGATGGCGCCGTCGCGCTTGAGATCTTGCGCTCCGATACGCGAGTGGATTTGCTGATCACGGATGTGGGAATGCCGAATATGAATGGCCGCCAACTTGCGGATGCAGCGCGGGCATTGCGACCTGGCCTCAAAGTGCTATTTATTACGGGTTATGCCGAAAATTCAGTGATTAATCATGGTCATCTCGATGCAGATATGCAAATCATGACAAAGCCTTTCATGATGCACTCCCTGGGCGCCAAGATTAAGGGAATGATCGACGGTCCTAGTGACACGCCGGTATAGAGAAACCTGCGATCGCGCCGTCACGGGTCTTTTTGTGTTACACTCCACAGCAGTTGCTGTCAGGTCGAAACCCTTGCTCCGCAGAGTGCAGCTGGAGTCCGTAAGCCGTAGCCTAAATGCGAAACATGGGGGTACGGTGCCGTACGGACAGGAATGGTGTTTCCTGACTAAACTGCTGAATGCTGCATTCATTTCTTACGACGAACCGCGCTTTATTGATTGAACGGTGTCGTGCAATGGCGGCCGCGCGGGTGCAACCCGATCGTGACAAATTAAAAATCAGCCACGGCATTCCGCTCTTTCTCGACCAGCTCATCGAAACGTTGCTGATAGAGCAAACGGCCGAATCCGCCCGAAGCCGCTCGCTCTCCGGTATTTCTGGTGGCGGCTTGTCATCCGAAATCGCCGACACGGCAACCCTGCGTAGCCGCGAACTCTTAAAAAGCGGGTTTACGCTTGAGCAGGTTGTTCGAGAGTATGGGGATGTGTGCCAGGCTATTACAAATCGAGCCTCTGAGACTCGGGCGCCGATCGCAGTCGAGGAATTTCGAACGCTCAATCGCTGCCTCGACAATGCCATTGCCGGCGCTGTGACCGAATTTTCCTCTCAACACGTGACCGCCGCGGCCGAGGAAGCCTTTAACGCCCTCAATTCACGACTGGGGCCACTGGCCCACGAGCTACGCAATTATCTGCACGCCGCCCTGCACGCCGTCAAAGCGATCAAAGCGGGTAACGTCGGGATGGGCGGCGCGACGGGAGCGGTCCTCGATCGCAGCCTCCTCGGGATGCGCAATCTGATCGACAGCTCCTTGGCCGAGGTGCGCGTCACCGCGGGGATCCCGCCTCGCGCCCAATCCATTCGACTCGCCGACTTCTTAGGTGAAATAGAGGCCGCTGCCGCCCTTGATCCTCGAGCAGCCGGGATTAAGCTCACCGTGACGCCGGTCGATCTCGATATCGTGGTGTACGCCGATCCTGAAATGCTCGCTTCGGCGGTTGGCAATTTGCTGCAGAACGCGTTTAAGTTCACCAAGCGCCACACCGAGGTGACTTTGCACGCGTACCTTGGGGAAGACAGAATCTTCATCGAGGTCAAGGATCACTGTGGAGGCCTCCCGCCGGGTCCCTCGGAGAACCTACTGCGGCCGTTCGCGCAGAAAGGTAACGATCGATCCGGCCTGGGCCTAGGACTCGAAATCTGCCGGCGCAGCGTCGAAGCGAATCACGGTACGGTGAGCGTGCGCGACCTACCCGGTATTGGGTGCGTATTTACGATTGCGCTGCCGCGCGACGCACAGGGTGCGCGCTTGACACTGGCTACTTGAACATGGTCGCTAATGGACTTGGTTCAATCGGACAAGGTGAGACTTCTACCATGCTCGACGGTCATCGGTCGCTTCCGATCCAAAGCAAAATCATCTGCTGGCTTCGCCTCCGGATCTTGATCTGCAGCGATGGCTTCCGCATTCGTAATGATGCGCTACGAACGAGCTGTGGAGATAACGGCGACTCACGCTGTTTTCCCGAGAAGCACACGATGCGTGGCTGCTCTGCACAAACGAGGCGCGCCAGCATGGCTCTCCTTCCGTTCAAGCGATATAGTCGCCTGTAATGAACGGAGTTGCCACTTATCCCGGTGTCTCAAGAATGAGGGCCAGCTCTAGCGACTACGGGCAAGCTCGCAGCGAGATGTATACTGTCAGTTCATCAGCAGGAGGATGCATGAGCCAAGACGCGCATATAAGGGAGCAAATCGAAGCGGCCCAAGCAGAAATCAAACGACTCAAGGCTGGCGGCGAGCTTGCACTCAGCGGGCACCAAGAAGACGACAATTCTGAAGCTCAGATAAAGTCACTGGAAGCGATGGTCGCCGAGCAGCAAACTCGACTGAAACGCCTGAAGCAACAATCCAATCAGGATTAGCGGAAAGTTGGGCGCATTAGTGATCAATTAGGTCAGTCATGTGGTTGGGGCCGATGCCACGAGCATTGGTCACTGCAGTTCCGAGTCGCATTTCTCGGCTGACACCGTCAAAATGATTTGTGTCGCCTATGCCGTCGGCGCGCCCGAATTCTCCGCGCCCATGCCCGAAAAGCCGATGCAATAACCGCCGTCGACGGGCAAAATGACGCCGGTAATATAGGCCGCTTCGTCGCTCGCCAGGAACAAGGCGGCGGCGGCAATATCCTTGGCGAGGCCCCAGCGGTCCAGCGGAATTCCCGGGAGCCTTCGGCCGCCCGGTGGGGGTTCGGGACATTCCTTCGACATCGGCACCAGGCCGGTCCAGATCGTGCCCGGGGCAACGGCGTTGATGCGAATATTTCGGCCCGCATAGTCGAGGGCCGCACTCTTGGTAAGCTGGTTTACACCGGCTTTGGCTGCTCCATAGATGCTGTGAGCTTTCCAGCCAACGACGCCCGACGCCGAGGAGATGTTGACAATTGCGCCGCCGCCAGTCTTCAGCATCGACAGCACGCCGTACTTCATACCGAAGAACACGCCGCGGATGTTGACCGAATGCACGCGGTCCCAATTCTCCGTGGTCTGCTCGTGCAGGGGCGCAGTTCCCCCACCGAATCCGGCATTGTTGACCAAAATGTCGACCCGACCGAATGTTTGTTCAGCGGTCGCGATCATGTTCTGGACGTCGGCTTCGTCCGCGACATTGGCCGTCACCCCGACCGCTGCGGCACCGATTGCCGCCGCGACTTCATTTTGCTTGCCGCTAATGTCGGCGCAAATGACATGTGCGCCTTCGGCGGCGAACCTGTGTGCCATGGCCTTTCCCATACCCGAGCCCGCCCCGGTGATCACGGCCACCTTATTTGCCAGTCGCATCTTCACTCCTCGGTTGCATTACCCTTGCCGCTTGTTGCCGAGTTAAATGGCGTCGAACCGCTGCTCATAATAGATTGACGGCGACTTTACCGAAGATTCTGCCGCTTGCGAGGTCCTTGAAGGCGTCTTGCAGTCGAACCAGGTCGTAGACGGCGTCGATAACCGGCCGGACGCCAAAGCGCGCGCAAAAGGCAAGCATCGCTTCATGCGCATCGCGATTGCCGACGACGATATTGGCGAGCGGTTTACCCGCATCGTGGCCGCGGCTCGCTTCACCCGCGAGCCGCCCTACGCCGGAGATGATTCCTCCTTCTGCGAGCACGCTAGCGCACATTTCAAGCTGGGCCACGCCGACCACGTCCACGACGACGTCTACGCCGCGGCCGCCTCGCGCAGCACGTGCGGCGCTGGCCCAATCCGGCTCCGCTCGATAGTTGATCCCGATGTCCGCCCCAAGCGCCTTGGCACGGCGGAGCTTGGCGTCCGACGATGAGGTGATGATCGTGTGGGCGCCGGCTGCCTTGGCCCATTGCAGGGCCGCCATTGAAACCCCTCCCGTCCCCTGCAGTAACACCCATTCACCGGGTTTGACGGGACGCGGCCCAAAAAGAGCGCTCCATGCCGTCAATCCGGCGCAGGGAAGCGCGGCCGCGTCGAGATCGCCCAACTCGTCGGGAATGAGACAAAGACTCTCCGCATCGAACACCGCATATTGGCGCGCGGTTCCGTCGATAGGTCCGCCCAGCATGCGCATCGAGGGTATCGGCCCCGTAAGCCAGCCCTGCGAATAAAGAGGGCTCACCCGATCGCCGAACTTCACCCGGGTGATACTTCCGCCCACCGACACCACGGTGCCGGCGCAGCACGATAGGGGCACATAGTCCGGTTGCTTCACGCCGGGAGCTTGGCCCCGGATGATGAGCAGGTCGCGATAGTTTAAAGTCGCGGCGGTCAAACGCACCAGCACTTCCCCGACGCCCGGCGCGGGAACCGGTACTTCCCGGACTTGGATCGAGTCGATGCCGGCGCCGCCGCGTGCGAATGCTGCCTTCATGTTTTCCATGTGGTTAGAGGCCCGTGACGATGAAGGCGCGATACTCGGCGCCCTTTAGACGATGTGGCGCGGCAGCCTGATACCCGGGACTGTTGTACCACGCCCGCGCATCCTCGATCGCCGGGAATTCAAGGAGAACGACGCCATCGGGCGCATCGCCCTCGAGCGCCTCCAAGGCGCCGTATACGGTGAGCGGTTTGAGTTTGAAGTCACCCTTGTTTTCACGGGTTAGACGCTGGTAATCGACCATCGCCGCCGCATCTCGAATCGGGCCCTCGCGAAGGAAAACTACATAGGCTGTCATTGTCGCTGACCTCGATTTGATACTTGTTCCGGCACGCAATCATCTGATTTCGTTTAGCGCGAACCAAAGGCATAGTGCATGTTGATCCCAAATTCGCGTGGCGGTGTCATGACGATTCCACTGGTTCCTGTGCCGCCGTAGTAGTTCGTGAGCCCATTTTGACTGGCGGCCCCAATATTGTAGGTTGTCACAAGCGGCGTGCTGGACAGAGACAGTACGCGTTCGGTATTGGTTACATTCTTGGCGAAAAGCGAAACTTCCCACGGGCTACTGCGACCCCGAACGCCGAGATAGAGGTTTAGGATCGCATAGGCACTGTAATCGTCCAAGGGATTGGTCGGATCGTTCTTTGAGCTGCCGTACAGGGACAATAGACCCCGTAGATAGCCGGTCAGAGCCGAGGAGATAGGCACGCGATATTCACTCTGAAGGGTGGCACCCCACTGTGGTGCAAATGTCGCCCGATAAGTTACATTGCATCCCGACACAGTTCCCCCTCCCGTGTCGGCGACGATTTGCGCAACGGTGGGAACGTTGGGCGATACGTCTGGAATACCGTCACGGGGAAAATAATCATTGCAAGGAATGAGACCATTCTTGATCTCGCTCTGGGCAATTGAGGCCGACAAATCGATGTCCCAGCGGGGATCCGGGGAAAACGCAATGTCACCCTCGACGCCGTTCACCACCACCGGCACCGGCGCTACGAAGTTGTACTGACCGACGGTAGCGAATCCCGGGAAAAAAGTTTCCGCGTAGAAAACGCCAGAAGATGAGCGATACTGATAGTTGTCAAATTTCTGATGATAGACATCGAGCGACGTACGCAAACGATTGTCCAAGAATTCGGCCTTGACGCCGAGTTCATAGGAAATGGACTTCTCCGCCGGCAAGTCTAGGAAATAATCCTCAAGTGGCGACCGTTCAGAGTTGAAGTCGCCGACGGCGTCTCTACCAGGACGCCACGAGCTTCCAACCGTTGCATAGGCCATCAGGTCTTTGCTGAAATTATGCTTGGCCGATACATTGAAAATGGTGTAGTTGGCATCACTCAGCTGGGGACCGAGGGGCATCCCGCCGATGGCCAAATTGCTATATTCGTCGTATTTGATATAGCGTGCACCGCCGGATAGCTCGTTGTTATCGCCGAGATGCAGCGTTACATTGGCGAAGAAGGATTTCTCGTGATCAACCTCCCGATTGGTGATGGGGGTGAGGTTGACTGAGCCGCCTACGGTCGGGCTCGGCGGTCCGTACAAGATCAGCGTGGGAGCCGAAAAGCCGGCCTTGGCGTCTGACTTCTGATAAAAGCCGCCCAGGACGTAATCAAACAATCCGGCGATTCGCGCTGTATTGGACAGGCGAACCTCCTGAGAGTAAGTCTGTCCATCGACATCAGAGGGCTCTCCGAACCCTTGCGTAAAAGCGGGATAGTTAGGCGGGAAGTAGCCACCTACATCGCTGGGTTCGAATTCTCGAAATCGGTCATCGTTCCACGCCCCGACGTAGTTGAGCTGTTGGCCCGCAAAGTCCCATTTCACCTGAAGGTTATAGGTGTCGACATATTGGGAGACCGTACGCGGCGCAACTTCCAGGGAAAGGCGTTCCGCCGGCGTGATAAAGGCAGCGGTGTAAGAGCCCCCCGGCAGGCCCGGGTTCAGGGGTGCCGCGGGCTCGACCAGTTGTTCTGACTCGACTTGATCGTAGGTGACGGTATCCCGCTTGGCGGTCTGCGCGGTCACGAGAAAAGATAAATTGCTGAGCGGGTCAAAGCGGACGCTTACGCGGCCGCTGTCGCTCCGCGTCTCAGGTTTTTCCGGATCGTTGAGACTGCGCACAAGGTTGCCTTCGTTCTCATCGAACAGCCCGGCGATGCGAACCGCAAGCATGCCGGGAATGACCGGGAGGTTTACTGCTCCCCGGAAATTGGTGGCGTCATAATTGGAAAAGGTCGCATCGAAGGTACCACCAAATTCATTCAGGTCCGGGGTCCGAGTCGTTACCGTCATCGATCCGGATGGAGCAGCGCGACCGCGTAAGGTGCCTTGGGGACCGCGCAACAGCTCAACCTGCTGAACATCGTACATTGATTGGAACAGGTCGCCCAAGGGAAGCGGCGCATCGTTCAGGTAGAACTCCACAGTACCGTTGCTACCGCTTGCGTTGACATCATAATTTACGCCGCGGACCGAGGCAGTGAACCCCAACCCGTTGGGATCGTCGCCCAACGTCAAGCCGGGAATCACGCTGGTGAGATCTTCGAATCTCAAAATATTGAGTTTCTGGATGTCTTCACCAGTGACTGCGTTGACCGTCGCCGGGACATCCTGAACGTTTTCTTCCTTACGACGCGCGGAGACGACAATTTCCTCGAGCCCCGACTCCTCGGATACACCCTGCGAAAGCGCCGGCCGCATATCGCCCCACCCGGCGGCGACTAGCGCGCCCGACCATAGGACACTGTGAATTTTCTTCATTTTGCCAACTCCCCATCTTTTGTTGTCTGAAATTGCCGGCAGTTATTTGCAGTTATTGAGGCTCCGGTGTAGCGGTTTTGCTCGTATCATCGGCCGTGCCATCTATGCATCAAGGGTCAACGGTCAGAGTCAGATAGCGTCCTCCCGCGACAGGCTGCTGGCTTAGCCGCGTTTCGATACGCGCTGGGGGTACACCCCACGCGGTCAACAGATTCAGCATTCGATCCAGGCGCCGCTGGGCTACTGTCGTGTCCTCCTCGAGTATCGTGCCGTTCGTGAGTTCGACTCGATCGCGGTACACGTCGATCTTCACCTTATGGCCTTTGATGTCGTCGAAGTACATTGCGGCACTCGTAATGACGAAGCTCTCGGGCAAATGTACGAAATCTTCCCCGAATCCAAAATTGAGGCGAAAAGTACGCTGCTCGAACGGTGGCTGAGGCGGCGGCGGGCGCTTGTACGAGGGTTGTCGCGGATAGGTGGGGTCGCTTGCGAGGCCGCGGCCTTTGCGAAAGGGAGGGGAGGGCCGCGCCTCTGGACCCGGGGAGAAGCCGCTCTGCGGGAGGACCGTATCGCAAGTGAGGTCAATCTCGGGTAGCACCGAGACCTTCACGTGATTGACCGGTACACCACCGCAAACTTTTTCTCCCTCGCTTTCTTCCCCTTCAACCAGCACTCGATGTTTGAGCTGTGGCCCGTAGAAGGTAACGGGAGGAAACGTGTCTGCCTGCATGGCCAGGAAATACAGCTTGTCTCCATCCTGCGCCAACCAGCAGGGCCGGGCGGGAAGCTCCATATCTCGCATGACCGGGCAACCCACGAACGCGACGTGTTTTCCATCCGCGAGCGCTGAACCGACGGTCCCCACTACGAGCGCTGACGCGGATACTGCTGTGGCTATTGCACGCCGCCAATTCATAGAACGCTCATGAAATTGACCAAATCCTGCTTTTCCTGCTCCGTGTACCCGATCTGAAAACGCCGATCGTAGAAATCGATAACCTCACGCAAGGTCTTAGCTGACCCGTTGGAGAAGTAAGGCGCACGAGCGGCTAGTCCGCGGAACTGCTGCATGGTGATCATGCCGATCTCTGAGCACTTACCGCTGATGAGGGCGCGTCCGGGGTCTGAGGTATAGATCACCCGCCCAAGGTAGGGATGCGCCGGTGCATCTGGCCTGCAGGTCAATTTGAACTGAGGTAGGTCCTGATCATTGCTTGCCCATGGCCAGGTATTGGTACCAATGTTCATCCATCCCGGGGCCAAGTCGTGGCCCGTCATTTGCGCGTTGTGACAAAGCGCACAGGCTCGTTTTGCCGGATTGCCGACACCGATGTTGTTGATACCGGCGACGTCCCGCACGAGGAAGGTGCGTTGGACGAATAAATCCGAACCGCGTGCCACCGACGCCCGGAACGCGGCAGTAGCCGAGGACGGCGGGCTATCGCTATTTCCTTTCCACTGCTCAAAGTGCTGGAAAACCGGGGTGTCGATGGCTTCGCCGCTAAAACCGGTATCGGCCTTCGATAAATTGAGAGGACCAAGTCCGGTAGGACCTCCCGGCTCTATCAGATTACCCCCCGACTTATCCTCCACTTGCGCTGCGTAGATCTGCTGGGTGAAACGCGTGAGTACGTCCATATCGGCCGCGGAAAGCTTCTTCGCGCCCGGCATGTGGTCGGCAATGGCGCCTTCATGTTGCTCCTGCAGGCCAACCGCCCGGGCGTCCGCCATCAGATTCATCGAGTAAACGCCGCTCCCATCGGGGGCCCTCGGCTGAGCGAATGCGGTTTTGACGTTGAACCCGTACTTGTATTCGTTGGGAAAGTTCAGGATGTATTTAAGATTCGCTGTGATTCGGGGACGCCGGTAAACCGACACGTGTGGATGGGTTCCGGTGACACCATAGACCGGATCTCGATTGCAGCCGGTCGGATCGCGCACCACTTCGATGTCAAATTCGGGCTTTATTACTGAACCGTGAGGATCTCGGGGTGGCCACGGGAGGGCAATTCTGAACAGCCCACGGGTAAGCAGTAGGGAGTGGGATGACTCTTGCTCGACCGGTAGGGTCGGACAATCGGAGCCATCGCTGGGTGCAAACACCGGATCCTTGGCGCCGCGCAGGTTCCAGCGTTCTCGGAGACTTGCCGTAGATAGCCCCATTGCGTTTTCCGGCACATGGCAGCTCACGCACGCGCGCCCGTTCGCGGCTAGCGGCCGAAAGAATGGGTGTTTCGACGTCTGAATTGCACCGTCTTGCAGCAGGATGCCGATCTTGCCACTGGGGTCATCGTAAATTGTAAAGGCCTCCAGTCGGCCCGTTTTCTGCCAAGAGTTTTCATAGCCGGCTTCTTGCGATTCTGCCGGTCGAGGAAGTGTGGTGAGGCACAACGCCAAAATCAGTAGTAGCCACCGGCTCCCGAAGCAAGCCTGGCTCAATACGGCTTGCGCTCCAGTCGCACTGCTGTTGCCTTCACGCAGCGCGTCAGGACATAGCACTCGACGACACGGTTTCAACAACCACTTCGTTTGCATCGTTCCCCCTTGCTGCCGAGGATGACCCCAACCGGCTATTTTCGCGATGGAGAAAGGGCGACGATACTTGGACTTTTCAGCACACCGGTCCTAAAGCCACATGGACGGCACGAGTACGAACATGTACTTTTCAGTTATGGGAACCTCGCCTTCGACACGCCGTTTACCCCGCCCCTCCGATGAGATTCCAGCGTTTTTTCTTTATGGTGAACCTCACCGGCCGGCGGGTGAGCGGATAGTTCATATTGAAACCATAGCCAAACGCGGCCGGCTTCATCGATGGAATATAAAGCTTCACCGTCACCGAGACCTGTATCAGGTCCTTCTACTCGAGCGTGGTGCCGTCTCCGCCGCAATCGATACACTCAGCGCGACGCTTCGCGCCCCAGCGTTGCTTATCGTACCTCCAGAGGCCGTCCATTCCTTCCGATTTACGCCCGAGACTCAAGGCGTGGTCATATCCTTTACCGCGCAGCTTGCGCGCTGGTTCACTTCCACCATCGCGCCTGAAGTGCTCGACTTTTTGCAGCAACCTTCTATTTGGGAGTTGAAGCGCGATGTCGTCAAAAAGACTGATCTTGAAGCCTTGGCACACATGTTGTTGAAGGAATTCTCGCGTTCTGCGTCAGGTCGTGTCTTTGCTCTATATGGGCTGTTGACCGCGTTACTCTCAAATCTGTTGCGCGTCACTCAGAACGTGAACGCGGCATGCGGGAGTGCATCCACTGACAAGCGTGAAATCGTCACCCGATTTCACCAGCTGCTGGAAGAAAACTATCGTAGAAATATAAATGTGTCCTGGTATGTGCAGAAGCTTGGCATATCGGATACGCTTCTCCGTAAACTGTGCCACACGGTCGAAGGGCAATCCCCCCTAGCAATCGTGCATCAGCGCTTACTAGTCGAGGCCGAACGCCAGCTACGCCACACATCAATGACGATCACGCAAATAGCGTACTTTTTGGGCTTTGAGGATCCTGCGTACTTCAGCCGCTTTTTCTCGAAGCGCGTGGGCGTTTCTCCGAGAGCATTCCGGAATAAACTGCACGGTGTGTGAAGGCTGCGTCTGAGGCCATTGCCAAGATTGATTTCGGAATCCTAGGGTATGGCATAGTTGGGTTGTTCCTCTTGGCGTGGGGCGGCTCCCGTGAGGCAATGTGTCCCGGGAAGTCAGGCAAAATGACGCTCCGGGTCTTAAACTACGGGCGACGGTACGTTTTTACCCCCCGGAGACCCCATGGACCGCTTCACCATTTCTCTCGATGAAAGCCTGGCAGAGGCCTTTGATGATTTAATCCTGCAGCGCGGCTACGCAACGCGCAGCGAAGCGGTGCGAGACATCTTGCGTAGTCACCTGCAGGAGAGCCGGGAAAAAGCGGACGGCAAGGGCTATTGCGTCGCCAATTTATCGTATGTTTATAACCATCACGAGCGGGATTTGGCCGAGCGCCTCACGTCTATCCAGCATGAACATCACGATCTGACGGTGTCGACGATGCACGTCCACTTAGACCACGATCAGTGTTTAGAAACCGTCATGCTCAAGGGTACGGTGGCGCAGGTTCGACAGTTTGCGCAAGAGCTCACCGCGGAAACCGGCGTGCGGCACGGGCAGCTCAATCTTGTGAGTGTGCAGCTCACGAAGTTGCACCGCCACGGCGGCGAGACTCATCGCCACCTCAAGCCGCAGCATTAAGAGGTCAGAAACCCGATATCGCTCAAGTGTCGGATTAATGCCAACCGACTATCCGCGTCCAAGTGTTCCGTGAGCTCAGCGCCTCGGAAGGTCGGCCTCGCGCACAGGGCTCGAATGCACAGGGCGACCGGCGTCGTGATTTGATATCGCACGGCATTGAATGCTAGGAATGTCTTCCCGCTTTCGTCGATGAACTGATATCGTTCGGCGGGCGGGGGCTTGAGGACCGAGTCAAGCGTAACGACCATGACGTTGGCTTTGAACGGGGCGGTCGAGGCACATGCGCCGCTCGGACTCGACTCCTAAATGATTCGATGAGCTCATCGACATCGGTAGTCTCTTGTAGGCGGTGCAAGGCCTGGATCAATTTTTCCTTCAGGGAGGTGTTGAGGTCGGATCGGCTCGCGAACCCGGGCGGTAGCGCCCGACGTTGCTCGGTATCGACGATGGCATTTTGAACATAGTCTTTGAGAAGATCGGCCCATGTGAAGACGGTGATGCCAATCGTCACGTGCGCCGAGAAACTGTCCGAGGTGGTCGTCGAATGTAGAAATCCGCGCGGTAAATACAGCAGATCGCCGGCACTCATTTCGATCTCCTTGATGGGTGCTTGGCCAGAGTAGGCTTGCGGGGTGAAGCGTTGGCTCCGATGCGGCAGTTCAATGACCGGCGCATAGATCGACCAACGCTTCTTACCCGCTATCTGTAATACGAAGACCTCGTGGACGTCGTAATGCGGCGTGAAGCCTTCCGCATTGCCCGGAGTGATATAAACATTGGCATGGACTGGATGGTCTAGCCCGGCTTGCAATTGGTCGCAGAGCACTCCTAGCGCCTTCCATCGCCGATGAATCACCGGTAGTGCGATGGTGGCGCCCCGACGGTACTCCTCGCTGATTTTTTTGACATCTGGTATGCCCACAAAGCTCTCATCGCCGTGCTTGACGGTGTGGGTATAGACCTCTGGGGCAAAATAAGCGCCGCCTTTGGCGAGGCGAATGGCCGGATAGCGCCCATCGGAGTCGGAGATGATGCCTTCAAGGTCGCTGGCCGGCATGAGACGCTCATAAAAGTTCGGCTGCTGCCGGCGCACGAACAAAGGCTGCCGTTCCCAGTAGCCCGAGAAGAAATCCCCGGTCTGTATGGGCGAGAGGAGCGATTCGAGGTTGAAGGGGCTTACGGTCATGGCGGTTTGTCGGCAGTACGAGGGCGGGTCGCGAACAGTGTCATTTCGCCGGCAAAAAAGCCACCCGCTCATGATCTCCCGGTCCTTATTTCCCAGTGTAACGCCCTCAATATGCGCTAAATCACTTTCCGCGCATCCAATTCAACACCGAGCACGAATACCCCTCCGTAAGATCAATTACAAATAGCTCTTACTCGATTGAGAAACTGTAGTACACAGTAGGCTCTTTCGGCAATTGTTCATACAACGTATGGATGCCAAAAATTCGGTCGAGCTGTTAATTCTACGAACAAATTTTGGATGTTTCGATGAGAACTTACGGTACGTCCGGCGCAATTTTCAGCACCCTTCTCATGGGGGTGGCCTGCTCGTCAGCCCGAGCGGAGACCGCGGTGTCGACGGATATAGATGCGGGGACGAGCAACGGGCTCTCGGAGATCACCGTCACGGCGCAGCGCATCGATCTGCTCGGAAGGGCGTCTACCGCCAGCGAAGGCCTGATTGCAGATCAAGAGATTCAGCTACTGCCGGCCTATCGGCCGGGACAGCTTCTGGAGACGGTTCCAGGATTGATCGTCACGCTACACAGCGGCGAGGGCAAAGCGAACCAGTTTTTGCTCCGGGGCTATAACTTGGACCACGGGACTGATCTTGAGACCTATGTCGATGACATTCCGGTTAATCAACCTACGCACGCCCATGGTCAAGGTTATACGGACCTCAACTTCATGATCCCTGAACTTGCCAACGGGATCACCTACACCAAAGGACCTTATTACCCCAACATTGGTGATTTCGGGGCGGTCGGCTCGGTGCATGTGAGCTACCGAGACACCATTGAAGATCAGGTATCGGCGACCGTAGGCATGTACGATTTTCAGCGGGTCTTGGCTGCAGGGTCAACAGCGCTAGCCTCGGGAAATCTGATGGCTGCGTTCGAGGTGCAGCATTACGACGGGCCTTTCGTGCGGCCGGATGATGCGCGCAAGGAAAACATGGTGTTGCGCTACAGCGCCGGCGATGCGCAGAACGGCTACTCCGCCACCGCCATGTACTATCACCAGATTTGGAACAACACGACGGATATTCCCGTCCGCGCCATTACCGAAGGCTTGGTTCCCAATCGCTTTGGCACCCTCGATCCCACCGACGGCGGGCATTCGCAGCGCGCCAGCTTCTCGCTCGGGTATCACGCCGAGCTCGGCGATGGATTTCTCAGCACGAACGCTTATTTCGAATATAGCCAACTTCACATCTTCAACGATTTCACGCACT
>Ga0302315_10002213_pt1 | contig 18586 bp, 20 predicted proteins | sample III_Palsa_N3_1_FD_200532 | JGI IMG/M metagenome (GOLD analysis project Ga0302315, IMG submission 200532) | Peat permafrost microbial communities from Stordalen Mire near Abisko, Sweden - III_Palsa_N3_1 | ecosystem: Environmental > Terrestrial > Soil > Palsa > Peat permafrost | place: Sweden...
TCTATAATTATAGATAAATTGCAGGTGAAATACCGTTCAACTTTGATTAAAAAAACTACTAAAAAGTTATATGTTAGACAGTTTGGCTGGGATGGCCGCCTCCTAAAGAGTAACGAAGGCGATTATTGAAGGCAGTTTTTAATTTAATGATTTGAAACTGCTTGACATTAAGACTTACAAGTCAAAATGAGATGTTTGTCAGAGATATTGACCCGGTAATTCTTTATGGAAAGATTATCGCTCACCGACTAAAAGGTACATTATGGATAACAGGCTGGTACTGCTTAAGAGACCATATCTGCGGCAGTGCTCGGCACCTCGATGTCGGCTCAACGCATCCAAGTGTTGTAGATGATACTAATGGTTAGGCTGTTCGCCTATTAAAGCGTTACGTGAGCTGGGTTTAGACCGTGGTGACACAGGTTGGTCCCTATATTATAGAAAAAGAAAAGAAAAGTAGGAGCAATCATCAGTACGCAAGTAATTTGATTGGCTGACCAATGGTGATTCGATTGTGATTTAATTGCATGTCGAGTAGCTACGTCGGGAATAAATAAACATTGAAATAAAAACTAAAATGTGAAATTAACCTACACATACATATTCTTTAAAGAGTTAAAAATAAATTATTTTAAAAGGGTTTATTACGAAAATTTGTAAAAATTGCCAAATAAACTACTTTAAATAACTCTGGATTAAGGCAACTTAATATTAAAGCGAATGAGTGGAAAAATGGTTTTATAGGTTCGTTGAATTAAAATTAACAAGGGTTAGGGGGGGGAGAAATTTGGATATTATATAGGGTTTTTGTTTAAATAGGTTTTTAGGAAAAAGGGATTTTAAGAAAGGAGAAGTTGAAATATTACGTAGAGTTTTTGTTTAAATAGGTTTTTAGGAAAAAGGGATTTTAAGAAAGGAGAAGTTGAAAATATTACGTAGAGTTTTTGTTTAAGGCTTATGTTTAATTCTTTAAAAAGTGCTGGAGGTTTTAAAAAACCCCTAAACAACCATTTAGTAACTTACCCAAGTCCAGGAAGTTTTAATTTTTTTTGGAGCCTTGGATCGTTGCTAGGTATAATGTTAGGGGTTCAGATTTGTACTGGTATACTATGCGCAATGTATTATTGCCCGCAAATGGATATTGCGTTCGACAGTGTAATGCACTTGATGCGTAACATATCTGGCGGTTGAACCATTCGTTATATGCATGCGAACGGTGCGTCGTTTATTTTTATTTTAATTTATGCGCACATGGCTCGTGGATTGTATTATCGTTCTTATCGTTATCCGCGTCAATATGTTTGAATTTCCGGGGTTGTTATTTTTATTCTAATGGCTGCGACTGCTTTTTTAGGTTATGTTTTACCTTGAGGGCAAATGAGTTTTTGAGGCGCAACAGTTATTACGAATATTATTTCTTCTATTCCTGTAGTTGGAAAGCCTATTGTTGAGTGAATTTGAGGCGGCCCTGCTATTAACAATGCGACTTTAACACGTTTTTATAGTTTGCATTATTTATTACCGTTTATTATTGCGGCGTTAGCAATTGTTCACATTTTACTATTACATTCAGTTGGTTCATCGAGTCCTACAGGGGTATTGACTGGGAATGATGCTATTCATTTTTCACCGTACTATATATGGAAAGATATTTTAGGTGTTGTTTTTGTTATCACAACATTGCTTTTGGTTGTTTGTTATGCACCAAATATGTTTAGTCATCCTGATAATAATATAGCAGCGAGTCCGACTGTTACGCCTCGGCATATAGTTCCTGAGTGATATTTTTTAATTTTTTATGCGATCTTAAAATCAATACCAGATAAGTTAGGTGGTGCTATTTTTATGGGGTTAAGTATGTTATGTCTTTTTTTCTTTCCATTTGTTGATAGCAAACGCGAAACATCTAATAAATTAACGATTTGGTATGGATTATCTTTTTTTATTTTTATAGTTGTTGTTTGTCTTTTAGGTTGGTTTGGAGGGCGAACTCCGGTAAGTGAAACAATGGTAATAACTCAATGTTTGACATTGTATTATTTTATTCATATTTTAGTTATTATACCTTATTTGGGGAAATTGAATGATAAGTATCATAACGCTACTGTCGATAAGGTTGATAAACGCTAATGAAAAATTTTTTTGGTGCAAAGCATTCTTCGGATTTACAACATTATTCTTTAAATTTTGGTCCTCAACACCCTATTGCTCATGGCGTTTTACGTTTAATACTTGATTTACGTGGTGAAAAAGTGCTAAACGCTGATCCACACATAGGTTTGTTACATAGGGGAACTGAAAAACTTTTAGAGCAAAAAACGTACTTACAAGGAATTCCGTACTTTGATCGGTTATACTATGTTTCGATGTTGGAACAGTAGCATGGTTTTGTATTGGCAATAGAAAAATTAGGTTCCTTAACAATTCCGCGACGCGCGCAAATAATTAGAGTTTTATTTGCGGAAATAACGCGTTTACTTAATCATATAATGGCTATAACGACCCACGCCATGTATATTGGAGCTTTAACCCCATTTCTATGAGGTTTTTAGGAACGCGAGAAACTGTTAGAATTTTATGAAAGAGTTAGTGGTGCACGTATGCATGCAAACTATTTTCGGGTTGGGGGTGTTGCGCAAGATTTACCAAAAGGCTTACTTGGGGATATTCATAAATTTATTGATTCGTTTAATTCAAGAATTGAGGAGATTTAAGAACTTTTAAGTGCAAATCGAATTTGGCGTGATCGTGTTGTAAATGTTGGTTGTGTTTCGGCTAGGAAAGCTATTGCTTGAGGGTTTTCAGTAGTTATGGTACGTGGCTCTGGTGTTTTAAATTATTTACGTATTAATCAACCCTATGAAGTTTATAGCGAAATTAACTTTAATATTCCAATTGGTCAAAACGGTGATTGTTTTGATCGTTATTTAATTCGTATTGCATAGATGCGAGAGAGTTTAAAAATAATTGAGTGGTGCATTAATTCTATTTCTTTTGGTCCGATTAAAATCGCTGACTATAAGTTTGTTTCGCCACCACGCGTTGAAATGAAAGGTTCGATGTAAGCTTTGATTCATCATTTTAAGTTGTATACGGCTGGTTTTGTGTTGGCAAATGATGATACGTACAGCAGTATTTAAGCACCAAAAGGTTAATTTGGTGTCTATTTAGTTTCTGATGGTCTAAATAAACCTTATCGGGTTAAGGTGCGATCTCCTGGGTTTTTACACTTGCAGGGTATGAAGTTTTTGGCAAAAAATCATTTATTAGCGGATATTGTTACTATTATTGGTACTTCTTATATCGTATTTGGTGAAGTTGATCGTTAATTGTGTGTTCACGTAATGGTAGTTTTTATTAATAATCCCATAGATCAGTTTTTAATACTTGGTCTGGGTTGCTATTTTTCAAATTATTTAATAACAACTATTGTTAGTGTTATTAGTATTTTTTTAGTGGTATTAAATTTTTTATATTCCGTCAATTTAAAATCGCTGTATAGTGGATTTAAAAGTTACATTAGTGTAAGTAGTGACACGTTAACACCCGTTCTTGGCTATAGTAATTATATGTTTACGTTGTTTACGGTAATTTGTTTATTTAATTTATTTGGATTAATACCTTACAGTCTAACATTGACTAGTTTAGCGCTGACAACCTTATATTTTGGGATGCAGTCATTTTGTGGTTTAAATATTATTGCTTTTGTTGTGCAAAATTCGAAGTTGGCCGGTATTTTTTTACCGTCAGGCTCCCCTTTGGCGATGTCATGGTTTTTAATTATTTTAGAGTTAATTTCATATAATGTACGGGTTCTTAGTTTGTCAATTCGTTTATTTGCTAATATGCTAGCTGGGCATGCGTTATCTAAAATACTTGGGTCGTTTGTTTGGTCAATTGTCGGTGTTGGTTTTTTTGGTTTTTTAGGAATTGCACCGTTAGTCACTTTATTTGTGATTAGCTTTTTATAGATCTTAATTTGTATTTTACAAGCGTATGTATTTAGTGTGCTGGTTTCACTTTATATAAATGATGTTTTAAAAAGCCATTAAATAAATGGGTAGCAAAAGATGTTTTTAATTTTCAAATGCTAGTCAATGGAAAAAAATCTATTAATGCGCAACATCCATTTCATATTGTATCACCGTCGTACTTACCTATTGTTGTTTCAATTCTTATTGGTCTAATCGCTAATATAACAGCTTATTTACTTCACAACCCTACCTCAAATACTGCATTTTTTATATTTTTTACACCCAACTATTATGTATTAAGCGGAACAGTTTTATTACTGATTAATTTTTTAGTAATTTGATTTTGAGACATCATCATTTAAGCACGAATTGGCTGACATACTATTCGGGTTCAAAAAGGTTTAAAGTTGGGTATGGTATTATTTATTGTTTCAGAGGTTATGTTTTTTTTTTCTTTTTTTTGAGCGTTTTTTCATGCTAGTGTTGCACCTGCGGTGGGCATTGGATGTGTTTGACCACCGGTAGGAATTGAAACGTTAAATCCATGGCATTTACCGTTAGCTAATACCATTATACTGTTGTCATCTGGTATTTGTACGGTTTGGGCACATCGTGCAATTATTGCTGGGTTAACACTTGATGCTGCTACAGGTCTTTTTTTAGCATGCTTATATGGTATTTTATTTAGCTGATTACAATTTATTGAGTATGGGTTAGCTACATTTTCAATTAATGACAGTGTTTATGGTTCAATTTTTTATATGGCTACAGGATTTCATGGGTTGCATGTTATTATTGGGACAATTATGCTTTTAGTTGCTTATTTTCGTCTATTATTAGGTCATTTTTCAATAACAAGACATATTGGGTTTTAAGTAGCAAGTTGGTATTGACATTTTGTTGATGTTGTTTGACTATTTTTGTATATTTTTATTTATTGCTGAGGATCTTAAAAATTAATTATTTTAAACTATGAAAGGTCGTCTTAGCTTAGTGGTAAAGTTTAGGATTGTGAATCCTAATACACTGGTTCAATTCCAGTAGACGACCTGTGTGCTTTTATAGGAAAGTGAAAATTATTTTTATGGGGCGCATAAATAATTGTTTTTTATTTACTTTAATTTAGTATAAATTAAGAGTATATTTTATTGCATTTTCGGATTTTGGTAATTTAGTTAAATATGCGTTTGGCAAATCCTGATTTCATATTTTATATTGGGTAATAAAAATGTTTGTAGCTTCATGGTGAGAATATAGTGTTTTAATTAATTGAATAAGTAGCTATTTCGCAGAGTTTTCGGCTGTGGAGTGGGGGGTAGCTTTAATATTTTTTTTTGAAAATAGACTTTTATTTGGTTTTGGTGTATGCATGCGAAAGTTTAAGTATACTTAATAGCGTTATAATTTATGAAGATGATTATGTGAATAGCGATAGGCGTTACCACGTTGATAGGAACGTTGGTTGTAGTTGCTTTTTTTACTTTGGCGGAAAGGAAGTTAATTGCATCGATTCAACGAAGACGTGGGCCTAACGTTACTGGTTTTTATGGGTTACTACAACCAGTTGCAGATGGTTTAAAACTATTAGGAAAGGAAATTATACTACCAGCGAAAGCGAATAAAGGTTTATTTTTATTCGCTCCCTTCCTTACCTTCTTTGTTAGCTTATTAAATTGAGGTTTTATGCCGTTTTTAAATCTTGGTAATGCCGTTTCAGATACAGGTTTTAATCTTTTATTATTTTTTGCTACATCATCGGTTGGTATATATGGGATAATTTTAAGTGGCTGATCGAGTAACTCACGCTACGCTTTTTTAGGTTCGATTCGTTCAACTGCACAAATGGTTTCATATGAGGTTTCAATGGGCGTACTTATATTACCAGTCGCGATGTGTACTGGTTCTCTTGACATGGCGTCGATTATAAGCTACCAAGCAACTACCGGCATTTGATTAGCATTTCCGTTATTTCCAATTTTTATTTTATTTATTATAACTGTTTTGGCTTAAACTAATCGTACTCCATTTGATTTACCATAGGCATAAGCATAGCTTGTTGCAGGATTTAACGTTGAGTACTCTTCTTTAGTATTTGCTTTGTTTTTTTTAGGTGAGTATAGTAACATGTTTTTATTATCAATTTTTTTAACTAACGTGTTTTTAGGGGGTTATTCTTTTTTTTTTTGATCGTTTATTAATTTGTTAACGTATACCATAAAAGTTTTATTCATGAGTGCGTTATTCGTCATACTGCGCGCCAGTTTACCACGCTATCGGTATGATCAGTTAATGTTAATTGGCTGAGAAACGATATTGCCGTTAGGCTTAGGTTATATGTTATTCTTTGTTGGTATTATTTTTTATTTTGCCGCTGAATTGGTAAAAGCTGATGCTTTATTTATGATTACCTAAGTTTTAGATTATTTTTAAATATGCTTAATCTTTTTTATTTTTCAGGAAGTTTATTTTTTATCGGAATGGTAGCAGTTGTTTACAACAGTCATAATATAATACGAATTTTAATTGGTATTGAGTTGTGTTTATTAGCTTCAAATTGAAATTTTTTATTAGGTTTTGTGTATTTACAAATTTTAGATGGGCTTAGTATTGTTTTAATTTTACTTGCTATTGCCGCTGCTGAGGTTGCTATTGGGTTTGGGCTGATAATTTTTGGATATCGTAAAACCGGAACAATTGATTTGGAAAGGTATAACATGTTGAATGATGGTGTTGATCCTCAAAATTGCAAAACTAAAGTTAATGGGTTTAATGCGTAATTGTGTACTATCTAATGTGCATTTAAGTCGTCTTTCGTTAAAAATTCAGGCAAATGCTTTATGGTTAAATAAAAAGTTATTTGTAGTTTCGGTTAGTGACTCATTTGCTATTGGAGCTGGGTATGCAGCGTCCTGTATTCTGTCGCTATCCAAAAATAATATATTAAAAGCAAAAAAAGACTATTTAAAGTTTAAGCATCTGTATACGTTTTTTGGGAGTTCGTTTAACCAAATTTATGGTACTTATTTTTTTGATTTAGCATCTTTTATTGCGAATTGAAATTCTGTTACTGCAAAAATAACTAGCGCAAACGAATTTTTAATTAGAGTTGATTGATGTACCAACTTTTACAATGCATATCCGAATTTATCATGATTTGATTATATTGAAAATCCTTCGTTTAGTGTTTCTTTTTTATCACAAGAAAGTATTTTGGAAGATAAAAAATTACAATTCTTGTATTTATCTGCTTATTTTAATGTTATTATTAAAACTTAGCTAATGCTTATTTTAGATTGTCGGGTTGTATAGTGGTAGTATAACGGGCTCATGCCCCGTGGGCGTCAGTTCGATTCTGGCCCCGACAGTTTATTAGTGTATTTGTGTTATGAAGGGTTTTGATTATGTAAAATAAATGTTTAACCTATTAATTTTAAGTGGGGTGTTAGTAAGTGCATTAAGTGCATTATTTTGTCGACAAACTATCAACGCATTATTATCTTTAATTACAACTTTTGTTATGAGTGCGGTATTTTTTTCAAGGTTGCAAATTTATTTTATTAGTGCAGTTTTAATAATTGTATATGTTGGGGCTATTACAATGTTATTTTTATACGTAATCATGTTTTTAGATATAAAACAGTATAAAAAAATATCAAAAAGTTCACGTCGTCGTTTTATTCAATTTGTTATTTATTTTTGGTGCATTATTAGTTGATTTATAGCATTTACAAATTCAGAACGATTTTTGTTATTAAAAAATACTGCTAACACACTATTTTTTAATGTTTATCGTAATCAAGGTGACGTATTGGTAATAAGCCAGACACTTTACTCATATTATGGGCAATTAGTTTTACTAATTGGTTTTTTATTGTTTATTACGATTGTTGTTGCAACAGATGTTTCACGCCCGGGGCTGATTGCTAATAAAAAATAATAATTTATTTTTTAATAGGAGGGCTCGAGGTAAGAATGTTACAGAAAAACCTTAATTTAATATTTTGTGGTATTAATGGGGTATAATTTCGAGGATCGTGTATATGTTATTAAAAGCCTCGAAATTAATTGGTGCAGGGTTAGCTACAATCAGTTTAGCTGGTGCAGGTGTTGGTATTGGGATCGTTTTTAGCAGTTTAACTTTATCAATCGCACGTAACCCTTCTTTAACAAAACAACTATTTACATACGCCTTATTAGGTTTTGCTCTTACAGAAGCAATTGCTTTGTTTGGTCTAATGATGGCTTTTTTAATCCTGTTCGGTTAATTTAAAAATTTGATTGTTAGTTTTACTTTATACTATATCAACCGCTCTCATAAGAACTCGGTTGTTTAAATTACCTAAATACTTTTTTAGTTTGAGGGAAGCGGGTTTAATTTTGCTGTTGATACGTGTGGTATTATTGTTAAAAAATGCTTGGAAAATTTTTGTCTTATAAAAAAAACAGTTTTATGTCGCAAAATTCGATTAAAAAAAGTTTGGTTAAAGCTAATAATATACCGTATTTTAGGTATTGATTAAAACCTCTGGTTTTTAGTCAAGTTTGACGAAAGTATGGAAAACGGAAAAAATGATTAAAAAAAAGACGAGTGCTTAGACGTTGACGTTTTAATCGTAAATCTGCGAAAGTTTGAAAAAAAGCTGAGTTTTTAAACACGTATCAATTGTCAGTAAGACGACTAAAAGTACTGAAAGATTTTAATACACGTAAAATTTTATTAGATTTTTTATCATGGAAATTGTGTACTCCAAAAGATCGAATTAGATTTTTAATTAATCGAAATTTTAAACGGCGGTATTTTGCACAAGACCATGTTTCTAATTTGTTATATAATGTTTTATCGCGATGGGACTTAATTTTATTTTATACAAGATTAGTTCGTAATCGTGCCGCTTGTGAAAAACTTATAAAACGGAAAGGTTTAATTATAAATGGGAGCATCGTAGCAAACATGTTTGAATTACAAAAAGTCGTTAGGGTAGGGGATAGCTTAGAAATAAACTATTTACGACGTGTTTACTTTCGGCGTTTTTGACGAAAACGTAATAAATTTGTTTGACCAAAATTTTTTGAGTACAGTAAACGGGTTCATGCGTGGGTTATTTATCGAAAATTAGATTATTCGGTAGTAGCAAAGTACACCCCTCAGTTTTTACGTTTTTTAGCGCATCCGTTGGCTGTTGAACGTGTTTTATGTCGATTACGTTTTTAAGTATATTGTAAAAAGACATGGTCGGGTATCCAAGTTAGTCCAAGGGATTTGACTGTAAATCAAATGTTAATAACGATCGTGGGGGCAGAACCCACCCCGACCATGTTTTTTGTGTTATTTAAAAAATGAGTACAAGTAATTTAAAAAATCCGATAGTTATCCGTCAAGGTGTTACACAAGGTTTAGATGGCCAACTGTGACCGCTTATCGATAATTCAGTAGTAGATCCGCAAAATCGTTTAAGTAAAGAGTTATTAAAACTAAAAATTTTTCCAATACGTATGAAAAATGTGAATTCAAAATTTACAATCATTTTTTATAAATGATTTCAACGTGTTTATAAGTCAAAAAGTTATCGTAAGCACCATAGAAGGTTACGAAAAAACTTAAAAGTTTTTTTGCGAAAGAATAAAAGGCAAAAAAAATATACTAATTTATTTAAAATAGATTCGCAGTATCGACTTTTAAATAAAAAAAATATTAAACCGTACTTCTATGCTGATAGAATAAAAAAACGTCGAAATTTGGCGGTTCGAAAAGAAAAAATTTTTTTAAAAATGTTCTTGAAGTTTCCGCAAAAATACGCAAAAAAAAAAGTTCATCAAAGTAAAAAACAAAAGTTTTCGGATAATAAGAATGTTATCGATGCTGATTTTAAAGTTGTAAAAACAGTAGCTGTTTCACCCCGTAATAAGCGGGGTAGTAAGTCAAACGACAGACTAAAAAAGAAACAACTAACTAAATTAAAAAAAAAGTTTTATATAGAAAGATTAAATGCGTTGTTTTGATTTAAAGATAAAAAATTGGCGTCAACGCCTTTTTGAATTTTACAAAAGCTGTATAAAGATTCACATGTTTTTTTTCAGTTAGGAAAAAAGCCCTTAGGTCGCTATGTTGGGTCATTTAAAAAACGATTTTTTTATAATTTGCTTTTTAAAAGTAAAAAAAAAGATAAATCGGTATTTAATAAAAAAAAAAGACGAAAAAATAGTTTGTTAAAAAGCAATGAGCAGGCTAGTTGGCGAACTTTGCTTTTAAAAAAAAGGCGGTTACGAAAAAAAAAGTTTAAAAGTAAAAAATTCCGTTTGAAAAAAAAATTTATTTTACGGATTAATAAACCATGGCGACAAAAAAAAACAAAACAAAATTTTGTGAATCGTTTTATTACGAGTCATTTGGGGCGTCGGTATTTTAGTAAAACAAATTTTTTTTGAGGTAAAAAAGGAGCGAAAACTGGTTTAAATCAACAAACAAATTATTTTAAGCGGTCAGATACTTGAAAGGAGCTGTCAGGTAAAAAAAAACGACGCGCATGATTTTTTAGGGGTAAACAACGTGTTGGATTTTTTCAAAATAAACAACGGGATACATATCCACCACAATTACGTTGGTTACGTTTTTATGGGATAGATCGTAAAAAAGAAACTGTAAAGAATTCCAAGACAAACCTATTTACAAAAAAAATGTTTCGTTACACTCGGCGTTTTTATAGCGCATGACGTAAACGCATTTTATTTTTTGGAGGTCGCCGAAAAAAACGGCGCAATCGGTTTATAAAATTTCGGAATTATTGCCGTTATGTAACTAGGTACTGTATTCCGGGGTTAGTGGCCTGGGAGTTAAGCTCTATTTTTTCGAAAACCGATCAAAATGGTATTCGTAGTATTTCGTTAATTAACATTTTTAATACCTATAAAGATATGCAAAAAATGTCGTATTGACGGTTATCGCAAAACAACGAGCTTGGTAATTTTTTACGTAGTATAAAGTTTTTAAAACACTCAGTTGATGCTGTTTTGTTGCATTTATTTGTTTTAACCCGTCAAGCTAATAGCAATATAATAAGCTATTTGATTGGGGTGATGCTTGCCCGGAACGCTGCGAAAAAAAAACAGCGATCGCTTATTAATAATTTGCGTAAATTACAAAAAGTTGTTATAACACATGCTCGACGGTATTTTTTAAAACTGCTTGTTAATCCAATTATTTTACGGATTAAAATAACGGGAAAATTAGCGGGATCATTACGAACTCGGAATTACTTTATCGGACCTAGGCATTTACCATTGCATACTATTTCGCATCCAATCGAAGTAACCCAATCAATGGTTAATACTAAATATGGTATTTTTACTGTTCGTGTTTGATGTTGGTAGCTATTCGTAAAAAGGTTATGTTTTTTTTGCGAGGGGTGTATTATAATTTTTGTTTCAATTACTTATAGAGTAGCTTAAGGTTCATTACCTTTTTGAAACCATTGTATCTTTATTAAAAATTATGAAAAAAATGACTATAACAAAAAAAAATATTGTGGCTAATAAGGCCTTAGATGGGATGCCATCTCGTAATACCTCAACTAGTAGTGCATCACTTTATAGCAATGTAAAGTTTAGTTGAAAAAATTGAAAAAATCAATGGTTGTATGCAACAAATCATAAACATATAGGTATTTTATATTTGATATTCGGAGGTTCTTGTGGTGTTTTAGGTACTGCTTTATCAGCTGTTATTAGATTGTAGTTAGCGCAACCTGGTAATAAATATTTAGGTAATAATTTACAGCTATATAACACGATTGTCACAACACACGCTTTTATTATGATTTTTTTTATGGTTATGCCTATTTTAATTGGTGGTTTTGGTAATATTTTTGTTCCTATTTTAATAGGTGCTCCGTATATGGCTTTTCCACGATTAAATAACCTAAGTTTTTGGTTATTGCCGGCTAGTTTATTTTTATTATTGAACTCAAGTTTTGTTAATGCTGGGGTTGGAACCGGGTGGACAGTTTATCCGCCGTTAAGTGGTATTATAGGACACCCAGGCTATGCGGTTTATATGGCTATATTTAGTTTACATATTGCGGGTATTAGCTCAATTGGGGGTGCTATTAACTTTATTGTTACAATTCTTAATATGCGAACTGGTGGTATGAGATTGTTCCGAATGCCTTTATTTGTTTGATCAATTTTAATTACTGCGTTTTTATTACTGTTATCACTGCCGGTTTTAGCAGGTGCAATCACAATGCTGTTAAGTGATCGTAATTTTAATACAAGTTTTTTTAATCCGAGTGGTGGTGGATATCCAGTTTTATATCAACATTTATTTTGATTTTTTGGACATCCTGAAGTTTATATACTAATTTTACCATCATTTGGAATTATTAGTCAAGTCGTTTAAGGGGTTTCGGGAAAACCTATTTTTGGTTATACTAGTATGGTTTGAGCGATGATTACTATAGGGGTTATGGGTTTTATTGTTTGAGCCCATCATATGTACACAGTTGGTTTATACGTGGACACTAGAGCTTATTTCACTGCTGCTACTATGATAATAGCTGTTCCGACAGGTGTTAAAATATTTAATTGATTAGCAACTTTATGAGGTGGTAATATAGAATTAAATACTCCATTGTTATTTGCATTGGGTTTTATTTTTTTATTTACTTGTGGGGGTTTAACAGGTGTTATTTTATCGAACGCAGGTTTGGATATTGCTTTACATGACACTTATTATGTTGTTGCTCATTTTCATTATGTTTTATCTATGGGTGCTGTATTTGGTATTTTTGCTGGGTTCTATTATTGAATTGAAAAAATTACTGGGCGTAGCTATAATGAAATGCTTGGAAAAATTCATTTTTGAGTTTTTTTTATTGGGGTTAACATTACTTTTTTTCCAATGCATTTTCTTGGTTTAGCAGGTATGCCGCGTAGAATTTCTGATTATCCTGATGCTTTTGCAGGTTGAAATAAAGTTTCTTCATTTGGATCAATTATTTCAATTGTTGCTACTATTTTATTTTTGTATATTGTTTTTCGTGTAATTACAGGCAAAGATGGTGGTGGTAGAAATTCACCGTGACGTCGAAATACTCCGAAGTTTATTCGTAGTAAATTAATTAACAAGAAAAAATTTTTACCAATAGCGCTTTTAGACTATGCATAACCATGACAATTGAGTTTCCAAGATCCTGCAACACCTATAATGTAGGGTATAATTGATTTACATCATGATATTATGTTTTTTTTAATTCTTATTATAGTTTTTATTATGTGAATTTTGGCGCGTACAATTTTTTGATTTAATAGTGCACGGAATAAGGCTTTACCTTTAATGATAACACATCACACAGTGTTAGAAATCGTTTGAACAATTATTCCAGCAATAATTTTAATTTTTATTGCTGTTCCGTCCTTTGCCTTACTTTATGCAATGGATGAATCGAATAATCCTTGTTTAACCATAAAGGCAATTGGGCACCAATGGTATTGAAGCTATGAAAATAGTGATTTTAAAAATGATGGTAAAATTATTAACCAAAATTTTGATAGTTATATGGTTTTAGAAGATGATTTAGTAGCGGGTGATTTACGTTTATTAACTGTAGATAATTCGTTATTTTTACCAATAAAAATGCAAATACGTGTTTTAGTTTCATCTAGTTATGTTTTGCATAGTTGAGCGGTTCCAAGTTTTGGGGTTAAGACAGATGCATGTCCGGGTCGTTTAAATGAAATAAATTTATTTATATTACGGACCGGTGTTTTCTATGGCCAATGCTCTGAGTTATGTGGTTTAAGACATAGTTTTATGCCTATTCGCGTAGTTGCCTACGATTTAAATGATTATCCCGATATTTTGGAATAGCTTTTAAAGTAGTAAAGTAGTAAAGTAGGGTAATATTAAACCTTTGTAGCCCAATAAGAGAGGCGATAGATTCAAAATCTATAAAGTGTTAGTGAGAATCTCATCAAAGGTAAAATTTCAAACTCCTGTAGCCCAATAGTAGAGGCGATATGCTTAGAACTTATAAAGTATTAGTGCGAATCTCATCAGGAGTAATTTGTAATACCCTTAGTAGCCCAAAAGTAGAGGCGATGGACTTAAAATCCATACAGTGTTGTTGCGAGTCCGATCTAAGGGATTAACTTTTTATGCTTCAAAAATTTTTATAAATGCAAAATATGCTTAGCTTGTTAATTACCAAAATGTGTGCTATACAAAATGGAACCGTCCTAATTTTTGAATACGACTTATTTTCACCGATGAATGCCGATAGTATTTTGTCAAGTTCTCCATTGTTTTTATCCACAGAGTTATCTTTTTCTTTTAAATTTTTAGCTTCAGCGGTACTTGCAGTAAGTTTACTGTGTTGATTTTTATTTTTAAAATGGGATGGGCAGGATGATTCAGATAAGTTAACTAGCTTAGGGATACCACGTCTGTTAATTATTATTGTTTTATATTTTTGATATAAGGACTATTGAAATACTTGCCATGGTGTTATGGGGGTTGATCGATGATCACTATTTGTTAGTACGGAATATTCTGTATTTGGAAAATTTATATTAATCATTTTTGTAATGGCTGCGCTTTTTAGTAAGTTTTTATCAGGCTATTTAAGTAAGTATGCGTTAATGTTATTATTATTTGGTATGCTTTTACTTGATACGTCGCATTTATTAAGTTTATATGTGTGTTTGGAAGCGTTGAGCTTAGTTAGTTATGGTCTTCTTGCTTCTGGAGGAACAGCTGGAAATGCATAGGCAGCTATTAAATACTACTTGTTTGGGAGTATTTCGTCTGCGTTGTTTGCTTACGGTACTTCAATCGAGTATTTATCGATTCATAGCATTGATTTTATATATATTAAACTAGGTGTTTTGACAGGTGACTTAAATTTTATTACAACTCTTTATGCGGTATTGCTAGTTTGTATTCTCTCAGCCTATTTATATAAATTAGCGCTATTTCCTTTTCATTTAGTTTTACCCGATGTTTACCAAGGTATTTCTTGAGCGACAATAGGTTTGTTAAATATAGGCGTAAAACTGCCGATTGGGTTCCATCTTTTTTATTTTTGAAACTTGCATTTTATTCATCCGGTATGAGCTGAACGAACATCAACACTATTGTTGCTTAGTGGTTTAATTAGTGTTGTTATTGGCTGTATTGGTGCGTTAACGCAAGGATCATTAAAACGTTTTATGGGGTATGCATCAATTAATCAAATGGGTTTTATGATTTTAGGTTTGAGTTGTAATAATTATATTGGGTTACAAGCTTCTATGTTTTATCTAATAACTTATATTTGGTCATTATTAGTTTTTTCAATTATCTTAACCCGCGAAAATTCGGAAGGTTGGTATCTAATTGATCTTGTATTTGGGGACAATATGAATAAATCATTATTAACGTTAGTTATTTTTTCAATGGGGGGGTTGCCACCGCTTATTGGTTTTATTAGCAAATATTTTATTTGAGTTTCTTTAATGGACGAACTGATAAATTCTTATAATACTTATTTAACATTATACGCTGCGATTATTGTTATTGTTCTTGTAGCCACTATGGTAACCAGCGTTATTAGTACTTTTTATTATCTTCGTTTTATAAAAATTATGTGATTTACACCGACAAGACGTTATTTTCAAACGCGTGATTTTAGGGAAGCGGTTTATGCGCATAGCTGGATTACAGTTTTAGTTGTATTTCCACTGCTTGGGTGACCTTTATTCATATACTATTTAGGTCGTTTTTGTAACTATTGAAGTTTTGTTTGTTGTTTTAGTGAAAAATATCTATTGTCTTAATAAAAAGGGATTATTTGATTAAAAATAGTAGGTTATATTTTTTCTTTAACTATGGTAATATTTATATTTTGTTGTGGAATTTTAGCGGGATTAATGATCTGTTTAAGCTATTTATTAGCTCCTAAATCTTTATATAACTAAAAAGTTAAAGGTTATTAATGCGGGTTTATGCCTTTTGGTGCGCCGAGGACACCTTTTGAAATTCATTTTTATATTGTTTCAATTCTTTTTATTATTTTTGATTTAGAGATTGTGTACTTAATACCGTGGTCTTTAAATTTATGATTATTTTCAGTATGAAGCCATGAGATTGTGATTTCATTTATTATAATTTTAGTATTTGGGTTAGTTTATGAGTGAAACCTTGAAATTTTAAGGTGGAAAAAATATTTTTTGCGGTAGGTGTGTAAAATAATCGATTTTAATTAACTAAAAATTATTTTCCAAATAGTTTTTGGCCCATAGCCAAGTTGGTAAGGCAACGGTCTTTGAAACCGTCATGCGGGGGTTCAAACCCCCCTGGGCTAAACCGTTGTTACGTAAGTTGTTTTATTAATGTCATTTAATTTGAGTAATTTAGAAAACTTAAATAATACTAATAACAACTTACTAGACTTTGATTAATACGGAACCGTAGTATCGATAGCGGATGGTATTGCGACTGTTAATGGGCTTTATAATGTTGCTGCAGGTTAATTAGTACGTATTAATAACGATGTTTCAGGTATTGCTCTTAATATTGAAAAAAAATTTGTAAAAGTTGTTATTTTTGCTACGGAAACTAGCGTTAAGCAAGGCGATATTGCTGTTCGTGGTGGTTCTTTAATTAGCGTGCCAGTTGGGTTTAATACTTTAGGTCGTATTGTTTATAGTTTGGTTAATAGTATTGATGGTGGTGATGACATAGTTGCTTAACAATACGCAGATGTTGATATTAAGGCGCCAGGTATTATTACGCGAAAAAGTGTACATGAACCTTTGCAAACTGGAATTTTAGCTATTTATGCAATGATTCCGATAGGTCGTGGGCAACGTTAGTTAATAATTGGTGATAGACAAACAGGTAAAACAACTATTGCTATTGATACAATTATTAATAATCATTTATTAGTTAATATTTCGGATAATGTTCTGCCCGACATTACAGTTCAAAGCATTAATGAAAATGATGCATTAGATTTATTTCAATCGTTAAAAGAAACGTACGCAGATATTATTAGTGATAATGGTGAGACCTTAACATCACAAGATCTGAATGTTGGTAGTGACTCCCAAGAATTTGCAGATGATTCTGTTGTAGACTCTGATATTGATGTAAGCTTAATTTCTGAATTAGTTGTACCGCATTTTGAAGATATTTTTGAAACAGATACATATGATTCTCTTTATTGTGTTTATGTTGCAATTGGACAAAAATGCTCAACAGTAACGGATATTGTTGATCGCTTAAAAAAAGCAAACTCATTTGGAAATGTTACGGTTGTTTCGGCGACATCTTCGGATGCGGCTAGCTTACAATATTTAGCTCCTTATACAGGGTGTGCAGTTGGATAATACTTTAGAGATCGCGCATTGCATGCATTGGTTGTTTATGATTACTTAAGTAAGCATGCTGTCGCTTATCGACAAATGTCTTTATTATTACGCCGCCCTCCAGGTAGATAGGCTTTTCCCGGCGATGTTTTTTACTTACATTCTAGATTATTATAACGTGCAGCGAAATTATCAGATGATTTTGGAGCTGGGTCTTTAACAGCCCTACCTATTATTTAAACACAAGCTGGTGATGTTTCAGCTTATATTCCGACCAATGTTATTAGTATTACTGATGGTCAAATTTTCTTATAAGGAGAATTGTTTTATAAAGGTATTCGACCAGCTGTTAATGTTGGTTTAATTGTAAGTCGTGTTGGTTCTGCCGCTCAAGTTAAAGCTATGAAAAGCATGGCAGGATCGTTAAAATTATAGTTGGCCCAATATAGGGAAGTTGAAGCTTTTGCTTCTTTTGGCAGTGAACTTGATGAAGCTACACAATTTACATTGCGACGTGGAGCACGTATTGTTGAAGTTTTAAATCAAGACCCTTATAATCCTTTAACACTTGAACATTAATTGATACTTATATATTCCGTAATTAATGGATATCTTGATAATATTCCAGTAGATAAAGTATCAAAATTTAAAGATTTATTAGCCGAAACTATCGTTGATCCAAAATATCAAGTTTCAGCTATATTAGAAGAAATTTCATTAAATGATAGCGCTGTACGTGAAGCGCTATATGATGTGTTAATTAAAGTAATAATTAAAAAATTAGTGTAATGGCTTCTTTATTAATAACGGCTGGTAGTTTAATGGGAAAGCATTGGTCTTCAAAATCAAAGTTATAGGTTCGAATCCTTTCCAGCCGGGTTTGAATCATTTTATTTAACGGTCGGTAGTTTAAAAGGAAAAACATTGATCTCCAAAATTAAAAATATAAGTTCAAGTCTTATCCGACCGGTGATATTTGTATTTTTTTATGTTACGGTGGGTAGTTCAGTGGTAGAATATTTGACTTGTACTCAAAAGATGAAGGTTCGATTCCTTCCCCGCTGAAAGCTTTTGACTGTACTGGAATGCTTAAGGGGGGTCGGTCTGAGGTTTTATTAGGAAGCTGTTTAAATTTCTAATCTATAAATTTTTTAGCAAGTTGGGCGAGTTATGAACCTGGCTTCGAATGAACGTTATCAATGTGTTTGACAAATTCTAATAATAACTAAAAATAAATTTTTAGTTGTGAACGGGTGAATAATAAACGT
>Ga0302315_10002215_pt1 | contig 18584 bp, 19 predicted proteins | sample III_Palsa_N3_1_FD_200532 | JGI IMG/M metagenome (GOLD analysis project Ga0302315, IMG submission 200532) | Peat permafrost microbial communities from Stordalen Mire near Abisko, Sweden - III_Palsa_N3_1 | ecosystem: Environmental > Terrestrial > Soil > Palsa > Peat permafrost | place: Sweden...
TCATCCGTCTTTTGATAGGTTTCCACAGTCACCTTGGCTGGAATATCTTTGAGCTCCTGCATCGCTGCGAGCGAGTCGCTCAGGTTGAACGCGCTGAATTCATCCGAGGTACCATAGAGGCCCGGGGGTGTTTGCGGCGAGGCATTAAAGCTGTCGCCCGGCGCAACGGGCTTCACGATCGATTTAGCATCAGGTGCCCACAGTTTGCCAAAGCCATCCAGCAGCAACAGCGGCGGCAGCGTTGTCTTCGCTTTATAATCGCTGATGCCGTTGCTGAGCGACACCATACGCTGCAACGATTGCACAAACAGTCCCGAGTAGCAGAAGTTCGACCAATCTGGCCCCGCTGTCGTGTGGATAAGCACGAGCGTACCCTTGCCGATTTTTGCGCCGGTGATCAGCGGCGTGCCGTCTTCCAGTTGCAGCCAGGTTTTCTCAAATGTATCCGGCGTCGGGTCGGCAAGCACCTGGCGTGTCACCGTTGTATCATCTGTTGTAGCTAAACCGTAAAGCGGACTTTGTTGCGAAATGGGGCCCAGATGCACCGGCTTCTCCCACGTCATCGCGCCTTCCATCGCGCGCTGGCCCGAGCGTAACTGCACAGGCAAGAGCGGATCGTTGTTGTCTTGCTCAGCGGCCAGGTGCGGCCCGGCGAAGCGGATCAGGAAGCCGCCGTTTTGCACCCATTGTAATAAATTATCACGCTCCGGTGCGGCGAGCGCGGTGCTGTCGGGTAAAATCAGTGCCGCGTTCTGCATCTTCATGAGCACATCCAGCTTGTCTAATGTAAGTTGGCTGTCGGCTTCCAATGCGCGGCGCAGGTAATAAATTTCACTCAGGAAATTGCGGTTCTCCTGTTGTGCGGTGTCGGCGATGATGCCGACCGGGTGCTGCTTCCAGTGCGCATTGGCGAGGAACGTTGCTGACGCCATCTCCGGCAGGCGCAAAGCAATACGCGACGTCTTGTTGCGCACTTCCGGCAACATGTCCCATTTAAAATCGACCGATTTTTTAAGGCCGGGGAAAGTGACGGTGGTTTCGTCGGCAACAGTATTGGCGCGTGTGTAAGCCACAATCTGCACGGGAGCATCCGTTGCGCGGATGTTCAGGCGTTCCAGCGTATAAGTTTTATCATCCGTCGCCGGGCGCAGGATGTACGGGTCGTTCACCGCGTCATCCATCACCACGGTATCAACCTGCGCCAGCAAATGCTGCGATTGCGACTGGCTCTCGGCAATACCGTTACTGAAGAAAACGGTATAAGAAATTTTTTGCTCTTTTTTAATTTTCGCGGCTTCTGCCGAGGCGTTCTCCGGATCGGTCGACCACGGCTGCGGTTTCAGGCGGCTGAGGAATTCCTCGGCCTGCGCCGCTTCCACCGGGCCCGTGCTGTGAATATGGCTGTCTTCCTCGCTCGGCGCGGTGGGCAGGAACACGACGGGGCGGCCGCTGCGCTGTACCTGCCGCAATTCATCACGCAGCTTGTCAAGGCGCGCGTTCCAGTTCGCCGCCGAGGCCCAGCCGTTATCGACGATCATCAATACTTCGCCGCTCGTCCCGCCCGGCAATTCTTGTGTCGGATGCAGCATCGGCTCCGCGAGCGCGAAAATGAACAGCGCAATCGTGAGGCAGCGCAGCAATAACAACCACCACGGCGTATGCGCCGCCGTCTTGAGCGTCGTCGCCAGTCCCTTGAGCAAAAAGAACGCCGGAAACTTAATCGTCTTCGGCCTTGGCGGCATCACGCGCAGCAGCCACCATAGCACCGGCACGCCAATCAGCGCCCCGAGCAGGTACGGGAAGAGGAAGGTGAGGGAGGAGATCATGTCTCACCCCCACTCAACACTACCACCCCCGCGAAGGCGGGGGTCTGGCCCGCGGCGTCTGCCGCGCATATAAAGGTCGCCTTGCGGCGACGGGCCGGATCCCCGCCTTCGCGGGGATGGAGATATAGGGGAGGGGGTAATTTAGTCATCACTTCCCCACCAACCCCTCATACATCTGCAACAACGCCGTCTCAGGCTTCACATCCGTGCTGAATTTCTCGAACGTCCAGCCAAATCCATGCGCGAGCTCGCCGAGCGCCTTCTGATGTGCATTAAACTTCTCGATATACTCCGCGCGGACGGCATCCACCTGCGCGATATCGAGCGCCTCGGAACTTTCGACATCCTCAAACTTAACGCGGCCATTATACGGCAGCGTCGCTTCGGCGGGATCAAATACTTGTACCAGCGTGCCCGTGACGTGCCGCGCGGCGAGTTTCTCGCAGAAAATTTCCAGCTCCTGCACGGGATAATAAAAATCGCTGATCAGCATCACATGCGAGCGTGCCGCGACAGGACGCGCCGCCTCACTCAGCTGTTTTTGTGAGGCCAGTACTTCGAACAAGCGCTGCACGGACGGATAGCCCGTCTGCGGCGCAAGGCTGGTACCGAGCAGGCCAACCTGTTCACCGCCATTGAGCAATATAATACCGAGGGCCAGCAGCAGAATCTCCGCATAATCTTTTTTCACACCAAAGGACATCGACTCCGACGCATCACGGTAGAGCCACACCGTCTGCGCCGCTTCCCATTCGGTCTGGCGCACGAAGGCGCCGTCGCGCTTGGCCGATTGCCGCCAGTCGATATCGCGGCGCGCATCGCCCGGCTGCCACGGACGGAACTGCCAGAACGTTTCGCCCGTTCCCACACGCCGCCGCCCATGCACGCCCTTCATAAAGCTGTGCGCGACCTTCTCTGCCTCAAGCAGCAGGTTGATATCTCCCGCGGTCTTGCTGGCGTGGAAAAGGTTACTCATCAACCATGCTTTCTTGGGCGCTTTCTTCAGCAGGTGGAGGTGTTGCAGATGCTTTACGTTTCAGCACCGCTGCAAAAAATCCATCGGTATCATTTTTTGCAGGTGTGAGTTTTAAGTACTCACCCGCCGGTTCGAAATCTTTGTGGTGTTCTAAAAAGATCTCGACCTGCTTTTCATTCTCTTCCGCGAGCAATGAACAGGTCGCATAGACCAGCCGTCCGCCGCCTTTGACAAGACGGTGTGCGCTTTCGAGAATGCTGCGCTGGAGTAAAACGAGTTCCTCCATTTGTGGCCCCAGCGTGCGCCAACGTTTGTCCGGCTCGCGCCGCCACGTGCCCGTGCCCGTGCAGGGCGCGTCAATGAGAACCAGATCAAAATGCCCTTGCTGGCGCTTCACCCATTTATCGCGCTCACTGGTGAGCGGACGTGTCTCGATGTTGTGGATACCTGCTCTGCGGAAACGCAGCTTGGCTTTCTCCAGACGTTTTTCCAAGACGTCTGTTGCAACAATGCGGCCTTTGTTATTCATCGAAGCGGCGAGGGCCAGCGTCTTCCCGCCCGCGCCTGCGCAGAAATCAACCACCTGTTCGCCCGGCTTGGCATCGGCCACCACAGCGATCATCTGCGAGCCTTCATCCTGCACTTCGATCGCGCCGTTCATATAGAGCGGATGCTGCGCAATCTGCGGGCGTCCGAACACGCGAATGGAATTCGGCGCTATAGTACCAAGTTGTACATCGAGCCCTTCTTCTTTCAGCTTTGCAAAAACTTCATCGCGGTTGGCTTTGATCAAATTAACGCGCAAATCCATCGGCGCGGGCGTCAGCATGGCTCTCATCTCGGCTTCATAGCCGTCGCCGAGGCCGGCTTGCAATTTCTCAAAGGCCCATTCGGGACATTCCGTCTTTTCGCGTAGGGGAATGTGCGGGTGCTCGAGGTTTTGCTTTTCGAGCGCCTTGGCCAGCTTCAGTTCACCCTCTGTCAAAGGCTCCGGCATAAAGCGCTCGCCCGAAAAACTGTTCTCGATCGTGGCGAGGCTGTGTTCGCGCTCGAACATCAAATCGGCAATCACGAGCGTGCGCTCGTTCACTTCAGCGCCGCTGCGCTTGATCCACCACCCGAGGCGGTGCCACGTGCGGATAACGCGCCACGTGCGCGTCGTGATCGCCGCGCGGTCTTTTGAGCCGATAAAGCGTCGGTCGCGGTAATAAGCACTCATCGTGCTGTCCGCCGGCCTTGGCTCGGCAATGATATTGGCCAAAAGTTCAATGACCGCTTGTATACGGGCGCCTGGTAGCATGAATTTAATCCTCTTTCCTCATTCCACCCCCGCGAAGGCGGGGGTCTGGCACGCGGCGTCTGCCGCGCATATAAAGGTCGCCTTCGGCGACGGGCCGGATCCCCGCCTTCGCGGGGATGGTAAAACTATTTCTTCACAAACTCCGCCCGTTCAATCATATCGCGGATGTCTTCGCTGCCGGTATAAGCCATCGCGGTTTTCAAACCGCTCACGAGATGCTTCACGAAGTGCTCGACACTGCCGCGATAGGGCATCGACAAATCCGGCACATCTTCATCGAACCGGAACGGATCGTTCACCGTGACGGCGCCCGCGCGGTGCTGCGGTTTTGCGGCCGGATTCACGGCCTTATAAACGCCGCCGTCATAATGGAACACTTCGCCCGGCGCCTCATCGGTGCCGGCAAAATCAATGATCGCCGCTTCCGCGCCCGCGCCAATCGCTTTTGCCAAAGTCGCCGAACTGCAAATGCCGCCATCGACAATCACGGGCGTGCCCATCATGTCGCATTGTCCCACGACATCAAGAACTGCTTTAAATTGCGGCATGCCGACACCGGCAATACGGCGGCTCGCGCTTTTACTCGTGGAGCCAATGCCTACAGTAACAGCATCCGCGCCGGCATCAACGACCGAGCGCGCCGCTTCCGGCGTCACCACATTGCCCGCGACAATCTGCACATCCGTCGAGCGCTGCTGGCGAATGTGGCTGATGGTGCCGAGCACCTCGCGGCTATGCGCGTGCGCCATATTGATGAAAACAACATCGAGGCCCGCATCGGTCATCGCGGCCGTGCGGTCAATCGCATCCTTGCCAAGGCCGACGGTGGCCCCGACGAGCAGCCGTCCATGCTTGTCGCGCGACGCATCCGGGAAGCGCGACAGTTTGTCGATATCCTTCACGGTCATCAGGCCCGTGCAGCGGCCGTCGTTATCAACCAACACCAGTTTTTCAATACGGTGCTCATGCATGAGCTTCTTGGCCTGTTCATGCGCGAGGCCCGCCTTGGCGGTGATGACTTCCTTGCTCATGAGTTCGCTCACCGGCTTGGCGTAATCTTCGAAGAAACGGATATCGCGCTGCGTGATAATGCCGACGACTTTTTGCGCGGCATCGACAACCGGAATGCCGGAAATTTTATAAGTGGTCATGAGGTCGACCGCCTCCGCCACGCTCGTCTCGGGCGAGACAGTGATGGGGTTGAGCACCAGCGTCGCCTCCGCGCGCTTCACGCGGCGCACTTCTTCCACCTGTTTGCCTGCCGGCATGTTGTTGTGAATAATGCCGATGCCGCCGAGATGCGCCATCGCAATCGCCATCCCGCTCTCGGTCACGTTGTCGTGTCCCGCCGAGACGAGAGGGATGTTGAGCGTAATGGTTTTGGTGAGGCGCGACTTGGTGCTGACTTGCGATGGCTTGACGTTCGACTCCACCGGCACGAGCAGCACATCGTCAAAGCCGAGCGCTTCATGAATTTTGGCGTTTTGTTGCATGATTTATTGATCCCCCTGATAACTCCATTTAGGAGTCTATCCGCGGAAACCCAGGCCCACAACATACATTTCGGAGGAATCGGAGCGGCTGGCGTGGGGCTTGATGTGCTTTACTTTTACGAAGTCGCGCTTGAGGCCGTTAAGGAAATCCTTCTCCGCGCCGCCCATGAAAACCTTCGATAAAAACGTCCCACCGGGCACCAGAATTTCATGCGCGAATTCATAAGCCGCCTCGGCGAGGCCCATAATGCGCAGGTGATCGGTCTTCTTGTGGCCGACCGTCGGCGGGGCCATGTCACTCAGGACCACATTCGCTTTGCCGCCGATCGCTTTTTTGAGTTTGGCAGGTGCCGAGTCATCCATGAAATCGAGGCAGATAAATTCAGTTTCCGGAATCGGTCCCATTTCGAGGTAGTCAATGCCGACAATGCGGCCACCGGTTTTCAGCGGCTGCACAATTTCGGCCGCAATCTGCATCCAGCCGCCGGGTGCGGCGCCCAGGTCGACGACTTTATAACCGGGTTTCAAAAGGTCGAGCTCTTCATGCATCTGGATTAATTTGAAGGCAGCCCGGCTGCGGTAACCCTCTGCTTTTGCAGCAGTTACATAGGGGTCATTTAATTGTCTTTCAAGCCAGTTTGCCGATGAAACCGTACGCTTGTTGCGCGATTTCACGCGAATTTTCTTCTGCAGCCCGCGCGGTGTTTTCGGGGTCGCGCTGATCTTGCCGGAGGGGCCTTTGGCTGGCGGTTTCTTATCTGTCATAATCTAACTTATAGATGATTTCAGCAAGAAAGCCAGAAATAAAACAGGCCGCAATTGACTCAGTTATGGCTTATCTCTATGGTTATTAACTTAATATAGAAATAGAAATGCCCATGCCTGATAACGATCCATCACTCGAAAAGCTGAACAAGCAGATCAACGAGCACCTTGCGCCCACACACAAGAAGGGCTCGCACGCGCAGCAGCACGAGCGCGAAATTATCACGGCGCACACCACGGCTCTCAAAAACCAGTCTGAACTGAGAAAAAAATCAGCCACGCGCGGGCATATCGTCAACGGCAAATTCGAACGATACACCGTCGATGTCTCCGATACCGATGCTCTCGCTGCGGCAGACGCGGCGGAATTCAGGCGCGCCCATCCGCTGATCGGCGATATGGTCGATGGCAAGGGTGTATTAATCGGCACCTGGCGGCTGACGGGCTCTCAAGGCAAAAACCTCAGCGCGGAGTTCAATGCCTATGCCGCGCCGTCAGACCTGGCGGATGAGCAGGGCCATCGTCTCATGCTCGACGATGCGGCGACGAACAAGTATGTGGCGAATTTGAAAAATTTTCATGGCCACGACGGCGAAACCTATCTTGATGAAACGGCGTTCCGCGAGGCCATTATCAGCGGCAAATATAAAGGCGGCTGGATCGTGCCGACGCAGGATCTGGTAAAGAAAAACCTCTACGCCTATCGCAATGAAGGCGCGTTAAAAAATACCTTCAACACTGAAGCGGCGCAAAATTCCACGGCAAGCCATTACCGCACCTGCAGCAAGTTCCCTGTCTATTTCATGTCCCTGACCAGTCTCGTGGTCTTTGCCACAGGCGAGCAGGCTTTATCCGTCCCCCCGGCGGCTATGCCCTGCCGGCTTATCCGGCTGGAATTAAAACAATGATTGAGCCGGCGCACACAACCGCTCTCAAAAACCAGGCCGCGCTGAGAAAGAAATCAGCCCACCGCCAGCGCATCGTGGATGGCAAGACAGAGCAATACGAGGTCGATGTTTCCGATACCGATGCCGCCGTCGCAACAGCCATCGCGGCCGAGGCCAAGCTCAACCCGCCTTTAGTGAAGGGCCAGCTCGTTCCCGGCAAAGGGATCTTTATCGGCGAGTGGACGCCGAAAGAACGCGACGGTGAAACGCTCAGCGAGACGTTCAACGTTTTCGCCGCGCCGAATGACTTGATGGATGTATCCACCGGCATGGTTGCGTTCACTTACGATATTACCAGACGACGCATTGCCGCCTTGAAAAACTGGTACGGTCACGACGGCGCGCATTATTACAGCGATAAAGATCTTATTGAAGACCTGAAAAACGGCCATTACAACGGCGGCTGGTTTATGCCGCCTGTTGAGTTATTGAGCGGTTATAACATCGACGACAATATGGTGCAGGCCGATAATCTCATGCGCCTGAAAAACGAAAATGCTTTCAAGGAGGCCTTTCATGTCAAGCGCGCCGGCGCGCCGATTTATCTGTGGTACTGGTCTTCATCGACGCCCGACAAGGCTGCGCTGGCCAGCCGTGTCTTCCAGTTTGACGGCAAGCGTGACTGGATGGATAAAAACATGTCGCTGCGCTGCCGCCCGTTCAGGCTGGAGAAAAAGTTATGAGCGCGGAAGCAGCAGAAAAGCTCCCAGCAGCGGACTCCCCGCATATCGTTGCCACCGCGCGGCAATGGGAGCTCGCGCAGAAGTCCCGCAAAAGACGGCGCATCATCAACGGCAAGACGGAGACTTACGATGCGCGGCCTTTGCCGGATCTCGCCACAACCCTCGCAGCGGAGCGCATCGCTGAAAGAGACAAGCGCCTCGCCGATGACGCAGAACTGATCGCCAGCGCCAAACCCGGGCAGTTCATTCGCGATCACGGCGTTTTTATCGGGCGCTGGACGGCCACGTTTAAGACCGAGGGTCAGGCGCCGCTCACCGAAACCTTCAACGCTTTCGCCGCGCCGCAAGACGTAGTGGATAAAAACGGCAATAACACATTCACTTTCATCGCTGCCGCAGAGGCCGTCGCCAGCCTGAAAGACTGGCATAGTTATAACGGCGAAAAAATTTCCAGCGAACAGGAGCTTTTTGAGGCCCTGAAAAACCACACGTATAACGGCGGCTGGTTCATCCCGCCGTCGGAGCTGCTGGCCGGTAAGGACATGAATGGCAACGACGTGCAGCCCGACAATCTTCTCGCGCAGAAGGATAAGCGCGACTTCAAGGGCACTTTCAACACGCAGGCCGATGGCACCATCTGCCGGCCCGGCGCCTACTGGTCATGCACCCCAACGGGCGTTAATTATTCCATCAGGAGGGGCGTGAACCTCTCAACGAGCGAAGCCCTGTGGTACTTCAAGAACGCCATCACCCTCAGCTGCCGCCCGGTCCGGCTCGAGCGCGTGATGCCACCACCTGCTCAACTATAGTTTATGGAGTGAGAATGTCTAAGTCCTACGCTTCTTTCAGCACCGATACATCGACCGATATCGTCAATACCTTCGGCGATATCATCGAGCACGGCTCGCCGCGCGATGTCGATGATGCCTTCGCCGCGCTGAAGCTTGCCCCGGAGCGTATCCGCCGTGACGTTGTGGCAGAACTCGAGAAGCTTGCGGTCGAGATTGCCAGCCATATCGGCAAACAATGGAACAGCTTCCAGGAAGGGTCAGCGGAAAGGAAGCTGGTGATGTTTAATCATGCCAGCAGCATCCGGCAGCTGCCCTGGGTGTTCATCTATCTCGACGACCTGAAAAACAATGATGCGCAGCCGCTGACCAGGGCTCTTGCTGCGAGATTGGGCCAGATGAAGCCGAGCGACAAGTTCAAAAGCGAAAAGCTGGCGGAAATTTATGGCGCGGCTTATGCCGCCGTGCAGCAGCAGGAGGCAGCCCCTGAAGACACGTCCGCGTGGAGCGAGCCCGGCGTATTGGATGTATTTCAGAATTTGGGCCGCCCGGCATGGGAGCATATCAGTGCACAGATTGACGCCATGGACAAAGAGGCCCGCGACCGTCTGATGGCGGAATGCGAGCAGGAGTTTCTCAGCAGGATCAAACTAGCTTCTGAAGATATTACAGCAGGCTCTTTGCTGAACAACCTGAGGCTGGGAAAATATTTTATCGCGGCGCGCGGCGCGGCGGCGGATCCTCTTCTGGTCTCGTATGTCGAAGCCGTTTCCGCCATGCCGATAAAAGAAGGCGGCGTCTTCCACCCGCCGGAAATTCTCGCCGTGGCGCAGGCGCATGTCGGCGCCCTCGAGAGCCACGCCCAACTTAAACAGCTCGCCGAGGCGCGTAAAAAGCGCGCGGCCGCCAGCTTCAAATTTTAATTTACAAGGATTGATAAAATGACTTCCCCTTACGATTCTTTCCGCACCGGTACCGTTGGAAGTATCATCATCACAGCTACGACTGTCATTAAGCGCGGTTCGCCGCAGGATGTGGATGATGTTTTTGCCGCGCTGAAGAGTACCCCGCCGCGGATCCGCGAGCAAATTCTCAAACAGCTGGAAAATTTTGCGGTCAATCATGCCGGCCAGATCGGTGCGGAATGGAACGGCTTCAAGGAAGGGTCGCCAAACGCATCGAAAGGCCAAAAAATGGTGCTGTTTGATCATGGTGCCTACATCCTGCAGCTGCCGGAAGTGTTTATTCACCTTGCAGAGCAGAAAAAAGACAAGCTGCATCCGCTGACAAAATTCCTCGCGGAAAAATTCAATCAGTTACTGCCGGACGAAAAATTGAATAGCGAAAAGCTGGCGGCCTGCTATGGCGCTGGCGTTGCCGCTGTTCCGCAAGCGCCGGTACCGGACCCTGAGGATCTGCCCTACTGGAGAGATCCCCTCTCCATAGAGGTATTCCAGGAGTTCGGCGGCGCCAAATGGAAGCGTCTCCGGGCGCAGATTGACGTCATGGATCCGAACGCCCGCAAACAGCTGATGCTGGACTGCGAGTATGCGTTTATCAACATGATCAAACTGGATATGGATGAGTACAACGATATCACGGCGAAGAATGTGCGGGACAACGCCGCGTTCGGCCAATATCTCATCGCGGCGCGCGGCGCGGCGGCAGATCCTTTGCTCAAAGCCTATGTTGACATCGTCACCGGCATGCCGCTGAAGGAAGACGTTATTTATCATCGCCGCGAAATTGTCGCGCTGGCGCAGGCACACGTCACCGCGCAGGATAGCCACGCCCAATTAAAGCAGCTCGCCGAGGCCCGCAAAAAGCGCGCGGCGAAGGTCAGGGCCCTTATAACCTGAAATAAGAATCCGGTACCACCCCGCCGAAGGGCGGGGTCTGGCTGCGCGAAGCGCCTTTATAAAAAGCGGCTTCGCCGCAACCGGATGCCGCCCTTTGGCGGCATAGAGATGTCGAATTGTTCATTATAAATGATATAACCAATTGAATTATAAAGAAATTATACTATCGCAGATTAACGATCACGCGCAACGTATTGTTTTCCCTATTGACTTCGTATTATGTTTAATGTATACTGATGTCATAGTTTAGTGGGGGCTAAACGGACGGTGAGTCGCCTGTTTTGCCCTCTATATATAAAGGGTACACCATGACACAAGCTTCCGAAAACAAATCCGCGCAGGACATGATCACGTTGTTCGAGAACGTCATTGATCACGGGACCGCAGCCCACGCCGATGCGCTCTTCGACGATGTGAAACAGTCAACCAAGCAGACGCGCGATGATATTTATACGCTCCTCGAAGCGCGCGCGCTTGACCAGGCGACGAAAGATATCGCGGCATGGAATGACTTTCAGTTCAAGGCAGGTCCCAAGCTGGATGAACCTGAATACAGCACCCAAAGACGCGCCCTGGTGAAAGACCTCGCGCGCCTCAAACCGCTGGCGCAGATTTTCTGCCGCCTCTCGCAGGAAAAAGGCAAAGAAGCGAACACCTGGATCCGCAATTTCGCGGCTGAATTCGCCGTCCTGACGCCTGAGAATAAACATTCCATTGAAGCGCTGGCGGATTCACTCGCCGCGACGAAGCGCCTGCCGGCGCCCAGGAGCACTCTTGCCGCCGCGCATGCCGAGGCTGCCGATAAAGTCACCACACCTGCGCGCGATATCGCCAGCGAAAATCAAGCGCAATTGAAAGATATTTCCGCGAAACGCAAACACATCAACACCGGCATGAAACCCTGAAAGACAAAGCCATGGGATTCGACTTTTACAACAAAACACCTGATGAAATCGCGAGCCAGATCACGGCGATGGTCGATGCCGAAGCGGGCATGGCAGATGTGACGCAGGTTTTTGAAGCCGTGGGCAACCTGCCGCGTGATAAACAAAGCGCCGCCATGGACAAGCTTGAAGAAAGTCTCATTAAGATCGCGAAAGAAGATGGCGCAGCCTGGGCGAAAGCGACGGCCGCGCTGAGTGATAACCTCGGCGATGAACAGGCCATGGCGGAGCTGCTCGCCCTGCGCGAAGATATGGGTCACTTGCGGCCCCTGGCGCAGGCGCTTTTGAAAATTTACGCTTTCAAGCGGTTGTCGTCAGCGCCCTGGACTGAAGCTATTCGCGATGAATACGTGAAATTTTCCGACAACGACAGAAAATCCATCGACAAGCTCGCCGAGCTGTTTGCCGACACCTACGATAAGCTTGAAAACAATGGCGCGGAGCAGGCGACCGTAAAGCCCGTGATCCTGCCGCAATGGACGGATATCATCGGCGTTCTTAACAAAGATGGCGCAACATCCGCGATTGCGAAACTCGAGTCCTTTGACAAGGCAACGCAGGCGAACCTCATCAATTCTCTCGAAAAAGATTTCATGTATGCCGCCAGAAAAATGTTCGAGAATGGCAAGCGCGTTTCCGTTGCTGATTACAGAGAAGACAAAAAAAACCTGGCAGACACCCTCGCCTTCGCCACTTACCTCGCCAAGGTCAAAGGCGCGGCGGCGAACCCGCAGCTCGATCTCTATCTTGACGCCATTTCCACTGTTCTTAACGGGCAGCCGGAAAACTTTTCCGATCTCGCCAGCGTTCTCCCGGCCGTTATTTCTCACCGCAACGCCGCTGATAACCAGCAAACACTCAAAACGCTGTCGCAGGCCCGCAAAGCCCGTACAGCAGGACTCAGAACTTAAAAATATCAACACACACACAAGGAGACTTACCATGACCTACAACTTTAAAAACGCCGGCCCCCGTGAAATTTTCGTTGAACTTGAAGAAGCCATCGACCGCGACGATGCGGCTGACCGCAGAGCGGCTTTCGATGCGCTGAAAGACGCAGATCCCGCGGCGCGCGCCAAGGCGCTCGATACGCTTGAGGAAGCCCTTGTCAAGCACGCCGACCGCGCCGGCGAGCGCGCGCACAACGTGCTGGTGCAGGAAGAGATTTTGCAGGGACAACCGTCACAAGTGCCGGCACTCAAAGAATACCAGGCCGGTATCAAGAAATTTTTCCGCACCTTTACCGATCTCCACCTCGCCGCTGACGGCCTTGTCGAGATCAACCGCGCGAAGAAGGGTGATGTGCAGCGCTTTACCAAGGCCTTTGTTGCGGGATACACCAAGCTGTCAGATGCAGATAAATTCGACCCGGCGCAGGTGGTTCGCGCCGCGGCTCAGGCGCATCATGCTGTTGACCGTATGGCGCTCGATGATAAATTCGCCGCGGAAAAGACCGAGCAAAAACAAGCCGCCGATGACAAGATCAGCGCGCAAAAACAGCTGAAAGACCTCGTCGAGAAGCGCAAACAAAAATTCAGCAACACAAGAAGCAAAAGCGGCCCAGAGGTTTGCTGATCACCCCATGTGTCATCCCGGCGAAAGCCGAAGGGCAGCTCTATCTACACTGTCGTCCCCGCGAAAGCGGGGATCCGGGGCTATACCGACGCCATAGTGATGCAATAACAAATCATTGTTCTTAGAACCCTGGGTCCCCGCTTTCGCGGGGATGACTTTAATGGTATATTTCAGCATATCACATCAACCCCAAGGGATTCTCTCATGCCTCGGCTGAAGCGGCCCAGTTTTGCTTTTGAAGATGAGTACACGGGTATCGTCTGCGGTCTCGACGAAGTAGGGCGGGGGCCTTTGGCAGGTCCGGTGGTCGCCGCCGCCGTTATTATCCGCCGCGATGTCATGCCGAAGAAAATCCTGCGCGAGATCAACGACAGCAAAAAAATCCCCGAGGCGAAGCGCGCCATTTTGTGGGAGCAGATCCACGAATACGCTGAAGTCTCGATTGCCGAGTGCAGCGTTGGCGAGATCGACACCATTAATATATTACAAGCCTCGTTGCGCGCGATGGGCCTCGCATTAGCCGGCCTGAAAATAAAACCCGACGTTGCGCTGGTCGATGGCAACCAGTCCCCCGCATTGCCGTGTCCTGTAAAAACAATTATCGGCGGCGATGGTCTCAGCTTCTCGATCGCCGCGGCCTCCATCGTCGCCAAGCATTACCGCGATAACCTCATGATAAAAATCGCCAATGATTTCCCGCACTACGGCTGGGAAACCAACGCCGGCTACGGCACCGCGCACCATCTGCAAGCACTCGAAAAACACGGCGTCACGCCCCACCATCGCCGCAGTTTCGCTCCGGTTGCGCAGCGGTTGTTGAAAACCGCCTAACCGTTCTTGTCATCACCAGTCTTGTCATCCCGGCGCCCAGCTTCGCTGGAATATAAATTGCGGCGAAGCCGCGCGGGATCTGGCATCGGTAGCTGTGAGATCCCGGCTTTCGCCGGAATGACAACAATTGAAGACGTCAATTCCTTCTCATAACTCATCCCGAGAACAACTCGTAAACATGAGTCCAAAAGGCTAAGTAATTCAGCCTGATAGATTCATTTCGGACTACCCATTTTTCGCCCTCTTTTAAATAATAACTTGAAGATTCTTCTGCAAAGAATTGATTTTTTTGACTCTTTTTTAAAGTTTTAGTTGACGGCGAGTCCAAGATGAATCATGATTCAGCTATGAAGACGATCGAAAAACACAGCGCCACGGCGCAAACAGCAACCCTTCCCCGCAATGAAATTCTGTCGGGAAGCTGCATTGAAATTATGTCAAAACTCCCTACGCGGTCGGTCGACCTGATCTTTGCCGACCCACCCTATAACCTGCAATTGAAGGGCGAGCTGCACCGCCCCGACAACTCGCAGGTCGCGGGTGTTGACGATGCCTGGGACAAGTTCTCGAGCTTCGCCGAGTACGACAAGTTCACGCGCGGCTGGCTGCTGGAAGCGCGCCGCATCATGAAAGACGATGCCGGCATCTGGGTCATCGGCAGCTATCACAACATTTTCCGCCTCGGCTCCATTATGCAGGATCTCGGCTTCTGGATCCTGAACGACATCGTCTGGCGCAAAACCAACCCGATGCCGAACTTCCGCGGTCGCCGTTTCACCAATGCGCACGAGACCATGATCTGGGCCTCGAAGTCGGAAACCTCGAAATACCGCTTCAACTACGACGCCATGAAGTCGCTCAACGAAGACCTGCAGATGCGCTCCGACTGGACGATTCCAATCTGCACCGGCGGCGAGCGCCTCAAGAAAGCCAGCGGCGACAAAGTCCACCCGACGCAAAAGCCTGAAGCATTATTACACCGCGTGATTTTGTCATCGTCTGAAGTCGGCGACACGGTTCTTGACCCGTTCTTCGGCACCGGAACTACTGGCGCTGTCGCGAAGAAACTCGGCCGCAACTACATCGGCATCGAGCGTGAAAAAGAATATATCGCCTACGCGAAAGAACGTATCGCCAAGATCAAAACCGGCGATGACGAGAGCCTGCTCAAATCGATCGAGAAACGCTCCGAGCCGCGCGTGCCGTTCGGCACTGTCGTCGAGCAAGGCATGCTCACGCCCGGCACCGTGCTCTTCGATCACTCACGCCGCTACACCGCGCGCGTGCGGGCTGATGGTAATCTGGTTGCGAAAAACCACACCGGCGACCACAAAGGCTCGATCCACAAAGTCGGCGCTGCCTTGCAAGGCCTGCCGTCCTGCAACGGCTGGACGTTCTGGCACTTCGAAAACAAAGGCAAAATCTGGCCCATTGATGTTCTCCGCCAGGAGATCAGGTCTCACCTGCCAGAGGCATAAGAATTTACCACCGTCATTCTGAGCGCTAGCGCAGGACTTCCCTGTTCCTTCGCAAGACCACAAGATCCCTCGCTGCGCTCAGGATGACAATTTTTAACTTCATACCATCCCCGCGAAGGCGGGGATCCGGCCCGCGGCGTCCGCCGCGCATATTAAAGGCCGCCTTACGGCGGCGGACCAGACCCCCGCCTAAAGCGGGGGTGGAGAACATAAAGAATGATGAATTACTTAAGCCTCTGCCGATTCCGGCAAAGCGTTCTTGTGCATTAAACCGGATATCAGAAATGGCAATCCACTGGAACTAACTAAGACCAAAAGCCGTAAGTACTAAAGACAAGGAGACCCCCCCATGCAAAAAACCGTCATCATCGGCCCCATGAAAATTGTCCTGACCGCGGCAAAGGATAGCCCGGTTTATAAAAAAGAGCGCCGTGCCTTGCGTGAAAAAATTTTCAGCTCCACGCCGCACCGCCTGCGCATGACCATCGGTCATTGGTCTTTACCCCGGACCTTGCCGTATCGTCCCGCGTACCGGCAAAGCCTCGCCGCTTAAACCAAATTACCCCCGAAGACCCCCCCTAACGAAAAAGCCATCCCTGTTTACACGGGGATGGCTTTTTCAATGAAGTATGCGAGAGCTCAGCCCTTCGCCGCCGTCTTCTCATCGATAAACTGCGTGTATACCTGCGTGGTGAGGATATCGGCATGGCCGAGCATTTTTTGCACCGAGCGCAAATCAGCGCCGTGGCGCAGCAGGTGCACGGCGAAAGAGTGGCGTAAGGTGTTAGGATTAACTCTATTTGTGTCAAAGTTCGCTTCGAGCGCAAGATCCCGCAGCAATTGCGCAAAGCGCTGGCGCGTCATGTGGCCCGACTCCGAAGTACGCGTAGGGAATAACCATTTCGCTTTGGAGTGATCATGATCCGCTGTCAAAAAGCGTGCGCGCACATCCATGTAGTTCTTCATTGCGCGCTGTGCAGGCTCTGACAGAGCTGCAACACGTTGCCGTCCGGCTTTGCCTTCAATGCTCAGCGTGCGGTTGTCAGGGCCGATTGCGGACAAGGGGAGGCCGACGAGTTCAGACACCCGCAGACCCGTCGCATAAAGGATTTCCAGCAGCGCGACGAGGCGCACGCTTTCCGGGCCGCCCAGTTTCTGCGCGGTGATGATGAGGTGCGAAACTTCTTCTTCGGTGAGGATCTGCGGCACGTTGCGCGTCTGCTTCGGGCTGTCGATTGCGCCCGTGGGGTCATCCGCGCGCTGGCCTTCGCCGACGAGGAAGCTGTAGAACTGGCGCAGCGCCGAAATACGGCGCGCGATCGTGCGCACCGACGTCTGGCCTTCGCCGCCTTTACCTTTAGCGTTTGCGCGCTCGGCCAGTACGCTTAAGTAATCTTTCAGATCCTGCGTGGTGGCGGTGGTGATATCCTTGTTGCTCTTTTTGAGAAACGCACACACATCGGCGAGGTCGCGCTCATAAGCCTGGCGCGTATTCAGCGCCGCGCCGCGCTGGGCGACAAGGTTGTCGAGGTAGGCATTCACGCTGCCGGGCAGCGGAGCTTTCGGTAATTTAGGACGGCCGGGACGTGCCATTCTTCTGTATCCTTTGGTTCGATTTTGTAAAGGGGTCATACTAGCCATTGTCTTCTGTTAAGACAAGAGCCCATCTAGAGGATTACGCCTTTGAGATGTAAGGGAAATTACGCCCCGCAATATGGGGAATGATCCCCACTGAATTTGCAACGAACTGCAATTGCTCCCTCTCCCACGCTAGTGGCCCCCCTCTCCCGCTAGCGCGGGCAGAGGGGATTAAGGCTTGGGCGGTGCTAATTTCTTCACCCGCGGCGGGCACTTCTCGGGGTTGTTCTTATACCACTCGGCTCTACTCTGCTGGGCTTTCGCGCGCTCGGCGCTGATCTGCGGATTGTCGAGCACGGCTTTGAGCAGCTTGCCATGACGTCCGGTCAGTTCATCGACAATGCCAACAACGATAATATTCGGCGCGGCCTGCGGGCGGATGGCGAGCAGTGTGTTGATCAGTTCTTCCGGCGTCTCTTCCGGATGCAGCGCCGCGAGCACGCCCAGCGCGATACCGGTCGAGCGCGAAATGCCCGCCTGGCAGTGGATAATCACATTCTCGCCGCGCGCGACATACGGGAGAATGAATTCAATGCCGCGCTTGACCTGTTCGCGGTCCGGGCCGTTCTCAACCGGCACTTCAGAATCCCAGAAGTGCAATATCATCTGCGGCGTGCCGTCTTTAAGACGCGGTGTATACCCATGCTCGCCTGGCTTTACACCGGGATGCTCGATCGAAAGAACAGCCGCGGGATGCAGCGCCTTCACTTTATCAACAAGCTCATCGGCACGGCAAATGGTGATCGTCATGGGCTTTCTTTCGTCAGATATGAATTAAGGCTGCGGCGCACGCAGGTTCTGCGCTGGCGGGAATTTCTCGGGGTGCCGTGCGCGCCAGGCGGCGCTGTTCGCCGTGGCCACCTTGCGGGCCTCGCTCATCTGCGGGTTGTCGAGAACCGCTTGCAGCAGCTTGCCATGGCGTCCTGTGAGTTCATCCACCAGTTTCACGACGATGATGTTCGGCGCGGCTTCCGGTCGAATAGCGAGCAGCTCGTTGACCAGCGCTGCTTCGGTTTCCTCCGGATGCAGCGCCGCGAGCACGCCGAGCGCCATCGCGGTCGAGCGCGACTTGCCCGAGTGGCAATGGATAATCACATCGCCGTCTTTGATATGCTCCAGCACAAAATCAAGGCCCTGCTTGATCTGCGCGCGGTCTGGCCCCTGCGGCACAGGAATTTCTGAATCCCAGAACGTCAGGATCATCTGCGGTGTGCCGTCTTTGAGGCGCGGCGTATAGCTGTTCTGGCCTTCCACGACGCCCGGATGCTCCATCGACAGCACGGCTGCTGGCTTTACCTCAGACACTTTGCTGGTCAGTTCATCCACACGGCAGATGATGATGTTGCCTGTCATTTTGATCCTCGGTTATTACGTTGTAAAACGGTATACATAATAACCAAAAGGTATTGCAATGTCAATGCGGGCGCAGTTCATAGTCCTGAATCAGCGTTCGGGCCGGAATACCCATTTTTTCATTGAGG
>Ga0302315_10002220_pt1 | contig 18562 bp, 10 predicted proteins | sample III_Palsa_N3_1_FD_200532 | JGI IMG/M metagenome (GOLD analysis project Ga0302315, IMG submission 200532) | Peat permafrost microbial communities from Stordalen Mire near Abisko, Sweden - III_Palsa_N3_1 | ecosystem: Environmental > Terrestrial > Soil > Palsa > Peat permafrost | place: Sweden...
CTTCGCCAACCGTGTTTCAACAGTGTCCGAGAAAATGTATTCTCCCCAGATCTTCGGGACGTTTTGATAGAGCCGGTCAATATTCGAGACACCGCCGCCTAGTACTATTACGTCCGGGTCCAGAATATTGACGACGTAGGACAGCGATTTTGCCAGGCGTCGTTCGTAGCGCTGCATCGTAGCTTCGCAGTCGGCATCTCCCGCGTCGGCGTTTTTGGCAATGTCGGCGCTTTTTAGAGTTTGGCCTGTAACACGCTCATGGTCCGCTGCAAGACCCGGACCGCAGAGGTACTGCTCCACGCAGCCTTTGCGGCCACAGTAACAGGACGGGAATGGGAGATCCAGGCCTTCCGGAAGTGGGAGGGGATTGTGTCCCCATTCTCCGGCAATAGAGTTCACCCCTGCAAGCGCGTGACCATGGACGACGATTCCTCCGCCTACACCAGTACCCAGAATTACCCCAAATACGACATTAGCGCCTTTACCGGCGCCGTCGGTTGCTTCTGAAAGAGCAAAGCAGTTGGCGTCGTTTTCCAGCTTTACCGGACGGTCCAGCGCCGCTTCGAGGTCACCATGGAGAGGCTTGCCGATCAGGCAGACGGAGTTTGCATTGCGCATCAGTCCCGTCGCAAGCGAAGGGGTGCCTGGCGTGCCAATTCCGACGCTGCCTCGCTCCCCAATTTCCGATTCCATCCCCAGAATCAGATTTGTAACCGCGAGTACTGTGCCCTCGTAGTCTCCTACCGGCGTCGCTACGCGCCGGCGCAGCAGCTCCGCGCCGTCTTCTCCAATGGCAAGCGCTTCGATCTTCGTTCCGCCAAGATCTACGCCAATACGAACTTTACTCAAACTTGCTAAACCTCATCTATAATTGATTTACGTCGTGTATCGTGTTCCGCCTGGGTAATCAGGCCCTCATCGAGCAGCTCTTTAAGCTCTCCCAGGCGCTCCTTGCGGGTGCGCTGCGGGGCTGCCGCTATATGGCCATTCTGCAGGCCAACGACTGCCGTTGTGGCAGGGGACAAGCTGCTTCCTGTACTTTCGGATCCTGTATACCCGATCTCTTCCAGGTAAAGGGTAAGTACCCTGTAATAGGGATCATAGATCTCAGCCGGCCATGCGCTTTTTTGCGCACTTGCATGCTGCACCAGACGTTCGCCAAGAGCCTGCGGGCCCATCAGGCGCAGTCGCTCTTCTATGGCGGCAACAATTTGAGCGTTCATGCGCTGATCGTCACAGAGACGCTGCACGATGTCGCGTGCTTCAAGAGGCGGCCGTTCCGGAGACGACGTTTCCGGGGAGGCACTCACACTGCGATCTCCGGAAGTACGAGGCGCGCGCGCCCCGAAGGCTTGGTCGACGCGATTGAAGGTTCCCACGACATCGCTCTTGGGCATGCCAAACTTATCGACATAATTGGCGACGAAGATGACTTCTTCGCGCGTCCCCACACTGGTATAACGCGTTTCACGCTCTTCGGCGATTACTCCTGAGGCCCACCCGGTGACGAAGGTGCTCCACGAATGTTTCTGTTCTTCGGCGGAGGGTGGGGCAATGCGCACCCACTCTTTGATATCGGTTCGCGTATGGATGGGGTTTGCCGCCGCGCCGGCCATCTTTACCTGATCGTAGGCATATCTATAGGCTTCCATGCCCTGCAGGAGACGCAGCGGGAAGGCGGCCCGTTCACGCAGGAGCAGCACGTGATGCTGTTCGTTGGAGTTGGAAATCTGCTGGTCTTTAACCCCGTGTACGGTATCCATCATCATGGTCAGGAAGCGCTTTTCACTTTCGGTGCGCGGGGCGGCTCCGTGCATGACGCCGACAATAGTCTGCTCTTTGTTGATGTTATGCGTGTAGTTCGGGGCATTTTCCTGCAAGTGCAGGAACGGGGAAGACAGGCTTACCACGCGACGCAGGGTCTGCACGGTTCTGTCACTCTCCGTACCGTACTTCTGATAGAACTTGTCGAGGACGGATTCTTCCTCAACGGGTTTGAAGACAGCCCTTGCGTGGGACAGGATAACTGTCTCCAGCTTTGAGATTTCCTGGTCTCTAATTCCCCAGAGCTCCCCGTTGGTGCCTGCGGCGTTCAGGATATCGGTTGCCAGGTTGTTAATCACGGCGTTGGCTGGATCGGCAGCACTCCCGGCGTAGAAGGTATAACGGTCGTCGATGTCTCCGCCCACATAGCGGTCCGCACCCGTCACAGGATCGGTTTCGCGCTTTCCTGGATGGAACAACACTTCTCCGTTGACATCGACGGGTTCCTGGATGGCATTGCGTTCCAGCCGCTCGAAGCGGGCTTTCAGCGCATCCAGCCTCTCGATGTATTTGTCCAGATCGGCTTTTAATGCCGTGACGGTTTCCAGAATCTTGCGAAAGAAGGTGAGGGCCGCCTCGCCGGCGCGCAAATCGAGCGCTTCGGTGTCATAGCGGCGGGCAACAGCAACAAACGCATCCTTTTCCTGATCGATCTCGCGGCGTTTTGCTGTAGCGATTAGCCCAAGCATAAAGTCGCCGGAATGGCGGTTGATCTGCTGTAAGGACTTATCGCGGGCCAGAACGAGTGCGGGTAGTGTCTCGCGCCGCTCTTCCTGCTGCTTTTGAATCGTCGTAATCGAGGCCCGGAACCGTTCCGCGAAGAGATCCAGCGCAGCCGACGCTACAGCATGCCGGTGGCGGGGATCTCCCACACGGGCGCTTACCCAGTCGCGCAGCGCCTTGTCCTTCGCCCGGATCGCTGTCGATAGATTTTGCTGGATCTTATAGACCGAGTCGCCGATATTGACTTTACTCTTTGCCGAGAGATCCGGGTTGGGGTCGGAATCGGCGTGTTTGGCATCGGATTCCTTGTGTCTGGCGGCGAGCATCTCCACAACACGGTTGTGTCCCGGATAGGCGGTTTCGTACTGGCGGTTGACTCCGTTCCAGTGCGCCATGGCGGCATCGCGCAGGGTCTCGCCCGTCTCCGTATCATTCAGGGAGACCAGTCTCTCCACGGAATCCGTGGTCAATCCGAGTTTTGTCAGCTCCTGGTCGCAGAAGGGGTTTAAGTTTGCGCCACTTGCAAGCTCGGGAGTAAGCGGCGCGCTCCACCGGCGGATGATGTCTCCTGCCAGGCGGCTGGAACAGGCTGTGACCACTTTGTCCTTCGGGAAGTAGATCGACGACAGTCCGAAGCCCATGTAGTTCTGTGGGCAGCCGAGGCCGTCGTTTGTGATCAGGAACTGGTCGAAGTTGTTCCTGTTCGATTTCTTCTGACGCTGGAACTCCGAGGTCAAATCCAGGAAGATGGAGTGGCCGATCATCTCCACGAGGTCTTTTACGGAATCGAGCTGGGCCGACGGGGAAGACGTGTCCACCAGATATGTATAGCGGAAGGGGGGATCGGCGTCTTCGATGGGTGGGATGTCGGCCTGATACTGCGCGGAGAAGAGCGTCGATGGGTCTGTAAAGTGGTTCAGCTCCAGCAGGGCGGCGTAGGCGTTGGGACGGTTGTCCACGGCGACCGCCTCGGATTTCGGAGGAATGGTGAACATTCCCACCATCTCAAGCATGCGCTGGGATCTGAACTTATTGCGCACGGTGTACGCCAGGTCGAGGAACATCCCAGAACCCGTGCCCCCAAGCAGCGATCCCACGACATAGACCGTGATACCCTCGCCGACCTGCAGTCCGTTGTGGATGGCCTTCTCTTTGCTGGAATCCTTGGTCACCTGCAGCATCTCATCTTCGAGCTTGCGTGCGATGGCGGCATAGTTCCAGAAGTAAGCAAGCCTTCCGCGTGCACGCACGGCTCCCGCGCCCTGATCGATGTCGCCGGTCAGGACGCGAGGGTCCAGCCAGGTTCGGAGGTGCGGGTGCTCCTTGAGTGTTTTTCGCAGGTTCTCCACGCCGTGCACGGACGTGTGGATCTTGTCTGCATTGTCCAGATTGACGGCGTCGTCGTAGTCCGGATTTTTGCCAAAGATGGCCTGGTCCGTATCAAGCTGAGCAAATCCGACAATGGGAATGCTGTCGAGAGATCCATACTTTTCGATGAGACGCTTGCGGACATCCAGGATAATCTGATGGCCTGTACCGCCGACACCGATTATGATCGACCGCGAGATTCCACGCAGACGTCCATCTTCCGCCACCTGACCAGTGGTGGACGCCGTTGTTTCCACGTTTTTCTGATTTTCTGCCATATTTTGGTTTGTCCGCGCGCTATTTTCTGCTAAACAGTAAGATCAAGACCCCGACTACAGCCACTGCTCCAAGCCCCGCACCGAGGAGATGATAGATCGGCAGGAAGAGATATACAAAGAGGGCGTATAACGCCAGAACGCCAATGAAGACCCCGATGCGCGCCGACCCTGCGGCGTCGCTTCTCTTGTTGAAGGCGCGGCTGGCGCTGTAGACAATGAAGGGCAGGAGGAGCAGGGAAATGATGGCTCCTACGAGGAAGAAGATCCATTTCGTCGCCAGATTCACCGAATCGAAGGTGTAGTCGTCGGCGGAATCCTCAGGGTACCGCACGCTGCCCAGGTCCCCGGCGGCCGCTTCAAAGTGGTAGTGATAGAGGCCCGAGTTGAGCGGTTTGTACACCCAGGACACGTAGACGCCTTCGCCGGGATCGCCTGCGGGAAGTGCGGCCGGAACGCGCACGGTCTCTCCGTCGGGCGTGATGACTACCAGAGATAGGGTTGTTGGCGGGTCTCCTGAATACCTCAAGTTAAAAGAAAGAGACGTGCCCGGCTGCAGCTCTCCCGAGGGCAGCGGCGCGAGGTCGTTTGCTTCGAGCTTTGGCGGCGCGGCGAGGGCAGGGATCGAGAAAAGCACAAAAAACCCCGCGAAAAGGGCAAAAATCGAGTTCGTAGGTTTCAAAGACAAGCTGCCTCCACACATCCGTCATGATGTGCTATGAAAACTATTCTGACACATCCGGGCCTAAACGGTTGCAGAGCCCTCTCTGGTCCCCCTGCCACGAAGTGGAGGGGTTAGGGGAGGTCGGCTCTTCACTCGGCTTCCAAGTGCACAGCTAATGCGGAGCTTTAGGATCCAGAACACGTACCCGAATCTGTCGCTCTTCCGCACCGTCGGTCGCTGCAACAATGATGCGTACCTCGTCATCCACGCGAATGGGCATCTCTCCACTAACGCTAACACCATTGTGCAGCACCCGAATCCCATCGGCATTCGCGGATTTTATCGCTGCAGAACCACCACGTTGACCCACAATATAGGCTGCCGCTTCTTTAAGTCCAGGAATCGCATAGGTTTCAACGCCCGGCGGAGCCGTCGCCGGCGATCCTCCCAGGCTAAGCCGAGCCCCAGGCTTCAGACGAAAGTCTACTGGGACGGACTTACCACCCAAAGACAGTCGGACTGAGGCTGGCCGGCCCAATGCGGCGCCTACCCCCACAATAAGCAGCAAGAGTGCGGCAGCGGCGCCGCCCAGGATAGCCGGCCAGTTTGTTTGCTGCGTTTCGTGTCCCTGCTGTGTGAGGACTGTCGGTGTCGTATTATCAGAAGCATCTGGACTATCGGACTCGCCTGGCCCGTTAGGAAGGCGCTCCACGGGGCGGCCGCTGCGCGCGATGGCCACTCCAACGCCGTATTCGTGCAGTCTGTGCTGGCGGTACAGCTCTCGAAGGAGCCCCTCGTAATCTCTGTTCTGGGGAGTCTTTGGATAGACCGTCAGCTTGTAGAGATTATAGTACGCCCGGTACATGGGATAGTTCGGATCTGTCTTGAGCGGCTGGTCGTTGAAGGAATCCGTAAGCAGGACGACTACTCCGGGATTTGGACGATCCGCTTCGATCAATCGCAGGGCTGCGTTGTGCGGCCATCTGATATTGGTTCCAGCTCCCGGCTCCACGGCGGGCGGGATCTTATCAATCAGACTGTCCGCCGACACAGATTCTGAGAGTGTTGTGTCAAATACCGTCGATATTCCGGTGCCGAACTTGATTAGCACAACGTGGTCGCCCTGCTTGCAGCCATGGCGCAATATTGTCGCGGTGGCCTCGCGCTCCCGCTCAAAGACTCCGCCCGTGCTCGTGCTCATGGTCACATCAAAGACGAAGACCACCGTTTTGGGAGACAGATTTGCTATCTTGTCTGCAATGTCGTGCGGATCCATCGCGGGAGCCGCGCCGGGAGGAAGGACATAGGTCTGATCTGTTCCCTGCGCCAGGCAGGTTTGCCTGACCAGGATTGGCAAGAGAAGCGCGCCGGCCAGGATTAGAATGTTACGCCAGTTAGTCAAATATGCTGCGCCCTCTTGCTATCCGTTCTATTACCAGTGTGACACGTTAGAACGTTCCCTGGAAGTTCAGCGCCTTGGAGGCCTGTTCCGGTTTCTTATAGGTGGACGTTGCGATTCGCTCCTGCAGAAGTTCGTAGTATTTGTCTTCGTCGATCGGCAGATTGACCCAGCCATCGGTCCACGTTGACATCAGAATGGCGTTTGCGATTTCGACACTGTTGATGCCTTCTTCGCCGCGGGCCAGGAGCGGTTTGCCATCGACGATGGCCGCGATCCAGTTTCTTGTGATCTCAATGTGGTCGCCGCCGCCGGGAGTTGGGATTTCGCATTTCCAGATCTCTTGCATGGCGAAGCCGTCCTTGCTCGTGTTCAGGAAGGTGCTTACGGGCTCACGCGTCCTCCAGAAAGTAAGCTTGCCGCCTTGCAGCAGGAGCTTCCCGCGGTCTCCGGCGATCTCAAAGGAGTTTGTGCCGGGAGCCTCGCCGGTGGTCGCAATGAAAACGCCGGTCGCACCGTTAGGGTATTCCACGTAGGCGGTTACGCTGTCTTCCACCTCGATGTTGTGGTACTTGCCGAAGCCGCAGAAGGCCCGTACGCGCGACGGCCGGCCGCAGATCCACTGCCAGAGATCCAGGTTGTGCGGACACTGGTTGACCAGAACGCCGCCGCCCTCTCCGGCCCATGTTGCGCGCCAGCCGCCCGAGTCGTAGTAGGCCTGGCTGCGGAACCAGTCTGTAATGATATAAGTGACCCGCTTAATTTCGCCCAGCTCGCCCGATGAAACGATTTCCTTCATCTTCTGGTGGGTGCCGTGGGTGCGCTGATTGAACATGATCCCCAGGACCTTGTCGCTCTTTGCGGCGGCTTCATTCATCTCTCGCACTTGCTTCGTATAGACTCCAGCCGGCTTTTCGACGAGAGCGTGCAGGCCGTGTTTTAGCGCGGCAATAGCAAGCGGTGGATGGAAGTAGTGCGGGGTGGAGATGATCACGGCATCCACTGCCCCGGAAGCGAAGAGGGCCTCCGCGTTGTCAAAGAGCTCCAGGTGCTCGCCGAGATTTACTCTGGCCCACTCAAGGGCGTCTGGGGAGACGTCACAGATAGCCGTTAGCTTCGCGCCGGCGACTTCGCCTTTAGAAAGATATCCAGAGTGGGCGCGGCCCATTCCGCCAAGTCCAATAATCCCAAGTCTAACCATAAAAGTTTCTCCACTAAAACAGCCTATTGGCCTCCAACAGTTTTAGGCTGCGCACAGCCTACTGGGCTCAATTCTATGTAACAGCTCAATTATCCTGTGGCGGGGCGTAAAATGTTTCTTAAAGTTTTAAGTGCGCGCAGGCTGCTCCAATGAGTCCGAGCAGGCCAAATCCAAGGAAGATTGGGGCGCACCCTGGATTGGCCGGGCCGGAGCCTGCATCCTGACGCAAAACGCGGACGCGGATGGGGCATTTAACCTCCTGCCACTCGGTCTGCGATCCGACGGCATGTTCCACCAGTTCACTCGCGATCAATGTGACCTCGGCCGTATAGTCTCCGGCGGTAAGGGTTGGAGAAAGGACCGAGAATCCTATGGCGGCTTCCGAGGACGCCGACAGAACAGCGGGCTTGAACTCGCCTGGATAGACGAGCCATGGAGGCCAGGTGCTTACCCGGTCGATCCTGGCGCGGCTGTTGCCATTGTAGGTGGCTGTGACGTGCAGGACGCCCACTTCACCCTGCCTGATAACGACCGGATCGGGATTCTGCCTTACGCTAAACGTTCCTTTGCCTCCCGCTGAAGCGGTATTCAAAGCCTGCGGCTGCTGCTCGGTGGGAGCCACGGGCTGAGGCGGTGGCTGGTCCGTCCGTGGATTATCGGGCGGGAACGTGCCTTGGGGCGACTTTTCCTTAACATCGGACAGGCGCTCCGCCAGCGGCGGCTGGACAGTTCCGCGGAGTCCTTGCACCATCACGGGCAGTGCCGCCAGATATTCGTGCCAGGGCACTCCCTCCGGGGGCTGCAGGGCGCTCATTTCGTGATTCGAGCGTACTATAATCTGCGCGGTATAGTCGCCTGGGACGAGTCGTGCGCCGGAAAGTGTGAAGGGCATGGCCACATTCGCGTCCGGGGCTATGGTCAGCCGCGACGCCTTCCCGACGGGATTGAGCCAAACGACATCACTGCCTATATTTTCTATGACCAGTGGGATATTTCCCGTGTTTTCGAGACTGACGACGACTGCGGTGACTCCTCCTGGAGACAGTGTCGCGGTGGAAGGCGTGACACTGCAAACGAGGCGGGCGCAGTGCCATGGGCCGAGGGTATCGCGCTCGCCGTTTGCGGCGTCAAAGCCCAGGATGTTCGCCATATTGGCGACGGCGTCTAGCTTGTAGCGCAGTTCCGCGGCCGTTCGGCAAGTCTGCTGCACTTCGGTCAGGTTCCGAATGAGGCGCTCCCGCGCTGCGTTTCCTTCCTCGTCGTCGGGAGGGCGGACAGGAAGGAACTCCTTGTAGATTTCACATAGTGCGTAGTAATCGGCTTTGGGTGTGGCCTGCTTGCCAAGGACTGTGCCGGGGACAAACTGACCGTGGGCGCCGGACACCGTGGCGAAGTCGGTGATCACGGGACTGCCCTGGGAGTCGATAATTATATTTTCAGGGGTAATGCCGCCGTGCGCGGCGCCCGATCCGTGGAGCGCTTCCAGAGAATAGAGCACAGCATCCAGTCTGGACTTCAGACTCGAAAAAGAGGGGATTCGCGAGTTGTCGGCCGCATGCCGGAGGCTTTCTCCCTCTATATACGTGCGGACTACATAAAATTGGGAATCATCGTAGAGCCACTTCGTGGTTGAGGCTATGCCGGGATGGTTGAGAGCCAGGGCCTGCGTTGCTCGGCTGCGCAAAGAATCGTCAGGCAGGCGCTTAATAAGAACGATATCTTCGGAATCCGGCTCACGGGCAACCCAGGCCACCGCACCGGGCGTCCCTGTCGTCACCACGCTTACAGCGTCAAACTGCTCGAGAACGCGGTCCATGAATGGACAGAGTATACCTTACTGGCGGAGCGCAGGATTTACTCCTATTTTTTTGATTGCTATTGACAGGGGCAAAATGGCGTGTTATTATTTACTTAACCGGGTTTTGTTAACGTATTTCTTGTTACTTAAACGGGTATGGTTGCATTCTCGTGGCCCTGAACGGCAATTCTAATTATGAAAACCGAAGCAATAAATCGACAGGTCGTGACCGCCAGATCCTTTCGTAAGGCAACACAGAGCGATATTGCTCGAGAGGCGGGGGTTTCAGTGGCGACAATTTCCAATTTTTTGGCCGGACGCAGCGGTGCTTGCGCGCCGGAAACCGCCCAGCGCATCGAAGAGGCAGTGGAGAAGCTCCATTATGTACCAAACTCCCTGGAGCGAAGCCTGCGCCTCGGCAAAACCAAATGTCTGGGCGTTAGCGCCGGAAACGGTGAAGACGACTACCAGAGCTCACGCGACTCGTTCGGTATTCGATTTTGGACCGGCGCGTTCCATGTGGCCAGCGAACGCGACTACAGTATGTTGCTCTACCCTGTATCCGCCCGCGACGGACTAAATGCAAGCGCATACCTTGACGGCCGTGTCGACGGCTTCATAATGATGGCGCGCGCCGGCGACCCGCGTCTGGAAAAAATCGTCGCAGCTGGAATGCCGGCTGTGTTCACCGACGTGGAGCCGGACCTCCTGCCCAGGGACTGCGGCGCGGTTTATTGCGATGAGAATCTGACTGCGGCGCTTGCCCTGGATTATCTGACCGAATTGGGGCACCGCCGCATAGCCCATCTCAGCGCGCAGCTCAGTGAGGATCCCGGTATTGAAGAGTCTTCCATTAGCATCCGACGAACCCGTGGATACAAGATCTGGATGCAAAAACGTGGCTGCTACGATCCTGGTCTGGTCGAATTAAGCGGAGGATGGAATGGCGGTCGCATCGCCGAAGCCGTCCGCACCCTGTTTGATCGCCCGGACCGGCCAACCGCCCTCTTCTGTGCGAACGACCGAATCGCCTGGAACGCCATTGAGATCCTTAAGGGGATGGGCCTGTCAGTACCGGGAGACGTCTCCGTGGTAGGCGTCGACCATTATCTAAGCGAGGACCGTTCCCTGCCCATCTTGACCACCGTCGATATTCCCGTCGTCAAAATGGGGGAAGAAGCCGTGCGTACGCTGTTCAAGCTGCTCGACGGAGCTGCCGTCGCTGACTGTCGGGTGGTGATCCCGGTAACTCGTCTCGTGGAAGGAAATACTACAGCTCCAGTGGCTCTCCTGCGATAGTCAGCAAGCCACAAATCTCGATCGAAAGGATAATTATGATGTCGAAAAACGGATTTACATTGATAGAGCTACTCGTTGTGATAGCAATTATTGCCATATTAGCAGCAATCCTCTTCCCTGTGTTCGCCAAAGTAAGGGAGAAGGCTCGCATGACCGCATGCCTGTCGAACGAAAAGCAGCTCGCGCTTGCATCAATGCAGTACTTACAGGATTATGACGAGGAATGGTTTGGCGGCACTCAACCCCGCAACGGTGGCACAGGTTGGGCTGCCCAGCTTTATCCGTATGTTAAGAGCAATGACGTATATTCCTGTCCGGATGATTCGACGGCCCTCAAAGGAACGCGAGTGTCTTACTGTTACAATTCGAACTTCTCACCCTCAGCGTCGTGGACTTCCGAGCCTGGCATTTTCGACTCGCAATTGACCGCTCCGGCGCAGACCGTGCTGCTCTGCGAAGTTACGCATAGCAGCGGTTACGACGTAACTATTTCCTCTGGAACCGACCCTAACGGATATCCTTCGGACTACACGAGCAGCTGCTCTCCGGCCGGACTCGGCGGTGGATACATATACGATCCGCATGGCTGCAATGCTCCCGGAAACAACACCGCACAGCCCGATACTGCGGGCATCTATGTGCAGTATGCGACAGGAATCCTTCGGAACGGCGATACCACCAACGCCAACAACAACTACACGGGCGCAGCGGGCCTGCATAACGGAGGATCAAACTACGTGCTGGCGGATGGACACGCCAAGTTCTTCTTCCCTGCCAACGTAAGCGCGGGGAACAACATAGTTACGAGCTATATGCCGCTGGACTACTGCGGCGCGACAGATGGCGGCGGCTGGGGCAATACCGCCGCAACGACCGCCTGTGCCGATACGACGATGAGAGCCACTTTCAGCATTTACTAGGGGACTGTTTTATGAAGGATTGTTATATGAAGTATGGTCGAAGCTTGATGTGGCTTACGCCGGCTCTGTTGTGCTCTGTTTTGTGCAATAACCCGGTCGCCGCAAAATCGATTTACGTGGACTGCAAGTTTACCGGCGGGAGCACCGGCGCTCAGGAGGCTCCCTATGCGACGATCGCACAGGCAACGGCGGCATCGTCTCCCGGCGACACGATTATCGTTGGAGACGGCGTCTACAAAGAGACCGTCGTCCCCAAATCGGGAACGCCGGCTAACTACACCACTTACCGCGCGGCACATCGCTGGAAAGCCCAGGTCGTCGGTGTTCAGGACTACGGCTGCTTCGCCCTTTGCGGCACGGGCAACGGCAGCAGCTACGATGCCAAGGTACCCGGTCAGCAGTATGTCGCGATTGACGGTTTCGATCTAAACAATCCGAACTATGATGGTTATGCCTATGGCGTAAAAATCAATCAGGCCAACCACATCAGCATCACCAATTGCCGCGTTCACGGCTGCGGCTGCAACGGCATCGGCACGTGCTATTCAGACTACATCACTATCGAGCGCGATGTGGTGTACGACAACGCCACCAACTCCGTTTTGGGCCCCAGCGGCATTTCGATGTGGAGAGACATTCCTTCCGACAAGACGCCCGGCTTCCATAACGTAATCAGCGGCAACCTCGTCTACTACAACCGCGAAACAGGATCAAACCATACGGATGGCAACGGCATCATCGTCGACTCCACATCGCTGGACGTTGGTACTCTCGTCGAGAACAATGTCCTGTTCAACAACGGAGGCGCGGGAATCGCGCTCGACGGCAGTGCGAACTGCACCGTGCGCTACAACACGCTTTTCGAGGACTCCACCGACAATGCAACTCATTACGCCGAAGTTCGCCTCGATACCGTTACCTGGGAAGCCGGGACGCCCTATAACACCCCTTGTTCCAACTGCGCCGTATATGGCAACATCCTCTACGCTCAACCGGGTAGAAATGCCCTGGAAATTATGCCTGCCGGTGTCAATTGCAAGGCCGATCACAACCTCCGGTTCGATACCGTGTCCGGAGATGCCGCCGGTCCGGGCGATATCACGGCCGATCCCGAATTTGTCGACCAAAATATCTATCCGGAATACGCTGATTTTCACCTTCGGCAGAACAGCCCGGCCATAAAGGCCGGCGGTTCCGGGGAGGAGACTTCGCATAACGCCGACTACGACGAGAAAACCCGATCGAAGCCCACTTCTCTCGGGGCTTATCAGTGTTCCTCAGGACATCAAGTGCTGAATCACTAAAGCCACTGAGTTCGTCACGCCCCACGAACAGGAGGCGGCGCCGTCCGCCTCCTGCAATTATCCAATCACCAAAGGAGCTGTTATATGAACCTCAGTTTCAAAAAGCAAGGCCGGGGGCCATTGCTGCTTTCCTCGGTCTTGTTATGGACGGCCTGCTGCAGTCCGGTTATTGCGCGGTCTATTTACGTCAATTGCAATTTTATCGGCACAGGCACCGGCGCTCAGGGCACTCCGTATGCGACGATCGGCCAGGCGACCGCAGTGTCCGCTCCCGGTGACACGATCATCGTCGCGGACGGCATTTACAACGAAACGGTTGTCCCGACTTCGGGTACTGCGGGAAACTACATTACCTATCGCGCGGCCAATCGTTGGGGAGCTCAAATCGTCGGGGTTCAGGACTACGGCTGCTTCTCTTTTTGCGGCACGGGGAACGGCGACAGCTACAATGTTAACATACCTGGTCAACAGTATGTCGCGATTGACGGCTTCGACCTAATCAACCCCAACACCGACGGGTACGCGTACGGAGTTAAAGTCAATCAAGCCAACCACATCACTATCACCAATTGCCGCATCCACGGCTGCAGCTGCAATGGAATTGGCGCAAATTATTCCGATTACCTGGATTTTGAGCATAACATCGTCTACGACAATGCTTTAAACTCCGTTTTGGGACCCAGCGGCATTTCTTTATGGAGAACGATGCCGTCGGACCAAGCACCAGGCTTCCATAATATTGTCAGCGGCAATCTCGTATATTTCAACCGTGAGACCGGTTCCAACCACACGGATGGAAACGGCATCATTATTGACTCAACTTCGCAAGACGTGGGCACCGTTGTAGAGAACAACGTCGTGTACGACAATGGGGGCGCCGGAATTGCTCTCGACGGCAGCGCTAACTGCACAGTACGTTTCAACACGCTTTATGAGAACTCTACCGATACCATAACCAGCTATCCCGAAATTCGCCTGAATACGGTTACCTGGGAATCCGGGACGCCTTACAACGCCGCTTGTTCCAATTGCTCCGTTTACGGCAATGTAATCTACGCCCAACCGGGCAGGAATGCCTTAGTCATCTCGGCTGGAAGCGTCAATTGCAACACCGATCACAATCTTCGATTCAATAGCAATTCAGGAGATACGGTTGGTACCGGCGATATCACGACCAATCCTCTTTTCGTGAATCCCGCCATCGATCCGGTTAGCGCCAACTTCCACCTGCAGTCGGGCAGCCCGGCCATTGGATCGGCCGGTTCCGGCGAGACGACTTTATCCGGCGCAGACTACGACCAGCAAGTCCGGCCTCAACCGGCAGCTCTTGGGGCTTACGAATATGTGGCTCTAGACGGCACATACTGGCTGCAGGCGGTCTGCAGCAACTTGAATTTCATCGATCCCAACTACGGCAGTATCGGCACTGTACTGGAACAGGCGACGCTACAGCCGTCTTTAGGTGATGGTCCCAACGCGGAATGGACCCTCACGGCGGACGGCGCTTACTTTAGTCTCCAATGCGTGACAAACGAATTAGTGGTGGGAACGGATAATTCAACAGCGCCGGAACAGCTATTGACCCTGGAGAGGCGAACGGGGGCGGACGATCAGCTCTGGTCCATCACACCAGGCTCAGGCGGTGCCTATGTGTTTACTAACAGGCTTTCCGGCTATGTAATGGATGTGTATGAGGCCCTCACTACCAGCGGCGCCCCAATCGAGCAATCGCCCTGGTATGGCGGAGGAAACCAGCAGTGGGCCTTCACCCCGGCGAGTGTGCCGCTGTCATGGTATCAACTGGACATTACGTCTGTTCCAAACGGCGTATACCAGTTGACATCCAATTGCGGCGGTCTAAACCTTAGCGACTCCAGCTTCGGCGGCGCCGGGACGCAGCTCTCGCAAAGCCCCTGGGAAAGCAGTTGTAATACCGCCTGGAGGTTTACCGAGGTCGGTGTCAGCAATTACTTCCAGATTACCTCCATGGCAAACGACCTGGCCGTGGGAGTTGGAAACTCTTCGTCTGAGGGGCAGCCCGTCGTCCTTGAGACACCAACGGGAGCGGACGATCAGCTCTGGTACTGCCAGGCATACGGCGGGCACCAGTATACGCTGTTTAACAAACTCTCCGGGTATGCGCTGGACGTGTCCGGAGCAAGCACGAGTGTAGGCTCCCTAATTGACCAATGGCCCTGGGCTGCCGGCGGTAACCAGGTCTGGGTGTTCAGTCCGTATTAGTCCGGCAGAACACCCGCGGTCAGCATTTCACTATCAATAGGCGTGCATCTCAGCAGGACTAAAACCCAACAGCGTGGAAACGTGCTTTATGACTGTACACGAACTTTTGGCTGAACTTGAAGACCGCACGGACGCTGAGCGCATGCGGATTATGGTTGGTTTAGGTCGATCCTCGCGCAGTGAAACGGACGCGACGGCCTTGATTGCAGTGCTGCGAGTGGGCAGTTTTTACGAGCGGCGCCTTGCGCTGCTGTCTTGCTCTGGAAGCTTGGACGGCGCGCATGCTTTGGAGGCCCTACAGGATTCCTCACGGTTGATCCGGGGGCTCGCTATTAATTTGATACCGCGCCTGTGTTCGGATGTGGAGGTTTTGAAGGCGCTGGAGACGACTTCGCAACGCTCGCGCGTAGTGCTGCTGCGTAAGCTTCTAAAAAAGGGGCGGCATGTTCCGGTAGATGCGTTCGTCGAGAGGTTGGCCATCCACAGCGTCCGGGATGTTGGTCCGCTGCTGACTTTCGCTCTTGAGGGTACGGTCAAGCGGCTACTGCCTTTAGTACAGGACTATTTGGGATTCGAGGACTGGACGCGGCTGTCGTGGCTGCATCCGAATATCGTGGCGGATGCGCTGGAAGAGAGGAGCGGCAGCAGCGCCATACGAGACGCGCGCCTGCGAGCTTATATCGATTCGGTTTTGCCGAAACTGGTCAGGTCCACGCCTAATGCCGCCATGTCTCTGGTTAAGAGCAGTCTGTCGCAGGTGTCCGTTGCAGAACTTGAACTACAGGGTCTGGCGGACCGTCTTCCTAATGAAATCAGCCAGATTATCCTGACTACGGATAGTGCCACTGATGTCGAATTCGAGACGTTGGCCCCGAAGCTTTCTGTCGAAAATTTGCTTGCCCTGGTAAAGCTCAACCCGACTCTGCTTGGAAAACCGGCGCGATGGCTGCAGAAATTGCCGCCCGAAACGCGCCGTAAAGTCTATGCCGTTACGGCTCTTGGCTGGCGCAATTCCGATGGAGTTCTCGATCTGGAGGTTGCCGCTCTTCTGCCAACGGACTTGCGTGTCGGAGAGGGGCGGAGGCATCTGACGCTGCCGGCGCTGGCTACTCGGCCGGAAAGACGTATTCCATACGCGTCGCTGCTGCCTTGGGACGAGGCTGAGGTTGCCCTGAAACAGTCTATTGCCAGTCCCGATGCGGATATGCGGGCTCGGGCGCTCTCAGCATTGATCGGAGTAGCGCGCTACTATCGGGAGCGCCTCGATGACGTCCTCGCACTGGCTCGCGTCCGCGCCAACGAGCAGGATCCCGTTCGTATGGCAATGCTGGAGGCGCTCGTAGGCCTGCCGCCGGGACGCTGGACATCAGACCATCTGGATGGTCTCGGGCAGGTGATCGAAGACGCTTTGGGCGCTGCCGATCTGTCCCCCGCAACGGCGGCAACCGCAGAAAGGCTCGTGGTGGCGCTGATCCCATTCCATCCGGATTGGGCCGCGGCCTGCCTGGCGCGGCTTACGGCGGAGCGCGGCCAACTCTATTTCCCCTGCCTTGGCGACAGGCTGAGCGAAAAGGACGTGCGCTGCATTGCACCCGCTCTATTGCCGGTATTGATCTCCTGGGAGACGCGCGAGCGCGAAGGCTATCTGCTACTGGCCGCGAGCTCCTTTGGCCGGCGTTTAAAGGCGTTCCCGGAATTGGCGGACATTCTGGAACGGACTGTAGCCATTACGCCAAACAAATACACCGCCTCGCAAATCTTAAGCATTCTAGCTGCGTATGTGCCCGACCGTCTGAACAGTCTAGCGCCAAAGTTGATCGAGCTAGACGCCAGCGTGGTCACCCTTCCTGTAGTCTATGATTTTCTCCACAGGCATCGTCAGGAGTTACTGAAGCCATTTCTTGGCCAAACGGCATTTAAGGGGCGGTTCAGCACCGGACGCACACGCTTTGTTCTGCCCATTGCAAAGGGGTTCGACCGCTGGACGCCGGAGGCGCAACAGACATTTGCCCTAACGCTTACCCAGGTGACACGGGACACGGCCCGCGACGTACCGGCAATACAGCGGGTGATTGGGCAGCTTGCCGCAATGCCCGCAATTGTGCAGACGGAGTTGATCGACTTGGCAGGCAAGCGCAGTCGCAACGCCGCCGTCCGCGACGCCGCTCTTCGGGCGCTGGCCAGGATTGACGGCGGCGAGGGCGTTCCAGTGCTGATCGAAGCCCTCGACGATTCCCGCGCCAGAATAGCAATCTACGCGCTGCGCAAAGCTCTGCTAGGTATGGCTCCCGCTGAAGCGCTAGCCCTGCTGCGCGGAGTGCCCATGGCCAAAGTGACTGTGGCAAAGGAAGTTGTACGACTGATCGGTGAGTTAAAGACCCCGGACGCTTTTCCAACACTTATCACATTTGACGCTGAGCCGCTGCACCGCGACGTCCGTGTCGCACTGCTCCGAGCCCTGTGGGATCATGTGGAAGAAGACGCCGCATGGCCCGTGCTCGAACGGGCTGGAGAAGATAAGGATCCTGCGATCGCGGCGGGCGTCATCAACATTCCGACAAGTCGGCTGTCGCCACGCGCCCAAGCGCGTTTAATTCGACTAATTACTGTCCTGCTCGGGCATCCCGACCCAAAGGTTCGAGTTGACACACTATCCCGGTGCATGGGCTTGCCGGTGCCGGACCCCCAGGAAGTGCTGTTGCGGCGTTTGCTGGTGAGTGTGGGCTCGAGCCTGCCAGATGAGTCGATGAGGGCGGCTCGCGCGATCTTTTATGCGTACTCTGATACCCAGGCGGAGGCAATTGGCCGTGCCGTACACTCGATCCGCACGAATCGGCGCGCCCTGAAGGCGCTCATCGACGTCCTGAATACGGTCGCCAGGCATCGGGTCGAACAGATGCAGGGAGTGGTTCGAGCGGTTCTGCAAGCAATAGCGGACGATCCGTCTACGGCAACCCTCCGGGCAGAAACTGCTGCACTTTGCCTGCCGTGGGAAGAGACCGTCTCGTTGTTGTCCGAGCTGTCCAGCAAACGCGAACTGCACGCCGAAGCGCTAATGGCGGTAGTCAGCACGGTGGAGCGGGTTCGGTATTATGGCTCAGAGAGACTGGCGCAGATGGAGTCGTCTCTGTACGGCAGCAGCGATGCGTCTCTGCGGCGGGTGGCGCTTGCCGCCCTGGTCGCCCTGGCCGAAACTGCGTCGGGATGGAATACGGATCGTCGCGCGCGTCTGGCCGATTACCAGCGGGACCCGTCTCCCCTCGTGTCTGGTGCAGCCCAATTTATATTTCCGCCGGACGAGGCGATATGAGATCGTTTGAGGGCGTGCATGTGCGCAATTTGGTGGGTGGCACTTATGAGGATTGTCTTGAGGAAATCGAAAACTAGAATAGGTATGGTCCATAATCTAAGTCTCCGTTTGCAATTTGTGTCTCTCCTTTCCCTTTCTTCCGCAGCTTTTACAATGACAGCATGCGGTGCTGTTTTAGGCGCTAGCGAGAGTAACATTCTAAGCCCAGATGGACAGACTCCAGTTGTTCTTTCCTG